>Ga0310122_10001512_pt1 | contig 14781 bp, 16 predicted proteins | sample CB6_Bottom_1051__FD_203503 | JGI IMG/M metagenome (GOLD analysis project Ga0310122, IMG submission 203503) | Marine microbial communities from Western Arctic Ocean, Canada - CB6_Bottom_1051 | ecosystem: Environmental > Aquatic > Marine > Oceanic | place: Canada: Western Arctic Ocean | collected...
GAAGAAGAAAGTCCAGTAGGAGGTCTTACATGAAAAAATGGTGGACGAGCCGGACGTTCTGGTTGAACATCGCCACATTGGGTGTGGCGTCGGCCATGCAGGAGAATTCACCGGCGCAATTGGCGCAGGTGCTCGCGGTGGCGAATGTGATTTTGCGGTTCTTCACACACCAGCCAATCGGGCGCGGTGGTGACGACGGCGACGAGTGAATCGTCTCAAGCGTGTCCATGTGAATCGTCACATCTTGGCGCGCAACAAGAGACATGGGGTGTCGGCTCCGGCGATTGGCGTGGAAGAGTCGGGGACCGAGAAACGCTACGGGAGCCGTGTGGATATTCTGCATGAGGGCGTGGTGGTCGCGTCGGTGATTCACCGGGAGGACCGTCCCTTGAAGTGTGGCGCGCGCTGTTGGATCGAAACCCGGTCTGATGTCCGTGTCGTGGGGGGCGAATGAGCGACGACGACGAGTTGCTGTGTGCGGACGGGTTCGAGGGGGCCTTTATCGGTGTGGGAAGGCGCTGCAGTCGCCCAGACGTGGCGGTGTACGATGTGAGTGCGATGATACAGGTGCTGATCGCTCGTGACGGGATGTCCCACCTTGAGGCGGTCGAGTATCTGGAGTTCAATGTGATAGGCGCCTGGGTGGGGGAGCAGACGCCCATCTACGTGTATCCTGAGACGTGGGCGGAGCACACTGAATGAGTAAGTTTGTGGTGATGGCGGATTGGGATGACGTGCCCCATCTCTCGTCTGTTGAGAAGACGGAGTTGATTGCGTCCATTCCACCACATCAGCGCGAGGCTCGGACCAAGGGCGTCCCGCAGCTGGGGTCTGGCGCCATCTTCCCGGTACCGGAAAGCGATGTCGTGGTGGAGGACTTCACAATTCCCGACCACTACCCCCGAGGCTACGGATTGGACGTGGGCTGGAATTGTACAGCGGCCATTTGGATGGCGTATGACCGTGAGGCTGGGATTCGGTATATCTACAATGTCCATAAGCGCGGGGAGGCGGAGCCGTCGATTCACGCCGACGCGATTCGGTCGCGCGGCCTGTGGATTCCCGGGCGCATTGACCCGGCGTCTCGTGGGCGCAGCCAGCGAGATGGGAACCAGCTGATCCAGGACTATGTGGACATGGGGCTGTCGCTCGACATGGCACCGAACGCGGTGGAGTCTGGATTGCTGGAGGTGTGGCGCCTGCTCAGTACCGGTCAGCTGAAGGTGTTTACGAGTTGCAAGTCATGGATCGAGGAGTTCCGGCTGTATCGACGGGACCGAAAAGGCCGCGTGGTGAAGCAGAATGATCACCTGATGGATGCCACGCGCTACGCGGTGGTCTCCGGCGTCGAATGGTTGAGCCTGGAACCCGTGCGGGATCTCCCGGAGATGGTGAAATTCAGGGAGATCGGCACTGAATACCTGGGCTGGATGCACTAAGGATACACACTCATGGACCCACCTCTTCCGCTCGTCGGCGGTGACATCCGGCTCCCTGCAGGCATTACCGAGAAGGACCAATTCCTTCAGGCGGCAGTCGAGACGCTCATGATTCAGCTAGACACCCCCTTATTGCACGCGATTGTGGCGGGTGGCGAGGATGAGTTTGTGCGCAATGCGCGTGATCAATGGACCGGTCACGGGTTCACCAAGGGCGATTACCAGCAGGCGTATCGCACCTTGCAGACAAAATCGCGCCAGCAATTCATGGGAGTCCGAGGGTAAATCATGGCGCATGACGATATGACGGGAGGCGGCTATCAGATTGTCGTGGCCGACCAGGCGCGAGAGGATCAGGACCCCGAGTCCCTCCGGCAGGAAGCCACAAGGGACTTCTTGACGTTAGCCAAAGAGCGCTTCAGGACGATCACCGACGCTGAGAGCGTGTTGCGTCAGAAGATGCTGGAAGACCTGGAGTTTCGAGCCTCCGAGCAGTGGCCGGACGGTGTCAGGACGATGCGCGAGCAGGACAACCGTCCCTGCCTCACGGTGAATCGCATGCCGACCTTCATCCGGCAGGTGACCAACAACCAGCGCGTGTCCCGACCGGCGATCGAGGTCAGCCCCACCGGAGACGCATCTGACCAGGCCGTGGCCGAAATCATCCAAGGGGTGGTGCGCCATATTGAAATTAAGAGCGATGCCGACGTGGCCTACACCACGGCAGGGGAACATCAATGCACGATGGGCCGTGGCTACGTGCGCGTGGTGACGGACTACATTGACGACGACAGCTTTTCGCTGGACCAGGAAATCAAGATCGCCCGGGTGCCGAACCCCTTTGCGGTTTACATGGACCCGAACATCCAGCAGCCGGATGCGTCTGACGCACGGTATGGCTTTGTGGTGGAGGACCTGCCAATCTCTGAATATCGCAACCGCTTCCCGGATTCTGAGCTGGCCGGATTGTCGGACTTTACGTCGTCCGGAAATACCGAGCAGGAGTGGATGCCGGAAGGCAACATCCGCATTGCCGAGTATTTTTACGTCGAGGAGGTCCGAGAAGAGATGGTCCTGCTCTTGTTGCCCGATGGACGTCGGGTGCGAGAGAAAAAATCATCGCTCTCAGGGCCAGACCAGAGCGACATGACGGCTGGGGTGACGATTGTGTCCGAACGGGAGACCACGACACGCAAAGTGCGGTGGGCTCTCATCAATGCAGTGGAGGTCCTGGAGGGGAACGAGGACCTGACTGGCGGTTTGGAGTGGCCGGGGAAGTATATTCCGATCGTGCCGGTCACAGGAGACGAGATCAACATCAATGGTGTGGTGGATTATCGCGGAATTGTGCGCGATGCGAAAGACCCACAGCGGATGTACAACTATTGGGTGTCTGCGCAGACCGAAATGATTGCGCTGGCCCCGCGTGCCCCGTTTATTGCCGCCGAAGGGCAAATGGAGGGTCACGAACACAAGTGGAACACGGCCAATATCCGAAATTACCCGTACCTCGAATACAAGCCCAAGACTGTCAGTGGGCAACTCGCGCCGCCGCCACAACGCCAGTCCTGGGAGCCTCCTATCCAGGCCATGACGGCGGCAATTATGCAGTCGGATCAGGATCTGAAGGCGACTGGGGGCTTTAATGACGCCTCATTGGGGGTTCGGGGTCCGCAGGAGTCGGGACGGGCCATTCGGTCGCGTCAACAGCAGGACGAGATGGCAAACAGCCATTATCTGGACAATTTAGCGCGGTCAATTCGCCAAGTGGGACGTATTGTCGTGGATTTGTTGCCGAAAATCTACGATACGGCGCGGGTGATGCGCATTAACGGCCTGGACGACCAAGTCAAGAATGTCATGTTGTTTTCAGGGGCGCAAAACACGCCAACGGAGGACCAAGTGGCGCAGCTCCCAGCGGGTGTCGAGGGGATGTATGACATTGGCGTGGGTCGGTATGACGTGACGGTCTCGGTGGGCCCAAGTTTCCAGACCAGGCGCCAGGATGCGACGGATGCGCTGACGAAATTCATCCAGGCCTACCCGGCGGTCTTCCCGCAGATCGGAGACCTCTTGGCCGAGAATATGGATTGGCCCGGGTCGAAGAAGGTGGCGGCTCGGCTGCGCAAGATGTTGCCGCCAGAGCTGCAGGATGATCCGAACATCGCGTCACTGCCCCCTGAGGTGCAGTCCAAGTTGCAACAACTGGAGATGCAATTGCAGCAGGTCACGCAGGCATACCAGCAGAGCAAGCAGGCGCTGGACACCGACCAGGCGAAGCAGCAGGCACAAATTGAAATCAAACGTCAGGATATCGCAGCCGACGCTGCGGGCCAGGAACGCGATCTGCAGGCAAAGCTCCAGCTTGAGGGCATCAAGCAGGAGGGGGAGAATGCCAGGGCTCTCGCCAAGATTGAGCAGTCACGAGCGTCCGAGGTCCTGCAGACCGAAGTAAAACGGCTGGAGGGTATGATCGGGCGGAGTTTGGCAGAGTCGCAGGCGTCTGAAGCCCGCTATGAGAAGATGACGGAGGCTGAGCGAGAGGCCCGCCGGTCGGCACCGCCTGCGACGGCACCGCCTGCTGCTATGACAGCACCTGCGCCTGCGCCTGCGCCTGGCACATTACCCACTGGAGGGACACGAGCATGACACTCAGGGTCGCGAGCACGACAGACACTCAATCGGAAGTGGAGGCGGCGACCGTGCCGGTCGCGGACACCACAATGCCAAGGCCGGATGGGGATTCGTCCGATCTCAATGCCACGCCTGACACCGTGGATGTCGCCCCACGCTACCAGCAACCAGAGGTGTCTGTCGATGAGGCGGCTACGTCAGAAACCATTGATGCGGCTGGCGACGGCGAAGAATCTTCGGACGAGGTCATTGCCGAGGAACCCGATGTCGATCCCGAGCGTGAAGTGGCCGATGTGGAGGCCGCCGAGGATCAGGAAGATGACGCGTCTGAGAAGCCGAAGAAGCGTCGTCGTCGGGGGCGCTCCTACAAAGATCGGGCCAGTCAGCTTGCGAGAGAAAAGGCCGTAGAGAAAGGCCGTGCTGATGCGCTCCAGTCAGAACTTGACGCCATCAGGACAGCGTCGAGAATGGTGGTTCCTCCGACACCGCCCGTGAAGCCCGAGGCGCCGAAAGAGCCGGACGAAAAGACGGTCGCGCTCGCGCCGAGATACCGCCAGCCGGATGTGAGTCCGACCGTGGCGCCCGCGCCGAGTGCGGGTCGGCCCAGCCAGGATGATTTTGAAACTTATGAAGAATTCCAGGAGGCTCTGGTAGACTGGAAAGTGACTTTACGTCTCACGGAACGAGACGTGGTAGACCGCGAGCGCATCGAACGTGCGTCTACCGACCGTGCCCGGGAAAAGGTTGTCGCTGCGCATGAAGCGCGAATCGACACATTCCGCTCAGGGCATGACGATTTCGATGCCGTCATCGCGCAAGGGAAAGATTTGCCGATGACCAGACCCATGCAGGATTCAGTGTTGAATTCTGATATGGGTCCAGCGGTGATGTATCACCTCTGTCGATTTCCTGAAGAGTGCGACCGTATTGCGGCGCTGGCGCCGATGGTGGCTATTCGGGAGATGGGAAAACTTGAAGCGCGGATTGAGGCTGCTGGAACCGGCCCGGTCTCATCTGCGACATCCGTAACTCAGGCACCTCGACCTATCAAGCCGGTGGGTGGAGGCGCGACAGCTTCGACGGTGCCGCTCGACCAGATGGACTATCAGTCGTTTCGGCGTGCCCGAGAGCGGGGCGCTGGGCGATAGAACGGTTTCGTCGTAGCACCAAGCGAGAACTGTTATGGCAAATACTCTGTTAACCATCTCCATGATCACCAGGGAAGCCCTGATGGTACTGGAGAATAATTTGACGTTCACCAAGGGCGTCAATCGTCAGTACGACAGTAAGTTCGGGGTCGAAGGCGCGAAGATCGGCACCGTTCTGAACGTCAGAAAACCGCCTCGTTACGTGGGTCGGACGGGCACGGCTATCGGCATTGAAGATGCGACCGAGACGCAGGTCGCGGTGACGCTCGACACGCAGTTTGGTGTCGACATCCAATTCACGTCCGAAGACCTCGCCCTGAAGATCGACGACTTCAGCAAGCGGTTCATCACCCCAGCCGTTGCGACGATCGCGAACAAGATCGACAACGATGGTTTGGGTCTGTACACCTCTATCTACAATGCAGTCGGTGTTCCAGGTACCACACCCAATGCGCTGCTGACGTATCTGTCAGCTGGCGTGAAACTCGATGACAATGCGGCTCCGATGGATGGGGGACGTACCGTGTGTCTCACGCCGTTGATGCAGGCCACGATTGTGGACGCGCTGAAGGGTCTCTTTCAGCAGTCGTCTGCGATTGCGAGCCAGTACCAGCGTGGTCAGATGGGCACCGCTGTTGGCTTCGAGTGGTACATGGACCAGAACGTCAACACCCATACCAGCGGGGTCTTCACGACCAGTGCGACACCGTTGGTGAATGGGTCAACCTCCACCGGGGCGACGACGGTTGTGACCGATGGGTGGAACTCTGGGTCGTCTACCGTGGTTAAGGGTGATGTGTTTACACTGGCTGCCGTGAACCACGTCAACCCGCAGAGCCGCCAGTCGACTGGCACGCTCCAGCAGTTTGTCGTTACGGCAAACACCACGTCGTCAGGTGGGGCCATGACTATCCCCATCGATCCGGCCATCAAGACCACGACAGCGTTCCAGACTGTCGATGCGTTGCCAGCGGATAATGCTGCGCTGGTATTCCTGGGTCCTGAGTCCACGCAGTCTCCGACTGGGGTGGCGCATCACAAGGATGCCTTTACCCTGGCGATGGCTGACTTGCCGCTGCCGAAGGGCACCGACATGGCCGCGCGTGTGTCGGACGATCAGTTGGGGATGTCGATTCGTCTCATCAGAGACTACGACATCACGACTGACAAATTCCCATGCCGCCTCGATGTGCTGTATGGGTGGGCGGTCTTGCGTCCAGAGCTGGCCTGCCGCATCCAGGGCTAGTTGTCGTTGTGTTGGGGTTGGGTGGGGTCGGCCGCAAGGTCGCCCCCACCTTACTATTCCTTCGCAAGGAGAAGAGGACGCGATGCCTGATTCTGAATATCAGCAGTCATACCCGAAGTGGATCTACGCCAAACAGGATGGCGCAATTGTTAGTCGGATCGTGAACGACCCCGCTGAGCGTGACAAGCTGGGCGCTGGTTGGGCTGAGTCTCCAGACGGACCGTTTGTCACACAGGCAGTGCCGAAACCGCCTGCCAAGCAGTCGGCGCAGAAATCGCGCCCTCGTAGACGGAAGTAAGCGAGGGCATTGTGACCGCGAATAATCTGATCGAGCGCACGCTCAAGACGATCGGCGTGTTGGCCTCTGGGGAGACACCAACGGCGAGTGACGCGGCTGATGCGTTCACCATCCTGAATGGCATGGTGGATTCATGGGGCACGCAACGACTGACGGTCTACACCACCGCCCGGACGGCCTTCAATCTCACCGCGTCGACCCAGGACTATACGATTGGGACCGGGGGCACGTTCAATATCGTGCGCCCGGTGTGGATCGTGGCGGCCAGTATCATTCCAGACGGAAGCGCTGCATCATCGGAGAAGATAGAGCTTCCGATCTCTTCAGCCTTGAACACCACGCAGTGGCAGCAGGTGGCGATCAAGGGCACGACCAGTACGTATCCCACGGAGTTCTATTACGACAAGGCGTGGACGGCGGGACTTTCCACCATCAGCGTCTGGCCGGTGCCCAACACGAGCAGCTCACAGTTAGTGCTCTACACCCCAACGGCCTTGACGCAGTTTGCCGACCGCACGACGGACTACACGTTTCCTCCCGGCTATGAGGAGGCGTTGCGGTATCAGTTGGCGATACGCCTGGCTCCGGAGTTTGGGCGACAGATAAGTCCGGAGGTGCATGCATTGGCGCAGGATACGTTTGGGAATATCAAGCGGGTGAACGGCACCACGGAAACGCTCCGTCTCGACCCAGCGCTCTCCGCGCAAGGGGGTCGTTATGACTGGAGGACGGACCAATACCGATGAGGTTTCGTGGATTTGTTGGTCCGTCGTATGTCTCACAGAGCGTGACAGCTGCTGCGCAGCGCTGCGTCAATTGGTATGTCGAGAACCTGGAGGTGGCAGACGAGCCGGTGCGGTCGGCGCTGTATCCCACGCCGGGATGTGAAACCTTCGCGACTTTCGGTACCGATGAGCCGGTGCGCGGGATGCGCGCCGTGCGCACGGGGGGCACTGACCGCTGCTTTGCCGTGGTGGGAGACACCCTCTACGAGATCGATCCTGCCGGAACGGCCATCGATCGCGGCGCTGTGGAGACCGAAGGGTGTGTCCCGGCCACCTTCTCAGCGAATGTAGACGCTGGAGACGAGGTGTTTATCACCTCTGGGGGGCGTGGGTATATTTTCACGCTGAGCACGAACGTGCTCACAGAGGTGGCAATCGGAAGCACTGCCGAACGACTCGTGGCGCACCAGGGCGAGTTTTTGGATGGCTTTTTCTTGGCGCTCGATCGTAATTCGTCCACGCTCTACCTCTCCGAACTCAACGACGGAGCCGCGACGTGGGACGCCACACAGTATGCCCAGCGGAGCGCGGGCTCAGACCCGTGGCAATCGATCGTGGTGGCGCATCGCGACATCTGGTTGTTTGGGAAGAATACAACGGAGGTGTGGTACAACGCGGGGACCTCTCCCTATCCCTTTGCGGCCATCCCCGGGGCGTTCATCGAGGAGGGCATTGCCGCGCCTGCGTCAGCGTCCCGCGTGGGGAACACCGTCATGTGGCTCGGACAAAGCGAAGAGGGGTCATGTGTCGTGTGGCGTGCGAACGGCTATACACCGCAGCGCGTGAGCACACACGCCCTGGAATATGCGATTCAGACCTATATGCGCGAGGGGCGCACCGTGAGCGATGCGGTCGCGATGACCTATCAGGACAGCGGTCATATGTTCTATGTCCTGGGGTTTCCGTCCGCCGATGTGACATGGGTGTTTGACAGCTCGACCGGTCTTTGGCATGAGCGTGGAACCTGGAGTGCCGCTGATCGCCAATACAATGCGTGGCGTCCGCAGTGCCATGCGTTTGCGTTCAACAAGCATCTCGTGGGGGACCACCTGTCTGGAACCGTGTATGAGATGTCGATTGAAAAGTTCGCTGATGCCGGGGGTGGCCCTATCCGTCGGCTGCGAAGAACTCCGCATTTGAACGTCGAAGATCGAACATTGTTCTATCACAAGCTGCAAATCCGACTAGAGGCTGGATTGGGACTGGTGAGCGGACAGGGAAGCGATCCACAGGCGATGGTGCGCTGGAGTGATGATGGTGCGCAGACCTGGGGGAATGAGCATTGGGTCTCGGCTGGGAAGATTGGCGAGTACAGTGCTCGTGCCGTGTGGCGTCGTTTGGGACGCGGGCGCAATCGCGTGTTCGAGGTGTCTGTGACAGACCCGATTCCCTGGCGCCTGATTGCGGCGAACATTGATGTCACCGAGGGGACGTCCTAAGTGGCACTCCCGGAGGTGCCATTACGGAACTGGGTGTTGGCGGACCCGGTCACGGGTGAGGTGTTCGAGCATTTACTGACGCGTGAGTGGGTGCGATATTTCCAGAACACGGCAGACCAGATCAATACAAATGAGACAGATGTTGCGACAAACAAGACGAAGCTGGATGGATACATCAATGTCGTGTCACAGGGGGCGACTGGAGACGGAGAGACCGACGACACGGTGGCGATTCAGGCGGCAATCACGGCGTGCCCGCAAGGGGGCATGGTGTATATCCCGCCTTGTGCATCAGGCAAGTTCTACAAATTGACCGAGACATTGACGGTGGACAAGGCCATTCGTCTTGTGGGCGCTGGCTATCACGCAGCGTCTGGCGTCTTGGACGGGGCGGTCCTCCGGCAGACTGGGCGTGGTCAGGACGTGTTGTCGTGCAGTGGGGTTGAGGGATTAGTCGTGGAGCATCTGGCGTTGGGTGGGGTGGAGGGCACTGGGAATGCGCTGTCTTTGGGAACCGGCGTCAAGCGGTCCGTATTCAGCGATCTGTTTATTCCAGGGGCCGGAAACGCAGGCCTTGCGATCGAACTTGGGGAGAATGCGTTGAACACCTACGAGTCCGTGCATGTCTCGACAGGCTTAGGGCTTGATTATGCCACCCCCCTCGTGGGGATCGAGGTGTCTGGAGGGCCAAACCTCTGGAGCAATTGCGGCGTGTCGGACGTGGGTACCGGTATCAACCTGAACGGGTATGGCACCTGGGTTGGGCTCCGGCTTCAGGGCTGTGAGACGGGGATTGTCTGGAGCGGCACAGACAGCAATATCGGCAATGTCTTTTTGAATGCCTCCGCCACTGGATGCACCACCGTCCATAGCGTGGCCGGAACACCCACGGAGAGCCGAGCGTTGTCGCTGGGCGATGGCAGCGGCGACAATGCATTCGCGCTCCCATCCACCGTGGGCGTGAACCTGCGCGCCAGCATGACGACGACCGCGCCGACCGAGTCTATATTGACCTCTGGAGACCCCGTGTTTTTCGCGCCCTCGACCGAATCCGCCGCGACGGCGCGAGCGCGGCTAGAGGTTCGGGATCTCAACGCCGAAGCAGAGGGCGGCACCAGCTGGGGGGGGCCGCTTGTGGTAGAGAACACACGGAACGTCAGCAGCCCTGCGACGAACATCTTGTCGCAGTTTATCTCTGCCGGGGCCCACACCAATTCGGTGGTGACGTTTGCCTCTGACGATGACCGCGCCAAAATCTATGCGCGACATGCGAATGATGTATCTGGGGGGCCAGATGCGGGTGAGCCGCAGACGATCAGGATCAACCAACTGAGCGGTCCAGTCGGTGTACGAAGTGCGGGGGCGAATGTGGCCGTGTGTGGAGGGGGCGTTCTGAACACGACTTCGACGCAGGGGTTTCTGATGATTCCGACCGCGTCTGGAGATGTCACGGCCACACCACAACCGGACCACGAGGGGTCCAGTGTCCCATTTTATTTCGACACCAACAACAACAGGTTGTGGGTCTATAACAATACGGGCACGCCAGGGTGGAAGTATGTGGCATTGAGTTAGGGGGCACTGTGATTCGTTGGGCCACGAAAGAGGATGTTCCGGCGTTACTGGTCATGGCCGAGCAGTTCATGGAGGAGTATTATTCCGAGACGCTGCCCTTCAATGCGGAGAGCATGACGACGTTGCTGGAAGGGTTGATCGAGAATCCATCGGGGTTCTTGCTCGTGTCGGAACACCAAGAGAAGGTCGTGGGCACAATTGGTGTGTTGGCCTACGACCACCCGTTCACGGGCCAAGCCTGTTCGTCGGAACTCTTTTGGTGGATGGAACCGGAAGCGCGTGGCAACATTGACAGTATGCGGCTGCTGCGCCATGCCGAGAAGTGGGTCAAGACGAATCGGATTCCGTGGATGCACATGGTGGCTCCCAACGATCGGCTGAAATCGTTCTACAAGCGCCTGGGGTATTCTGAGCTGGAGACGCATTTTTACAAGAAGGCGGCATCCTGATGGGATACGGCAGTGTTCAACAAGAACCAAGAATCGTTAGCCAAAACGAGTGGGGACAACCTGGCTATCAACTCCCACGACGTTGGCAGAGGGTGCCAGAGAGACCTAACATTGAGCCGCTGCCGTCTGGCGTGCTCCCCCCGGCGGAGGATGACAACATGGCGGCAATTACATCGGCAATTATCGGCGGCGGCGGCATCATTGCCAATCTGTGGGGACAGCACAAGGGCAGACAGTCAGCAGAAAGGCAATTCGACATCGCCGAGAGTCGAGATGTGGAAGAGCTGACCTACAACATGCAACAAAACTTCCAGGCGTGGCAGCAGGCGGCGCCACGCATGGAAGCGTCAGACCAGGCGCATGCCGGTGTCATGGCAAACGTCGGCATCCCCGGACTTGCTCAATACAATGTTCCAGCCGTTGCAGAGGGGGCGTATGCTCCTCCCCCTCGAACGCCAGCGGAGTTGCGCCAGGGAGGCGGCGGACGGGCCACTGGCGATGGATATATGAGTAACGCGGATTACCTGACCCGTCAGTCCACCCCGGTCGGACAACGCGTGCCGACTGGGAGGATGGGTGGACTCGTGCCGCCGCTCAGAAATGTTTAAACGCTTTCAAAAACAGAGGATGCTGTTATGAGCCATATGCCCTTTACCGGTTCTTACGACCCGTATTCCCAGCAGCAAAGGGGCTATGGGTACAATAACGATGGCCGTGGTGAAACCGGAGATCAGGACTTTCCTGAAGACCACACCGGCAACTACAATCAATATCCACAGCAAGAGCTTCCGTCTGACCAGACCCCAGATAGAGAGGTTGCCACTGAGTATGATTATTGGACACGCCCACTAGGGGGTGCGCCATTCCAAGCCCCCACGCAACCAGGGTCGTATGGCTCTTTTGGGGGTGGCTCGGGCGGACGTGGCATGGTGGCGAATGTCGGAGAGTTTCAACCCGGACCCGGGTTCCAGTCGCCTGTCGGGGTCGCGGAGTATGAGCAGTTCCAAGCCCCCACGATGGCTGATGTTGAGGCAACGCCGGGATACGAGTTCCGTCGTCGGGAGGGAGAACGGGCCATTGAGAATGCGGCTGCTGCGAGCGGCATGGCCCGCACGGGTGGCACGATGAAGGACCTGATCCAGTATGGACAGAATTATGCGACCGGTGAATATGGGAAGGCGTATGGGCGTGCGCTCGGGGAAAACCAGCTAGGGTATCAGCGGGCGATGCAGTCCAATCAGGACCAATACGGACGAGCGCTCGGTGAGTATCAGATGGGCTACGGCCAGCGCGGTGACGTCTACGACGCGAGCATGCAGCGTGCGATGGCGGAAGCGCAGATGGGCGAGACGGGCGCCGGTCGTCAGTTGGCGTCACAGCGCCTGCAGTACGACGCCGGTCAACGCCGGTATGACGACCTCTACCGTCGGCAGCTGGGAGAGTATGAGATGGGCCGTGGCGAAGCTCGTTGGCAGGATCAGCGTGAGTGGGACCGCCATGTCGGGTTCCCGACCATGCAGGGACAGACGGCGCGTCAGGGTCTGGGTCGATAGGGAGAGTGACTGATGCCGTTACGTATTGATACAGGTCGACTGTCTGATCTGGCACGCCAGCGTGGTCAGTTCCAGGCCGATGCGTCAGCCCGGGCTTGGCAAACGCTCGGGGCGGTTGGGCAGGAGACGATGGGCGCATGGCAGGGGGAGAAGGACCGCCAGCTGGACGAGGCACGCGAGAAGAGCCAGGATGAGTATTACGACGTCATGCGTCGTCAGAATGAAGCACAGCTCGCAGAGGGCGAGCGCGAGAGGGCTGCGGATGAGTGGCTCATGCAAGCGCGCAGGGAGCACAACAATGACCCCATCGCAATAATCGAGGCTGCGGGTCAGCCTGGTGTTTCGTATGAGGCGGTCAACAAGGCTGAGGCATGGACTACCCAGGAGGCGAATAAGACCAGACAGGGCATTCTGGATCACAGCGAAATGCTGCAAGCGCAGATGGACGGCTTGGCATCCATCACCAATAGAATTGATGGCTGGATTGGGAGCGACGGGGGCGCGGATCAATATCATGCTTCCCGAGGCGTGCCGTCCACCGAAAACACTCCGGCAACGGGCCTGTTCCTGGAGGGGGAGAGCCTGGGCATTGATCGGAGTGTCCTAGAGGGGTATTTTCCACTCGAATTTAGACCGGATATCCTTCTTGAAACTGCCGATATAGCTCGGTCGGAGACGGACAAGACGGCACGGGCGCTGCAATATGATATTGAGAGGTCTAAGTTGGCGGGTGCAACGCTACCAAGCGATGGACTCCTCCGTACGCAGGCGATTGAGGACCACTCGAAAGCGTTCTTAACTCGTCTGAATATGGACCCAAATATGGACCAGTCCAAGCTGGATGCGATATACATGGAGGCCGCCGGGGAGTCGGTTGGTCCAGCCCGACCTGGCGAAACACTCACTGGATTTAACCCGCGCCAGACGCCCCAGGAGGTCTTGGAACTGTACGGCGATCTAAGGACGTTCGATTCCACCTGGAACGATAGGCTGGGGAAGGCCCACAACGCCGTCTTCCCCCCTGAATATCGCAATGCGCAGCAGCGATACTTCGATGCCAAAGCTGCCGGTGACCCGGTGGCTGCGAGGCAGGCGCTGAAGGATCAGACTGAATGGGATAGGGCGCTCGCAGAAGCTCGCGCCAGGCCTGGCACCTCCGACGAGCCGGAGTTGGCTGCCGCTAGGATTGCTCCATTGGATACAGGACCACTGGTGGAGGAACTTGACGCGTTAGTTGATCCGAGAGGGCCAGGAGGCCGGGGGTCGTACGGTCAGGTGCCACTTGAGGGTGAGGCTCTAGCCGCCGCCACTCACTCCGCCGAAAACGCATTCCGTACCAAGAACGGGCTTATGCCGAAGGAGGTTGAAGATGACCTCATGGCGGATATTCAAAGTTTCATACGCAGTCAGCCGGACTTTGGGTTGTCTGACTTCGATGGAATTACATGGCCCGGCAAGGAGAACTGGGAGGCCCAGATCGAATCCGACATGGCTAGCGGGGACAGAGGAGCGCGTCGGGAAGCGAGTGTTGGCGCACCCAATTCAGAGACGATACCGATTCCTGAGGCCACTATCAGGGAGTGGACAATGGAGTTCTTTAGAAGCAAGAAGGCGGAGGATTTATTTCCCGAGGCTTCGGCCTACGACGTACGGCGAACACTCCACGCGTTCCCACTGAACTGGCGCGACTAGTAATGGATAGGAACTGGTGTCATGCCGATACTCAGTAGCCGCAGTCGTGAGCGCGTGGCGAGGGCCCTAGCTGGTCGTGGCGGTGCTCGTCGTATAGCCGAAGACGCCAAAGCGCGGAGGGAGCGGAAGGCTGAGGAGAGGCGCGTCAAGTCGGAGCGCGTCAAAGAACTGCGAGACCGCTCTCGACTGAGTGAGCCGTCAGATGCGCTCATCAGGGCACGGGCGGCTGAGGCCAGGGGATATCCCTGGGAGCCTGGGGCCCAGACCCCGACCCCGGAAGCGGTGATCCAGGAGCCCCCTGAGGCAGCGCTCGGACAGCCACCCCAGACGATGGACGCGCTCAGAGGTTATGCCCCTGGGCCGTGGCGGGGTCAGGGTTTACAGCTACCCCAAGAGGCTCCCCCCGAAGAGCCCCTCGATCCAGCGTCCGAACGACTTCGACTTGCCGAGAAGTCTGGACAGTGGCCCATCGATCAAACGTTCAGTGGGTCTCCCGAAGGACCGGCACACGAGGCTTGGTTTA
>Ga0310122_10001513_pt1 | contig 14774 bp, 10 predicted proteins | sample CB6_Bottom_1051__FD_203503 | JGI IMG/M metagenome (GOLD analysis project Ga0310122, IMG submission 203503) | Marine microbial communities from Western Arctic Ocean, Canada - CB6_Bottom_1051 | ecosystem: Environmental > Aquatic > Marine > Oceanic | place: Canada: Western Arctic Ocean | collected...
CTCCCCGTCGGTGGTGACACCGGCTCCGCGCATCAGCACCGTGATCGCCTCAATGGTCGCGCGGGACGGTCGAGGCAGGCCCCCGCGATGCCCTTCGGCGATGAACAACGGTGTGCGGTCTTTGTCGTTCCGCTGATTCCAGATGCGGATGTCGGCGCCGTGGTCCGCCAGCAACTGGACAACGGTCGGGAAGCTGCCGTAGGCCGCGCCATGCATCGCGGTATCGCCTTCATCGTTCACCGCGTTGACGTCCGCGCCCAGATCCAGCATCAACTGCGTGGCGATCAGGGCTTCGGGCTCGGTACCAGCCTCTTCCTCCGGGGCCGCGGTGCCGAGACCGGCGGCGGCCATCAGTGGTGTGGTGTGGTCGAGATTCGGCGTAAGCGGGTCGGCGCCCAGTTCGAGTAACAGCTGCATCAAGGCGGCATCCGCGCGGTCGGCCGCCAGGAGAAACGGCGTAGCGCCGCCGGAGTTCGTCCGAGACGCAGAGTTCGGCTGACGAGGCGCACCGTCATCCAGGCGCAGGTTGACGTCCGCGCCCAGCTCCACGAGCGCCCGGACGAACTGGAGACTGGTCAGGTTCCCCGACCCGATCGGCGCCGGGTCGCCCCGGTCGCTCTCGTCCGGCTTCCGCACCCAGCTCATGGTGTGCAGTGGGGTAAATCCGCTGAACCGATCGTTCGGGTCCGCCCCGGTTTTCACCAGCGCCACGGCGAGCTCGAAATGGCCGTTTCTGACCGCCATCAGCAACGGGCTGATGCCGTCGTCTACCGGCCGGTAGCTTGCGTTGTTGACCGCACGATCGGGCCCCTCCTTCACACGCTGCAACAGCTCATGCACATCCGCCCCGGCCTCGAGGAACGTATGCACGACGTCGATGTGGCCCTCCCGCACGGCGAAGAACATCGGTGTAAACCCGGACTTGAGCTTCGCGTGCATGTCGGCGCCGACTTCGAGCAAGGCGTGGGTGACCGCCGCGTGCCCCTCAGCCGCGGCCCACATGAGGGCCGTCTGCTCGCGCTCTTCACGCGCGTTGGGGTCAGCGCCCTTGGCCAGGAGCGCTCGCACCGTGCCGAGACTACCCGTGCGCGCCGCCGTCATAAGGACGGTTTCGCCGCCGCGCAGCGCCGCATTCGGGTTGGCGCCGGCGTCCAGCAGAAGCGTCACAATGTCGATGCCGCCGTTCGTCGCGGCCACCGAGATCGGCGGCACGCCGTAACCATTTTCGGCGTTGACATCGGCGCCTGACCGTACCAGCAACTCTGCCGTCTCGGCGTCGTCGTGATACGCCGCCCAGTGCAAGGCGGTCATGCCATCGATCTGCGGGACATTGACGTCGGTCCCCGCGTCGAGCAGAGTGCGAACAAGCGCTCCGTTGCCATGCTCGGCCGCATCGGCGAGTGTCGGCTCCTCAGCGGCCGCGGCGGCGCCGGCCACACCAAGCACCAGCACGGTAAGTACGGCAAGGCGTCTCACATCCATCCGTCGTCTCCTGAGCTTCTTCTGACTTCTGACTTCTGATCTGAGAGCACAGCTACAACGCCACCGGCTCGAAGAGGTCCTCGACCTTGCCGTCGCTATCGCCGAACGTGTCCAGATGGACCCCCACCCGGTCCAGCAACGTGAGGTGGAGATTGCCCAGCGACGTGCCATTCTCGTATCTGATGTGCCGCCCACCCCTCATGCCGGTCGCGGCGCCGCCCGCAACCAGAATCGGCAGGTTCACATGGTCGTGCAGACTGGAGTTCCCCATCCCGCTGCCATACATGTAGACCGTGTTGTCGAGCAGCGTGCCGTCACCCTCAGGCGTCGCCTTCAGCTTCTGCAGGAACTCGGCGAAGAGCGCCACATGGAACGTGTTGATCTTGGCGATCTTCGCGAGCTTTTCCGGATCGCCACCGTGGTGACTGGTGGGATGGTGCGGGTCGGGCACGCCGATTTCCGGATAGGTGCGATTGCTGAGCTCGCGTGTCAGTTGGAACGTGATGACCCTCGTGATATCCGCCTGAAACGCCAGCAGCTGCAGATCGAACATCAGCTTGGCGTGGTCGCCGAACGACTGCGGCACCCCCACCGGGCGGTCCAAGTCGGGCAGGAGATCGTCCGTGGCCGCGGCTTCTGCACGTTGAATCTGGCGCTCGACCTCCCGGATGCTGTCGAGATACTGGTCGACGCGGGCGCGGTCGGCGGTCCCCACCACTCCTTTGAGGCGCGCGATGTCGTCGTTGAACCCATCGAGCAGGCTGGCCCGGCTCTTGAGCGCCGCGCGGCGTTCGGCGAGGGTTCCGCCTTCGCCGAAGAGACGCTCGAAGACGAGACGCGGATGTGCTTCGGACGGCAGCGGCGTCGTCGGTGACGACCAGGAGAGGCAATTCGTATAGACGCAGGCGTAGCCGTTGTTGCACACACCGGCCAACGGGTTCAGATCCATCGACAGCTCGAGCGACCGCAGTTGCGTGTCCTGCCCCATCTGCTTGGCCGCGACCTGATCGGCGGTCGTGCCCAGCAGGTAGTCGGAGCTCTCGGTATGTTTGGCGAAGGCGGCGCTCAGGAACCCGGAGTTCGATGTGTCGTGCGTGCCCGGATACGAGTTCTGCAATTCCAGGTTGGTGACAACCGTGAGCTGATCCTTGATCGGCTCGAGCGGGCTGAGGATCGGTGTCAACTGGCCCAGCGTGCCCTTGCCGTCCGGTGTCCACCGGGCATGGTCGCATCCCATCGGGATGAACACATACCCGATCCGGCGCACCGACTTGGCCGGTGTCTGGGCCAGGGCGGTCATGGCGGGGACCATCGCGTCGAGCAGTGGGAGCGCCAGCGTGGCCTGCATACCCTTCAGAAACGTCCGCCGTGGTAGCGCCCTCTTTGTGATGATCATGTCGAATTCCTCATCTGAAACGGTACGCTCTTGACAATCCCTAGAATCAGCGACGAGAAGCGGTATCGATCCGACTCGGTCTCACGCAGAATCTGCCGAATCGCGGGCGCATCGTAGTACTCGACGCCCCGTCCGAGCGCGAACGTCAGCAATTTTTCAGTCACCCGCCCCGCGAACAGCTCGGGACGACTCAAGAGTCCGGCTTCGAGACCGTCCACGCCGTCGAACTCGCCGACGCCGGGCAACCCTCCGGACGCGTCCATCGGCCCGCTGTCACCCACATGATCCCGCCAGCGCCCCACAGCATCGAAGTTCTCCAGTGCGAACCCGACCGGGTCGATCGTGTTGTGACAGCTGGCGCACACCGGGTTGCTTCGATGCTCCTTCAGCCGCTCGCGCATCGGGAGCCCGGCACGCACCGAATTCTCTTCGAGCACCGGCACGTTCGCGGGCGGCGGCGGCGGTGGCGCACCGAGAATATTGTCGAGCACCCATTTCCCGCGAATGACCGGCGACGTCCGTGTCGCGTAAGAGGTCACGGACAGAATGCTCCCATGCCGCAACAGCCCGCCACGCTTGCTGTCCTCGTCGAGCGCCACGCGACGAAAGCGGCTGCCATAGACACCGGAAATCCCGTAGTGCCTGGCCAGGCGCTCGTTCAAAAACGTGTAGTCCGCCGTCAGCATCTCGAGCACGCTGCGGTCTTCACGTAACACGCTGTCGAAGAAGAGCTCGGTCTCTTGCCGAAACGCCTGACGCAGATTGTCGTCGAAGTCGGGGTACTGACGCGGGTTCGGACTGACCGCCGCGAGATTCCGCAGCTGGAGCCACTGCCCGGCGAAGTTGCTCGCGAGATTGTTCGACCGTGGATCGGCGAGCATTCTCCGAGCCTGGCGCTCGAGCTCGCCCGACCGGCTGAGCTCGCCCCGGACCGCCACACCGAGCAGCTCGTCATCGGGGAGGCTGCTCCACAGGAAGAACGACAGGCGGGATGCCAGTTCGAGATCGCTGACCTGGTAGGCGGCTCCCGGCACCACCTGATCCGGATCAAGCTCCACGCGGAACAGAAACTCGGGACTGACCAGCACGGAGGTCAGTGCGTTCCCGACGCCGGCATCGAAATCTGCATTCGACCGACCGTCCCGGTAGAACGCCATCGCCCGCTCGACATCCGTGGCGGAGACAGACCGGCGGTAGGCGCGCCGCATCAGCGTCGAGAGAATCTGTTCGGCGCACGCCTCCTCCGCCGCCGCCTCGCCGGCCCCAGACGGCGTGCAGACGAAGAGCCGGCGGCGGCTCGGCGTGTCGTTGGCACCCTGCGGCGCATACGGTCCCGTGATGCTCACCTGGTAGATGGCCGGTGTGAGACGGGGATGACGCTGCTCGTTGAAGTGCGACTGCAGGGGCTGGCGCTCTGTCTCGAGCAGCGACGACGCGCTCTTGAGAAACGTGGCCCCCACGTCGTGCGGACCGGCTGTCACCGGCAGGCGAATCTTCAAGTGGCTGTCGGCGAAGGCGTCGTCGCCACCTTCGGGCCGCTCGACCGTGAATGTCGCCACCGGCATCCGGTCGAGAAGCAGCTGCACCGTGTGCACACCCCGGCCCCTCAGCCCACCGATGTTCCCGGTACGATTGCGCGCCAGCCGGATCGTGATGTCGTACTCGCCGTCCTGCGCAAACGTATACACGGTCGACACGCCGCCACGCGTGCCAAGCGGGAGGCCGGAGACGTGCTCTTCCTGCGTCCGATCTGGCGGCACGCGAATGACATCGCTCTGCAGTGACGTCTGCGTGCTGCCGATCGCCAGTCGGCTGATCTTCTGCGCCGCGGAGATGTATCGATCGAGCAACGCCGGAGACAGGTCGCCAACGTTGACATTGTCGAAACCGTAGCCGCCATCGTCGGGCGGTAGGAGGGCGGTGGCATCGATGTCGAGCGCCAGGAGATCCCTGATGGAGTTCTGATACTCGGTGCGGTTCAGCCGCCGGAGCGTCTCGGTGCGGCCCGGGTTCGGATTCGCAGCAGCCACCCGGTCGAGCGAGGTTTCCAGCCACGACACCAGCGCGCCACGGTCTGCCGCGGGAGGCTGCGGCCGGGTGGACGGCGGCATGGCGCCGGTGCGCAGCTTCCGCACGACCTTCTCCCAGACCTCGGCGCCCTCGTGAGGGTTGGCGACGTCAATCTGCTCCAGCGACAACCCCGCGGTCTCGAGCCGTGCGTTGTGACACGTCACGCAGTAGCGATCGAGAAGCTGGCGCGAGCTTGCCGCGGACGCGGTCACCTGCGGTGGGGTCTGCTGCGCGACCCCGTTCACCTGCAGGCATAGGGACACGAACAAGACCAATCCCACAGATCGCATTGCGATACTCAGACGGGGCGCGAGCGTCTTGTGTCTCCTGAACATTGCGACACACACCTCAACGGGAACGGGGGTTTCCCAGTCCGTGTAGAGCCTATTGGCATGGGCCTCGTAAGTCAAGAAATTAATTCGTCGTAACCCTTTATTTTTTAAGGAGTTACAATCAAACAAACAAACTAATGAAGTCGGCGAATCCGGCTCCACATGTCCGTTCTGGCGCCCTGGGGTGGAAATGGCCTACGATTGCGGGGATCGGCCGACCTGTCATGCGAGATCGCGTTTGAGGCGGTCGTGCCTAGGTTGGCCATACTGCTCATGCAGGCACCACGAGGACGGCCCCGATGTGCGCGGCTGGCTGCGACGCTGGCGCTCGTCATCGCAGCAACAGCGCAGCCTGCGGCGCAAGACGCGCAGGAGCTCTTCGACCGCGCTGTGGCCGATTTCGGGGACGGTCAGCTCGAGGCGTCCTTAGTCGGGTTCGACGAAGTCGCCTGGCTGGAGCCCTCGTTTGCCCCGCACCTCTGGCAGCGCGGCGTCGCGCTCTACTATGTCGGACGCTACGAGGAGTGCCGGCACCAGTTCGAGTCCCACCAGACCGTGAATCCGAACGACGTCGAGAACGCCGCCTGGCACTTTCTCTGTGTCGCCCGCGCCGAATCGCCCGAGCAGGCTAGAGCCGCCTTGCTTCCCGTCGGCCCGGACGCGCGACTGCCGATGCGTCAGACCTACGATATGTTCCGCGGCACGGCCGGTCCGTTTTCCGTGCTGACCGCCGCCGGCAGGTCCCCTCAGCCCAGTTCTACGCATATCTCTACGTTGGCCTGTACTACGAGGCCATCGGAGACCCGGACCGAGCCCGCGAGCACATGGAAATCGCCGCCGGCGCCCGCTATAGGTCGGTGGGCGGCTACACGCACGCCGTCGCCCGTATGCACCTCGAGCTCATGCCGTAACACCGTTCAGCAAGCGTGACAGGCTACGCCACAAGGACAGGCCCCGGGACCAACCAAGGAGGACACTATGAGACGGTTGCTATCGCTTCCCGCGTGCGTAGTCTGGTGTGCGGTGACGATGCTGCCGGCCGCGGCGTTTGGCCAGTACGGCGCCACCGACGGCGAATGGCGAACGTATGCGGGCGACCAGGGCAGTACGAAGTACTCGCCGCTTGACCAGATCGACGCCACGAACTTCAACGCGCTTCAGATCGCGTGGCGCTGGCGGTCCGCCGACAGCACCCTCGACCTCGACGCGCTACGCGACCAGCGCACCGGCGTCTCCATCAGAGGCCTGCAGGCAACACCGCTGATGGTCGATGGCACGCTCTACCTGTCGACCGCCATGTATCAGGCGGCCGCCATCGATGCCGGCACCGGAGACACCGTCTGGGTGTATGACCCCCAGGTCTATCTCGGTGGACAACCGACGCACGGCTACGGGTCGCGAGGGGTCGCCTACTGGACCGACGGACAGGACGAGCGGATCTTCTGGGGAACCAGCGAGGGGTACCTGCTGGGGGTCGACGCACGGACCGGACTGCCGGCAGCCGGCTTCGGCGACAACGGTCGCGTCGATCTCACGGAAGGCATCCCACGGGCAACGCGTGGCGACACGAACTATCAGGGGCGAAACCTCCTCGGGGTCAAGTCGCCGCCGGTCGTCCTCCGCGACGTCGTCGTTGCCCCGACGATCATCTCGGACTTCGTCGTTCGCAAGGAAGCACCACCGGGCTGGTTGAAGGGGATCGACGCGCGCACCGGTGACACCAAGTGGATCTTCCGCACGGTGCCGCAGGCCGACGACTTCGGCGCCGACACCTGGCTCAACGAATCGTGGCGCTACTCGGGCAACGTGAACGTGTGGCCGCCGATGAGCGCCGACGATGAGACCGGCTATCTTTATCTCCCGACCGGCACGCCGACCAGCGACTACTACGGCGGGCACCGTCCGGGTGACAACCTCTTCGCCGAAAGCATCGTCGCCGTCGACATCGAGACCGGCCAGCGGATGTGGCACTTCCAGGCGGTGCATCACGGCGTGTGGGACTACGATTTCCCCGCCGCGCCCAACCTCATCGACATCACGGTGGACGGGCGGCGCATCAAGGCGATCGCCCAGGTGAGCAAACAGGGCTTCACCTATGTCCTCGACCGCGTGACCGGTGACCCGGTATGGCCCATCGAGGAGCGTCCGGTCGAGACCGACACCGACCTGGACGGCGAAGTGCTCTCGCCAACCCAGCCGTTCCCGACCAAGCCTCCACCGTTCGAATATCAGGGCGTCACCATCGACGACCTGGTCGACTTCACACCGGAGATCCGAGCCATGGCGGTCGAGGCGGTGCGGAATTTCCGGCTCGGGCCGCTCTTCACCCCGCCGATGCAAAGCGTGGACGGCGGGCTACAAGGCACGATTCAGCGCCCGCAGATTGGTGGCGCTGCGAGTTGGAGCGGCGCGGCGGTCGACCCAGAAACGGGCATCCTGTATGTCCCGTCCGAGAACCGCTTGTCGGTACTGAAGTACTACACGCCTGACCCGACCGAGGGTGGCAACCTCCGGTTCACACAGGCGGAGTTCGGCAGCGGCGAACAGCCGACGATGCCCCAGGGTCTCCCGCTGCTCAAGCCACCCTACTCGCGGATAACCGCCATCGACCTCAACGCCGGGGATCATGCCTGGATGCAGCCGAACGGCGACGGCGATCGGTATCGGAACCACCCGGCTCTGCGCGATCTCGATCTGCCGCCGCTGGGCGGCGAAGGACATGGCGGTCCGCTCTTGACCACAACGCTGCTCATCAGCGCGTTGTCAGCGGGCGGATCCGACGGCGGTCCGCGGCTCGTGGCACGTGACAAGGCCAGTGGCGAGATCGTCGGTTCCTTCGATCTGCCGGCAGGCGCCATCGGCACGCCGATGACCTACCTGCACGAAGGCACCCAGTACATCGCGCTCACGATCGGTGGAGATGTGCCAGAGCTGATCGCGCTGAGCCTACCGTGAGGCTGGCAGTCAGAACGAGGGCGTGTATATGAAGAGAGCCCCGGCCGTTCGAGGCCGGGACTCTTTCTGACTTGCTTCCGTCCGACGTGTCTCGGGCTACGGCTCGACCACGCGGTAGGTGATGGCGGTGTACTGCATCTCCTCCCAGGTCTGGTCGCCCCAGCGCACCGCGACTGTCGGGTCCGGGTTGGCCTTGTTCGCCGCCGAGTTGTCGTACCACGCCGACGCCTCGAGCCGCGTGCCCTTGGGGACCGACAGCGGCTCCACGAACTCATACAGGGTCTGCCAGTTGAAGTCGTAGGACGGCACAGATAGCACATGCTGCCGCCGGCCGTCCGGATAGATCAAGTGATACTCCCAGCGCTTCCCACGCAGGTGCGTGTGCGGCACCAACCCGTCGATCTCCACGTCCTCGGTGAACTCGATCTGGGTATCGACCTGCAGGTTGGCTTCCCCGGCCGGAATCTCGAAATACGGGTTCATGATCTGACCCGCCCGCACTTCCTTGGCGGGCGGCGCATCGGCGAAGATCATCCCGAGCCGGGACTGGTCACTGGCCGCCTCGCCGTTCGGGGTGTAGTGAATCGAAAGGATGAGCTGCGTGCCTTTCTCGACGCGCATCGCGCTCCCTGGCTCGAGCACCATCGGATTCGTGCCGGGCGCCATCAACCCGACCAGGGGTCCGGGCGCTCCGGCGAGCGGCCCCAACGCCTCGCCCCGTGCCTGTGCGCGCTCGGCCCGTGCGTGCTCGGCGGCCACCGCCTGCTCGGTGAGGGGAACGAACCTGAAGGGCTGCGGCGGCGCGGCACCCGGTGAACGGGCGAAGACCAGAATGTGATGCACCACCGCTGGCACGCCGACCCGCACCTCGATCGCTCGCACCCACTTGTCTTCGGTGAAATTCGTCGGCACGACGAAATTCTGATACTCGACTTCGCCCGCCGCCGGCACGTCGAACGCCTCGGCCATCTCGAACACCGCGTCGGGTGTCCCGATCTGCCATCCCGCGACGAACGTCGGCGGCGCGGGCAGCGTGGCGAGATCGCCACTCGAAGCTCCGCCGTCTACCCACTGCACGATCGTGTCGCGCTCGGCATCGGTCAGCCGCCGCTCGTTCCGGAACTCTCCGACCGACGGGTCGGCGTGCCACGGCGGCATCTCACCCGACAGCACCTTGTTCTTGATGGACCGGCTCCAGGGGCGGGTCTCTGCGTATGTCACCAGCGACATCGGCGCCATCTCGCCGACGCGATGGCACGTGACGCAATTCTCGTACAGGATTGGCGCGACGTCCGCGGCAAACGTCGGTGTCTCTGCTTCGGCTTCACCCGCGACGGCGCCACCGAGCCCCGCGGTCAGCAGGAGGGCCGCAGCACCGACGATCAAATAACTCCCTTTCACTAAGTGCATCTCTATTTCCTCTCCTCCAGCGTAACAACAGACAACAGATGACATTACAGGACAGCCGACCGGTCTGCATCTTATTGACGACCGAGACTCGTCCGGGGTTCCATCTCGTCCGTTCGCGACGCGCGAGCCGTCCGGATCCACTTGGATACCGGCTCGAGGTCGATGGTCAGAGCACAGATGCGTCCGCTATTGAAGACCCCCGCGCACTGATGTGATGCGGTTGGTGTTGAAGCCCAGCCAATGCATCCGCCCCAGGTAGCGGGCGTGTTCAACCTTGATGCACCGATCCATAATCACCGACAGACCGCCGTCCTCCGCAATGCGCGCGCCCTCTTCATTGATCACCGAGAACTGACACCACAGGTTCTTCGCACCGATCGCCACCGCCGCCTCGGCGATACCGGGGAGCGCGCTCGGCGCGCGGAAGACATTGACGATGTCGACCGGCACCGGCACGTCGGCCAGGCTGCCGTAACTCATCTCGCCCAGAATCTCCGGCTCACGCGGGTTGACCGGGATAACGCGGTAACCGTGCCGCCCCAGGTAGAACCCGACGAAATGGCTCGCGCGCAGCTCGTTCTTCGACAGCCCGACGACGGCGATCGTCTTCGCACTGTGGAGCACCCGCTGGATCGTCGCGGGGTCTTGATAGCGCCTCACGTCGAATGCTGGGCTCATGTGGATGCCACCCCCGATCCGGCTGACATCGCGGCGACCGCAAAGCCCTGCTCCAGGTCCCAGATCAAATCCTCGACGTCTTCGATCCCGACCGAGAGCCGGATCGTCCCCGGCCCCACCCCCGCGGCTCGCAGCTCGTCGTCACTCAGTTGACGATGGGTGGTACTCGCCGGATGGATGATGAGACTCTTCGCGTCCCCGACGTTCGCGAGGTGCGACCACAAGGTGACGCCGCGGATGAAGTCCTGACCCGCCTGGCGGCCGCCCCGGCAGTCAAACGAGAACACCGCACCCGACCCGCCTGGCAAGTACTTGTCAACCAGCGGTTTGTAGCGGCTCGTCGGCAGACCGGGATAGGTCACATTGGACGCCTGCTCATGTGACTGGAGATGGCGCGCCACGGCCGCCGCATTCTCGACATGACGCACCATGCGCAGCGACAGCGTCTCAAGCCCTTGCAGGAACAAGAACGCGTTGAACGGCGTCATCGCCGCGCCAAGATCACGCAGGGTCTCGGCCCGCAGCTTCATGAGATAGCCGTAGGTACCGAAGGTCTCGTGGAACCGCAGCCCGTGATAGGCCGGCGAGGGGTCGGCCACGACCGGAAAGCGGCCGTTAGACCAATCGAAGTCACCTGACTCGACCACCACTCCGCCGATACTCGTGCCGTGCCCGCCGATGAACTTCGTGGCGGAGTGCAGCACGATATCCGCTCCCCACTCGATGGGCCGGCAGAGAAACGGCGTGGCGAACGTGTTATCGACCAGCAGCGGGAGCGCGTGCGCGTGCGCAATAGCGGCGATGGTCTCGATATCGAGCACGTTCCCGCCGGGGTTCCCGATCGTCTCGGCGAAGAACGCTTTGGTGTTCTCGCGAACGGCCGCCGTCCAGGCGCCCGCATCGTCGGGGTCGACCCACGTCAGCTCGACCGACATCTTCCGGAGATAGTGCTTCAGCTGATTGACCGTCCCTCCGTACAGCGCCGAGGACGACACGATATGGTCTCCGGGCGACAGCATGGTAAACAGTGCCGCCGCCTGCGCGGCGATGCCGCTGGCGAACGCCACGGCGCCACAGCCACCCTCCAGGTTCGCCACCCGCTCCTCGAACACCGCCACGGTCGGATTCATGATCCGCGAGTACGTGTTGCCGTACTCCTGGAGGTTGAAGTAGGCCGCGGCCGATTCGGGATCTTCGAACACATAGCTCGTCGTCTGGAAGATCGGGACCGCGCGAGCGCCAGTGTTGGGGTCCGGACGCTGACCCGCGTGGACCTGCCGGGTCACGAACCCGAAGCTGTGAGCCTCTTCCATTGATGCTGGCCTCCTAGCTAGCACATAGTTGGATCGGATGGATCATACCGTCGCCTGGGACGAGCGACACAGGTAATGGCGTCCGGGTGATCGTCCCAGGCGGGCGGTCCCCCCTCGAGGCCGGGTCACGACCCACAGCATTCGTGTATGCTTGCCCGCTCACGCACCACAAGGTCCCTCCCGAGTCGGGCGGCGGTGCATTAATTGAGGAGACAACCATGGGTGAGTCCAGCGTCAACAACGGGGTCAATGTCGAGGCGCTGCTGGATGCACGGAAGGCGCTAGCGAACGCACCGGAGGCCGCCAAGTTCACGTGGCGCGCGTCGTGCCAATGGCAAGACGGTACCTTCAGCAAGTCGACCGTGGAGGGCTTCCACGGTCTTGGCGAAGAGCAGCGGCACAAGACCGAATTTTCGTTCGACGCCGACCATCCCGCGGTTTTCGCATCCGAAGACCGCGGTGCGACACCTGTCGAGTTGGTGCTCGTCGGTCTGGCGAGCTGCTTGACGGCCGGTGTGGCCGCTGTGGCCCAGCATCGCGGCATCCAGCTGCGCTCGGTCGAGGCGAATCTCGAGGGGGCGATGGACATCCAAGGCATCCTCGGGGTCGACAGCGACGTGCGCAACGGGTACAGCGACATCAAGGTCACCTTTAACATCGACGCAGACGCGTCGCCGCGGGAGATTGAAGCCTTGGTCGCGCAATCGCAGAAGCGCTCGGCGGTGTACGACTGCGTGACCAACCCCACGAACGTGACTGTCGAGGTGAAGAGCAGCAACACCGCGGGATAGCGGAGGTCTGTCATCGAACGCATAGCCACGATCGTCATCGGGGCCGGCCACGCTGGGCTCGCCGCCAGCCGGTATCTCGGCGAGCGCTCGATCCACCACGTCGTGCTGGAACGCGGAGAGGTTGCGAACTCCTGGCGCCGAGAGCGCTGGGACTCGTTGCGGCTCTTGACGCCCAACTGGCAGACCCGGCTCCCCGGCTATCGGTACGAAGGCACCGATCCGGACGGCTTCATGTCGAGCACCGAGGTGGTGGAATTCATCTCGGGCTTCGCCGTCGCGACCGCTGCCCCGGTACGCACGCAGACGATGGTGACGTCGGTTCGGTCGTTCGACGACGGCTACCACGTCACGACCACCACTGGCGACCTCCGCTGCCGGTGCCTGGTCCTGGCGAGCGGTGCCTGCAACCTGCCCACCGTGCCAGCATTCCACCAGGCAATACCGGCCTCCATCGAGTGCCTCACGCCGATGAACTACCACGCCCCAGACCAGCTACGTGCGGGCAGGGTGCTGGTGGTCGGTGCCTCTGCCACCGGTGTGCAGCTGGCCGACGAGATTCAGCGCTCCGGTCGACCCGTGACGCTCGCGGTGGGTGAGCATGTGCGGCTGCCGAGAACTTATCGCGGCCGCGATGTGCTGTGGTGGATGGACGCATCCGGTGTCTGGAACGAGCGCTACGACGAGATCGACGACATCAATCGCGCCCGCAGGTTACCGTCGCCGCAACTGGTCGGGACGCCGGCTCGCGCGACGCTGGACCTGAACGCCCTCACTGACGCCGGTGTCGAGCTCGTAGGGCGGTGGGCCACCGTGCGAGACGGCAAGGCGCTTTTCTCGGGGGGACTACGCAATCACTTCACCCTGGCCGATCTCAAGATGGAGCGTCTTCTGGACACCTTCGATGCCTGGGCGCGCGAGAACGGGGGCACGGCCGAGCACAAGCCTCCAGAGCGCTTCGAGCCGACCAGGGTGCCGGAGTCGTCACGGCTCGACCTCGACCTCACCAGCGGCGAGATCCGGACCATCGTCTGGGCCACCGGTTTTCGACCGGACTACCGTTGGCTCGACGTTCCCGTGTTGGACCGCAAGGGCTCCTTGCGTCATGACGGTGGCGTGGTCGACGCGCCGGGGCTATACGCCATCGGTCTACCCATCCTTCGGCGTCGCAAATCCAGCTTCATCCATGGCGCCGAGGATGATGCCCGCGACCTGATCGAGCACCTCGCCGGCTACCTCGGCGCAGCCCCCCCCTCCCGGGCGGAGGGCGATACACATTGAAACAGATCGTTGGCGCAGATCACGAGTTTCACGACAGCGCCTATGCCGCTGGGTGGGCCGCGCGCTTCGAACCGACACCTGACCGTCTGAGGCTTTTCAACCTCATTCTGGCGGAACTGCAGACCCGGATTCCGCCGCACGGCTTTGTCGTTGAGCTCGGTCTCGGACCCGGCTATCTGGCGGCGCATCTCCTCGCAGCCATGCCCCGGATTCACTACTGTGGCGTCGATTTTTCCCGGCCCATGCTGGACATCGCGGCACATCGACTCAGCGGGTATGCACCACGCATCGACTACCGTCAAGCTGACCTCGTGAAGGACACCTGGTGGACCGAACTGGCGGGACCAATCAAGATCGACGCCATCGTCTCAACCTGGGCGTTGCACGACCTCGGCAGTCAGGACAACGTCGCCGCGGTGTATGCAGGGTGCGCGACAGCACTGGACGGCACCGGCATCCTACTGAACGGCGACTTCATCAAACCTGTGCGGGCCATCTACGACTACGAGCCCGGCCGGTTCGAGATCGCCACCCACCTCGAGCTGTTGCACCGCGTCGGCTTCGCGTCCGCCGAATGTCTCGCAGTCTTCGAAGAAGAGCTCGCGGCGCCGACGGCGGCCCAGAATTACGCGTGCATCAGGGCGACGGAGGAAATCTACGGCAACGCGAAGGCGATCAGCTCGCCTTGGTAGTTGCTCCCGCCCACAGCCAGGACGAGGTATTGCTTGCCATCAAGCGAATACGTCATCGGCGAGCCGGTCTGTGCCGCGGGGATCTCGACCGCGCCACGTTCCTGTCCAGTCGCCTTGTCGTAGGCACGCAGCATGGCGCCGCGCCCACCGGACGGCGTTGCGACGACGCCCCCTTCACCGCTGATCACGAGTGTCTTCGTCACCAGCGTGCCAATGCCACCCGAGCTGCCGCCAGCGCCGCCCGTCCGGCCGGTCCGGGGAATGTCGAGCCCCTGGAGCGCCGGGTGATTCCGCACGCGGTCCGGTGTCTCACCGTGGGCAATCTGCCAGACGATCTCGCCTTTGTTCAAGTCGATGGCCGTGATGCGCCCATACGG
>Ga0310122_10001514_pt1 | contig 14765 bp, 8 predicted proteins | sample CB6_Bottom_1051__FD_203503 | JGI IMG/M metagenome (GOLD analysis project Ga0310122, IMG submission 203503) | Marine microbial communities from Western Arctic Ocean, Canada - CB6_Bottom_1051 | ecosystem: Environmental > Aquatic > Marine > Oceanic | place: Canada: Western Arctic Ocean | collected...
CCTTGACCTGGCCTATCACCGCTTCGGTGGAGAGAGTGCCGACCTTTGGATTGACGCGCTCCCCACGATGCTAGAGACGACTACCGTGCTCTTGGCATGGACAGCGTCTAAGTCCTTCTGTCAGTACGGTGCCCGGATTGGTTCGCTCGTCGCGCTGCATCGAGACCATGAAGAGCGGAACAAACTTGCAAATGCTCTAGGATTCACGTGCCGGGCTACGTGGTCGAACTCCAACCATCTGGGCCAACTCGCGGTCACTGATTTACTTGTAGACCCAGAACTGAGTAACCGCGCTGACGCTGACCGTGCCGAATTGGTCGAACTCCTAAGGACACGAGTCGAAGCTTTTAATAGTGCTGCGAGTGCTGCAGGGCTTCACGTTCCTCGCTACGACGGCGGGTTCTTTGTTGCCGTATTCACACCCGATGGAGAAAAGACCGCCGCGGTTATGCGTGATGTGGGCGTCTATGTCGTACCCCTCAAGGGCGCCGTCCGAGTGGCTCTGTGTGCTACCCCAGAAACCGCAATACCTCGACTAGTCGAAGCATTGCGGGCAGGGATAGACCAGGCGGAGGCAGAACACGGGAGATCCGCCTAGCCGAATACTGCTCTTCCCGGTTATACCGGATACCGAGTTAGTTAGCGTCCGACTGCAAACCTACCGATGCGGATCGCCTCATCCGCGCCCAGGCCAGACATCAGTAGGCCCAGAAAGCCTTCCTCAAGTCTCTGCTCCACATCTTGAGCATTAGCGGTGATCATATTCGGAAGACCCACCCGTTCCGAGTGCGCCAGCACTTCCTGCGTGCCGGCTTCTCCTGCTTCCCGGCTCCCGAGATCACGTGAGAGACTCCCAATTCCACAGGCCAAAACGCTGTACCCTGGTGTGTCCGCAATCTCACTCACCGCTGCAAGTGCACCTGCATCTTCGATCATGATCATGGCTAGTGTCTCCCCATTCGGATTATCAGGAGACCAAACATCAGCCCCAGCATCCGCGAAGAAACTCACCGCCAAGCGTGCCTCCTCAGGACTGCGCACGTGGGGGATCACAACACCGTCAGCACCCAACCGGAGTGCCTCAATGACCCTCCCGCGCGCTGCTTCAGCACCATCACGTTCAATGGGTGGGATTCGGACAAGCAGTGAAGGAGCATCATCTGAACCGGATTGATTAAGACCTTCGGCAATCGCGGCTACAGCCTCCGCATCATAGCTCCCTTCAAGGTTTAGGAAGAGGTAGTCAAGCAAAGGATTCTCGGCGAGACTTGCGCCTCCCTGGGCAGTATAAAGTGGCGGGAGGCGAGAGCCATCAGGTGCTACTTCACCTCGTGGGCGCTCATTTGGCACGAAGACACCGAACGCCGGAGTACCCGCAGACCATAGCTGGATTAGCCTGGCCGAAGGTCCAGCAGTAGTTGCAGCGGCGTCAACTGCTTCGTCTGCCACGTCAGCACACGCTGCAATTATGTAGAGAGCAGTGGCCGCTGCAGTCCACCTAACCCCGAATAGTGTCATCGTGGCGACCGCGCGCTCAGCCCCCACGACCGGATCCCTCAAGACCAATCGAGAGCGCTTCGGGTTGATTGACAATGATGAGCTTGAACCCTTGTGCCAGGCGGTCACCAATGTCATCGACACCAGCCGTAATCCCGCAGGCGACGTCAAATTCCTTACAAGCTGCTAGTACAGTCTGGATTGCATTTTCTACCGCCTGCATATCACCCTCGTACGCCCTACGAAGGTCACCTGGACCCGGAATCACCACGCTCACACCAGGTGTCCCAACGATTTCCCGAGCTGCACCTATACCTACCTGGTCTTCGATGAGCAGGATGTTGATGAGATCTCCACTGGGGTTCACAGGCCAAAGACGGTCACCCATGGAACGAACCGCCAGTTCAGCATCCTGTAATGACTCAATATGAGGAAACACAATCCCTTCAACACCCGCCGCGATCCCTTCAGTAACATGGGCGAGCGCGGCCTCACGATCTTCACGGATCGGCGGAATGCGAAGCGTAACCGGATGCGGCTTCTCTTCACCAGCTGCTTCAGTCATCGCGGTCATGAAGACCTCCATCGTCGGGATGTCCCATGGCCCAGACTCTAGCGAGTAGAAGATGAAATCCGTCTCAGTGTTGGCGGCAGCAGCACGACCACCCTCAGCGTTCTGAGGACGTGCGAACATCCCGAAGACCGCCTGGCCGTTAGCCAGGAGTCGAGCCAACTCCGACCGGGGTTCCTGGTCCACCATAGTTTCCGCCTCCGTGGACTCGCGCGACTCCATTCGCTGGCTCTGGCAGCCAAACACGGTAGTGAGCAGAAATACGCTGCTAAGTAATTGAGATCGGGAGGGCATAATGGGTATCTCCTAGCTCGACCACGGAGGCACTACTTGATTCATCCTCGCATAGGCAATCGCCTGACCAAGATGTTCGTTCATGTGGGTGACGAGTTGTAAGAGAACTGCCCATTGGCCGACCTCCCTACCATAAAGGCTCGTCGGCTTGCTGAGTTCCTTCTCTGACATCTGATTCATCACTACCCGGACGTGGTCCAACGACGCCGAAAGGATGCCCACCACTTTCTCTTTATCACCAACTTCTTCCTCCCAGCGTCCGTACTCCGCCGGGCCCATCGGAGATTCGATACCGAGACTCTGATCAGGATACATATAGTTGTAGCGGGAGATGTGCGTGTAGACCCTCGCTACCGAGTACACACCCTCCATGGGTCGCCAACTATAGGTATCAGATGGCATCGCCTGGGCGAGAGCAACGAGCTTACCTGCTGAAGCCTCGAATTGGCCTGAGATTTCTTCCCCGAAATTGGACGGTGCGGACTGGGCTGAAAGAGGCACAGCAAAGACGGCAGCCAATATAGCTGCTAACAGAAAACGGATACGACGCATGTTGTTCTCCGGGCTAAGCAGGGACGACTGAAAAGTATAGACGCTCATCTGACGGTTGCTAGGATCTGGGAGGAACCTCGGCTTCCAGATGTCGTGGAGTAGATGTAAGCATATACTCCTAGGGTCCAGTAAACACGAGACTTCGCCATGCTAAGATCAATCTTATTCCTCTCTGTCACGTTGGGGTGGCTTGCACCCGCGTGTCTCGCACAACCCACGGAGGAGGAATTGGAGCAGATCGAGATTCCGGTCGGAGGCTTTGTATTTGATGCATTGGCAGCTGGACCGCGGGATGGCGAACTCGTGTTACTCTTGCACGGGTTCCCTCAAGCTGGGTATGCCTGGCGCAATCAGTTGCCAGTCCTCGCCGCTCTTGGGTTTCGAGTTGTAGCACCTGACCAACGGGGGTACTCTGCAGGGGCCCGCCCCCCAGAGGTATCCGACTACGAGATGGAAGAGCTCGTAGGGGACGTGCTTGGGATGGCAACAGCTCTTGGGTATGAGCGTTTTCATCTAGTCGGGCATGACTGGGGAGCAGCGGTCGCATGGATCCTTGCTTCATCCGCACCCGAACGCGTCCGATCACTCGTCGCTCTCTCGACACCCCACATGACTGCGTTCGCACGTGCTCTCTCGGATCCTAATTCCGCACAATCACAAGCATCCGGCTACATGACGATGTTCCGATCGGACGGCTCGGAGCAATTTTTTCTGGCGAACGAGGCCCGGTTTCTGAAGGGCATGCTGTCCCAGTTCAGCTCTTCAGAAACAGATCTGGATGTCTACCTCAGCCTTCTCGGTACTCCGGAGGCGCTTGGGGCCGCACTTAACTGGTATCGTGCTGCTATACCGACTCAAGGCGACTCTCCGCCTGCCTCCCCTGCAATGGTCTCTACCCCCACGCTCTATGTCTGGAGCACGGAGGACTCAGCTTTCGACCGAGGAACTGCCGAGGCTTCCGCAGAGTTCGTGACGGGCCCGTACCGGTTTGAGGTCCTTGAGGGTGTAGGTCATTGGATCGCTGAAAACGCTACCGACGACCTCAACGAGTTGCTCGTTGCACATCTAGAACAATGGAGAGGGCGCTAGGTTGCCCATCACATCGCTGAGTAGGGCTATTGCTTCGTTAGACATTGCTAGAGCACCAATGATGATCCACAGAAATTGAACTCATGAGTGAAAAAACCCGGGCGATCATAGTCAAGCGTTATGGAGGACCTGAGGTCCTCACGTGGCAGGAGATCGAGCTGCCGCAACTTGGGCCGACCGATGTACTGGTCCATCACACGGCCGTAGGCCTCAACTTCATCGATGTATACCACAGAACCGGCCTCTATCCGCTAGATCTCCCTTTCACACCGGGAGTAGACGGCGCGGGCATAGTCGAAGCAGTCGGGTCGGATGTTGATGACTTGGGCACCGGTGACCGAGTTGCCTATACAGGTAACGGGCCACCCGGGTCATACAGTGAAACACGGATTTTGCCGCGAACACGGCTAGCCCGGCTTCCCGATGCGATTGATGATAAGACTGCCGCCGCAATCATGCTCAAAGGGTGCACGGTCGAATACCTAGTACGCCGCACGTTCCCCATCTCGGCCGGGGATGTAGTGTTACTCCACGCAGCCGCTGGAGGCGTTGGGTTGATCGCTTCACAATGGCTCAGCGCCCTAGGCGCGAGGGTCATAGGTACAGTCGGATCGGAGGAGAAGGGCGAGCTAGCCCAGGCAAATGGGTGCGACGAGGTGATCCTCTACCGGGTGCAAGATGTCGCCGCTCGGGTTCGCGAGATTACCGGCGGGCGGGGAGTAGACGTCGTCTACGACTCGGTCGGAGCCGCCACCTTCGAAGCCTCCATCGGATCCCTTCGACCACGCGGGATGATGGTAACCTTTGGAAACGCATCAGGACCCGTGCCACCTATGTCTCCGCTCTTACTCTCACAAAATGGCTCGCTCTTCCTAACCCGCCCCGTCTTGGCACACCACTACGCTGATCCGACTGAAGCCGCCAACGGTATCGCGGCACTCTTCGACATGGTCACGTCCGGCCAGGTTACTCCACACATTGGCCAGGAGTATCCACTACCGGATGTTGCCGACGCTCATCGCGACCTCGAGAACCGTCAGACCGTCGGCTCAACCGTGCTCGTCACCTGACCCCCCGGGGGGCTCAGCAACTGCCCGGCCGGATCAGAAGTGTGTCTTAGTAGCTCTCTGAAATCGCCTTGGGGCTCTCTTTTTTAGCCTCGAGTGTCTCAAGCACCTGCTTCCACTCGAATTTCTCACCGATACCCCGAACGTAGTGATCCATCCATGCCATCTCACTGACCGCTTTCACCAAACGGTTTCGCGGATCGGGAATCCCGTGGCTGCGGCCAGGATACATGAACAGCTCGGTCGGCACTCCAAGCTTCTTTAGCGCCATGTGGAGTTCAACCGATTGTGGGCTCGGCACTCGGGGATCGCCCTCAACCACGTGGACCATCGTGGGGGTCTCCGCATCGGTAACGTACTTGAGTGGAGATTGATCCCAGTACGGGTCGAAGTTCCCGTATAGAAAGTCGTCCCCGATGTAGAACTGACGGTTCCGTTGGACATCACTCTGTGCATACATGCTGATCCAGTTCATCGTGCCCGCCCCGGAGCTTATGGCTTTGAAGCGGTCAGTGTGGGTCAAGATCCAGTTTGACCAGTGGCCACCTGCACTCCAACCCAGCGCTCCCATACGTTCGGAGTCAACGATACCCTGCTCGATCAGGTAATCGACTCCTGTCATGATGTCGTCGAACCCGAGTGTGAAATAGTCACCCACGATGTCAGTCCGGTGAGCGTTACCGTAGTTGGTGGAACCCCGGTAGTTAGGTTTGAGGACTGCGTAACCAGCCCCCGCATAGACCTGTGCGTTATATCCGCCATTGAAACGCAGTTGGTCGGCGGACGCTGGGCCCCCGTGAATCGCGACGATGAGGGGGTAGCGTGTTCCTTCGGAGTATCCAACCGGATAAACCAGGACTCCACCCACGGTCTTCCCGTCCGTTGAAGTCCAGTTGATCTCAACCTCCTCGCCGAGGGCAATATCTCTCACCTGCGGATTCGCGTCGACGAGTTGTACCCAAGACGAGCGGTCCGCGACTCCGTCTACGCTCGCAGTGGTGAAAACCGTAGGAGGCGTAACCGGATCCGAGTACCCGATCAGGATCACGCCGCTGTCCTCGTCTCGGCTAACCGACAGAGCTGCACGCTCATGGGTAAGCTGGCGTACTTGGCCAGTCTGGACGTCTAGCGCATGAAGCTGGGTGGTGACCTTCACACCCGCGTTGAAATAGATCGTGCTTGCGTCATCTGACCAGAAACCAGCTCGCATACTCTCATCAAAATCCGAACCAATCTTGCGGAACGCTCCACCACTGTCGTCCACGGTGCGGACATACATCCGGCTGTTGGTCATCGAATAGCGCTCCATGTCGTCCGGAGCCACAAATGCAATCCATCGACTATCCGGCGAGAAGCTGAGCCCGGATTCTCCGACCTCGTAGTTCTCCGTTAATCGCTCGACTCGTCCGCTGCCAACCTCGTAGAGGTACTGGTCCGTGTAGAGCCGCGCCTGCGTGATATTCCGTTCGTAGCGCTTGGGTGATCCCCCCGTGAAGCCTATCCACCGCCCGTCAGGAGATATCGTAAATGCATCGACACTGTATAACTCACTGGTCGTCAACGGGCTTTCGGTGCTCGATATAACGTCGATAGACCAGAGTTTAGAGAGCGGGGTCGTAGCGTTTTTCACCTCCACAGTGAAGCCTTCCTTCACACGCAGTTTCTCGTCCTCGTCGAAGTCGTCCGCACGCACGAAGTAGATACGGTTTCCGTCAGGGCTAAAATCCCATTGCTCGACGCCCGCTTCACCTTCCGTGAGCTGCTCAGCTTCACCCGCCGTCAGATCAGCAACCGATATCCGGAATAGCTGCTCCTGACCTGACTCACCACTCCGATAAACGAGCCAGCTCCCATCTGGGCTAAAATTGAAACCCGATACTCCTTCTTCAGCTTCTGTGATCTTCTGAGCTTCACCACCATCGTGGCGCATCATGTAGAGCTGGTCGCCTCCGGATTCTTCAGAGTCACGATTTGACACGAACACGAAAAACGAGCCATCCGGGGCCCAAGTAGGTTGTGTTTCGTTCTTATCGTCAGTGAACGTGAGGCGTCGATTCGAAGAGACGCCCTCCTCAAGTGATACGATGTGGATGTCACTTTGCGAGTCGGCATCTGCCCAGTCAGGTGTGGTGACGGTATAGAGCATGAGCGCCCCGTCCGAGCGGGGGACCCACGATCCAGCTCGTTTTAGTTCCTGCACGTCCATGAACGTAAAGGTTCGCTGTTGAGCACTGACTTGCCCTGACCATGTGACGGCGAGAACAGCAGCGAGAAGCGTGGTTATTGACGGGAAACGCATATCGTCCTCGGGCTGTAGATATTGATACAGTTCTGGCAATGAACCCACTTTAGGGCGGGTACACAATAATGGGCAGCAGACCGACGGATGGCACGCGATAGACCCTAAGCCAGCCTGAAAAAATCATGTCCTACCCCTCTCCAAGCTTCTGGGCCCTAGAGGTATGCTGGAAAAAATCTTTGCAATCTCTGGTAAACCGAGTGTATTCTTGGTTCCAACAGGACTCACTGAAAGCTTCCCGGACATACGGAGAAGGCGGACCATGCGCCATCGATATACAGGCTCCCTGGGCATTCTGTTCACCGCTCTACTCGCGGTCACCGTGCCCGTACAGGCCCAACAGGGTTCTATCAGTGGACAAGTGACGGATCAAGATACGGGGCAACTACTTACTCAAGCTCAGATTCAGGTGCTCGGTGGCGGTACGTCGGACGGTACCCTATCAGACGCACAGGGCAACTTCACCTTGAGCATGGCTCCGGGATCCTACTCGATTGTCGCAGTGCTGCTCGGTTACGAGACAGAGCGCATTGACGGAATCTCCGTCAGCGCGGGTGCAGCGGCAGAGATAGATATAGCGATGACCTCGACAGCGCTCGCGCTTGACCCCGTGACTGTTACAGTGAGCCGTGGCCAAGAGGAACGCACTTTGGCTGCACCGGCCCACGTAAGCGTCATAACCGCCGATCAGATCGCACAGATCGCCGCTACATCTGTCGCCGACTACGTGAAAACGATGCCCGGTGTAGACGTCGCAAAGACTGGGATCAACCAGAGCAACACGGTGACGCGGGGCTTCAATAACGTCTTTTCCGGTTCGCTTCTTGTGCTCACGGATCACCGTTACGCTCGGCTGCCTTCACTCAGGCTCAACAACTACAACCTCCTCCCGACTACATCGCTCGACATTGAGCGTATCGAGGTCGTGCTGGGACCGGCCGCCGCACTGTATGGTCCCAACTCAGCGAACGGGGTCATGCACATCATCACCACGTCGCCAATCGACAGGCCAGGGTCCACCATGAGCCTCTCGGGCGGTAACCGGGGCATGGCTCAAGGTACGTTCCGACAGGCTTGGGCATTCAGCGATAAAGTCGGCCTCAAAGTCTCCGGAACCTACTTCCGTGGAAACGACTTTGAGTACACCGACCCTGTTGAGGCAGCAGCCGCAGCAGCGGCCCCAGGGACTATTATCGGTGACCGGGATTACTTCTCCTCGCACTATGGGGGTGAGGCACGGCTCGACATCCGTCCCTGGGACGATTCAAGCGACAACATCATCGTCACCGGTGGCCTCAAAACACTTGCAAGCTCAATCGAGCCGACAGGAATTGGTGCGGGCCAGGCAAAGAACTGGACCTATAGGTTTGCTCAGGCAAGGCTAAACAAGGGCGGGCTGTTTGCCCAAGCGTTCCTGAATCAGAGTATGGCGGGGGACACTTACATGCTCCGCACGGGCAATCCCATCGTCGACAACTCTGTTACGTTCGCGTGGCAAGCACAGTACAACTTCGACATCACGGAGAGGTTCAATGCCACCGCCGGCTTCGACTACACAGATATCACCCCGAAAACTGGCGGCACGATCACCGGGGCGAACGAAGCGAGCGACGAAACCAAACTGAAGGGTGGGTATCTGCACACGACCACCACGCTGACTGATCAGCTCGACTTCGTGGCAGCGCTTCGGATGGACACTCACGAGCACCTCGAAGACGTAATGTACTCGCCTCGCCTAGGCCTCGTCTTGACGCCGGAAGAGGGCCATTCGTTCCGAGCAATGTTCAACCGGTCTTTCGGCACACCGACGACCAACGGCCTCTTCCTCGATATCCTCGCCGGCCGGATACCAATCACGGCCAGTGTGTTCTATAACCTTCAAGCAAATGGTATTCCACTAACCGGATTCACGTTCAACAACACCTGTGCGGGTGGGATCAACAACTACTGCATGTACTCGGCGTTCGCGCCAGGCGTGCAGCTTCCTGCCACGGGTGCTGCGCTCTGGGACGCCCTCATAGTACCGCTAGCGCTACAGAACCCTACGCTTCTGGCGACACTGCCGCTGTTGGGTCTAAACGCAGCAATGTTCGCTGCGATCGTAGGGAATCCTCAGCCGGGCGAGCTCAAGTCAAACCTAATGGATTTTAATTCACAGAATCCGTCGATCCCGTTCATACCCAGCGCCGGTCCCCAGGCGACCGCACGTCTAAGGCCGACCATGAACACCACATTCGAGCTCGGATACACCGGCCTCATCGGTGACAAAGTCCGGCTCTCTGTCTCTGCATATCAAAATCAGTACAAGGATTTCACCGGGCCATTGAGGGTTACGACGCCGAATGTATTTCTGGATGGAAATTCAGTCGCGACCTATTTGATCACACACCTAACAGCCGCGGGTATCCCGGCTTCAGTGGCGAGCCAGCTTGCAGCCGCAATCGCTCCGACGGCAGCTTCTGAACCACTTGGGACCATCGTACCCGATCAACGTTCTAATTCAGACCTTATCATGAACGTCCGGAATTATGGGAAATTCAGCATTATGGGCGTCGATGTGGGTATGGAAGCGCACCTGTCCAATAAGGTTACACTCACTGGATCGTATTCACGCGTGAACAAAGAGTGCTACGACTACGATAATGACGGTACCTGCCTGAGCAGGAATGACGTCGCCCTGAACGCACCGACGAACAAGGGCTCGGTCGGGCTTAATATCGATGACAAAGTTTCGGGCTTATTCTTCGGTGGGCTCCTCAGAATGAGTGGTGGATATCCGATGAACTCGGGCGTGTACCAAGGAGTCATCGACGCATTCAACGTCGTCGATGTGAGCGCAGGTTATCGCGTGCCCGGCTACAAGGGCCTCACCATATCCACCACTATCAACAACCTCTTGAACAATAAACACAGGGAGTTCATTGGCGTTCCCGAGATGGGGCTCCTTGCACTTCTGAAAGTGCAGTTCGAGTTCTAGTCTAGAACGCACCGGACAGGTGCGAAAAAGACCCTGAGCAGTGGATGTTCCCTGCTCAGGGTCTTTTTTTCTATCTCCTGCAAGAACCTAGTTCGTACTTTCGCCCTCTTCCTCTTCTGGCCGCTCCCAAAACCCCACGGTACCGGTTGCGTTAGTCGCGACGGAGCCGTGGAATAGAGCGGCGTTGAAAAGGATACGGAACGTGCCGCGCGGCTGACCACGCCACTGGGGTCTGAAGCCGAGAAGAATAACATGCCCATCACCGTGGTGCACATCCACGGCCGCGGCCTGACCCTGAAGGTGCTCTTCTCCCAGGAGGTAACCAGAGAGTAGAGGTGATCCCTCTTGGGCATACGCTGCGATCACAGCTCCCTCGAAGCTTTCTTCTGTGGTAAAGACCGGGCTTCGGTCGAAGAAGATGTTCCCGAACTCTGGCATACCAGCCATGACTGGGTGCTCCGTGTCAACACGAACCTGGAAAATCGAACCTGAAGAGAAGAATTCGCTGCGAGTTAGGCCACGTGTGACGTTCGACACAGGAAGATGCAGTTCATCTATACACAGGTCGCTCGAAGCACTCATACAAACTAGTGTGCCTCCAGCGCGCACAAACGCATCCAGTGCACGGACCCCCTCCTGACCGAGTCCACCCGCGTACCTAGATGGTACCGAGCCGACGCTAAAACCGTTCATTAGACTTCCGGTACTCTCCGACGGAAGAACGATCACGTCGTAGCGGTCACGAAGATTTCCAGCATGTACGTCCGCGGTTCTCAAGTTTGAGAACGAGAAGCCGTGCTCCTCAAGTACCCACCGCGTCCATCCTTCGTCCATGCTTGGATTCCAGGGTCGGTAGATACCGAGAGCGGGGCGAGCGAGATCAATCCCGTCCGCAGGCCCCCTCGTGGCCTGTAGAGCATAATCTCCTATCAGTCCATCAACTTCTGTACCGCCAAGTCCGGTCACGATGTACTCACCATTTCCGTACCGCACGGTGGCTCCCACCGCCCAGGCTCGGTTGAGCGCCCGAAACGAATTATTCTGCGCGGGACTGAGTCGGAGTGCTGGTCCAGAACCCGTGAGCCGACCTGAAATCGGCTGCACTGCACGAGCAACCGGATGGGAATCAAAGCCGACCCCCGATACGGCGTCGAATATCGAAGCATCGCTGACCTCCTGCTCCCAAGCCAAGGGTTCCGCCTCAAGCTTCCGCATGACAGAGCGGATCTCAGGCGTCAGCGGCTGTGTCGCCTCGACAACATCCACGTCCATCTGGTAAGAAAGTGTCCAGCCGGCTGCGTCATACGGCTGCTCCGGAGGACCTTCAGGGTACTCTCTAAGATCCGGGTAGGCCTGCACCGACAAAACCTGTCGCGCGAGTTCTCCAAATTCCTGGTCTAGGGGCAGCACCCAAGTCCCGGCAGTTTGGGTTACTCCTTCATGGGTAACGTCCTGATTCAATTGGTAGATCTTCAGACCATTGAAGGCGAGTCGCCTCAGAAGCTCAACAGGCGCAACGGGATCACGCTGAGCCTGGGGGATGAAGTAGGCGTAGGGGGTCGAAACCTCATATTTCCGGATTACGTCACGCCCAGACTGATAGCGGTTGTAGAGCAGGTCTTCCCGGTATTTAGCCGCATAGTCAAGTACAGCGAGCGACCCAACCCGCATATAGTCCACGGCATCAGACAGCCTCCACCAACCTCCCTTCCATGGGCTCGGGTAAAGAGATTCCACGCGCAAGTCACGACGGGATGCAGGAAAATCGGAGAGTGTGTAGAAGTGTGGTGTCGCGTAACGGTACAGTGCGGTTTCAGTCCAGAACGCCGCCTGATTCTGCATCATCGGTAGATAGTCGACATAGCCGGGATACCAAGCATCGAAGCCTGTACCCATATGCACCGCCCCAGGCATCCCACGGGATTCAAGCATCTGTGCAATCGTCATTCCGATCGTGTTCACGGTGCGAGACATAATCGGAGGTACAAACGATGCGATGGGCTCAGCGAACGGAGGTAGCCAGATCCGCGTCGGAAATGGCGAACTCTGATGATGAACGTAGATGATTTGTGGGTCCCATTCCTGCCATGTGCGAGCAAGGACTCGCGACTCGATCATGTTGAGCATATACGCGTCGCGGTTGTTATCGTGTCCTATGTACTTCTGGTACAGCCAGGGCATCGGGGAAACTTCGTAAGGTGTACCGATGTTTGAGCTATACCAGTCCGCGATCATCGTTTGCCCATCGGGATTGAGTGATGGCCATAAAATGGTGATCACATTTTCGCGAATCGCGGAGATACGGGGATTTTCATCACTCACGAGCTCGTATGCGAGTTGGATCGTGTGCTGTGCACCGGCAACCTCTGAGGCATGGAGGCCACCGTTGACGTCGACGATCGCCTTGCCCTCGAGAGCGAGTGATCGTGCCTCTGCATCTGAAAGTTCCGCCGGGTGCGCGAGTTGGTCTGCGATGTCCCGATATCGCTCCACCGATGCAAGGTTCTCGGGCGACGAAATCAGCGCAATCCACCAGTCGCGCCCTTCGGATGTCTTGCCGGTGCGCATCATGGTGATACGGTCAGATGAAGCGTCGAGCAGCTGAAAATACTCCACCGATTCTTCGTAGGTCGCGAGATGGAAGTCCGCGCCCGGCTCGAAGCCCAGTACAGAAGCAGGTGTTGGGATCTGTGCCGCGGCAGGTACCGCAACGAGGATCGCTGTCAGAATTAGCGTCGTATTGCGCACTGTGTAATCGCTCACTTGAGAAACGTTGAGTCTAAGAAGCCCCGCCCGGTCTGCTTGGACTAGGCGGGGCTCCCGGTTGGTGGCTGCTGAAGTTCTAGCGGTTAGGACTCTTGGAGGTACCACTGCTCTCCTGAGCTTTCATCGCCTCACGCTTAGTGACTTCCGCCTCGTAATCCTCTTCACTGAGGTACGTGACATCGATCCAAGCATGCGCCATCTCATCGACCGTGCGGTCACCCCACCCGATCCATTGTGTATAATCAGGATTAGTGGGGTTATCTCTCGTATTGTCGTGCCATGCAGTGACGATCAGCGTTGTACCAGCTGGTAGAAGCGGTGCCGCGTGATCCGCGTATATGTAGTTGACGTGCCAATTCCACTGGAAGTTGTCGACCCGGCTGAGGACTTCGCTGCGCCCGTTCGGATACATGGCCTCTATCATCATGATCTTGCCACGCATATGCATGTGCGGCTGAAAGTTCTCCAGCCTGGTCGGCCATCGAAGCATGTGGAACTGCTGCGTGACGGCCATCTCGTCCGGGGGAATATCGAGTCCGTTCCTGCCTCGTGCGTCAAACATCCGGAGGCGTGTGCGATTCTTGGGCTCTTCACCCACGTCGTAGAACCAAACTCCCAGTTCAACTTGAGCGTCCTCCACAACCTTGCCCATCGCATGCATGTGGACCTCCCAACGGATCCGGGATCCAGGGAGCATCAATTTTCCTGCGCCATCCGGGAAAATCTCGCCATCCTTCCCAACAGCCCATTCCATGAAAAGTCCAGCGCCACCCATCGAGCCACCACGATCGCTCGTGATCACGGGCCCGACACTGTACTCGCTATTTTCCTCATCCTGCATCAGAAAAGCGAGTACATGGTGAATGATAGTCTTGGTGTCTTTGCCGACAGGACGGATCTCGATCGCCTTGACCCAGCGAGGCTCGGTTACACCAGTTGGTGTCACCGGCCGGAACCACTTGTCTTGTGTCACTGCTTCGATTGTGTACGGCTCTGATTTCACGATCAGGTCGGGCTCACCGAAATCACTGGCCAACTTGAAGCCATCGGGATCTCGAAGATCAAGCGGAGCCGGGAGGTCAGTCTCGTCACCGAACGGTGTGCCGTTGTCCACCCAAGTGACGATTGTCTCGATCTCCTCGTCAGTCAGGGAACGGTCATTCTTGAACTCCTGGATGCCGACGGTGCGGTCTAGGTGCCAAGGGGGCATAACACGATCCGTGACCTTCGTGCGGATTCTCCGTGCGTAGCGACGAGCTTCGTCATAGTTCGTCAGATGGATCGGTGCGATTGAACCTTCCATGTGGCACTGTTGGCAGTTTTCCTGGATGATCGGCGCCACATCTCTGGCATATGTGACCTCCTGCGACGAAGCATCGACAGCTGCTAGAGCCAGCACCGTGACCGTGAACAGCACGGCCCTACCTAACGGGACTCGCTCTGACATATATCCTCGCATGAGGTGCTCCTTTCCTATTCTAGTTGACCGTAACTGATATGAATCCGTTGGTCCAACAACACTGCGAGTGACCTGCACCGGAAACCCCTGAGGAGTCGTTGGCACGCACTCGAAGAATATACTCGCCCGGCTCCGTGAACGTAGCCATCGTAGCCATCGAGCCTCCTTCTACATCAATTCTACCTGACTCTTCG
>Ga0310122_10001517_pt1 | contig 14754 bp, 14 predicted proteins | sample CB6_Bottom_1051__FD_203503 | JGI IMG/M metagenome (GOLD analysis project Ga0310122, IMG submission 203503) | Marine microbial communities from Western Arctic Ocean, Canada - CB6_Bottom_1051 | ecosystem: Environmental > Aquatic > Marine > Oceanic | place: Canada: Western Arctic Ocean | collected...
TGCAAGATTTGCGCAAGAACCGTCTTATGAGTTCTACGACGGGGTAGGGCCCGACGTGCTCGTCGTTCAAGGACTCCTTGCCGACGTCGTCTCTCGCGTTCCTCCTGTTACTTTCGGCAGTGACTTCAGCCTCGTCAGGGATCCCTGGTCAGCCAATGTGGTCCTTGAGTTGCGGGATGGTACGACCGCCGAGCTGTTGGCACGCACGATTGATCGGCGAAACGCCGAGGGGCTTGTGGATGTGGGTACGGTATGGGTGCAAACTGAGGATCTGGTGGAGATCTGGGCAGGAGTGCTGTTCGATCGCCTGCAGCAGCTATCTGACCTCGGAGCGCCGGGCCGTGGGACACCAACCTGGGCTCGATGATCTCCGCCTTGGAGGCTTATCGAGCCTCTGAGCAGAGAATCTCTAAGGAGCGGATCTCGAAGACGATTTAGGCCCGGTTGAAGCAGGGAAACTAGCTGACACGCTGATTATCGACGGAGATTCTTCCACCGATGCCCCTAACCTGACGTGCGTCGAGATCGTGATCCACAGCGGCGGACTGTCATGAACCATCGTTAACGGTTAACGAATGTCCGCAGTTGGCCGAACTTCACCGTTAAAGAAGTTCTTAACATAGCAAAACTGAACGGCTCGAATGCACGCCAAACCGGACATTAGAGGTGAGACACGCCGTCAACGCCCGCTAACGGCGACTTTGGTCCCGAAAGCGGTCGTTCGTATGCTAGATTTCGAAATTGAAGCTAAGGTCTCGAATCGACCCATTCCGGTCGTTCGCCTTTCCGCTAGAATCTGGCCTTACTAAGTCGATTCGAGAGAATAAAGATGAAGAAGATCGACGCTAGCCAGATCATTACGATTCTCGCCAATGTTGGAGTAATTGCGGGAATCGTATGCCTTACTAACTATCGAAATGTACCCGGCGCTCAGCATCGATGCTGGAACGGCGCCCAGCGGCGAGTTCATGCAAGTTCGTGTGCGCACAACATCGCCAAGCAATCGGCAGGCGTATTTCGACTGGATTGAGGATGAACTGGCGCCGGCGCTGCGTGAAGGCGGTGTTACGGATTTTCGTTCCGGTCGAATTATTATGGGTGGTAATCCCAATACGTTCGTCCGATACACACTCGCGAATGAGTTTCCTGCACAAGGGCCGGATATCGCTGCGGCTGTCGGCGAACGTGAATTCGCGCGGATTATCGGTCGCGAACCTGGCCTGCTCGTGAGCAGTGAGGAATACGTGTACCGCTTTCGTGAAGACCTGAGCTTCACTGCGGACGAGTAAGACGACGAATTGTCGACTTCAACTTTGGGTCTGGCCCGGAGATTCCGGGTCGGGATGGTTCAGGGTATGAACGGCGAAGAGTTGACGCAACTGGAGATGTTTAAGCTCCAAAGTTTCTATGTGGCAGCATTCACCAGATGGGAATGAGAACACGAGCAGTATAGGCGCGGACTGATTGCCGAGGAGCAGCTCCCGGCGAGCGATTGGGGGTTCCTTATGAGAACTTGGCCGGAAACAGCCGTCGATTAACAGCTAATATGCAGGATGGTGCATATACGGGGGAACGAGAATGAGACAGTCGAGAACTACCAATAAGAATAACCCATCGTTCGAGCTCGACACACGAATAAGACTCTCACGGCCGATCCAACCGAACGGCATCTCTCGTCGCGACTTCCTCTACACGCTGAGCGCCGCCGCGGTGTCCGCCAGTGCGGGGTGTAGCATCGTGAGTACATCGTTAACCGTTCCACCAAGGCCCTCTTACGATGGGCTCGACTCCGACTCCTATCTGAGTGAGTTGACCGTGGTGCGGGAAATCCAAGATACGGACGTGTTCACGGAGGGTCCGGCCATGGCGCCCGACGGCCGAATCTACTTCACCAATATGCGGACCTCCAAGATCTTGCGTTGGGATTCGGTCAGAGGGGTGGTAGACGTCTTCCGCGAGAACACCAATTCCGCCAACGGCCTGTTGTTCGATTCCCAGGGCCGCCTCCTTGCCTGCGAAGGAACTGCGAATCGGCTGACTCGCATGGATATCGTGACCGGAGAACTCGAGGTACTCGCCGATACCTATAACGGCATCCCGATCGACCCGCCGAACGACCTTTGCCTCGATTCCCACGGCCGCATCTACTTCTCGTCGCGGCCGGCTACCGGAGCTCCGTCCAAGGGCAACGTGGTAGCGGTCTATCGTATCGATCCCGATGGCACGCTAACTCAGCTTCTGGCCTGGCCGCGGGTACATATGCCCAACGGCGTCGCCATCTCGCCCGACGGAGGGACGTTCTATCTGATCGAGACGCACCGTGACGTGGATAACCATCGCGATATCCGCGCCTTCGATCTCGGAAGCGACGGCTCCTTAAGCAACGAACGCGTGATTGTTCAATTCTATCCCGGCCGCAGCGGTGACGGCATGGCGATCGACGAAGAGGGTAATCTTTATGTTGCCGCTGGTCTCCACGCATTACGAGAGGGCAGCGAGACACTCGACACGAAACCGGGCATCCATGTGTTTTCACCCGAAGGAGAGCTATTGGCTTACCGGGAAACGCCGCTGGATTCGGCGACTAACTGTACGTTCGCTGGAAACGACCGCAAGACACTGTATGTGACCGCCGGGCCACACCTGCTGGCAGGTCGCTCGATTATTGCCGGAATTGGAGGCTAGCCGGGCCGGCAAGAATGGTTGACCAGCCATCATGGAATCTACAACTCCAGGGGAGAAATATCATGAGAGCAAGGCATTATTTTCTTACCGTAACCGCGGCGATCGTGCTCGTCTCGGCCACCGTGAGGCGCAACAGGAGACGGATGCGCCTATGACATTCTTCGTCACCGGCGAGTCTCACAGCGGTGATCTTGGTGGACTTGCCGGTGCCGATGCCACTTGCCAACGTCTGGCCACGGAAGTCGGCGCGGGCGATAGTACCTGGCGCGCTTATCTAAGCGCGTATCGCACGGTCACGGAGCCGGCCGTCAATGCGCGTGACCGGATTGGCAACGGTCCCTGGCACAATGCTAGAGGCGTCATGATCGCCCCCAGCGTCGCCGATCTACATGGTGACATCCAGCGCGATAGAGATTTGATCTATCGAGCGACGGCGTTGACCGAGAGCGGCGAACTGGTCAACGGCCGAGTCCGGCCTGAAGGGACGAATAACGAGCACGATATGCTGACGGGTTCGGACTCCCATGGCCGATCCTTTCCCCATGGCCGGGTCTTCCCCCCAGCGGTACCCGCGACCCGGAACCAGCAAAACCTCACCTGCAACAATTGGACCTATGGCGGCCCCGACGGCAGCGCCATGATTGGTCATCACGGCCGTCTGAGTTCATTTAACACCTCGTGGAATTCGTCGCACGCGACATCGGGCTGCTCGCTGGAGAAATTCAACGAGACCGGCGGTGCAGGACGCTTTTATTGTTTTGCGCTCGACTAAGCCCGCTTGGGCCGAATCGGTATCATGATCGGATGTCCGCCGAGAGCAGTGTTAGTATCAGTCTCACCCGATAATTCCAACAATTTAGGAACCCAACGATGCATGACAATGATAAATTCGTATTAATCAGCGTGGCGTTCTGCGGCCTCCTTTTCGCGGGCTTAGCTCAAGCGCAGCCGCCCACCGGGCCAATGTCTTTCTTCATCACCAGTCAGGGCTCCGGCAACGGCGGCGACCTGGGTGGTTTGGAAGGGGCGGATGCGATCTGCCAGAACCTGGCAGAAAGCGTCGATCAGGGCCATCTGACCTGGCGTGCGTATCTGAGCACCCAGGGTGATAACGCTGTTAACGCCCGGGAAAGAATCGGCCCCGGTCCGTGGTTTAACGCGAACGGCTACCAGGTTGGCGCAGATCTCGAAAGCCTGCACGACCTCAACCATCGCGTTAGCGCTGAGACGGCGCTTGACGAGCGTGGCCGCGTCATTCCAGGGACGTTTGCCGTGCCAAACCGGCATGACATTCTGACTGGCTCAACCCTAGAGGGCATGGCCTATCCTGCTGGAGAAGACATGACCTGCAATAACTGGACGAGCAGCGACGACGGCAAAGCGCGAGTCGGTCATCATGACTTTGCCGCCTGGGCGTCATCCCATGACTCGAGGGGATGCAGCGCGGATGTGTTGCCCCTTTCGGGTGGTGACGGCCTGCTGTACTGCTTTGCCGTGGGGCAATAGCCTCTCGAACAAGCGCCAACTTGTCGGTCCGCGTATTAGTGTTCTATTGTGCTGATTTTGCTACCGGACGGCGCACGCCTATGTTCGCTTGTTGGCCGTGAGCGGACGCTACGTCTCGTTAATATGCAAGCTGATGAATGTTGGGAGGCAACATGATCAAGACGAGAAAACTGTTGCCGCTTACCGCTGGACTGGTCTTTTCGATGACCGCAAGCGCGCATCACGGTGCGAATTCCAATCCGGATTTGTATCTCGCCGAGAATCTCATTGAACTCGACGGAGAGATTTCCGGCGTGCTTTGGCGCAATCCGCATCCGCGTCTGATGATGACGGTCACGGGCGAAGATGGCGAGGAAGCAGAGTGGGAGCTTGAGTTCTCTGGCAGCGTTAACGGCTGGGTGCGCCAGGGCGTCGATGCGGAGTTTTTCCAGATCGGCGATCAGGTTAAGACGGCCGGGGTCGTGTCCAGACGAGATCCGACGTCGATCGGTCTATTTCATCTACTCCTGCCGAGCGGCGAGGAAATGGTCTCGGGGAACCGCGAGCTGCGGTGGTCGGACGAGCAATTTGCGACGACCGGCAGGCGGACGTTCGATCGCGAGGAGATCGCGGCCGCGGAAGCCGCAGCGAACGGCATCTTCCGGGTCTGGGGTCAACGGACCAGCGGGCGCCCGCATCCCGAGGAGTATGCCGGGTTATTGACGGAGCACGGCCGTGAGCTGGCGGCGCAGTACTACGGTCCAACCGACAATCCAGAGCTCGAATGCCGCACGGGTATTCCGACGCACATGTTCGACCCCACTCCGATGGAGATCGCCGACGGCGGTGACCGCATTCACATCCAGACGCTCGAGTACAACGTCAAACGCGCCGTCTATCTGACCGACGATCGTCCGGAGCCGGCGCCTTCGAACGTCGGCTACTCGGTTGGACGTTGGGACGGCGATACGCTGATCGTCGAGACAACGCATATCGATTGGCCGTACTTCGATCCCTACGGCACACCGCAGTCGGGTCAGATGAGCTATATCGAGACGTTTCGGGTCGCCGACGACGACAGCCGCTTGGACTATACGATCATCGCGACGGATCCGGTCATGTTCACCGAGCCCGTTCGCCTGGAGCGCGCCTGGCGCTGGCAGCCGGGCACTGAGATGTACGAGTTCGATTGTGTCGGTGAGTGGGAGCGCTCGGAATGAGAACGACGCTCCCGTTCGTGGTGTTGGCCACACTAATCAGTCTGCCTGTGCTGGCGCACCACAACTACCGGTTGCGATACGACTACGATGTAGCGATAACGCTCACTGGCTTCGTTACCAAATTCGACTGGAAGAATCCGCACGTCGAGATCTAACTGGACGTGGAAGATGGGAACGGCAACGTTACGAATTGGACCATGCCAACAGCAGCACCTGGAGTGTTCAACCGCATAGGCCTCCAGCCCGATATCGTATCGCCTGGGGACAAGCTCATAGTGACCGGTGCGCCTGCGCGCAATGGCTCCAATGAGATGCGCGCCCGCAGCATGACGCTCGAGGACGGCAGGTGGTTCTGGCTGTCGCCGGGCGTAATACCAAACGATTTTCCGGGCGTGCCGGCGGACTATCAACCAGTCCCTCGAACAGGCACCCCGGATTAGGACGGCATAGGCAACTCTGCTGCTGCGCTCCGCCAAGTTTCTGCGAAAGTGGGAGCCTACGATCTATGACAGTAAAAATCGCCGCCGTGTTAACGCTGCTCTGCGGGGGTATCGGTGGCTGGACGGAGGTCATGGCACAGCTGCCCCCGGTCCCGATCCCCCCCGAGAACCCGATAACCGAGGCCAAACGGGTGCTCGGCAAGGCGCTCTTCTGGGACGAGCAACTGTCGAGCAACAACACCATGGCTTGCGGCACCTGTCATCGACCCGCAGCCGGCGGTGCTGATCCCCGCGTAGGGAGACTCACCGGCACGGACGACAGGATCGTCGACGACGTCTGGGGTTCACCAGGAATCGTGGCAATGAACGAGGCCGGCGAGACTCTGCAACACCCGATTTTCGGCCACGAGCCGCAGGTGACGACGCGTATTGCACCGTCAAATTTCGGAGCGCTGTGGGCGACCGAGCAGTTCTGGGATGGGCGAGCTGGATCGGAACTCCTCGACCCGCTGACCGGAGAAGTGGTGATCGCCAGTGGCGGTGCTTTGGAGAACCAGGCGCTCGCCCCTTTATCCAACTCCGTCGAGATGACGCGGCCTGGTCGGACCTGGAGCGAGCTTACCGAGAAGCTCGAGAGCGTGCGGCCGTTAGCGCTTGCACGAAACCTCCCTCCGGATGTCGCCGCTGCCATCGCAGCGAACCCGGACTACCCGTCGTTGTTTCAGGTTGCATTCAATGACCCGGAAATCACGCCGGTACGCATCGCGTTCGCCATCGCGACGTACGAGCGTACTCTGGTCGCTGACCAGACGCCGTGGGACCGCTACATGGCTGGCGATGAAACCGCGCTACCGGAACGGGCCGCTGACGGTTGGCGGATTTTTCAACGATTGCACTGTGTTAATTGTCACGAACCCCCGCTCTTTACGAACAACGACTTCTTAAACATCGGCCTGCGTCCCACACGATTCGATCTCGGTCGCCAAGTCGTAACGGGCGACGAGGAGGATGGGGGAGAGATGAAAGTGCCAAGTCTGCGCAATGTCGCTTTGCGCAAGCGGTTCATGCACACAGGAGAGTTCAGCCGCTTACCGGCGGCCATCATGTTCTACGATAACGGGATTGCTCTCCCCGGCCGCGATGAAATTCCAGATGTGGGAATCTACTTCTTCAGTCTCAATGGTCTCGACAATTACGACCTCGCCGCGTTCTTGAGGGACGGGCTGGTGGATCCACGGGTCGCGAATGAGACGTTCCCGTTCGATCGCCCCACGTTACAGAGCGAGGAGACGCCTGAATAGAATACAAGCCGCCTGTGGATGGCGCACAGGCTCGTGCTACGCTACCGGCACGGCGGTCCGATCCCAGTCTGGAGTAAGCATCGGCATGAAACTAAGAATAACGATTGCAGTCGCCATCAGCGCGCTAGTCTCGCAGGCGCTGTTTTCTGTTGTCAGCGGTCAGACGAATCAGCCGCCCACCGTCGTCGGCGCGGCGACAGAAATCCCCAGCGTGGTCGAGGGCGGCGCGAAAATTCAACGCGTCCTGGAAGGCTATAACGGCCTGGATGACCCAATTGGTCTGATGGATGGATCGCTGGTGTTCGCCGAACCAGATGCGCTCCGACTCCATCGCATGGTCACCGAGACCAACCAGGTGTCCGTGCTCGTCGCCGAATCCAACGAGTCGCACGGCGTGACCCAGGACTCCAGGGGCCGCCTAATCTCGGCCCAGGCCTGGGATGGATCCACAAGGATAGGGGTGATCTATCCGCCGGGCAGCGAAGCCGTGCTCGCGGACAGCTTCGACGGTAAGCCGTTCAGTCGTCCTAACGATTTGATCGTCGCCAGGAACGGCGGCATCTACTTCACGGATCCCGGGCTCACGATGGGACAGGCCGAGGAGCTGGTGGAACGGTACGGCGGCAAGCCGCTGGCGCCGCGTCTGCCACCGGCCGTGTACTACATCCCCCCGGGGGAAGAGCCGGTCAGAATTGAAGACAATATGATCCGGCCCAACGGCATTCAACTCAGCCGAGACGAACGTACGCTATACATCAGCGATTCCAACGGCGAACACGTCATTGCGTGGGATATCCAACCGAACGGTCTAGTTCAGAACCGCCGTGACTTCGGAACACTGCAGGGCCGAAGCCAACGGGACAATGGCTTGGGCGGAATCAGGACCTACGCGGATGGGATGGCCGTCGACAACGAAGATCGGCTCTACGTGGCCACCGGAGCTGGTATCGAGGTCTTGAGTTCACAGGGAGCGCACCTCGGCACGATACCGGTGGCGTGTCCGCCGAGAAACTGCCAGAACGTTGCGTTCGGCGGTCCTTCGAAACAGACACTGTATATCGCTGGAGCAGGCTCTCTCTACAGCGTTGACTTAGTTGCTCGGGGACTCAAGGAACGCGCGAAGTAGCGAACGAGCACACAGCGGATGTTCGTAACGCCGCCAGCGTATCTGGGAGAGAGATCAGCGGAATCGGCCCTCGCTTTGAAAACCAACCCGTACGCGATAAGCTTTAACGAATAATAACGATAGGGGGATCCTGCATGCAGTCGGTCATGATTGTCGTTCTTGGCATCGCCGGAATGTTTTTCGGTTGGTCTATCTATTCGAAATTCATTGCGAACAAGATTTATCAGCTCGACCCGGAGTTTGTAACGCCATCGCATGAGTTCAACGATGGCGTCGATTTCGTACCGACTAACAGATACGTGCTGTGGGGACACCACTTCACTTCGGTCGCGGGCGCCGCGCCAATCGTCGGCCCCGCCATCGCCGTCTACTGGGGCTGGGTGCCGGCAGTTCTGTGGGTGACCATCGGGACGATCTTCTTTGCCGGCGTGCACGATTTCGGCGCGATCTGGGCCAGTGTACGAAACAAAGGCAAGTCTATCGGTGCGTTATCGGAAGACGTCATCGGCAAACGCACGCGAGCGTTGTTCATGATCGTCATCTTCCTCGTATTGCTGATGGTCAATGCAGTATTCGGTGTCGTCATCGCCAGCTTATTTGTCGGTACGCCTAGCGCCGTATTCCCAGCGTGGTCGGCGATCGTGGTCGCACTGATCGTCGGCCAGCTGATTCACCGCAACTTCAACCTGACCGTACTCTCTGTGATCGGCGTCGCCGCCCTGTATGTCGCCATCTTTATCGGTAGCCAGGTGCCGATCGAGCTTCCAGAGCAGATGTTCGGCCTAGCCGCGAATGGAAGCTGGATAGTCATTCTCTTCATTTATGCCGCGATCGCTTCGATGTTGCCGGTATGGGTCTTGTTGCAGCCGCGCGATTTCATCAACGGCATGCAACTGTTTGTCGGCTTGTTCCTTTTATACGGTGCCGTGTTGTTGTCATTACCGGACATCTCGGCGCCAGCTTTCAACAGCCAGCTGGCGGCCGAATCGCCGTCCTTGGTGCCGCTGTTATTCGTCACGATCGCCTGCGGCGCCGTCTCTGGATTTCACGGCATCGTATCGTCGGGCACGACTTCCAAACAGATCGATAAAGAAACCGACGCGAGATTCGTAGGTTATCTCGGTGCGGTCGGCGAAGGGTCGCTCGCGCTGATCACTATCGTGGCCGTCAGTAGTGTCGCGCTCGCGGCGACGCCGGGGCTCTGGCACGAGATCTACAACGAGTACGGTACAGCAGGCGCCGCTACATTCGTTCAGGGCGGCGCACAGTTAATTCAAAATGGCTGGGGAGTTCCACTCGGCATCTCGACGACGTTGCTGGCAACCATGGTAGTGCTGTTCGCCGGGACGACAATGGATACCGGCGTCCGCTTACAACGCTACATTATCCAGGAGTGGGGCGAGATCTACGGCCTGCCAATACTTCGCAACGGTATCGTGGCCACGCTGATCGCTGTCGGTTGTTGTTTGATGCTGGCATTCGGCGCCGGCGGCGCGTCCGGTTCCGGCGGTCTGACAATCTGGCCGCTGTTCGGCTCGACCAACCAGCTCCTTGCGGGACTGACGCTGCTGGTGATTTCAGTCATGCTGATCAAACTCGGGCGTCCGGCCCGTTACACACTGATCCCGATGATCTTTGTACTGGTCACGTCCGCGTGGGCCGCGGTGCTGAAATTGATCGAGTGGTATCAAGCCGGGAACTGGCTGCTCGTGGCGATCGATCTGGTTGTGCTGATAACGAGCGTCCTCGTGATACTGGAGGCTGGTTCGATTATCTCCCGTTACCGAAATGAGAAATCCGCGTCGGACGCAGTCTGACCCGGGCGTAAAAATGGAGAACAACATGATGAAGAAATTACTGGTAGTCGGCGCATCCGTACTGCTACTCCCGACGCTCATGGCCTAGGACTCGGAAGACGACTTTGTCCGAATCACACCGGATGAGTTTGACTGGACCGTGCGTGAGTCCAGCACAGCGTTTGTCATCATCGAAGGCAACCCGGCCGAAGAGGGCTTCTATATTCAACGCAACCGGTTCCCGCCCGGTAATTATTCGACTCCCCATTATCACGACCAGGATCGCTACATCACGGTGATCTCGGGTACCTGGTATACGGCCACGAGCGCCGACGCCGAGAAGGACGACATGGGTCCGTTACCGGCCGGCAGCTATATGAAACATCCCGCCGGCGGCTGGCACTTCGATGGCGCCAGGGACGAAGAAGCGATCGTCGAGACCCGCAGCATGGGCCCAGCCAAGACAGTCCGCGAGTAGTGGCTCGGCGCTCAGCGCCCGTAGATGACGGACGGCAACCAGGTCGCAAGCTCAGGGATGAGCGCCAACAGGACCAGCGCGAATAGCTGTATGAAGACGAACGGTATGACGCCGCGGTAAATAGCGCTCGTCTCGACGCTCGCCGGCGCAACACCCCGAAGGTAGAACAACGCAAAACCGAACGGCGGCGTGAGAAACGACGTCTGCAGATTGATCGCGATCATGACGCCGAGCCAAACCGGGTCGATGCCCATCGTCAGCAGGATTGGGCCGACGATCGGGACAACGACGAACGTGATCTCGATGAAATCCAGCACAAACCCGAGCAGGAACATCAGCAGCATCACCGTAAACATCGCGCCGACGACGCCGCCAGGAAGATTCAGCAGTAAGTCCTGAACGAGCCGATCTCCGCCGTAACCCCGAAACACGAGCGAGAACATCGACGCGCCGATCAGTATCAGGAACACCATGCTGCTCACGCGAACGGTACGCTGCATGACCTCAACCAGCCGGTCGATAGAGAAAGCGCGTTTCAATAACGCCAGTAATAGCGCGCCGACGGCACCGACACCGGCCGCCTCGGTTGGCGTCGCGAGACCGCCCATTATCGAGCCGAGTACGGCGAGAATCAGAGTTAACGGCGGCAGCAATGCAAGCAGCACCTGGATCAAACTGACTCGTTCATCCGGGCCCAGCGGCGGGTTCGCCGGCATGGTCTCCGGTTTCACGATCGCTAGGACAATCAGATAGATCACGTACAGGGCGACGAGACCCAACCCCGGGATCAGAGCGCCGACGAACAGGTCCCCCACGGAGACGGTGTCGGGCGAAAATATCCCTTGCGTGAGTTGTGCCTGGCTGTAGGCGGAGGACAGGACATCGCCCAGCAACACGAGGATGATCGACGGCGGGATGATTTGACCGAGCGTGCCCGACGCGCAGATCGTTCCGGTCGCGACTTCGGGGCTATAACCTCGCCGCAGCATCGTCGGCAGGGATAGTAAGCCCATCGTCACGACAGTCGCGCCGACAATACCGGTACTGGCCGCCAGCAACATGCCGACGATGGTCACGGATATTCCGAGACCACCTCGTAACCCTCCGAACAGCGAACTCAGATTCTCAAGCAAGGAATCCGCGATTCGCGCGCGCTCCAAAGTAACGCCCATGAAGACAAACAGCGGCACGGCCATCAGCGTTTGATTGCTCATGATACCGAACACGCGGTTCGGCATCGTGCCCAAAAATGCCGCGTCGAATATGCCGAGAATCGCACCCGTGAAAGCGAAGATCAGCGCTGTTCCGCCCAATGTAAACGCGACGGGAAACCCGGCGAGCAATACGAGTACGGCCGCGCCGAACATCAGGAGCGAGATCCACTCCATGGCTAAATCGCTTCGCCTATGGACAGCTTGCGATCAGGGCCCGACGACCCTCCGCCCGTCAGCGTCAGTATCGCCCGGATTAAGTTAGCGATCCCCTGCAGGATTAGCATGCCGGCCGTCGCAGGAATCAGGCTCTTCAATATTGGCACAAAGGGATAAGGCAGACCGCCGGCCTCACGCGATGCCTCGCGAATAACCCACGATGTGTAAACATAGTCCCAACTCGCCATCGCCAGGAATACGGCCATCGGCAGCAGAAAGATCAAGGTCCCGAGTAGATCGACAATCGCTTTGCGTCGAACGGACATGCCGCGATAGAAGATATCGACGCGAACATGCTCATCTCGTTTCAACGTATACGCTGCACCGAGCATGAAGACGGCCGCGTGCATCCAGGTCACGCTTTCCTGCATTGAGATCCAACCGAGATCGAATGCATAGCGGAGTACAACCACGATGAACGTTACCAAAACCATCGTGAGCGTCAGCCAGGCGATGACGGTACCCGTAAACTCGCTGAAGTCCTCGAAGGACTGTCTTAACTTCAACATGTGTTGTCCTCTTAGCCCACGCTGCGGAGGTCGGCGCTCAGTCCGCTTTCTCCAGGCGCTTCAGAAATACCCGCATCTCTCGAACAGCTTGCTGGTCGCCGCGCGCTGTGGCTACCTGAATTCCGCGACGATAGGTATCGATGGCGGCAGCCGGAAGGCCGGCCTCGGTTTGCGCCTTGCCCAGTAGCTTCCACGCCGCAGAATAGTCCGGGTCCAGGTTGACGGCAACGCTTAAATGTCCGACTGCTTTATCGAGAACTCCAGCTTTCAAGTATTCCGAGCCTAGTGCGAAACGCATGGTCGCGTTGTCTTCGCCTCGGGCTAGTATGGCCTCGAGATTCGCGGTCTGTTTCACGGCTAGCGGCGCCAGAAAATCGGTGTAACCAACACGAGTAAAGTAAAGATCTCTAAACGACCCAGGAGCATGGCACATATCAAATACCACTTGCTGACCGCGTTTAGACCGCCGTAACCATCGGCGACCGCGCCCAGTCCCGGGCCGAGGTTATTGAGTGTCGCAGCGATCGCCGAGAACGCGGTGGCCTGATCGACGCCGTCTACCATCAACAACAGCAGCAGTATGCTGTAGACTACGACATACACGGCGAAGAAGCCCCAGACGGCGTCGACAACACGACTGTGTACGGCCTTGTCGCCAAGCTTCACCGTTATCGATGCGCTGGGATGAACGAGCCGCTGTACCTCACGCCAGCCCTGCTTATACATCAGTAACCAACGGATGACCTTCATGCCCCCGGCTGTCGACCCGGCGCATCCGCCTACGAAACTCGAAAAGATCAGCAGCACGGGAAGCGCCCCAGGCCAGCTCGCGAAGTTATCGGTCGTAAAACCCGTCGTCGTGCCGATAGAAACGACCTGGAAGAGGCCCTTCGTAAACGTCTCCGAAAGCGTCGAATAGTATCCAGTGAAATAAAGATAAGCGAGCACGATCGATGTGAGGCCACCGAGTAGTTTCAAATACGCCCGAAACTCCGGATCAGCTAGATAATTTGTCAAGCGCCGGCGCCGCCAGGCGAAAAAATGCAGGGAGAAATTGACGCCCGCGACGAACATGAAGACGACGGCAATCATCTCTATGACGGGACTATCGAAGTACGCAATGCTCGCGTCGTGGGTCGAGAATCCGCCGATCGCGACCGTGCTGAACGCATGGCACAACGCATCGAACATACTCATGCCCGCGAGCCAATAAGCGACTCCGCACACCAGCGTAATACCGAGATACACATACCACAGCGCCTTGGCCGTCTCGGTAATACGCGGCGTCAGCCTGGAATCCTTCACGGGGCCTGGCGTCTCAGCGCGGTACAGTTGCATTCCACCTACGCCCAACATCGGTAACACTGCGACGGCCAACACGATAATGCCGAGGCCACCGAGCCACTGTAGTTGTTGCCGGTAAAATAGAATGGCGTTCGGCAATGAATCCAGTCCCGCTAGAACTGTCGCCCCGGTCGTGGTCAGCCCTGAGACAGACTCGAATACGGCATCCGTAAAACGCATGCTCGGATCTTCGGATAACAGTAGCGGTGCGGCACCGAACAGGCCCAGCACAACCCAGAACAACGCGACGACGAGAAAACCGTCTCGCAGACGTAGCTCGCGCTCTTCGTCGCGTACCGGGTACCAGATCACGGCCCCGGACCCGAGAATAACGAGAAAGGATCCAGCGAACGCGGTCCAGGTACCATCGCCGAAATACAGCGAGAATGGAATCGGCGACAGCATCGTCAAGCTGAATAGCATCACGAGATAGCCGAGAACGCGCTGTATCGCTAGAAACGTTACCGGCATTGGCGACAGGTTCCCATCACGCTAAACGAAATTGGCGCCGACCTCGAACAGCCGCTCAACTTCGTCAATCTGACGGCGCTCCGACATAAAAATAATGACATGATCACCAGTTTGTATCACCGTGTCATGATGAGCCATCAGCACTTCGTCACCACGGACGACCGCGCTGATCGTCGCGCCACGCGGCAAACGAATCTGCTCGATTGCGCGACCCACGACACGCGACTCATCCTCGTCACCGTGTGCCACCGCTTCGATCGCCTCGGCGGCACCGCGTCGCAGCGCATGAACTTTAACCACGTCGCCACTACGAACGTGTGCGAGTAACGTACCGAGCGTGACCTGCGAAGGAGAGATGGCAACATCGATCGTACCGGCCTCGATGAGCTCAGCGTACGCAGGCTTGTTGATCAGCGCCATGACCTTTCGGGCACCGAGTCGCTTCGCCAGCATGGCGGAAAGAATATTG
>Ga0310122_10001518_pt1 | contig 14751 bp, 15 predicted proteins | sample CB6_Bottom_1051__FD_203503 | JGI IMG/M metagenome (GOLD analysis project Ga0310122, IMG submission 203503) | Marine microbial communities from Western Arctic Ocean, Canada - CB6_Bottom_1051 | ecosystem: Environmental > Aquatic > Marine > Oceanic | place: Canada: Western Arctic Ocean | collected...
TCACTCAGATATTCGCACTCTGCCTCGGAGCCCATGTAAATTCGGTGTGCGGCCAGGTAGCGTTCCTCGCGGTCTCGCGCCAGGCCACAATTCTCCATTCGCTCCGCCGCGATCTCCTCGGTGGTCGGCCCGGCATACACGACTTCATCCGCCTCGTCTTCGGCAGCAGTCGCACCCGCTTCAGTGGCCTCGTTGTCAGCCGCATTCGCCGCGACCAGGGTAGCGGTGGCAGTGTCGATGAATATCGTCTCGACATCGTCGCCAGCAGGACGGTCGCTATAGGTGACGTTTCCTGTCGGCGTCGACAGAGCGGCAGATCTGAGCGCCCGCTGCGGAGCCGGCCACGACCAGCAGTAGATAGAGCCATTGAAACCGCATGCCAATCAATGTCCGTAGAGGTATTCCGGCCAGTCTAGCACCAGCGATTCCGATCCTCCCGTGACTGAGTTCGCCCTTTCCTAACCAGTCGAAGCCAAGATTAAGTTAAGTCGAGGCCGATATCTAATTGCGAGTATCATGAAACCCGTTTCTGGCGCGGTTCGCGAGAATTGCGCCTCGTCTTGCTCACCCACGGGATAGTGAAATGGCTGACAGTTCGAATCGTCCCAACTTAGACGATCTGGCCCGACGACTCACTGAAGCTGTACCGCAGAACCTCAAGGCGATGGGCGAGGATCTGGAGCGCAACTTCAAGTCGCTGCTGCAGACGGGGCTGGAAAGGATGGATCTTGTTACCCGTGAGGAATTCGACGTACAGGTGGCCGTACTGGCGCGTACCCGCGAGAAGCTCGAGGCGCTCGAAGCCCGGCTTGCCGAGATGCAGGAAACCCCCGCAGCTTAGGACTCAAGCCCTCCTGGCTCAACGCGCTCAGGACCGAGAGGACCGTATTCGCTGGTGGATGAGACAGACCGCTGACTCGCTTACGGCTATCAGAGACCTGTACAAGTTACGTCGGTGGGACTTGCCTCGTGAGTACCATGTCGCCGAAGCGATCCAGATGCGTTGTCTTGATCGACTGCTTTGAGGGTCGAGCTAATATCGATATAATCCGCCCGCGTCGCCCAGGGAGTGCGCTTTGGCTAACCAAGAGCAAAAATTTTTCGACAGCTTCATGCTCCTGCTTGGAGTGTGGATCGGAGCAATCGCCGGCATTGTCCTATTTGCCGACTTCGTCGGCCATGGAGACGGCACCGCGGAGAATCTCTCGGCTATCGGACTCGTCGACGAGCGGATTCGGCCGATCGGGCAGGTCGCGTTGATCGGCGATGCGGATGTCGATGTCATTCCGGCTGAGTAGCTTCCGCCGCGAACGGTCCGCGCACCGCTGTCGGGACCGCAGATCTACAACGACATCTGTAATATCTGTCACGCGGCTCCCGGTATCACCGGCGCCCCGGAACGCGGGGATATGGTCGTGTGGGCGCCGCGATTGGCGCAGGGCATCGAAGTGATTCAAGGCCATGTGATGAACGGCTACCAGGGCGAGACCGGCTTCATGCCGCCGAAGGGCGGTCGCCTCGACTTTACCGACGAGGAGATTCTCGCAGCCATCGACTTCATGCTGGAACCGGTCCGGTAGTGACAAACGGCCTTGGCGTCCGGCTACTCGCCGTCATTGTGGCCGCTGGTCTACAGAATTCCTTCGCTGCCAACACCGACGACTTGATCCCGCGCGAGTCGGAGCCCTATCCGGCGAATCTGTTGCAGCGAGTCCGCCAGGCGGCGGCGACGGTTCCCGGCGAACTAGCGGACGCGATCAATTTCGCGAAGGTGGCGGAGAGTCACCGCACTTACTCGGCCGTCATCGAGGACGGAAGCGAAGATCCGTTCATCTCGGCCCGCTCGGCCTTTCAGATCGTTTACCCTGACGGCTCCATCATGCTCGATAGCGGCATGGACGAGACAGTCCACCGCTTTTATGGCTTCGGCCGGGTAGAGCCCTATTGGCCTGACGTAAACGATACCGTGCAGGCCGCGCTTCGGCGCGCGCAACTTATTATTATTACGCATGAACACGGCGATCATGTCGCCGGAGTGCTCCGGAGCGACTACCGCGATGAACTCGCGCCAAAAACGATTCTGACGAAGGATCAGGTCCGAACGCTTAGTCTCGCGCCGCAGCTGCCCGAGATAACGCTGACGCCCGCACAAGCGCGCGACTATATCGTTGTCGACTACGAGCTAATACTCCCGGTCGCACCCGGTGTCGTCCTGATAAAGTCCCCGGGGCACACGCACGGACATCAGATGGTCTATGTCCAGCTTGCCGGCGGCCAGGAGTTTTTGTTCATCGGCGACATCGGCTGGTCGCTCGACAACATCACGGAACTCAAACTGCGGCCTGCGGCGACGATCGCCCGCGTGAAGGAAGATCCGCAGGCTCTGATGCACCAGATGACATGGATTAAACAGGTCATGGACGCGGACGGGCTTATCGTCGTACCGTCCCACGACGATCGACTGCTTACACGCTACGCCGAAGAGGGTTTGCTCGGCACGTCGTTGTAGGAGCGCCCGCCTGGCCGCGAACGACGGCGAAGACTCGCGACGAGGCCATCGCTTTCTCAGAACCGAAACGTGTAGCTGAATTTCACCGTTAACTCTGCGCCCAGCGAGTGGAAGGAATTGGTCCGGTCGTAGTCCTCGAGATTGTGATTCAGGACGATGAACATCTCCCGTCCTGCTTCCGGTATCCAGTGCAGGCGACTGTTGATGCCCGCGGTCTCCGAAACATTGTCGTACTGGATAAGATTTATCCAGGACAGTGTCGAAGAAAAATTGATGCCGGCCTGCAACGTAACCAGGCGAACGACGAAGTCGCCCTGGGGTAGATCCACGTCGTTGTACTCATAGCCGGCACTAGCCCGAAAATGCCTCGACGGCGCCCATGTGATCGAGCCCTGAAGCTGCTGTCGATCGCCATCGAAAAATTCTCCCTGCCGGTAAGAGAAGCTTCCCGACACACGGCGTTGATTGCCGGCCTGCAGATCGAATCCGTACTCATCGAAGCTGTACTCACCGATCGGTATGATCACGCCGTCTGATATTTCGAACGGCTCCGCAATGACCTCCTTGTTCAAGATGTAACGAGTGGTTAGCTTGTCCCGGCTGCCGTTCTCCACCTGCACCGGAATCAGCGAGAACAGTTGGGATTGCGTTCCGCCGCCTACCAGATCGATCCGCTGCGCATCGATACGGGAAAGGATGCTCGTCAGGCGGCCGCCGTCAGGGATGTGCGTATAGCCAAGTTCGACCGTGTGGTCGCGAATCCCAGGGCGGTTCACGAATCCCAACGCGGGATTGAAATTCTCCTGGATCTCCTTGACACCGATGCCGCCGCGGAAGCCGGAATTATTCGGCGATCTCAGCCGAAACCCCCAGGCGCCATCATCGCCGCTGAGGCCCTCTGTATCGGTCTGTTGATACCAGGCCTCCCACTCCAGAATGCGGCCGCCCGGAAGCCGTGAATTCAGGTAACGAAAGTCCGCGCCGACGAGCGTGTTGTCGAGATTCGACCGTGGATCACCGTTTGTGACGATCATGCCTATCGTCGACTCCGCGAGGACGTTCAACGCTGCCCTGCCGACAAACGCATCGGTTGGGTCGACGTCCTGGAACGCGTCCTGGCGCACGGTCAATGCGCCTATGCTCCAGCGCCCGATGCGGCCACTGAGCCGGCCGCCGTAGTCGATGTCTACCGGCTCGCCGGTAGCACTTAATCCCAGGCGGCGAGAGAAGTACGGCCGGCCGTTCTCCAGCGACGGCCGCGATACGGCGGGTCCGTTGAAGATCCCGCCGCCGAGCCGGCCAAACTCGAAGATATCCGAGTCCTGTAGAAAAAATGCGCGCTTCTCGGGGAAAAACAGGCTGAAACGAGTTAGATCGACCTGGCGATCATCTACTTCCGTTGCCGAGAAATCCGTGTTGATCGTCAACGCGCCATTGAGCGCCGGGGTGACCTTGTAGAACAGGTCCAACGAAGGCTCGACATTCGACTCCGTCGCCGAGGCGGAGAAATCTTTCTCGCCCACCGCGCTGACGGATGGCACGATGTCGAGTCCGAGACCCTGATCGAGCCCGCGCAAGCCCGTGGCGACTCCGGTGACGCTCGGATTCATCGTGCGATTGCGGGAGACCCAGCCTACGTTCTCGTTGTCCCGCGCGATCTGACGCCGGAAGTTGATCCCCCACGCATCGTTCTGCGGATCGAACGATAGGCTCTTGAACGGAATTGCCACCTCGGTCGACCAGCCTTGATCATCCTGGGTGCCAGCGGTTTCCCAGATTCCTTGCCAGTTCCATTGCTGCTTGCTGATATCGAGATACAAGGCCTCGACCCGAACGCCATTGGCATTGAGCATGAACAGGTAGCCGCTGCGTTGATCGTTGAACGGATCGAGCACGATACCGAAGAAATCATCTCCCCAGACCTGCTGGCCTTGCCGCAGATTCTGCGACACGATTTTTTCGGCCTCCGTATCCCACATTCGCGCGGCGATATAGAGCGCATCGTCGTCGTAGAGAAGCCGAATCTCGGTGCGCTGAGACGGCTCTGTGTACTCGATCGGCGTCATCTGGTGCAGATCATCGATGACGGCCGCTCGCGACCAGTCCGGTTCATCGATATGTCCATCGATAACGGGCGGAGTGTCCGTGCGGACTATCTCAACCGATTTGCGTTCGCTATCTGCCTGCTGCGCATGGACTCGGGGGCATAACGCCAAAATCACCAAGCACGGCAGCGCGCTACGCTCGAGGAATCGCCTGAGTGCTACCCTTTTCGCTTGCAAAAAAAACGCCTCCTAGAGACCAGGACAACGATCCTAATAGGAGGTTTCCCCGAGACGCATTAAATCGGTGCAATGCTCGGCGCGAGCCACTACCGTTTGTCTCTCCGGCGTCGAGCGTGTCAAGATGACGCGCCTACCCGCGCTCGAAATATCGGATCTTCGGCCTATGCCCCTGGTCGCGCACAACGATCTGCCTACGTTTGATCGCCTGCGGAAACGTGGTCACAACATCCTGACGCTCGAAGAGGCGCGGCAGCAGGACAGCCGCGAGCTTCATATAGGCCTCCTCAACATGATGCCGGATGCCGCTCTGACGGCGACCGAACAGCAGTTCATGGGGCTGGTCGGAAGTAGCGACTTAAGTTCCAGGCTCTATGTCTATCCATTCTCCATACCGGAGCTGAATCGCGGCGCACAGACCGGGGAGCATATCGAAAAGTACTATTTCGAGTTCGAGAATTTGGCGGAGTGCGGCCTCGATGCGCTGATTATCACGGGCGCCAATGTCGTGACTCCGTTGCTGGATCAGGAACCGATCTGGATGCCATTGATCGCCGTCGCGGACTGGGCTGAGAAGCACTGCGCCTCCACCTTGTGTTCCTGCCTGGCGTCACACGCGCTAATCAAGCACAGTTATCAAATCGATCGGCGACACTTGCCATCGAAGCAGTGGGGTGTGTACAGCCACGAAGTAGTTCGTCCAGAACACCCGTTGATGAACGGCGTGGAAACTCGATTCGCCGCACCGCACTCGCGCTGGAATGAGGTCACCCGATCTCAACTCGAACAAGCTGGACTAACCGTACTCGTGGATAGTGCGGAGGTGGGGGTCCATATGGCTGTCAGTCCCGACCAGTTTCGCACCGTCTACACGCAGGGGCACCCAGAATACGATGCCAACAGCCTGCTGAAGGAATATAAGCGAGAAGTCTTCCGGTTCCTAAACGGCGAACTGGAATCTGCGCCGCCTTATCCAGAGAATTATCTCTCCGCCCAGGCGATCGAGGTCGCCGACCGATATATCGAAGCGGCTTCAGGCGCGTCGAACAGTTCCGAGCCGTTACCGGACTTTCCCGAGAGCGGAATGGTGGCTCATACCACTAATGCCTGGCGGGATACCGGCAAGGCGATTGTCAGCAACTGGCTCAATCTCATTCACGAGGTAACGAATTTAGATCGCCGGCTGCAGTATGCGCCGGGAGTCGACCCGAAGGATCCACTGCGATTGCTTTAAATACTGCTTCCGCCGCCGGCCCAGAATGCCTCAAACTCCTTTTTCGTGACGTTGCTATTTAACATAAGGCGAGACAGTCGCGCGAGTCCGAACCACCCGGGCCCGGGTGCGAACAGCGCCTGCTGGGAGCTACGATCTCGGTTACGGTGCCTTCCGGAATATCACACTAAAGTTATTGGCGGGCATCGCCACGACTTCTTCGAGCAGGAACCCTGCTGCTTCCGCCGTCTTCGTGACTTCCTCCAAGTCTCTTACGCCCCAGGACGGATCACGTGAGCGCAACGAGGCATCGAATGCTTCATTGCTCGGTGCTGTATGGCGGTCATTCCTACGATAGGGACCGTAGAGGAACAGAGCAGTACCAGCAGAGAGAATGTCTTTCGCGCCGTCGAATAACGCGAGCGTCGCAGACCACGCTGAAATGTGAATCATATTGATACACAAAAGCGCATCGACTTCCGTTACCGGCCACGGCGTGTTCCGCACATCGAGCTGCACGGCGGCGTTAACATTGCTGAGCTTTGCCATGCTCACACTGGCCGCTATCGAGGCCAACAGCTCTGGATCCGCGTCTGTCGGCTGCCATCGCAGCGCGGGCAGCGCCGCCGCAAAGTGCGCGATATGCTGCCCGGTACCGCTCGCGATTTCCAAGATCAGCCCTGCTTCCGGCAGCGTGCGGCGCAATTCGTCGAGGATCGGCCCCTTGTTTCGCTCGGCCGGTCCTGAGTGCGGTGGTATAGAGGCTATATCGGACTCCAAGGTGGCGTGAATCGAAGCTGGACGCTTTACTATTGGGCCGGAAATTAATCCGACGCGTTGCCTCCGTTACGTTGCAGCGGCGGCTTTCCTGCGATTCGATCTGCGAGATGACCAACGGAAATGGCGAACAGATGTGACCGATTCCAGCGCATGATCGTCCGGTAATTTTGATAAACGAGAAACGCCGGTTCAATGTCATCGGCAGGCAAAACAACGGAGCCCTCGATATTGACACTCGGCAGATCGTCGCCGGCAGTCGTTCGAACACCGAGCGATTGCCAGTCCGCGAGCGGCTTTCTCGTTTCGAGCCCTGCCAGGTCGGTGTCGAACTGGGCCGGAAGCCGGACCTGGCGACCCCAGATGATGCCTCGTTGCCAGCCCGCGCTTGCCATGAAGTTGGCGGCAGATTCCACCGCGTCGGCAGCATTGTTCCAGATATCCTTACGGCCGTCGCTGTCGCCGTCCCGGGCATAATCGACGAACGTCGAGGGCATAAACTGCAGCTGCCCCATCGCCCCAGCCCATGAACCCAGCATATCGTCGAGATCGATATGCCCATCATCGACGATTCGCAGCGCGTGCAGCAGCTCGGCACGAAAGAACGCCGCGCGTCTCTCGTCGTAGGCGAGCGTAACGAGCGAGCTGATTACAGGCGTACTCCCCTGAGTTCGCCCGAAGTTGCTCTCGATGCCCCACGCTGCGACGAGAATATGAGGCGGAATACCGTAACGCGACTCGACATCCTCGAGCAGTTCCCGGTGCTCCTCTAGATGAACGCGACCTTGCGCGATACGCGTGTCAGAGACGACGCGATCGACGTAGCCCCAGAAATCGAGCTTGAACTCGGGTTGATTGCGATCGAGCTCGATAATGCGCTCGACCGGCGCCACGTCGGCAAGAGCGGCATCGACGGTCGCAGCGGAGATTCCGCTCTGGATTGCTTCCAGCCGCAGTGCTTCCAACCACACCGAAAATTCCGCGACTTGCGCGACGGCAGGCTGCCCCCATGCCACCAGCGTCAGAAGGCCGATCGCAGCCGAGAGGATTCGGGCTGTCATAAGAGTTACCGAGTTAGATTGGCTTGATCGTCAACCTATCATAGGTCGGCGACAGAAACCTTCGCGCGCCGTTTACGACAGACGGCACCGAAATTACTCGAGACTCTCACAAGCGCCTTCCGTAGAACGCACTACCCGAGGATCGGCGCAAGCCGCGCATGCATTTCTATAGGTCGCGAGCTCGGTGAAGTCACAGGGCGTGGTCACGCACCGGACTCCGGTATCTCGAGGCGCACAAACGGGCCGGTAATCCAGCGTGCAGATCTCCGGGCGCCGGTCCGCGCATTGTACGGCTGCGGTCGTCGGCAGCGATCTCAATTGCGGTTCGGCACGGCCGAGCGATGTTTCACTTCGCCACCGACCCTCGTATCGAGCGACGAAGTCAACGACCGGATTCATAAAATCTCGCTCACCCAGGTCTTCTGTACGGCCCATTGGTCCTTCGGAGCCTTGCGCATCTCTTTATCTTTGTACATGGACTGGTCCGCCGCTCGCATGACTGCCTCGAGGTCCTTGCCATCGATCGGGTAGCTCGCCGCACCCACACTCACATTGACGCGGACCATTTCTACGTTGGCTTCCAATGTCGATGCGTAGACAACGTTGCGAACTCGCTGCGAGACTTCCGCCGCAACTTCCCGATCGGTATTGGGCAAGCACAGGATAAATTCGTCGCCACCGAATCGCATCACGATGTCCTCGGTCCTCGTGATGCGCAACAGCGCTTCCCGTACCAATTTCAGCGCCCGGTTACCCGCTTCGTGGCCGAACGAGTCGTTAATGCGCCTCAGGTTGTCAACGTCTACCATCAGAATCGAATATGGCCGTTCCATTCTCGCCGAACGCGTGTGCTTCGCCGCTGCCAGGCGCATGAATGCGCGGATGTTGTAGATATCGGTTAGCTCATCTCTATCCGAGAGCGAGCGAATTCTTCCCTTCGCCGTCTGGATATTGTCCGCGAGCATCGTGGTGAGGAGTGCGACCAGAAAAAATGGGGCGAGTACTCCGGCGGCCTGCGATGCGAGCGCTGGGGACAGTGCCACGACACCCTCACACACGATTGCCAGCATAAAGTAACAAGCGCACACCAGGATCATCACGAGAATAGTTGCGCGCTTACCCAGGGCCAGCGCGGCTGTGATGATCGGTAACAGATAGAGATTCACAAGCGGACTCGTCTCGCCGCCGCTCTGACTGAGTATTATCGTCAGAAACGCGACCATGACTAACGTTTCTAGCGTGATTTTGAAAAGAGTTCGCTCGCGTAGCCGCGGTATCAGTCGAAAACTCAAAATGAGGATAGCGAAAATTATCAGGCTACCGACGACTGTTTCTTGGCGGGCAAGCTCCAGACGCGTCACGAACAGGTAGAGCATCACGAGCACCAACAATAACCACTCAACTTCAGCGATACTGCGGGCAAAACCACGAAGTTGGGCCTGCTCGATGTCCAGACCTCGTTCGAAAGGGTCTTTGTTCATCGCCGCAGAGCGGAGAATTCGCGTCACGGGATGCCGCTGATGCGCGGGTGTCGGAATCAGGAATCAGCAACGCCGTACGCCGACCTCCGCCTCGACCGACTGTCACTGAGTTCTACTGAGCTCTACCGGGCGATAACCGATGACGCGAAGCGCCTCCTGAAGTTGGTTGTCGTCATCGGCAGCGATCTGGCTGCCAGCGCGCCCAAATTGCTCTTTCGAGTTTCGCGCATGGACAACGAAATCCGGGTCGATTCCGATTCCGTTAATCGATCGTCCGGATGGCGTCAAATATCTAGCCGTCGTCAGCTTGATAGCGCGGCCGGCCGTGAGCGGCATCACTGTCTGCACGGACGCCTTACCATAGGTCGTTTCGCCGACAAGGTGGGCTCGGTCATTTTCTTTCAGCGCCCCTGCGACAATCTCCGATGCGGATGCCGAACCCGCGTTGACGAGCACCGCCATCTCGACTCCGCTCAGTACGTCTCCCTCTACGGCATAGTGCTCGAAGCGAGAGTCTCGAATCCGGCCCGTGCCGCGAACGATCAGGCCATGGTCCAGAAAAGCATCGGCAACGTCGACGGCTGAGTCCAGGACACCGCCCGGGTTATTGCGAAGATCCAAGACGAGACCCTTGAGCTGCCAGTCGGCTTGCTCCTGAAGAGCGATCGCCGCATCCGTCATGTCGGCGGCCGTGCGATCGGAAAATCCCGTCAGTCTGATGTAGCCGAAACCGCCGCCCAGATATTCGCTGCGAACTGTTTTTACCTGTATTTCGGAGCGGGTCAGTGCGAAATGCATCGGCTTTTCCTCGCCATCCCTAAGCACACCGACGGTAACGTCTGTTCCGGGCTTCCCGCGCATTCGCCCGATCGTCTCTTCGGCATGATCTTGATCCACCGGTACGTCGTCTACCGAAACGACAATATCGCCCGCCAAGATGCCTGCGCGTTTGGCCGGCGTACCATCGAGCGGCGACACGACGATGACTTTGCCCTCCTCGACGCTGACATCGAGACCGACGCCCGTGTAGTTACCGGTCGTGTTGATGCGAATTTCTTCGTAGTCCTCCGGCCCGAGATACCGGGAGTGTGAGTCGAGTTCGCTGATCATGCCGCGAATCGCGCTTTCGATTAGCTGACTATCGTCGATGACATCGACGTACTCTCTGCGGACGCGCTCGATCACCTCCACCAGGAGCTGCACATCCTGCATACGCACAGAAGCCACTGCTGCCTCCTGCGTCGACTGCCGCTCACCGAGCAGGCTGCTGCCCAGTGAGACGGTGAGCCCGAGGACGGTCCCCACAACGAGGACTAGAACGCTTCTGACCTTCAGAGACATGCGGTATTTGTCACCCCTGACAATATTATTATTTTGAACACCTTAGCATAGGGAAAGGAACCGGTGAATTGCCCAATTACCTTAATCTGGCCCCATTGAGCGCGGGCCCGCTACCGCGTGGCGCCCGGCTCCCGGGCCATCCACGGGTGCGGGTCGATGGGCTCGCCATCCCGGCGAATCTCGAAATACAGCGCGGTCTGAGGCTGACCGCCGGAGTCGCCGACGTGAGCGATTACCTCCCCCGGTACCACCCGGTCTCCTGACTCCTTCAACAACGCTTCGTTGTGGCCGTACAGGCTCATGTAGCCAGAACCGTGCTCGATGATAATAAGCAGACCCAGGCCCGGTAACCAACTCGCATAAGCCACGCGCCCATAATAGACGGCACGCACCGGCGTCCCGGCCGGCGCACTCATGACGACGCCACTCCACCTGAGCTGTCCGCCGGCGCGAGCCTCGCCGAAATCGCTGTCCAGCGAGCCGGCAACCGGCCAGGAAAGTTCCCCGGCGACACTCGAAAAACCTCCCGCGGTTTCTGGCGGAAACAGCCCCAGAGAAGTCTCGAGCTCTGCGACAAGTTCTCCCAGTCGTTGCGCTTCATCGCGGAGACGTCGAATCTCGTCTCCGGAGGTCGTTATATCCTGTTCCAGGACTGCGAGCGCCGCGCGACGATCCTCCCGGGAAGACTCCAGAGCGCTCAGTTCAGCCGCCTGTGCCTGGCCGAGACGCGTTAGCTCCAAACCGACATCCACGTTCTCGGCCGTCAGCCGCGTCAAGGCCTTTAGTTCCGACTCGACGACCTCGAGACGCAGGCTTCGGGCACGGTTTAGATAATCGTAATAGATCACCATGCGACCCAGACGGGCTGGGTTTTGTTGGTTCAGCAGTAGCTTGAGCACTTCCTGCCGACCGGTCACGTAGCTCGTTCGAAGCTGCTGTGCCAGAGCACCACGCTCGCTATCGAGACGGGAATTGGCCACTCGCAAATCTTCCAGCAGAACCCGCTGTCGCGCGCTCTGTTGCGCAAGTTGCTCGCGGATATCCCGTAACGCGCGGGCCGCTCCAGCCGCCCTGAGCTCTGCTTCTTTCAGCACCAGCCACTCGGTCTCCCGTTCGGCCTGTTGCGCTGCGAGGCGCTCTTCCAGCGCACCGATTTCACCGCGGACCGACCGCAGCGCCTGCGCCTGCGCCTCGTCGCCCTGAGCATTGGTGTGATGGGCGCCGACCGCAAGCAACCAGGTTATACCTGTCCCGAGAATCAGAAGCTGACGGGAGGTTGGCATCACGACGATGCCCAGTCTAGTCTTTTTGGGTGCTATCGGGGAACCGTTGCGGAACCGTCCGCTGCTATAATGCGCGCCTGTCATCATCGCAATGCTATAGGAATTATCGATGGCCCAACTGGCCGAATTTGCCGGAAATCATATCCTCCTCGTGCTCGGTCTCATCGGGAGCTGGTGTTTCGTCATGGTCTACGAGCTGCGGCTGAAAGCGACGGCGCTGACCAACATGAGCGCCGGCGACTCCGTGCGCCTTATCAACAAGGGCGCAATGATTATCGACGTGCGTTCGTCGGACGCGTATCAGGCTGGGCACATCGTGAATTCCCGCAATATCGCTCTCGCCGATGTCGAGTCGAATAAGGACATCGCGAAAAAACAGAAGAGCAAGCCACTCTTGACCGTATGTGACGACGGCGCGAGTTCGGGGAAAGCCGCCGGTGTTTTGCGAAACGCCGGATTCGAGAACGCCTTCAGCCTCAAAGGCGGGCTCAGGGGCTGGCAAGCCGAGAACCTGCCTCTAGTGAAAAAATAGGAACATCATGGCGGAAGAAAACCGAACGAACTCGGAAAAGCAACTAGTCCTGCAGAAAATTTATATAAAGGACTTATCGTTCGAGTCGCCGCGATCGCCGCGCGTATTTTCCAGCAACGTCTCCCCGCAGACGAAGCTCAACATTAAATCCAGCGCTAGTGAAGTGGCGCCGGATACGCAAGAGGTGACCCTGGCGCTGACCGTAGAAGCGGTCGACGAGGATAAGACGCTGTTTATACTGGAGATCGAGCAGGCGGGATTGTTTCGGATTCAAGGCTACTCCGCTGAGGAAGCGAAAATGCTGATCGGTAGCTATTGCCCCGGGACGCTCTACCCGTTTGCTCGAGAGGCGATCTCCGATGTCATCACCCGCGGCGGATTTCCACAGCTTCTATTACAGCCGATTAACTTCGACGCGTTGTACGCACAGGTCCTTAAGGATAGAACCGACGGCAACGGCGAATCGGTTCAACCTCCACAGCCCATTCACTAGATAGTCGCCCGAGACCAGGCCAAACCAATCAACGCGAGCGAACGAATCGCAGTATTGGGTTCCGGATCCTGGGGAACAGCGCTCGCCATTCAGCTAGCTCGTGCGGGACGCCCGACCGTCATGTGGGGCATCGAAACCCAAGAGATCACGGCGATGGCGAAGGCTCACCGCAACACGACTTATCTTCCGGAAGTCGAGTTTCCCGATGGACTCGAAGTCACAACCGAATTCGAAGAGGCCGTATCAGGGGCGAAGGATGTGTTGCTCGTCGTGCCGAGCCACGCGTTTCGCGAAACGCTGGAAAGGCTAACGGTTCTCACCGCGCCGCCCGAGTTCGTCGCCTGGGCGACGAAGGGCTTCGAAGCCGAAACCGGGCTCTTACCGCACCAGGTCGCCGACGACGTTCTCGAGTCGAAGGCAACGACCGCCGTGCTCTCGGGACCGACGTTCGCCGTAGAGGTGGCGCTCGGACTGCCGACCGCGATCACGGTCGCATCCAGCGATCAGGACAACGCTCTCAGACTCGCGCAGGGCATCGCTTCGGATAACTTTCGTGCCTATACCTCAAACGACGTTGTCGGTGTTGAAGTCGGCGGCGCCACCAAGAACGTCCTGGCTATCGGCGCCGGCATATCCGACGGACTGGGATTCGGTGCCAATACTCGAATCGCTCTAGTGACGCGCGGACTCATGGAAATGACTCGCTTAGGGTTGGCTCTGGGAGCCCAAAAGGACACGTTCATGGGTCTTTCCGGGATGGGAGACCTGGTACTGACATGCACCGACGATCAGTCCCGCAACCGGCGGTTCGGCCTCGGGCTTGCCAAGGGAGCCGACGTGGAAGAAGCGCGCAAAGCTATCGGCCAGACTGTGGAAGGCTATTACGCCGCTCGTGCCGTCCGCGACGTAGCGGCCCGACTAAACGTCGAGATGCCTATCGTGGAAGAGATCTATAAAGTCATCTACGAGGAGATGAGTCCCCAGGAGGCAGTCATCAGACTGATGCGCCGCCCGCTGTCCCCCGAGTAGGTCACCCTCGTCCAGCCCGCGGTTGTCGTCAAACGCCGCCCGGGAATCCTAACTGGCGCCAGGCTTCGTATAGAACCACGGCCGCGGTGTTGGAAAGGTTCAAACTCCTGTTCTGCTCGCGCATCGGGACACGCACGACTCCGTCGAGCACGGCTGAGCTCAGCACGGTATCAGGTAGCCCTCTCGTCTCCGGACCGAGCAGGAACGCATCCCCGGCTGTAAAGCGTTGCTCGAAGAGCGTCTCGGTGCCTTTGGTACTTAACGCGAACAGCCGTGTTGGCTTCAGCGTTAGAAGACAAGCCTCCAGCGACTCGTGTTCCCTGACCTTCACGAGTTCGTGGTAGTCGAGGCCGGCCCGCCGCAACTGTCGCGCCTCCATCTCGAAGCCTAACGGGTGAACTAGATGGAGCGACGCCCCTACGTTCGCACACAGGCGGATCACGTTGCCAGTATTCGGCGGAATCTCCGGTTCATACAGGATCAGATCGAACATGGTGAAAAGTGTACCGTGAACGACCAAGAAGCGACCGCCGTGTCGCGATATTTTCGCCCGTTCCAACAGGACATTACCCGAGCAGTTACACTATGCCGCAATGACCAATGCACTGGCTGTTAACTTCTGCGGGCTGCAGCTAACGTCCCCCATCGTGCTCCTGTCCGGTTGTGTGGGTTTCGGCGAGGAATACACGCGGATCGCCGGTTTCTCGAACCGAGATGCCGGGGCCATCGTGCTCAAGGGCACGACCAGGA
>Ga0310122_10001519_pt1 | contig 14748 bp, 15 predicted proteins | sample CB6_Bottom_1051__FD_203503 | JGI IMG/M metagenome (GOLD analysis project Ga0310122, IMG submission 203503) | Marine microbial communities from Western Arctic Ocean, Canada - CB6_Bottom_1051 | ecosystem: Environmental > Aquatic > Marine > Oceanic | place: Canada: Western Arctic Ocean | collected...
TTGCAAGTATTTCAGATTATGATTATGAAATAAAAAATGTTAAAATCAGTATTTTTGGAAGTACAGGAGTTGTCACGTTTGTATTAAACCAAAAAGGCATGCTGGTAGACAATAAAGCTTTCACTGGTCAGCATATCACAATTAACGGTAGAGCAACATTTGTTGTAATTAAGGAAGGTACTTGGAAAATTATTCATTACCATCTTGATAAAATTTCCAACTAATTTTTTATGTACTATTTTTCTGCTTTAGGTGATTTTGGTTTCGGTTGGCAAAACTTTTTGTATAATTCATAGGCTTCGTCAACATTTACATTCCCATGTATAATAGCACGAACTGCACGGATCATAGGTACAGGATTTTCAGATTGCCAAATATTTCGTCCCATATCAACTCCTACAGCACCTCCTTTAATTGAATTGTATGCTAATTCAAGCGCATCACGCTCTGCTATTTTTTTGCCACCAGCTACAATAATTGGTACGGGACAAGATTCTATCACTTTGTCAAAATTTTCACAATAGTATGTCTTGACAATATGTGCACCTTGCTCAGCTGCTATTCTGCATGCTAGTGATAGATAACGCGCATCCTTTTGTCCAATTTCTTTTCCCACAGCTGTAACAGCAAGAACCGGAATACCATACTCCTCTGCTTCACTAACTAATCTACCAAGGTTAACAATTGTTTGTTGTTCATACTTTGAGCCGACAAAAATTGACATAGCTAAGGCAGAGGCATTAAGCCGAATGGCATCTTTAATGCTCACAGTGATTTGCTCGTTTGATAAATCTTCGCCAATAATACTAGAACCGCCAGATACTCTTAAGACAATTGGTACAGAAGATTTTGGATCGATAGATGTTCGTTGTACTCCTCTTGTAAGCATTATCGAATCACAGTACTTGAGTAATGGTGCAATTGTTTTTCTAGGAACCTCTAATTTTTCAGTAGGACCTAAAAAATATCCATGATCAACAGCGAGCATTAATGCACGATTATCATTTGATTTAATGATATGAGATATTCTATTTTGTAATCCCCAATCCATTTTACTTCGATTTGACAAGAAACAATTAGCCTTTCTTAAGCCTTTCTCAATTATTTATGATTATTTTCATAGCATTATCACCTGTTTTGGCATGTACAAAGGCCTGCTGGCAGTCTTCCAAATTATATTTATGCGTAATTAGCTGTGACACGTTAATTTGTTTATTTGATATTTTCTTAAGCGCCTCTTTAGTATCAAAGTCAGATGCTGCGTAAGAATTAACAATTGTAATACCTTTAGAGTATATTTCACTCATGTCAAGGTAAACACTTGCACCCTTGCTTGGTACACCAAACATAACAATGGTACCACCCTTTCTGACAAAATTAATAGCATCTTTAAATGCATTCAGACTACCAGTAGACACTATAACAATATCAACACCTTGATTTGCAGTTTCAGATTTGATTTGTTCTAAAGCGTTAGGATTATCAGAATGAATTGTTATCGTTTCAAATTTTTTTGCAAAATCTAATCGGAAATCATTCAAATCTAAGCAAAATATTTTCCCAAAACCATATAATTTTGCAAGCAACACATGCATTATTCCAGTAGGACCAACGCCAAGGATGGCAACGCTATCATTCTTTTGACGTGTAAATTTGTTCCAAGCTCTAATACAACATGCAAGCGGTTCAATCATTGCAGCTTCCTCAAAGGACATGTTATCGGGAATCTTTAACACGCCGCCTTGCTTAACATTCCATTCTGGGACTACATATTCATCTGCAAGTCCGCAGGGTTCAAGATTTGATTCATAATACCTTTTACACATTGTTTCATTACCATGGCTGCATTCATGACAATCATCTGAATAACATGCAACATGGTGATGAGTGAATACACGATCACCAACGCTAAAATTAGAAATTTTTGAACCAACTTGCGTTATTATACCTGCTGGTTCATGTCCAAGTCTCATAGATGGCTGTCCATATTTTCCAAATACTTTTTCCACATCAGAACCACAAATTCCACAAGCACGCATTTTAACAAGTATGTCACATGGACCTACAGGTGGTTTTTCTATATTTTTAATTTCTATATTGGAATTACTTTTTACTATTACTGCATTCATGGACATCTTCCACCAATAATTCTATGTAAAGTATAGCATTTAGATACTTGTAAAATCTGTCCAGTTAGATTCAAAAGATAGGAGATGTTTTTCATAAATATGGCAGAACCTTCATTCTATCCTTATGGATTAGGAATTGCTGCAGTTATTGCATTAATTATTATTACTCAATTTCTTCGCAAAAAGAGAAAATCTGGATCTAATTAACAATGCTTGATACAAATTCAGAATCATTTGGCATGGTGTTACTAATCGCATGTATGATTGGTGCAGGGCATCTATTGTAGGTGTAAGAATATACATACTTTTCAAGAAAAACTGAAATCCTGATTAACAAAATCCGCAAACAACTTTAAGGAATTACAAATTAATCAAAATATAGAAAATGGTAGGAATTGGCACATTTATCATGCTTGGAATCGTTATTGGTTCAATTTCTGTTTCAATGTATTTATTTTTGGATAATCAATTTGTTGATATATTTGAAGAGTCAGGCGGCTCGATAACAGTAGGTAATGTTGAATTTTATGTAAATCATATTGGAAATTATGAAATCTTAGAAAAAACTAAGGGATATACTGAGATAGAAAAAACACAAGTAGTAAAAGGCTTAGCTACAAGCGAAATAGCAGAAGGAGTGTATTTTCAAATTCAAATTACCGCTCATAATATTGGTACTGAAACTGTAAGGTTTACTGGTGGACAGTTTCACCTATATGATATTGATAAAACAAAATATGATGCAGTGTTTATTGGATATGCTGACTCAGGTGGAATAGAAGAATTATCAGTGGTAGATCTTTTACCAAACGGCTCTGTTACTGTCACAACACAATTTGATGTTCCATATGATGATGAAATGAGATATACTGTTGGAATTATCCCAGACAGATTTGGTCTTCAGGATTCTCAAGAAAGAGGTTTTGTTTGCATGAAAAACTGTTAATGAAAATCACCTGTTTATGACATTACAAGTCAGAAAGTAAACTAATGATAAAAGATTCATATTCATAATCTGAAAATGTGGTTAATTCTATTTTATTTTTAGCCGTAGCCATTTTAAATGACTCTAAATGGTAACATCCATTTTTTCCATCAGATTTGTTAAAATAATATCCAGGACATGAACAAAAATCCAAATCTGGATCTAACCAATATTCTTTTTCCGTTCCCACAACTGTCCAAATTTTTCTATTACTTGGTTCAAAAAGATGCAGTTTGATACGTTTTTCAGATAAAATCGAATTTATCTTTTCAGATTGTAAATTCACAAGAATTTAATTAAATTGGATAATTATATTTTTAATGGTTCAAACTAAAATTATTCCCGGATATCCTGCACTCATGATTGAGGGAACTAAAAAAAGTTTAGTTATTACAGATTTGCATTTAGGTTTTGAAAGTAATCTATCGTTAAACAACGTATTCTTAGGAAAAAACAAAACTGTGATTGAAATTACTAAGGAAATTGAAAAGATAATAAAGAAAACCAAACCTGATTCGTTAATTCTACTCGGTGATGTAAAATCTGGAATTAAATCAATAACAAAAACAGAATGGGAGACTGTACCAACTTTTTTTGAAAGAATTAATAATCTAATTGATACAATTCTGGTTCCAGGAAATCATGATGCAAATATAGAAAAACTGATTCCAAATGGAATAACACTTGCTAGTTCAAAGGGAATTATTATTGATGATATTCTTTTAACTCATGGACATACAATACCATCAGAAAATTTTTCGCAAGTAAATACAATTGTAATGGGTCATGTTCACCCTGTTTTTTTCCAGGAAGAGTCACTCATTAATGGTGAACGAGTGTGGGTATCAATTAAGTGTAAAAAGCAGAAAATATTTTCCTCGAAGTCGGGTGAGTTAGAAATAATAATTTTGCCATCATTTAATAGATATTTTTATACAACTCAAAAAAAATTCTATAAAAAATCAATTGCGCCTATATTGGAAAAAATGGATGTATTGCAGGCCAAAATTGTAACGCTTGATGGTACAATAATAGGTAATGAATCATTACTGTCAGCTGTAATCTAATTAACGTCTTTGTATGATCCTAATGGTTCTTTTGATGTTTCGTTTTTTTGTAACCACTCTAGTGTTTTAACAAATGATTCTGCTAATTCGATAGTTGAAAGAACTGGAATGCCTAATTCTAATGACTTTCTTCGTATTTGATATTCATCATAAAGCATTCCAACATATTTTTCCAGAGTTGATGTGTTTGGAATATTTATAATAAAATCAATTTTTTTCTCATAAAGCAAATCAGCAATGTTTGGTTTTCTTTCTGGCTCACTAATTTTATGGACAACTTTAACATCTCCTAGTTCTTTCTCAAAAAATTCTGCTGTGGTCTCGGTTGCAAAAATTTTGAAACCCAAATTTTTTAAAAGCGCCGACGTCTGCAATAATTTTTCTCGATTTTCAATACCACCAATTGTAACAAGTGCTGAACCAGTCTTTGGAAGGTTATAACCAACGGATGTCAATCCCTTTGATAATGCATCATAAAAGCTATTTCCAAAACATGCTGCCTCACCTGTTGACTGCATTTCAACACCTAATACAATATCTGCGCCTTCAAGCTGCATGAAAGAAAATTGTGGAACTTTTATGCCGTACAACCCAGTATTCAACCACATATCTTGAGGTATGTTTGGAATATTTTTTCCTAATATTGCCTTCGCAGCCAAGCCAATCATGTTTAATTTAATAAACTTGGAAACAAATGGCATAGAACGAGATGCACGAGCATTTAACTCTATGACATATGCTTGCTCGTTTTTTACTAAAAATTGTAAATTAAACTGTCCTTTAATGTTGAATTCTTTAACAATTATGTTTGTAGAATCAGTAATGTTCTCAATAATCTTATTGCTTAATCTCCAAGGTGGTATGCACATCATTGCATCGCCAGAATGAACACCTGCACTTTCTATGTGTTCAACTATTGCGCCAATTGCTATATTTTTTCCATCATAAATTCCATCTACGTCAACTTCTAATGCGTCAAGCATAAACTTTGTAATTACAACAGGATGATCAGGTGATAATGTTGTTGCTTCATCAACAAATTTTTTAAGTTCAGTCTGTGACCAAACTACCTTCATAGCTGCACCGCTAAGCACATATGACGGTCTTACCAATATAGGATAACCAACTTCTAATCCAAAGTTTTTAGCATCAGTAATGTTGGTGAATGCTTGCCAAGATGGCTGCCTTATATGAAGTCTATCCAAAACCTGGCTAAACTTTGAACGGTTTTCAACCCTATCCAGATCCACAGCCTTTGTTCCAATAAGGGTAATTCCACTATCAGCTAACTTTGGTGCAAGATTGTTTGCCGTTTGACCGCCAACAGATGTCACAATACCTTTTGGTCTTTCAAATTCGGATATATCTAAAATTCTTTCAAGTGTAAGTTCTTCAAAATAAAGTCGATTACATATATCATAATCCGTTGATACAGTTTCAGGGTTACAATTTACTACTATAACATTTTTTTCACCATTATCATGAAGACCCCAAACCATGTTCACAGTTCCCCAGTCAAATTCTACACTGCTTCCAATTCGATAAGGACCAGCACCAAGAACTATAATTCCGCTATCATCATTTGCAATAGAAATATCATTATCTGTTCCACCATAAGTAAGATAGAGATAGTTAGTTTCTGCTGGCCACTCTGCAGCAAGTGTATCAATTTGTTTAACTACAGGTAGAACACCAAGATCTTTTCTAATTTTTCTTACTTCCAATTCCTCTTTATTAACAGCTCGGCCAATCTGCTTATCAGAGAATCCAAATTTTTTTGCAGTCGATAGAAGTTTTTGATTTAGTGGTGATGATTTTAATCTTGTTTCGATCTTAACAATATTATTAATTTTTTCTAAGAACCATGGTTCAATCGATGAAAGACGATAAATTTTTTCAATTGATATGCCACTACGAAGGGCGGCTACAACATGGTATAAGATATTATCGTCAGGTGTTTGTAGATGTTCTTCTATTTGTTCTTCATTAAATGATTCACTGTTTTGACGGTTTAAAACAAGTCCATCTTTTCCGATATCAAGCATTCTAATTGATTTTTGTAGTACTTCTTCGAAGTTTAGCCCAATTGCCATTACTTCGCCAACAGACTTCATTGTAGGGCCTAGATTTCTATTTGCAAGTTCAAATTTTGTAAAGTCCCATCTTGGATGTTTGCATACTATATAATCAAGTGCTGGTTCAAAACATGCAGTGGTTTTTTTCGTGATAGTGTTAACTAATTCCGGTAATGAATAACCAAGTCCTATCTTAGCAGACATATATGCTAATGGATAACCAGTTGCTTTACTTGCCAAAGCGGAAGAACGTGAAAGTCTAGGATTAATCTCAATAGCCGCATACTCACATGAAGATTGATCTAATGCAAATTGAATATTACATTCACCAACAATTCCAACCTGTTTTGTTGCTCTCAGTGCTGCAGATCTCAACATATGGTATTCATGATTATCTATTGTTTGAGATGGTGCAACTACTATGTTATCACCAGTATGAACCTTCATTGAAAGAACATTTTCCATATTACAGACAATGACATTATTTTTTGAATAATCTTGCATAACTTCATATTCAATTTGTTTCCAATTACCAACATACTCTTCAATTAGTATTTGTCCAACAAGACTTACCGCAAGTCCACGACCAGTAATTTCATACAGTTCTATCTCATTAAATGCAACACCACCACCCTTTCCTCCAAGTGTATATGCTACTCTAACGATTACAGGGTAGCCTAATTCTTTTGCTGCTTTTTTTGCCTCATTAAATGTACGAACTGCTTTGCTTTTTAAAACTGGTACATCACATTTAATCATCGAATCCTTAAACTTCTGTCTATCTTCTGCTGCAATAATTCCTGGAATTTGAGTGCCCAAAACTGAAATACCATATTTTTTTAATATTCCAGATTCATCAATTTTTACACCACAATTTAGCGCAGTCTGACCACCATAGCTTAACATAAGACCGTCAGGTCTTTCTTTTTCAATAATTGACTCTACATATTGTGGAGTAATTGGCAAAAGATAGACTTGATCAGCAAACCTAGTGTCAGTTTGAATCGTCGCAATATTTGGATTAATTAGAATGCTCTTAAGTCCATCTTCATGAATTGCTTTGAGGCACTGGCTACCGGAGTAGTCGAATTGACGGTCGGTTTATCGACTTTCGCCTGCTTCTCCGATTTTAATTGCCCCACTGCCAAGAACAAGAACTTTTTCTAACGTTTCATGTTTTCCCAGTTTTTCCCTCCTCCATTATATTTTTCAGCTCATCAAAAATAAATTTGCAATCATAAGGTCCTGGTGATGCCTCAGGATGAAATTGAACTGCAATGCATTTTTTGTTTTGGTGCTTAATACCTTCTACAGTTTTATCATCTACATTTGAAAACCATAAATCAAATTTAGAGTTGTTTAATGAATCCGGATTTATACAATAACCGTGGTTTTGACTAGTGACATAAACTTGATTATTATCTAGATTTACACAGGGTTTGTTTTGTCCTCTATGCCCATACTTTAGTTTGTATGTTTGAGCACCACCTGCAATTGCCAAAATTTGTGCACCAAGACAAATTCCTAATGTAGGAATATTTTTTTCAATCAATGATTTAGCGGTAGAAATAGTCTCTGGACAATTCTGTGGGTCACCCGGACCATTACTTATTACAACACCCTTTGGTTTATGTTTTAGAATTTCTTCGATACTAGTATTCCACGGAACTTTCACAATCTTATATCCTATTTCATGAATATTTCGTATTATGGCATTCTTTGTACCAGTATCAATTAGAACAACATTTTCTGATTCATTTCCAAATTTCTCCACTTGTTTAGTTGAGACTGAATTCATGAATTTTTCATTATTGTAATTGGGTGCAGATTTTAACTTGTTTTTAACATCATTCTCGTCTATTTCATTCTCAGAAACAGCTAGAGCACTCATCATAACTCCTGATTCTCTTAGTTTTTTCGTTAATTCTCGTGTATCAATACCAGAAATTCCTTGAATTTTTTCGTTATACAACCACTCATCAAGGGTCATCGTAAGATTCCAATGGCTTGCGATTAGGGATAGTTCATGAACAACTAAACCACGAACCTGAATTTTATCTGATTCAAAAAACCTAGACAATCCATCCACATTGAGTGTAGGATCAGGAACACCATAATTTCCTATAAGTGGATAAGTTAGTGTAAGAATTTGGCCAGAATAGGAAGGATCTGTCAGTGTTTCGTTATAGCCAACCATTCCTGTATTAAATACAAATTCGCCAAAAGTTAACCCAGAATAGCCAAATCCCATTCCATCATAAACTGAGCCGTCACTTAAGATCAGTTTTCCAAACTTATTTGCGTGTTTGGATTCTTTAATGGTTATTGTAACCCTCGAAAAGTAATCTAAAAAAGGAATTTAAGTTTTTGTAAAAAAATAATCTATGTAAAATTTTGATAAATCTTAAAAACTATAATGCTTTGTATTGTTCGCTCCACTTGTAATATGCCTTAATCATATCCATGGAAACACTTGGTTTTCTTCTTGTTAAGGACTCTCTAAAATCCTTCATTGATATATTACGTGGTTGGGATGATTTTTCACCCTCTATTGGTTCTTTGTAATCAGTTAAGCTAAACATTTCATTCACAACTTTAAGCTGAACAGCCTGGCAGATATCCTTGATATCACTTGCGCTATATCCATCAAAAATTGATGCCAAAGTATGAGAACGTACTCTATCGTCTAGTTTTAGCTTATTCGTGTAAAGTACAAAAAGTTTTTCTCTAGCTTCAAGTGTTGGCAAAGAAACGTAGATCCTTTTTTGGAACCTACGTAAAAATGGAAGATCAAGACTCCAAGGTTTGTTTGTTGCACCAATTACGTATAACCTGATATCCTTTCCCTTACCGTTAATTCCATCTATTTCTGTTAGAAATTGATTTCTGGATCTTACCTCACCCCCAATCTCATTTGTACGTTGACCTAAAAGTGAATCAAGTTCATCAATGAATAAAATTACAGGTTTACCCTCTCTCTCAGCATAACTACGAGCCATTTTAAATAATCTTGAAACATTTTTTTCTGCCTCACCTAACCATTTACTCATCATAGATGAACCATCAACATTGATGAAATAGCCATCAAGTTCATTTGCAGTTGCAGCCGCAAGAACTGTTTTACCACAACCGGGTGGACCGTACAATAAAATTCCTCTTGGCCAACCTATGGGAAATAAATCTGGTCTTTTAGTTGGATAAACTATTGATTCGCGTAAGGCGTTTTTGGCATCATCTATACCAATTACATCAATCCATCTAACATCTGGTTTTTCTTTCATTACCATATCATCGAAATTATTTTTTATGTGATTTGCAAGACTTGTTTTCTGCTCTCCCTGTGACGCTGTGGGATCAACTACTGGTTCAGCATCAGTAAATTGCGTAGTCTGCAATGCTTTTATTCTATCTTGATATGATTTCATACGTACTGCATAGATTTTGTTTAGTTTGCTATCCGGATAAAGGCGCATTAATTTGTGCAATGATTCTGACGCCTTTTGATAATGTGTTATTGCCATCCCGCGTGCCCCTTGTGAATCATATTTTATCGCATTAGTGGCATATTGACTGGCAGATTTTTCTAGTTCCTGTGGAGCCATATTCATCTAAATTACCTAGAATATGGTTTAGATTTAGTAAGGCACTCTCAGTTGTAAATATCTGTACAAAATCTAGTGAAATTATTTACACTGCTTTGGTTTTTGGCTGAAATTGAATATAACTGAAAGAAAAAATCATGAACTATATGACTCAAAGGTGTATGATGGACCATATTTGCTTTTGTCTAGCTATTGCTAAGCTGTGAATCCATTTCACGCAAAAATTTTTTCATCTTATCTTTTGGAATTACAGCCCCACATGCTTTGTCATGCCCTCCTCCAGAACCACCTAATTTAGAAGCAATAGAAGATACTAATTTGCCTAGATGAGTTTTGCATGAGGGTGACCCTCGTACAGATACTGCATAAATTCCCTTATCAACGCGTTCCTTATAGGTAATAGCCGCATCTTTTCCAGAAAAACCAAGCACAAAGTTAGCAGCACCACTTGCACCTGAATCAAGAACTTCCATATGACCAAGATTTTTTGAAATTTTCATCGATTCCCTGACTTTTGATATAATTTCAGCAAGTTTCCCCACTTGAATTTGGGCAAATTCATATGTGTTTGGAATTTCATGTGGAAATTTTGATTCTGACAGTTCATCAACCAAATAATAAAGATAGTCTAGATCATTTTGATGTCCAACTATATTGTATGTTAAGACGGTAGCATTTATCAAGGCAAATTGTCTATCATATATTTGTAAAAGTTTTGAACCTATTGGTTTGTTTTCCATATAATCCGTGACTGCAGCACATGCAGCAATAAACGTAGAATGTTCTGGTAATTGTTTCTTAAATGCATCATAGATAAGAACTGCAGTACATTCAGAAGTGTCATGAATTAGTTTCACTTTATTTTTTTTAAGTTTGGTAATAACTTTTGAATCTAGGTAATGATGATCCACATAGGTTATAGAAATTTGTTTTTTTCTTAATTCAGTGAGTAAATCTACAAAATAATCATTGATTTGACTGTTTAATCCTAGATCACAGATAAACAATTTTTTTAATTTTTCATCGTTTCGCAATGGTTCTAATGCATCCCTAATTCCAGGATAATCTACAAGTATGGTGTCACCACCAAATGCTTGCTTAATTAACGCGGCAGAAGAAATTCCATCCGCATCTTCTTGATGTGAAATACAAAGAATTTTAGTTCTTTTTGATTTTGTGGTTTTAGACGAGGTTTTTACGCTTGATTTTTTAGATTTAATAGACATGTGATGGAATCACTGAAACCCTCATTTAAATTTAGAACGACAAGTACTACTTTGAAAAAAGTTTGTTGGCTGTAATATCTTGCTTTTGTTGTATTTGATCTGAAAGGTTACATATATCATAAAACCAAACTCCGTCAAGTTGGGTACTAATGTCTGCTTGCTGTAACTTGGTTAATTCCTTTGGAGTTGCGTTTAGAATACGCTCATCTATTAATTGCATTAATTTGCGCTCTTCCTGTGACATGCTAATTTAGTTAAAAATAATCTTATAATCTCAGAAGTAAAGAGATTAGACAAGATACTAAATTTTCGAAACGCAATTTAGGTTGAAAATTTAATAGTGCTATTTTCACAAGGAAAATATGGACACAAAGAACATAGGATTGAGAAACATTGAGGTTGCTGACACAAAAATCTCATATATTGACGGGCAAAAAGGAAAGCTGATTTATCGTGGATATGATATTTTAGATCTTACAAAGAATTCCAATTTTGAAGAAACTTGTTATCTTCTACTTCATGACGAATTGCCAACTATGGATGAATATGTTGACTTTAAAACTGAATTAGTGGATGTCAGAATTATTCCTAAACAAATGCAAATTAACATGGGTAATTGGAGAAATGATGCTGACCCTATGGATGTTCTGCAAGCTTTTGTTGCTGCATTTGGAGGTTATTATGATGAAGAATTTTCAACAAAGGAAGCAAGTTATAGTAGAGCCATGAATCTGATAGCCAAGGTTCCTACAATTGTATCAAGTTGGCATAGAATTCGGAACAATAAAAAAATTATACAGCCTGATTCTAATTTAAGTCACGCCGCCAATTTTTTGTACATGCTGAATGGTGAGAAACCAGAGCCGGAAATAGAAAAAATCTTTGATATTTGTCTAATTTTACATGCAGACCATACTTTGAATGCTTCAACGTTTGCAGCCAGACAAGTTGCATCCACACGTGCGCATATGTATTCTGCTGCTAGCGCAGCAGTTGGTGCATTAAGTGGTGAATTACACGGAGGAGCAAATTATGAAGTGATGAGAATGCTTCTAGATATAAAAACTGAGGAAAATGTTGAATCTTACATTAAGGGAAAATTTGCAAGGAATGAAAGAGTTATGGGAATGGGTCACGCAGTGTACAAAACTGTTGACCCTAGATCTCAAGTACTCAGGGAACTATCCAAAAGACTATCAGAAAAAACTGGTCAACAATGGTATGATATAACAAGTAAGGTTGAACGCGTAACTGCTGAGTTGATGAAAAAAACTAAAGGTGTGGAAATTTTTCCGAATGTGGATCTTTACAGCGCGTCGGTTTACTACATGCTAGGTATTCCGATGGATCTTAACACACCCATATTTGCTATATCAAGAGTTGCTGGTTGGGCAGCACATATTATTGAAGAAAAATTTGCAGAAGCAGCACCAAAACCTATGTTATACAGACCAAAGGCTGTCTATGTTGGAAAATATGCTGGACCACAGGGTTGTAAATATATTCCAATAAAAGAAAGAACAAAAAAATAAAACGTAAGTTAATTTCTAGAGTTAAGCCATTCTTTTGCTTTAGAATTTACATCGTGTTTGTACAAAACTTGATAAACCATATCATAAAATGACAATCCCTTTTTTTGTGCTTGTTCGTCAAGCCACCTTATGCCATCTGATAATTCAGGGTCATATTCTGAAAATTCTATTAGCTCATCTACCATTTTTGTGAAAAAAGTGTGAGATTCAAACATTACATGCTACTTTCAATGTTGATCATTAAGCGATAAATTCAAAATATATAGACAAAAAACACCTTTTTGATTGACAGTTGGAACACAAACTATTCCTAGATGGAACTAAAGACAAAATCTCATGGATAATTCAAACAGGTAATCAGACGAAGAAGGAGTTTAGGGTGCACCCACCACCATATACTTCAGGATACAAGATGGACGTAAAAAATGATGAACAGTCAAAATTCATTGCTTTGCATGCTGGAATCTATTGGGGTGTTGGAGTATATTGCATAAAAGATGGAGATATAGTGAATGTCATGTGTGACTCCAAAAAAATGTATGATATTCTTAGTTCAAAGGATAAAATATCTGATCAAATAATTAATGACAAAATTCATTTCATCAATCTTTTCATTGAACAACGAAAACTTGTTGTGAATTATCATCTAATTGATAGTAATAAAAATCCAGCATCAGATCTTATACGTTAATTTCATAATTTAGAACCATGTTTTAGCTAAATAGAATTAAGATGTACTGAATATAAGAACAGACGATGATTTTTAAATAAGGATTTTCCCCTGATGTATTATGAATGACATCAATGAGATAATGCCAAAAATTCCATATATGAAATGGGGTGCTGTGATGAATAGAGCACCGACAAACAGTAAAGTTACGGAATTAAACAAAATTTTTCCGGATAATGGAAAATGGCATACAGTCTTTGAAGAAAAAGATCATTCATACATTGATGGCAAGATTATTTGGAAAAAAGACAAAAAAGCTTGGACATAGACTAGTATTTTATGATCAATCCTATATCCATTAAGTTAGTATGAGTGGGTCCTGTTTCTATCAACCCGCCATGCCTTTTGAAAAATGAATAAGAATCATTGTTCTCCAAATAGGAAGAGATTTCTTGCAGACTAGATGAATTATTTTCAATTATGGCTCCAGAACATGTTGTATTGCCATCAATACCATCTGTTGAAATTGAAGAAGCTACCACACGATGATCAGAATTCTGGATTAATTTTAAGATCTGTAGAATAAGTTCTTGATTGCGGCCTCCTTTTCCCTTTCCCTTTACTTGTACTGTTGGTTCTCCACCAAATATTATACATGAATTCTTCTTTCCTGGTATCATTTGTACAATTTTTTTCGCTGATACACTGACATCATCCTTAACTGGTGAATAAACTTTGGTAGTAAGTCCAAGTGACCGAGATTTTAAAACCATAGCATTTAAACAGTCTTGATTAGTTGCTATGATTTTATTCTTGATTGTTAATCTGTTTGGTCTACTTGTTTTTGTACTCAAGCCATGTTTTAGGTGTGTAATTACTTTTTTTGGAAGTTTTTTTTCCAAAGAATATTTTGTTATTACCCTCATTGCGTCAGAAAACGTTGTATTATCATTATAAGTACATCCTGATGAAATGACCGATAAATCGTTACTTACAACATCTGACATTACCAATGCACATCCATCACAGTTCATGTTTTGAACAAGCTTGCCACCCTTTATCATTGACAGATGTTTTCTAACACAGTTAAATTCATCAATTGTAGCACCACATTGTAATAATAATTTGGTCGCGTGTTTTTTTTCAGTCAAGGTTATTTTATCTGGAAGAGCCAACAATGAGGAGCCCCCGCCTGATACCAAAAATAGTATAAAATCACCTTTAGAACAATTGTTAACAAATTTTTGTACTGCTTTTCCTGCTCTTACACTTTCTTTATCAGGTAATGGGTGGTCAGAATAAAATACCTTGAATTTTTTACTGTCTAACGACAACTTAGTACATTTTGGAACTACAACTATTCCTTGTGAAACATTAATTTTCTTTGATACATATTCTGCCATAGAATCTGCTGCCTTGCCATATGCAATCACAAAAATTTTTCCATAGTTCGATAAAAATA
>Ga0310122_10001522_pt1 | contig 14742 bp, 7 predicted proteins | sample CB6_Bottom_1051__FD_203503 | JGI IMG/M metagenome (GOLD analysis project Ga0310122, IMG submission 203503) | Marine microbial communities from Western Arctic Ocean, Canada - CB6_Bottom_1051 | ecosystem: Environmental > Aquatic > Marine > Oceanic | place: Canada: Western Arctic Ocean | collected...
CACCCTTCCTGCCCAATGCCGATGGAGCCGACAACCTGGTGCTCAACGGCATGACGCTCGACAAGTTCAAGAACCGCAAGAGCCTGCTCGAGGGACTCGACCGCTTCAAGGCCGCCGCCGATGCCGGCGGTTCAGTCGAAAGCCTCGATGCCTTCCAGCAACAGGCCTTCGGAATCCTCACCTCCAGCCGACTCGCCCGAGCACTCGATGTCTCCGACGAAGACCCCGAAACACTCGCACGCTACGGCGGCGGTTCCTACGAACCGGCCGGCTACGGCGACGCCGGGCCGCTGCACAACCACTACCTGCTCGCCGCACGACGACTCGTCGAAGCCGGTGTCCGCATCGTGACACTCGCCTACGGACGCTGGGACTGGCACGGTCGGCCGCATGGGACCAACTTCGAGAACGCTCGAGACCACCTGCCGCGACTCGACCAGGGCGTCACCGCGCTGATCGAAGACCTGCAACGCCGAGGCATGGACCAGGACACCACCGTGATCGTCTGGGGCGAGTTCGGACGGACTCCCAGGATCAACAAGAACGGCGGACGAGACCACTGGCCGAGAGTCTCTTGTGCACTGCTCGCCGGGGGAGGCATCGACACCGGACAGGTGATCGGTTCCACCAACCGGCTGGGAGAACACGCGGTTGATCGACCGGTCCACTTCCAGGAAGTCTTCGCCACGCTGTATCGCAACATCGGCATCGATACCTCGATCGCCACGATCGAGGACTTCGGCGGACGACCCCACTACCTGGTCGACCACAACCGCTACCGGCCGCTGCCGGAACTGATCTAGGCCGCTTGCGGTGGGTTGAAAAACCCGAGCAGCGTGCTGGACCTGTGGTCCGCCGCAGGCGGATCATCCCGAGCGCAGCGAGGGATCTCAACCGTTTCGTGGTGCCGAGGCTTGAGATTCCTCGCCGCGCTCGGAATGACAGAGTCGGCGGGCCCTGACCCCTTCCGCACTTCGCCTACCGACTCTCAACCAGGTTCCGCTTCAGGAACATCACGACCACCGCGGAGACGTAATCGCGGTTGGCCTTCTTGCGGAACCCGTGACCCTCGTTGGACGCGTACACCGTCCAGACCGTCTGGCCGTTGGCTCGGACCTTCGGCACGATCGCCTCCGCCTCGGAAAACGGCACCCGCGGGTCGTTGACCCCGTGAGCCACCAGCAAACTGGTGCGGATCTTCCCGGCGTTGTGCACCGGGTCGATTCGCCGGAAGAACTTCAACAGCTCCGGCTTCCGCTCGTCACCGTACTCGGCACGACGCAGGTCGCGACGGTACGACTTGGTGTTCTTCAGGAACGACTCAAAACTGGCAATCCCCACAATGTCGACTCCGCACTTCAACCGATCACTGAAATGCACCAGCGAACCCAGAACCATGTACCCGCCATAGGACCCGCCGTAGACGGCCACCCGCGACGCATCCAGCTCGGGCTGGGTCGCAATCCAATCCAGCAGAGCCCCAATATCCTTGACGCTGTCTTCCCGCTTCAGACCATTGTCCAGCCGCACGTAGCTCTTGCCGTACCCCGCTGACCCACGGACGTTGGGACGGATGACCGCCAGGCCCAACTCGTTGAGATAGAACTGGTCGAGCGACGAAAAGCGGGGACGGTACTGGCTCTCGGGACCGCCGTGAATGTGGATCAGCACCGGCGCAGGAGCCCGTTTCGAAGCACCCCTCGGGCGGAATACGTAGGCGGGGATCTGCCGTCCGTCGAACGTCTTGTAGCGGATCCTCTCAGGCACCACGAACGAATCCTCGTCCAGGCCCCCCACCTCGCTTCGAGTCCAACGGGTCAGCTTGCCGTCGGGCAGCCGCATCGACCAGGCGTCGGAGGGTGCGTCGGGTCGCGAGAGTGTGAAGCCGAGCTGGTTGCCGTCGGGAGAGAACTCCAGTCCGCCGACGAGACCCAGGGGCACGGCGTAGCGGCGATAGGTCCGGCCCACCAGCAGATACAACCCGCTCGCTCCATCCTCGTTCGTCGTGAACGCGACCAGCCCCAGCCCCGGCTCGACCGCCAGTTCGGTCACGTTCCACGGCAGCTTGCTGGTCAGGAAGTCGTAGGTCATCGTCTTCAGGTCGACTCGAGCCAACTGCCGGAACTCGCCGTTGGTGTCGCTGGCGATGTAGGCCGATTGGCCATCGGGTGAGAAGGCCATAGCGCCGTGGGCGGCGGGGCGGGCGCCGGGGATCGGGATCCTCGTCTTTTTGCCGGTGGCCAGGTCGAGCACCGCGGGATAGGTCTCGTTGATCGACACGTAGTGATTGATCAGCAGGGTCGAACCGTCCCGGGTCCAGTCGATCGCACGCCAGTACTCCCCGCTCGTCTTCAGCAGCAGAGTCATCTCGCCGGGCCGGTGCGGGTCGGCGATGTACAGATCGGTGTCGCGGCCATTCCTTGCAGTGCTGTGCACGATCGCGAACAGGCCGTCGCTGCGGATCGGGCCCAGCACGTTGCGAGACTTCCCGTCGGTCAGCCGCTGCACCTGGCCCGGTTCGTGAGCCCCCAGCACGTAGACCTGGTAGTTCTCGTTCCCGCCGCGGCTCATCGACAGCATCAATGCCCCGTTGTGTTCACCCGGCAGAAAGCGACCCGAGGTCGGCTCGTCGAAAAACGTCAACTGCTGCCGCGCGCCACCGGGAACACGCACCCGGTGCAGCTGATCGGTGTTGCCGAAGCGGGTCCGCACCAGCATGCCGTCCCCGTCGGGAGACCAACCGGAAAAGAACGCGCTGCGGACGTTCTGATAACGTCGCAGCCGCTCGAGAAGTCCAGCGTCCAGCTTGGGGACGCCCGTGACACTGATCGCCGCGGGCCGGTGGGGATCTTCAGTGACCGCCTGCTGCTGCTGGGCCGAAAGCGGGCTCGTCGATACCGATGCCAGTAGCGCCGCCAGGACACTCAGACACCTGCTCACACTTTTCCCACTCCTAACAGCCCGTTGAAAAACCCGTGCAGCCTGCTCGTCCCGTAGCATCATGTCATCCCGAGCGCAGCGAGGGATGACACTTGAGTCGCTGTTTCTGGAAGAGCCTGAGTTATTCAACAGGCTGCTAACACTCCCACCGCTGGATCCGACTGTGCTCATCGCTCGCTCCCCGAAAGGTCTCACCTGGCCACCAGCCATTCGCCGCCATCACGGGCCGCTTTGCCCTGCCCCGGCGAAGCCATACAATGAGTGCGGCGTCGCGGGATGCCGGGATCAGCCCCAAGGGTCGACAGCATAATCGGCCGACCCCGGGTTGACCACACGCTCACACTGCAGGAGTCCTCTCGAGATGAACTCGGCCAACCCCTTCGACGCCGTCACCTCGCTCAAGACCAAAGCCGGCGACGTCAGCTACTATCGGATCAACAAGCTCGCCGACGACGGGCTCGGGGACATCGACACCCTGCCCTACTCGATCCGCATCCTGCTCGAGGCCTGCTTGCGAAACGTCGACGGGTTCGTCGTCACCGCCGACGACGTGACGGCGTTGGCCGGCTGGAGTGCCGAGTCGGCGAACCCGGCGGAAATCCCCTTCAAGCCCGGTCGCGTGGTGCTGCAGGACTTCACCGGCGTCCCCGCCGTCGTCGACCTCGCAGCACTCCGCTCGGCGATGGTCCGCATCGGAGGCGACCCGGGCAAGATCAACCCGCTGGTCCCCTGCGACCTCGTGGTCGATCACTCGGTCCAGGTCGACCGCTTCGCCTCCATCGATGCACTCTCGCACAACGTCGAGCGTGAGTTCCAACGCAACCGGGAACGCTACGGGTTCCTCCGCTGGGGAGCCCAGGCGTTCGACAATTTCCAGGTCATCCCCCCCTCCACCGGAATCGTGCACCAGGTCAACCTCGAATACCTCGCCACGGTCGTGATGGTCGAAGACGGCGTGGCCTACCCCGACAGCCTGGTCGGGACCGACAGCCACACCACGATGATCAACGGACTGGGAGTCGTCGGCTGGGGAGTCGGAGGCATCGAGGCCGAAGCGGTGATGCTCGGACAACCGATCTACATGCTCACGCCCGAGGTGGTCGGCTTCGAACTGTCCGGGCAACTGCCCGAAGGATCCACCGCCACCGACCTGGTGCTCACCGTGACCCAGATGCTGCGGGCCCACGGAGTGGTCGGAAAATTCGTCGAATTCCACGGCGAGGGACTCGATTCGATGTCGCTGGCCGACCGTGCCACTCTCGCCAACATGGCTCCCGAATACGGTGCGACGATGGGCTTCTTCCCGGTCGATGCCGAGACACTGAGATACCTCGAGCGGACCGGACGCAGCTCCGAGACGATCGACCTGGTCGAACGCTACACCAAGGAGCAGGGTCTGTTCCGGACCCCCGAATCACCCACGCCTCGGTTCAGCAGCAACCTCAACCTCGACATGGCCACCGTCGTCCCCTCGCTGGCCGGCCCCAAGCGACCGCAGGACCGGATCACGCTGAAGGACATGAAGGCCCAGTGGAAAAAGGACCTCGCCGGCACGTTTGAAAAACCTGAACCCTCACCCGCCATCCCGGTCACTCTCAACGGCGATACCCCCTCGATCACCGACGGAGTCGTGGTGATCGCGGCCATCACCAGCTGCACCAATACCAGCAACCCCAGCGTGATGATCGCCGCCGGGCTGCTCGCTCGAAACGCCGTCGACAAGGGCCTGAGCCGTAAGCCGTGGGTCAAGACCAGCCTGGCGCCCGGCAGTCGGGTCGTCACCGACTACCTCGACCAGGCCGGACTCACCGAACCGCTCGAACAACTCGGGTTCCACACCGTCGGCTACGGCTGCACCACCTGCATCGGCAATAGCGGCCCGCTTCCGGAACCGATCTCCGAGGCCATTACCAGCGGCGATCTGGTCGCCGCCGCGGTGCTCTCGGGCAACCGCAACTTCGAAGGCCGAATCAGCCCCTGGGTCAAGGCGAACTACCTGGCCAGCCCGCCGCTGGTGGTTGCCTACGCCCTGGTCGGCACCACCGATATCGACCTCACCACACAACCCCTGGGCACCGACAGCGAAGGGCAGCCCGTCATGCTCTCAGATATCTGGCCCTCGCAACAGGAAATCGCCGACGCCGTCGCAAGCTCGATGTCGCCGCAGATGTATATCGACCGCTATGCCGCCGCCGCCGATGGGCCTCCCGAATGGCAGGCGATCTCCCAGGCCAGCGGCGACGTCTTCGAGTGGGATCCCGAGAGTTCCTACGTGCAGGAACCGCCGTTCTTTGTCGATATGCCGACCGAGCCATCGCCGATTGAAGCGATCACCGGAGCCCGCGTGCTGGTCAGTGTCAACGACAGCGTTACCACCGACCACATCTCGCCGGCCGGGGCCATCATGGCCGACTCGCCCGCCGGTGAGTTCCTGCAACAAAACGGAGTCCCCCCCGAGGACTTCAACAGCTACGGCAGCCGGCGAGGCAACGACCGGGTGATGACCCGAGGCACGTTTGCCAATATCCGGCTCAGAAACCTCATGGCGCCAGGGACCGAAGGGGGCATGACTACCTACCTGCCCAGCGGTGAGCAGATGTCGATCTACGAGGCGGCCGGCAAGTACCAGGCCGACGGCACGCCGCTAGTGGTGCTGGCCGGGTCCGAATACGGCACCGGGTCATCCCGTGACTGGGCCGCCAAGGGGACCTACCTGCTGGGGATCCGAGCCGTACTGGCCACCAGCTACGAACGCATCCACCGCTCGAATCTCGTCGGCATGGGCGTGCTGCCGCTGCAGTTCCGCGAAGGCGAGAGCCGCGATTCGCTCGACCTCGATGGGTCCGAAACCTACGACATCACACTCGGTGATGACCTCAAACCGCAGCAGGCCATCGAAGTCACCGCCACCCGTGAGGATGGTTCGATCGTGCACTTCGTCGTCACCTGCCGCATCGATACGCCGGTCGAAATCGACTACTACCGCAACGGCGGCATCCTGCACACCGTGCTCAGACAACTCGCCCGAGACTGATCTCCTGCGCACCACAGCCGCGGAATCCGTGAGACTCAAAGACGCAACCCGCAGGCTCACAAGCATCTTGTCCCGAACACGCACAGCGCATTACACTCACGCAAGCTGACCGATCTGACCGGTCTGACCGGTCACGCATACCATCTGTTCCAGCGGTTCCTGAAGGAGCACGTCATGACCCGGTTGTTCACCTGCCTCGTGTGTCTCGTCGGACTCAACACCTCGGCCCTCGCCCAGGACGCTCCGAAGGAAACCACGCCCGCCAAGAAGCCGGCCCAGAACATCAAGGCTCGCTCGAACATCCAGAACCGCGTGCGGCTGAGAGTCGTCCACGGCAAGCAAGTTGGAAAGACGCAGTCCGGGAAGACGCGCCGATTCAGCATCGTCGTCGATCGGCCGGCAACGCTCACCGGCCGTGTCGAACGGGCATCCGGTCTCCCCATCTTCTGGATCGGAGTCCAACTCGAACCCGTCCCCCCTGCAGTCCGCGCTCATCTCGGACTCACAAAGGAACAGGGACTGATGGTCGCCAGAGTGATGCCGAATTCACCGGTGGCCGAGCAGAAGGCACTGAGACGCTTCGATGTCCTGGTCGGCGTCAACGGAAAGCCCCTGGGCAGCCTCGAAGGACTCACCAAGGCCGTCCTCGCCGCCGGCAAGCAGCAGAAGTCCATCAAGCTGACCATCATCCGAGACGGTAAGAAGATCACCATCGAGATCACCCCGGCCAGGCCGAAACAGGCCGCGCGAGTCATCGTCATCCCGGGCACGAGACTCGACGGAGCCAAGGAAAAACTGAACGGGCTTCGGTTCGAAGGGAACCTGAACCTCGAGGAGATTGAACGGAAGATCCGCATCCTGACCGACAAGGAGCAAGGGAGATTCGAACTGCAGATCGAGAGCTTTATCAAGGACGGCAAGAACGGCAAGAACGGCAAGAAGGGCCGCTTCACACGCTCGATCAGGATTTCCCCCGACGGCGTCATCGTGACTCCCCGACAGCCCTCGGCCGAACCCGAGACACGCCAGAAGGCCAAGCCCCGCTTCGAGTACCGTTTGAGAAAGTCCAACCAGGCCGACGAGCGAGAATCCTCCGCCGTGCTCAGGAAACTCGACGCGCTCCTCAAGCGGCTCGAACGGCTCGAGGCGACCGTCAAGAAGTTGGACAAGTAGCTCCAGCGGAATTGATCCCGGAATCGGTGTCTGACGCCTCCGCCCTGGGGCTCAGACCCCCCTCGGCAGCCCGTTGAAAAACCCGAGCAGCGTGCTGGACCCGTGGCATCATGTCATCCCGAGCGCAGCGAGGGATCTCAACCATTTCGTGGTGCCGAGGCTTGAGATTCCTCGCTGCGCTCGGAATGACAGAACTGCGCTCGGAATGACAGAACTGCGCTCGGGATGACACTTGTGTGTGTCACTGTTTCCCGAAGAACCTGACTGCAATCCGCCGCAGGCGGGCTAGACTTCCGGCAGCTCCCACGGCTTGCGCCACTCGGGACGACCCCGCATCGCGTTGGCCTCCTTGTCACCGACAAACGTCTCGGTCTTGGTGTCCAGCACCAGCTTGCGGCCCAGCCGCGCCGAGATGTTCCCCGCGTGGCACAACACGCTGGCCGGATGGCCGACCGTTTCCAGATCACAGTACGGCTTCTTGCGACTCTTGATGCAGTCGATGAAGTTCTGCACGTGAGGCTTCTCGTGGCTGTCGCCCTCGCCGGCAGCCACCTGGCCACTGCGGTCATACGCCCGCCAGCGACGGTTCCCCAGCACGATGTACCCCTTCTCGCCAAACACCGCCGACCCCTCCGACTCGCCCAGGTACTGGTACGGACACCAGACCCGCATCTCGTAGGTCAGGATCCTGGGGTGACGGCCCGAATACTCGTAGTTGACCTGCAGCGTGTCGGCGAATTCCTGGCAATCGTTGAAGTACCACTTGCCGCCGCTGGCCGAGATGCCCGTGGGCAAACTCAGCGGATCCTCCTTCTGAGCCTCGATCGCCGCCTGCAGGCCGGCGACGGCCATGTCGAGACGATGCACGCCGTCGTTGCCCAGGTCGCCAGTGCCATAGTCGTAGAACCAGCGCCAGCGGCCGTGGAAACGGTTGACGTTGAAGGGCCGCTTCGGAGCGGCACCGCACCACATGTCGTAGTTCACCCCGGCCGGGACCGCACTGTCCTTGGGGAACCCGATCGCACCCTGGCGAGAACTCTCCCACGCCTTCGCCACCAGGCATCGGCCCAACGCACCGGTCTTGATGTACTCCAGCGCCGTCTGCATCCGCTTGGTCGAACGGTGCTGCGAGCCCATCTGGCAGACTCGCTTGTGCTTCCTCAGCGCCGCGACCATCCGCATGCCTTCGACAATATTGTGACTGTCGGGCTTCTCGACGTAGACGTCCTTGCCGGCGATCATGGCCATGATCGAGGGAATCGCGTGCCAGTGGTCGGGAGTCCCCACGACGATGGCATCGAGCGAGTTGTCGTCGATCAGGTGACGGAAGTCGCCGGTCGTCTTCGGCTTGCTCCCCTGGCGACGGTAGACCTCTTCGACCGCACGAGGCAAGCGGCGGGGATCAAGGTCGGCGATGATGACGATTTCGGCGTTGGCGTTCTCGGCAAAGGACCGGTTCAGAGACAACGCACGGCCTCCGGCTCCAATCACCCCCACCCGCACCCGCTCGTTGGCTCCCGCCTTCTTCGACTCAGCCTGCAGGCGAGTCGAACCGATCGTCGCGACTCCCGCCGCCGCTCCCGCCAGGAAACCCCTGCGATTCACTCCCGACATTGTCTCTCCCCCTGATCTGGACCTGATCTGGACCTGCTCTGGATCTGTTCTGGACCTGCCAAAGGACTGCGCGGTCCGATTCGCGGTTTCCCACGACCAGACTCCTCGGACCGTGGCAGGTTATGATCGAACGGATCGGACGTCGGTGTCATTGTGCCCATTGCGATTCGCGATGTCGAACCAAAACCCGCCCTCAGCCTCAGCTCCACCAGAAGTCCGCTTCGCCGTCGCCGACTACCTCGGAGGCAAACGCATCGATGCCGTCGTCGCACGGCAACTCAGAAACCACACGAAGTTTCGCATTCACCGACTCGTACGCGCCGGAGCCGTCCGCATCGACGGACAACCGGCCCGGATCTCGCAACGTGTCTACCCCGGTCAACAGGTCGAAGTCCGGCTGATCGAACCGCCCGACCGGCTGCTGAGAGCGACGCGGATGCCGCTGGAGGTGATCTACGAGGACGAGTGGCTGGTGGCGGTCAACAAGCGAGCCGGACTGATCATGCACCCGGCCGCACGCGACCGCGCTGATACTCTCGTCAATGGACTCCAGTGGTACCTCGACCAGACTGGCTCCGCCGCCGGACTGTTGCGGCCCGGCATCGTGCACAGGCTCGATCGAGACACCTCCGGTGTGATCGTCTCAACCCGAGACCACCTCTCGCACCGCAGACTCTCGATCAGCTTCCAGGACCGCACCGTCCAAAAGATCTACCTGGCCATCGTCGAAGGCCACCTCTCTGAGGACTCTGGAACGATCGACTCGCCGCTGGGACGTGTCAACAACCCCGACTCGCAACTCGTCTCCGCCGCAGCCGATGCGATCGAACCGAAGGCAGCTCGGACCGAGTTCACCGTGCTGCAGAGACTGGCAGGCTGCTCGCTGGTCGAAGCGCGGCCGCTGACCGGACGCCTGCACCAGATCCGAGTCCACCTCGCCTCGATCGGACACCCGCTGCTGGGAGAACCGTTCTATGGACCGGGGGGTGAGATCCGCCGCGACCGGGAAGGCCGGCTGCTGGTCGAACCGCCCACCCATCCACCCTGGCCACTCAGCCCACGCCAGGCACTGCACGCCCACTCGCTGGCCTTTGAACACCCGATCACTGGCGAAGCACTCTCGATCGAAGCTCCGCTGCCCGACGACCTGAAGCGAGTGCTCCAGCAGGCCGGGGCCCGCTGATGCTGCGATCGATCGGTCGGATCAGACCGCGTCGATCCGCCAGGCGGTCGGCTGGCCATGAGGCCGCGGGGCGGAATCGGTGACCGTAGAGGTCTCAACAGGCAACGCCACAGTCGCGGTCGCCGCCTCGCGAAGCAACCGGTCCTCGCTGCACGCCGACAGCAACCGGTCGACGGTCAGGCGGCGACGCATCGCTGCCGCCACACGCCCGATCGTAACCGCCACGTCGGGACCGATCGCGTGAGCACCAAGGACCCGGCCACTGCGCCGGGTCCAAAGCAGCTTCAGTGAATTGCTCGAACCGGAGACAAATCCGGCGCGGCCCGATGCGTAGTCCACGCCTCCGGCCATCAGGTCCTCAGTCGTGCTGCCCGCCTGCAGGATCTCCGGTCGAGTGCCACTGGAGGTCACCGCGGCTGCAGGACCTCGCTCGAAATTGCCCGAAAACAACACGTCGACGGCCAACCGCTTGCCCTGGTCCAAGGAATGACGCAACCAGGTGGGATGACCGATCACCGAACCGACCGCGCGGACTCCCTCGACCCACGTCCCGAATCGCTCGTCGCACCACAACCGTCCCCGCTCATCGGTCTCAAGTCCGATTGACTCCAGGCCCAACGCGTCCGTGTTCCCGGTACGGCCGACCGCAATCACCACGCGGTCGAAACGCTCAACATCGCTCTGGGCAGAAACCAGCACCGCCCCGTCGACACTCGGACCCGCCTCCAGGACCTCCTCGCCCAGACGCATGCGAATACCCGATCGGCTGATGTCCTCGACCACCAGGTCCACCATCTCCGAATCACACTCCTCCAACAGCCGACGGCGACGGTCAAACAGAGTGACTTCCACACCGGTCGTCGCCAGCATCGTCGCCGCTCGCAACCCGTCGCGTCCGCCACCCACCACCGCCACACGACTCGATCCCGCCGCACGCTCGAACGAATCCGAATCCAGTACCAGCGAATGGTCCACCGCAAATGATGCAGGAATCCACGGACGACTCCCGGTTCCAATCACGACCGTCTCGGCCGATACCGCGTACGACTCGCGGGACGAGACGATCTCCAACTCGCCCGTGCCCACCAGACGTGGCATCCCCGTCAAGACCCGCACCTGGTCGTTGCCCACCGGGTCAGCATTCCCTGCCCCCGGCATCACCAGCACCACCCGAGCACCACGCGATGCCGCCTCGTGGGCCACATCATGACCCACCCGGTCTCCACCAATGACCACCAGGTCCCAGCGAGGATCACTCGTCGACATGTTCCGCCTCCGCGGCCCAAGGGGCCGATTCCTGACTCAGAGAACACCAACTCGCGGCACTCCACTGATGGCCGCATCCTTATATGCGCCATGCAGCCGGTCAGGCAAAATGAAAAGAGTCCCCCGACCAGGCGAACCGCACAAGATGGATGCGTTGTAAAGGGTTGTGACGATTGTGAGGGCGACTCATGTCTTGAGACTTAACCCATTTATACAAAACAGGTTACGACACAATTCCGTCTAAGGGGCCACCTATTCCGGCTCGTAGGGACCACCGTCGGGGAGCAGAGATTCGAGCGGGCAGCCGTCACACTTGGGCCGTGTGCCGCAGTGAGATTGACCGACCTGTCTGATCAGGCGATCGGTCTCCGACAGGGATTCACCGGCCACTTCTGCGGCCTGCCGATACAGGTGTTGCCACTCTTCGTATTCCGATTCGAGTCCGCTCCATCCGTGCCGGCAGCCGACCCGGATGGCGGCCCGAGACAGGGGCATGGTCGGGACTTCCAGGACCAGCAGCAGGATCCGATCGACCAGTTCGTGGCCGACCCCACGCACGGCCGTCAATTCCTCGCGACGCCGTTGATGGTCGTCGCACCAGTCTTGCGTGGGATCGTCCTGTGGCCACCAGCGGGCCAGTCCCTGCAGCGCAGCAGCCCGCCGCGGATCTCGGCCGGTCTGCTTGAGGGCCTCCTTCAGAGCCTCGAGGGGCAGTTCGGCCAACTCGTCGGGTCGATCGAGTTGACCCACGGTTGGGCCCTCAGCGGTGCGGCTCCCCGTTCCGGCCACGACATCGACGAGAGTGCGAAATCGGCCTGGAACGGCGTGAACCGACTCGGTTTCTGCCCTGCCGTATGCCTGCCGCAGCGTCTGGATCGCTTCGGCCAATCGCATGGTGCTCATCCGCCCACCCGTTCGTCACAGCTTGAGATCCTTCGCTGCGCTCAGGATGACAGCTCATCGCAGCCTGTCATTCTGAGCCAGAGCCTGTCATTCCGAGCCGTGCGAGGAATCTCAACCGAACTCAAACAACACAGCTTGAGATCCTTCGCTGCGCTCAGGATGATCAGGATGACAGGTCGCTGCGCTCAGGATGACATCTCTGTTGTTCCGACCCATGATGCCGCCGTGCGATCGCATGGGCAACCTCTCCAGCAAGCGGGTTGCCGCACCTGCTTCCGGGTCGGTACATAAGGAGTCCATGAAGCCGTGGAAATTCTGGATCGACGTCGGCGGGACCTTCACCGACTGCATCGGCTGTTCGCCGCAAAACGAGCTGGTTCCGCTGAAGGTACTCAGTTCGGCCGTCACCAAGGGCCAGGTCGCACAGCGGATGGGGACCGACCGGATTGTCGATCCCTCGCGAGTCGGCGACCCTGCGGACTTCTGGGTCGGCTATCCGCTTCGATGCCTGGGCCGCGACGGCCAACCGCTGCTCGAAGCGACCGTCACCAGCTTCGACACCGACACCGGCCGCTTCAGTCTCGACCAGGCCCTCCCCGATTCGATCGATTCCGGAGTCGGCTACGAGCTGATTTCACCCGAGGAGGCTCCGATCCTGGCCATCCGACTTGTGTTGTCGCTGCGGCTGGGGGATCCGCTTCCGGAGGTGAGTGTCCGGTTGGGCACGACCCGTGGCACCAACGCCTTGTTGACTCGCGAAGGTGCCCGCACGCTGCTCGTGGCCACCCACGGGTTTGCCGATGTGCCCTTGATCGGAAACCAGGACCGCCCGCGTCTGTTTGATCTCGTCATCAGCAAGCCCGAGCCGCTGTTCGAGCGAGTGATCGAGGTGGATGAGCGGATCGACGCCGACGGCCTTGTGCTGCGTCCTGCCCAACTCGAACCCCTCCGTGCGGCCCTGGCAGACGCCCTCGCGGGGGGGATCGAATCGGTGGCGATCTGCCTGCTGCATTCCTTCGCCAACAGCTCTCATGAAGAGCAGGTCGAAGAGGTGGCCCGCGAGGCGGGGTTCAGCGAAGTCAGCCGCTCGAGCCGACTCTCGCCACTGATCAAGATCGTCAGCCGAACCGACACCACACTCGTCGACGCCTACCTCAACCCGATCCTCCGCCAGTACGTCAATCGACTCCGAGAATCTCTCGGCACGAGTTCCCTGAAGATCATGACCTCGGCCGGTGGCCTGGTGGATGCCGACCGTTTCGTCGGCAAGGACAGCATTCTCTCGGGCCCCGCCGGTGGCGTGATCGGGTTTTCTCGGGTCGCAGAACAAGCGGGGTACCAGCGATCGATCGGGTTCGACATGGGGGGCACCAGCACCGACGTCTCGAGGTACGACGGGAGCTACGAGCGGGAATTCGAGACGACCAAGGCGGGGGTCCGGATCGTCTCACCGATGCTGGCGATCGAAACGGTCGCCGCCGGCGGGGGAAGCATCTGCGAGTTCGACGGCGTCAAGCTGGCCGTCGGGCCGGCCAGTGCCGGAGCCGACCCGGGACCAGCCTGCTACGGGCGGGGTGGCCCATTGACCGTCACCGACCTCAACCTGCACCTGGGCCGCATCCTCACCGATCGCTTCCCCTTTCCGCTGGATGCCGACGCCGTTTCCGCTCAACTCGATTCCCTCTGCGACCGCATCGCCGCCTCGCCCATGGGTCGCAGATACACACCCAGGGAACTCGCCGAAGGATTCCTGCAGATCGCCGTGGCCAACATGGTCCGAGCGATCCGGAACATCTCGGTCGCTCGAGGCTACGACCCGGCCGACTACGTGCTGGTGACCTTTGGCGGAGCCGGTGGCCAGCACGCCTGTGCGATCGCTCGCGAGCTGGGCATCCGCGAAGTGCTGGTGCACCCCTATGCCGGAGTCCTCAGTGCCTACGGGATGGGGTTGGCCGACGTGAGGCGATTTGGCCAGCGGAGCGTGCTGCGGCCACTCGACACCACCACACTCGACGACCTCGAGCAAATCTTCAGCGAACTGGAAGCCGTTGCGACGGCGGAGGTTCAGGCCGAGGGGATTGCCGAGCAGCGGATTGCCGCACCACAGAGGACTCTGGAAATCCGCTACCAGGGCATCGAGGCGGCGATCCCGGTCCCCTGCCCCGACGACGGCGATTATGCCGCCGCCTACCATGAACTCCACCTTCAGTTGTACGGGTACACCCACCAGGGACGAGAGTTGGAAGTCACCGCTGCGCGGGTCGAGGTGGTGGGCACAACCGCCGATCCCCCGCTGGAGACCTCCGTCGCGGTAGAGCGGTCGCCCGAGCCCCACAGCATCACGCCGGCCATCTTCGACAGCAGCGAATGCCAGGCCGCCGTCTTCCTCCGGGAAGACCTGCACCCCGGCGATCGCTTCGTCGGACCGGCCATCCTCTGCGAATCGACTTCGACACTCGTCATCGAACCGGGGTACTCGGCCGAGATCACCGAGCGGGACGAGGTGCTGATCCGACAGGACGCCAGCGAGCAGGCGGTCGCCGAGGTTTCGACCGAAGCCGATCCGGTGATGCTCGAGATCTTCAACAATCTCTTCGCATCGATCGCCGAACAGATGGGAATCACGCTC
>Ga0310122_10001525_pt1 | contig 14722 bp, 8 predicted proteins | sample CB6_Bottom_1051__FD_203503 | JGI IMG/M metagenome (GOLD analysis project Ga0310122, IMG submission 203503) | Marine microbial communities from Western Arctic Ocean, Canada - CB6_Bottom_1051 | ecosystem: Environmental > Aquatic > Marine > Oceanic | place: Canada: Western Arctic Ocean | collected...
GCAATTGCCTCCCCCGGCTCCCCGAGAAACTGGAAGGCATGAATGTCTGCCCGTGAATTTAGGAGTGACGGAGGCCACTCTGCGCCGACGCTCGGGATCGCTTCAGATGCGAGCGCGAGCGATGACACACGTTGGTCGTAGTTGCGACGGTGTACCACGTACGGTTCGAAAAGGCGGGAGCCTGCGGCATCAATCGGCGTGGCCATTAGCTGTTCGGCATCACTTGCTTCGGGTACAAGTTCCACAATATGGGAGATGACAGGTCTTCGGGTGCAGAAGCGCTCATCCAGTGACACTTCTTGGGCTATCATCCTGCCGATCCGAACGCCTTCTGAGAAGAGCACCCATTCGGAACCGCGGGCTACGCGGTTTGTATTGGAATGACCTGCGGATCCAGGTGTTATACTCTCGTCCGGCAGCTCACGGAGAGGATTGCCATCTACCTCGCCTACTACGACCAGCGTGGCTGTTGAGCCAGTCCGGGCCCCAGCAAGGGGAATTGGCCTATTGGGGACTTCCAGGGACTGCTCCTCCTCGATCAGATTGGAAGAGATATCCGGTTGCTCGGAAGATAGTTCGGTCGGAGAAGAGGGGGTTTGGAGGTGTAGCTCTAGCCCTCCCCAGGCAACGTTGTCGCAGCCTGTTGCCACGGTTAAGATCACCGCGATCATCAGGGGTTCCCTTTGCATGCGGTCTTTGGGGTCAGGGATGATTCGGGGCCCCAAAGCTATCAAGGCACCCTTTCGAGGCAACCTGATACGTGGTGGCCTGCCTGCTCGGGGTGGTTGCTGCAACCTCGAGTGGGGATAGCTGAAGTGTCATCCCTAAGGATGCTATGGACCTAAGGTACGCCGGGCTCTTCAGGGAGGTGCTGCGCCGGTTTCCAATTGGAGTCACCTTCCTTTCTTATTTGACAGACTCTGGGCCGAGCGGAGTAACAGGCAATTTGTTTACTTCGGTCTCCCTAATCCCTCCATTGGTTCAGAAAGGAGGCTTCCGCTCCGAGTGATTCTTGCGCATCTCTCGGATCTTCACCTGGGCTTCCGGGCGTATGGACGCATCGAGCGTGGTGTGGACATACGGGAGCGAGATGTCTCAGCGGCATTTGAGCGTGCACTTCAGGATGTCATCCGAGTAAATCCTGGCATTGTGGTGGTTTCGGGAGATGTTTTTGATCGTCCAGATCCTCCTGCAAGCGCAGTGGTGACGCTTGCACGAGGCCTCGAACTTCTTCGGTCCTCACTTCCTGCGACACCGGTGTTTATGGTGGCCGGTCCAAGGGATACCCCCAGGCGGCTTGGTGATCCCGGAGCGCTTGCCGTTCTGGATAGCTTTCCTAACGTCGAAGCAGCTACTGATTTGACACGCTCGATTATAATGGATCGGCTTGAGCTTCATGCCTGCCTGGTTCCATACCGGGCTGCTGTTCGGCATCCTCCGGCTTTCCCGGAACCCGATCCTCGAATGCGCTGGAATCTCTTAGTGCTACACGGAACTATTGGAAATTCTGAGGGGGTAGGTGTTCCGGTCGGCCCCGAGGACTGGAGCTATGTAGCGCTGGGAGGCCAACATCGAAGAGAGGAGGTGTGCCCTAATGTTCTGTGGGCGGGGTCCTTGGAGCGTGTAGAACTCGATCCGTGGGAAGACGCTGGGGGAGAAAAAGGATTCTTGACGGTGGACCTTCTCAGCGGGAAACACCAATTTCACCCTATTCCATCACGTCCAGTGGCTGCGCTCGCCCCGATCAAGGTCACTGGTGGGGATCACGATCAGCTTCGTCGCCGAGTCCGTGAGGTTATCGAGGAGGTTCCTGGGGGCCTCAACGGTAAGATAGCTCGCCTGGAGCTTGAGGGAGCTTCCCCGCAGGACCTACTTGCTTTACAGGGCGGTGAGCTGTCTGTGTTGCGGAGGTCTGCGTTGCATCTTGCTATCGAGGCGGGGAGAGAGCCACGAGACTCCCCCGCAGTCTGGTTACTGGAAGATGCACCCGCACTCCTAAGCGATGCCTTGAAGAAGGAACTTGAAAGAGATGGTTTTTTGGATAATGCGACCCGCGGCGTCATTGAGGACTTACTGAATCCTGACATCGTAGCTGCTTCGAAATCCAGTGTGATTGGAGCCATGGACGCGCTTGATGGTGATATCCCTGGGGTTGGTCGGGTGAGCGCTTCTATACCGGTGGGTCTGACGGCGGTGATCGGTGGTGACGGGCGGGCCCGCAAATTGGTAAGGGAACTTCTGGTCCAGGCTGGAGGAGGCTCTGGTTCCGGGGCTCTTCGGCAGCTCTGGGCTTGCACTGATACGGGAACCTTGGGGGAAATGTTTTCGATTGGATCCCTTGCGGTAGCATCGACCCGTGGGCTGGCCGTGGTTGACGCTATTCTCGAGGGGCTAGATCCGGACGAACATTCGAGGACCGGTATTAAGTCCGGTACCCGTTCACTCGAGAGCCCCCCGGGGGGGGCGACCCTCATAGATTTTGGCCACGTTGCTACAGAGTTCCGATCAGCAGAACTGGATCTCCGGTCACTTAGAGCGGAAGTGATTGAGGCTGATGGAGATCTGGAGGCCTCAATGATGGATTGGCTCAGGGAGAGACAGGATGCCGAGACTACCCTGAACGCCTACCGTGACCGTGCCCGTCAGCTTCGATCACGGCTGCACCGGATGGAGGAGAGTGGGCCCGGTGCGCCTTGTCCACTCTGCGGTCGTGTATTGGAGGGTCATTACGACGAGGTCCTGCGGGAGCTGAAGGATGAGTGGGAATCAGTGATCCAAGACGGGAGTTGGTGGCGGAGTAGGCGTGAACAGTTAGAACTCAAACCACTGAATCTCCGAAAGCTTGAACGAACGACACTGAAGCTACATGTGGCTCTGGAGGCTCAGTCCGAACGAGTCGAACTCTTACGGATTAGGCTCAACGAAGTCGGAAAAGGGGTACGCCCCAGGGAAGAGCCAGTCGCCAGAGATGATCCTCGGAGTCAGGTCATGCTGGCTCTTCTGCGGGTGCGAGCTGCCCGTGAGGCCCGAGCGAGAGACCTGCTTCTGAACAGGGCTTCTCGCTTCGTGTGCAGGCTCACGGGTGGCCGGATTTTGGCGATTACTGTGCAAGAGGGAGGAGTCCGTCTCGAGGGTGATTACAGGACCTTACTCCCGGCGTCTGAAGAGGATCTTTCCGCGGGGAAGGTGGCTGTGCGGCTTGCGGCTGCGTCGCTCGTAGCTGCAGGTGGGCAGGGGCTGGGCTCACTTTTGTTAGAGGAGCCATTCGATCGACTGGATCCCGAGGCCGGTATCCGTACCCTGGTGCTCATGAAACATCTCCTGGGGCAGATTCCTAGGATCATCCTAGTTAGCCGTGGCACAGCAGTCGGAGCACGCCCCGAGTTATTTGATTGCATCATGGAAGTTAGGGATGAAGCTTCGGGTGCCGGGCCCGTGCTCCGTCCAACTCCGGCAGGTCCGGGTAGGCTCCTGCTACAGTCTCCCGCTAAGCTGAAACGGTAATCGACCCCGACCGCCGAGGAGCACGCAGGCAGTCCGTGCGTACTCTAATTCAGGCCTGGTTGACACAGCCTTCGCAGAGTCTATCTGTGTCAACCGTAGTGATCGGCTAGGAGAGTTCATTCATGCCCCACTACCAACTCTAGATCGTGGTACCCGTCGGAACTTCCTGAGCGGCGATCGCCTGAACCTCAAGTATGCAGCCGGGCCTGAGGCTGCCCACAGGTACCACCGCTCGTGCGGGCCGGTGCGAGCCCATGACTTCAGCGCACGCGGCGTTAACTGCTGGCCAGTGATCTATGTCAGTAACATTGATTGTCATCTGAAGAGTCTGACTTAGACTGCTGCTGGCCGCTTCGAGTATCACACCGACGTTGTTAAGTGCTCTGCGGGTTTGTGCTCCGGGGTCACTGGGTAACGCCTCGGCATTTTTTGGGTCTAACGGCAACTGGCCGGCAACTTATACGATGCCTTCATGGACTACTGCCTGGGAGTAGTGGCCTGCAGGTGACGGGGCGTCGGGAGTAGAGATTTCTTGCATGCTGTAGGATGGGCTCGGGACGCTGTAGTCAGCAAGGTAGCCCAGAGGGCAGTATTTATCCGCCTGTATAACGAGCCTCCTCGGTCCCGAATGTCCCTCCCTCCCGCCATGCGAACCGGTCACCCCATTTGTTGTGTCGGTGCTCCACGGCGTCGGCTATGACTTCGCCAATTAATGGCGCGAACTTGAAGGCGTGCCCACTACCTCCGGAGGCCACGACAAGACCCTCGCGATTTGGGTCGGGCCCGATCAGGAAGTTCCCGTCGAAGGTGTCGCAATACATACAGATTCTCCGGTATACGATGGGGGCAGCTGAGAGCGCCGGAATCGCCCTGCCCAAGAACTCTCGGGTTCTAGCTTCATGATTCGCATCCACCGTGTCTCGGGCTTCCGGGTGAACGCGTACTCCCCGTCCGTGGTGCGCCACCTTGACACGCCCGTCAGCTAGGGCAGGGAATCCGTACCACCCGCTGTTCGCGATATCGGCTGACCAGGGAGGGAAGTGCTCAGCACTAAAGAGGTCAGGATTATTCGGCAGGAAATGCAGCACTGGTTGACCCGTGGGCCAAAGGACATCTGCAAGCCAGGGTAGCAGTGTGGGGGTCCATGCTCCTGTTGCGACTACGACAACTTCACCTGCGATTAGGTCTCCATCGGTAGTTAGAACGCCGGAAACACGACTGCCCTCGGACTGTAACCGATACATCTGGCCGGAATAGAGCTGAACCCCGCCGGCTTCACAGAGGTGAACGAGGTGCTCCACCACTGCGCTGCTCTCCACCCATCCGCCACGGGGGTTGTAGTAGCCATCAGAATATTCGGAAAAATCCCATGCTGGATAACGATTCAAAACCTGACTCGTATTCAGATGCTCAGTATTGTAGCCACGTTGCTGTAATACCTTATGGTTTTCGTATTCGTATTCGCCCGATTGCATCCGGCCACGCGAGAGTATGAGGAACCCGTCTTCGTGGTAGAGGGGCCTTGGCCAGTCACGATTCCAACGCTTCCAGCCTTCGATTGCGATCTCTCCGAGTTCGTGATAGAAGATGTCCGACCCGTAGTCCATGCGCACAACCTTGCTGACATCGGTCGAAGACGCGTCGGCGTGTGGAGGAGTACCAGGATTAATTATGCTTACAGACCAACCGCGGGATAGGAGTTCTAGGGCTGCGGTACAGCCAAAGACGCCACCACCTACAATAACGGCACGGTGCCCAGTTTGGGTTCGGGTATGAGTGCTGGTCACGAGCGATTCACTAGATGGTTGGCTAGAATTAAAGTTGATGGGGTTGTCCAAGCCCCACACTCTCGTACTCCGTGTTCCCTAGGAAAGCCATGAGAGTTCGAATCTTGTCGTCTGATTCCGTACGAGCCGCTATCGACATGCCGGTGGCCATTGACGTGATGAGGGAGGCGTTCGGGGCGCTTGCAGCCGGTGAGGCAACTGTCCCGGTGCGCGTAGTGTTGGAAACATCTCACGGGGTTAGCCTATTCATGCCTGCTCACTTGAAGGAGAGGGATTCTGCTGGTGTGAAGATCGTTTCGGTGAATGAGGGTAATGCCCAGTCAGGCCTCCCAGTGATCCATGCTGTCGTGATAGTCCTAGACACCCTAACTGGCTGTCCGATCGCTCTTATGGATGGGACGTGGCTGACCGCCCTGCGCACAGGTGCGGTTGGTGGCCTCGCGGCGGACCTTCTAGCAAGAAAAGATGCTGCGACCGTAGCACTTTTTGGAGCGGGTGTGCAAGCAAGAACCCAGCTTGAGGCTGTGCGGTGCGTGAGGGACATTACGGAAGTTCGTGTCGTCTCTCGCACCACTAAGTCCGCGCAGGACCTGGTAGGCGAACTGAGCGGGGTTGATGCCATCAGCTTGGACGATCCGGATGAAGCAGTCGCTGGGGCAGATATCATCATTACCGCAACGAGTAGCTCAACTCCGGTGTTCAACGGTGCCCTCGTAGGGCCTGGCACACACGTGACCGGTGTTGGTTCATTCACTACAGAGATGAGAGAAGTCGATGCCACCCTTGTAGAGCGAGCAAGGGTCATCGTTGACCATAAGGAAGCGGCACTCGAGGAGGCCGGAGATATCGTAGGTCCCATTAGAGATGGTTTGATAAGCGAAGATGTGATTGCCGGAGAGATTGGAGACATCGTTCTTGGTCGGATTGCTGGGCGCACAGAGCCAGAGGAGATCACGTACTTTAAATCTGTAGGAAATGCGGTGCAGGACGTTGCAGTGGCGGCAAGGGTGCTTTCGGTTGCCGAGGCGGAAGAACTAGGAGAAATCTTCGATCTATGAAGGAGGCAGCTTACTGGCCGCCAGCTTGACTCGGCCACTCATCCCGTGCCCAGCCTCGACCAGGCTTCGGCCCGCTCACGGTACTGCTCCATTAAGTCTTCATTAGATGTCTGCAGCGCTGCCTGAGTCAGGGCTAAATATCCCCAGGCGTAGTAGTTAGGGATGCCGATAGTCGCGAGATCAGGCCAATGCATCCATTCATCTGGGATCCCTTTCCGGTGCACGAAGACCTCAGTCAACAAGGTGTGAGTCCTCGGCATATCCACCCATTGACCTATCACCGCTTCGTATGGCGATGGTAACATGCGGAGAACACCTTCGGTGCCCTCCAGCGGACCATTGTGAAGCCGGTAGGCGAGGCCCTGACGCACGAGGTAGTCAGTCAAGCCCAGTGATACTGCAGCGTTCCCACTCGACGAGAAGTAAATTGGCCGTTCATCGATCACCTCTCCAATCAGTGCCAGTGCGTACTGCTCCCAGGGCACCAGGCTATCACCATCCCTCAGGATAGTATTGATGTTGCCAAGCGTCACAGATCGATCTCCTTCGACGCGCACATAATTCTGCGAGACCTGGTCGATCTGTTCATCTGTGAGCGGGATGATCGATTTGGTGGGCTCTTTGATGCTGGCAGCCATAACCAGGGCGATCTTGCCAGGCACGGAAGTTGGGTCAGTCACGTATGCTGCGGATGTGTTCTCGGCAGTATACGGACGCTGACAAATAATTCGGGACCAATCTTCGGATGGACTCATACCGGGATCACACGGGGCGGTTATCCGCTTGAGCTGTTTCGTGTACCACTCAGTGTTTAGGTAGGACGTCACGATGACGGTCACATCTCGCCGGATGCCCTCGACTTCCTGAAGATACCAGAGGGGGAAGGTATCATTGTCACCGTTGGTGAAAAGAACACCGTATGGTTCGACACTCATCAGAAGGTTGTGCGCCCAGTCCCTGGCAGAGTAGTCATCTGCGCGACTCGCCCAGGAGAAGTTCAAGACCAGCGGAATCAGTGCTATCCCTAGGATTGGGCTGGCCTTCTTGAGGCCCGAGCTCATTCCACGGCCAGCTTCCCGCCAAAGGGTTGCGATGCCTATCCCTGCCCACAGCCCCCATACGGAGAAGCTGACTATGAAGAAGTAGTCACGCTCACGAACCTCATGGAGTCCTCGGTCAGCGCTTGGGGCGGTTAGCGAGTATCCGTACCTGAAGTTCAAGTAGTAAACCAAGCCGATGGATAATGTCGCGAAGAGTGTCGCCATAAAGATGAAGCTCGTCTTATCTCTCCTCCCATGCTCGATTGCACCCCACACGCCCAGCCCTGTGAACAGCATCGTGAATGGCAGCCGCCAATTCGAGAAGAGGACGTTGTTACCATCGAGAGATCGGGCCCACTGCCAATCGAAGTACTGAAGGTAGTTGGTGAACTGCGAGAGCAGTGGGGCCGATCTCGGAAGTAGCGGCGGTTTCTCGTACTGCGTGCGATTGAGCGCTTCAGCTAGGGCTGTGCAACCAGCCTTGCCGTACGTGACGATCGCGGAGAGTGCTGAGGCTACATCTGGACATGCTGGCGCAGCCTCGTTGATCACAGGCTGAAGTCCAGCACGTAGGGGGAGGAATAGATGGATGGACAGTCCGACCACGGCTACTGCCGCACCAGCTAAGTACAAACGCCAGTTCCATAGGGCTCGGGGATGAACCACGAGTATGAAGATTCCGATGGCTGGGGCAACGAGAAATGCCATCAGGTGATTTCCCACACTCAAGGCGAGGATGAACACCATGAGAATCAGTAGATTGTCGTCCCTGCCCTTCCCGAGGTTCTCCTGCCATCGGACTGCCAGCCATGATAGGAGCGCAATCGTAAAGAGTGAGACTGTGTAGACCTTCTCATTAACGTTTGACTGACTCCAGACCGTGAAAGAAGTCGAACTCACAAACACGGCCGCCGCCGCCCCGACGAGGCGGAAACGTTTGTCACTCGAGAAGTAGCGCAGGATATGGTGCACTACGAGAAACCACATAGCGTGCGCGGCGGCCGACATGAAGGCGCTGAAAAGATTGATACTGGTAGCTACGGGCAGCCCTAGGGGTGTTAGAATCACGGACCATGCCCTGGCCAACACCACAAAGAGCGGATTCCCGGGTGGATGGGGGATACCAAGTATATGGCCTGTCGCGATGTACTCGCTGGTATCCCAAAACGCTGTTGTTGGAGATAACGTGAGCGCGTATAGGGCGAACACCAGTGCTCCTGCGATCCCAGCTTCCTTATAGGGCGGCCGAAGTTCCTCTGCGGTGCCCTGCCCGTTCTTCTGCGGTTGGTGCTCTTTAGCTCTACTCATGTCGTCAGTCGTCTGGTCCCAATGAAGCACTTTCTCAAAAGGGCTTCAGTCATGATTAGCCAGCGCTACATGAAGCCCAAAAACTAACTGGCTTGGGTCATCTGGTTACATCCTCGACAAATAATGGAGCTTGCCGCGTCAGTCCTGCCCCTACCTCCTTGTAAGGTGTAAGCACCCCCAGTGATCCGGCTTCATGACCCACCCAGGAGGAACCCAGGTTGTTCCACTGTATTCCTGAATGATCAACGGACCCTCTAACACTTGTTCCGACCGCAAGTCACTCCGAGATACCAGGACTGCTTCCAGCTCTCTGTCACCATAGACCACGCTAGTTGAGTGAGTCGGAGGCAGCCCCTCGGCAGCGGTGAGTTTCTGGACTGCAAGGGTCGGAGCCGGTGCGGTCACGACCGCTCTCAAAGTCACTGCCTCCACCGGTGTTGTCTCTCGACGATACCCGTAGCGTTCCTCATGCAAATCATGGAAGCGTCTGACCCAATTTTCGGCGCGAACCCTCAGCTCGAAGCTCTGCCCTCTATATCGAGCGTCAATCCAGAGTTCGGTGGATAGGTCATCTGGATTTGCACCTTCCTCCAACATCTCCGTCCAAGCTTGAAGGGCGAGTGCTTCAAGCGCCTCCTCAATGTAGCTTTCTGTACCCGCGTCGTTGGTAGCTTGCAACACGGTGCGAGCGGTTTCTCGGGTCACGGGTGAAGCCAACATCCCGTACGCTGATAAGAGGCCGGGGTCCGGGGGGATTAGTGCCTCGTGGGCCCCTAATCGCTCCGTAAGCTCAGCGACATGAAGACCACCCGCACCGCCGAACGCCACTATAGTGAAATCGGCTGGATCGTAGCCGCGCTCTACTGAGATGACACGGAGTGCGCCCTCCATAGCGGTATCGGCCACAGCCAAAATCCCCTCCGCAGTTTGTTCAAGCGACGCACCAAGCGCTGCTGCAGTCGTACCCAGGGGTTCACGGATCGCGCGCTGGTCAAGAGCTTGCGCACCACCCAGGAAAGCAGAAGTCGGGAGACGCCCAAGCCAAACATGGGCATCCGTGACTGTAACCTTGGAGCCTCCGCGGCCGTAGCAGATCGGCCCGGGGTCTGCGCCAGCGCTCTGCGGCCCTACCCTGAGCGCACCGCCCGCGTCAACCCTCGCGAACGATCCGCCACCAGCACCCACGGTATGGATGTCTAGAACCGGAATCGCCATCGGCTGTCCAGCGATCTCGAGCTCGCGAGTTCTGAGTGGACGTCCGGGACACAGGGACACGTCAGTAGATGTTCCCCCCATATCGAATGAAATGATCCGTTCCCTACCGGAGCGCCGTGCCCAGGTTAGCGCTCCAATGACACCTCCAGCGGGGCCGGAAAGGACCGTGTGCACTGGTTCCCTTTTTGCCCGCTCGACGGGGAGCACCCCACCGTTCGATCCCATGATCCTCACATGTGTCGCCCCTGCTTCTTCCGAGATACGGCCCAGGTACTGGCTCATGATGGGCGCCACGTAGGCGTTTACCACAGTGGTGGATGTGCGCTCGTACTCCCGGAATTCTGGCACCAAATCAACTGAGACCGATACCGGGAGACCAGTTGCCTCCGCGGCCTCTGCGACGGCTCTTTCGTGCGCATCATTGGCGTAACTGTGTAGAAGTGAGATCGCGACGGTCTCAGCACCATGTTCTTGGATGTGGATTGCGAGTCCCTCGAGCTCTTCACGGTCGAGTGGTTCAATCTCTTCACCCTGAGGGCCTATTCGCCCGCTGATGCCCAGACGATCATTACGCGCTACCAGCGGAGGAAGCCTCCAGCCAACCAAGGCATAGAGCTGAGGCCGGTTCTGTCTGCCGATCTCAATTACGTCTTCGAAGCCTCTGTTGGTCACCAGTAACACCTTTGCTCCACGACGTTCAAGCAGAGTATTTGTCGCAACGGTTGAGCCATGAAGAAGGGTGAACGGTTCGGCCTCCTGGCTCGCCATCTCAGTAATACCGAAGATCTCTAAGATCCCATCCAACACCGCTTGTGCGGGGTCACCGGGTGTCGACGGCACCTTGAGTGTTCGAATTTGCCCTTCCCTAAGCAGCACCAGGTCTGTGAAGGTTCCGCCTGTGTCCACAGCTAGTAGTACCGTTGACGCTTCTCGAGGCTCGGAGGACATTGTTGCGCTCATGCAGATTCAACCCTCCTTCAATGACTTTGAGGCTCTAGCCGACAAGTACGGTCTGGTGCCGGTATGGCAAGAGTTCGTCTTCGATGTAGATACGGCTGTTACCGCTTACTTTAAACTGGTTGAACCCCCGTTTGGGTTTCTTCTAGAGTCGCTGCTTGGCGGCGAACAATGGGCCCGATACTCGTTTGTGGGAACCCGTCCAGCGGGCGCTTGGAGGCTTCAAGATGGCGACGTGTCATGGTGGACACCTGAAGAAGGCTGGGAGAAGGTGGATGCCACTGACCCACTTGAAGACCTCAATAAGAGACTACGGGCTCGGGTGCCGGCCGAAATTGCCGGCCTCCCTCGGTTCTGGGGTGGAGCGGTTGGCTACTTCGCTTACGACGTCGTGCGAGAGATTGAGACACTCCCGAACGCTGCTCCTGACGACCTAAAACTTCCTGACGGTCTGTTTCTGTTCACCGATGTCGTTTTGGCGATCGACAATCTGCTTGGTCGTGCGACGGCGATCGTTGCCGTCCCTGTAGATGGTTTGGATCAGGACGAACTTCGGGTTGTGTATGATGATGCGGTAGCAACCACCACGGATGTCATTGACCGGCTAAGGTCACAGCCCCCACCTCCTCCCCTTCGGCTGGCTAACGAACCGAAAGTCGATCCCCCGTTCAGCAGCCCAACAACTAGGCCAGATTTTGAGGCTGCCGTAGAAACGATCTTGGAGTACATACGTGCGGGAGATGCTCTTCAGGTCGTGCTTAGCCAGCGTCTGGGGATTGATCTTGACGCCTCTCCGTTTGACCTCTACCGAGGTCTAAGGACCTTGAATCCGTCCCCATACCTCTACTTTTTCGAACTTGATGGGATGAGCCTGGTTGGGAGCTCTCCCGAAGTTCTCGTGCGGGTTGAAGACGGTGTTGTGATTGTTCGACCGATTGCAGGGACGAGACCCCGAGGCGATTCAGCCGAAGAAGAACGTCTGTTTTCCGAGGAACTTCTCCACGACGAGAAAGAGTTAGCGGAACACCGGATGCTCGTGGATCTCGGACGTAACGATGTTGGACGGGTCGTAGAGTATGGCTCGGTCACAGTGCCAGACCTGATGCTTGTGGAGCGGTACTCTCACGTTATGCACCTTGCGAGCCAGGTCGAGGGCCAGCTTCGCGAAGGGCTTGGTGCTATCGATGTCTTTAGGGCCTGTTTTCCGGCCGGCACAGTGTCAGGTGCTCCCAAAATCCGGGCTATGGAAATAATCGATGAGCTAGAGCCCGTACGTCGGGGCCCCTATGCCGGTGCTGTCGGTTACTTCAATTACGGTGGAATCAGCATGGATACTGCAATCACGATCCGTACGCTTGTGGCAACGGGAGGGAAGGCCTACGTGCAGGCAGGTGCTGGTATCGTGGCGGACAGTGATCCTTCGCGGGAATATGAAGAGACCATCAGCAAGGCCCGAGCGCTGCTAAGGGCGGCGGTAATGGTGGGTGGTTAAGCAGTAGGAAGATTTAGCTCGCTAGTTTCTGGTACAGGAGAGCGAGTGCCCCGATTCCACGCTCAAAATTCTCAACTGGTAACCACTCATTGGGAGCGTGGAGGTTACAGCCTGGGAGAGAAAAACCCACCAGTAGTACAGGGGCATGTAGCCGTTCCTCAAACTCGACAACGATCGGTATCGATCCGCCGCTGCCCACTAGCACTGGCGCAGTGCCGAACGCTTCTTTTAGGGCCTCTGTGGCAGCCTCGAAGTAACGGCCTTCCACGGAGGCTTTCCAGGGTCGTCCTCCGTGGAGCTCCTTGATCTGAACAGTGACGCCTGGCGGGGCGACCTTATTCACATGTCTCTCGAGGAGTGCCCTTACTTTGCTGTCAGTCTGATTGGGGACGAGACGAAAGCTGACCTTGGCCATCGCGTGGTTGGGCAGCACTGTCTTGGCACCCTCCCCAGTGTATCCACACAGCAAGCCATTCACATCGCAGCTGGGTCGAATCCAGAGGCGTTCGAGGGTGCTGAAGCCGTCTTCACCCACGAGTTCGTCCACCCCGAGATCTTTTCGGTACTGCTCATCAGAGTGGGGTAGGGACTCAATTTGCGCCCGTGTCCCGGTGTCCCATTCAATGACGTCATCATAAAACCCCTCAATCGCGACTCTGCCTCTTGGTTCATGCAGAGTCGCCAGGATGTGTGCTAGTGCATTGCCAGGGTTAGCGACTGCACCCCCGTACTCTCCCGAATGCAGATCACTCTTGGCCCCGGAGACGTGGATCTCGAAGTATGCTAGTCCGCGAAGTGAAAAGCCCAGGGACGGAAGTCCCTCCGAGAACATGCTTGTATCGGAGATGAGCACCACATCGCAGGCCAGCCTATTGATGTTGGCATCTACAAAAGGGACCAGGTTCGGAGAGCCAGTTTCTTCCTCACCTTCTGCTAGGACTACCACGTTCACCGGTAAAGATCCGTTCGCGGTCAGATGCCCCTCTAAAGCCTTCACGTGCATGTAGAGTTGCCCCTTATCATCTGCCGAGCCTCGTGCGTAAATGCGCCCATCGCGCTCGGTCGGCTCAAAGGGGGGCGATATCCACTCTTCTAGGGGCTCAGGGGGCTGCACGTCGTAGTGACCGTAGACCAGCACTGTCGGCGCGGCTTCGCCCGCGCCTCGCCACTCACCAAGCACTATAGGATGTCCGGGGGTCTCGATGATCTCAGCTTCTAGGCCCGCATCCCGCATACGATCGGCCAGCCACTGCGCCGAACGCCGGGTATCTTCAATGAACTCGGCTTTCGCACTGATCGACGGTATTCGCAGAAACGCATAGAGCTCGGCTCTGAAGCGATCGAGATTCGACTCTATGAAGGTCAGTACTTCAGACATATCCGGTCAGGATAGTAGGACAGGGTGACGATGCGGGTTCGTCGCTAGATGAGGCCGCGGATTCCCCATCGGTAGACGAAGGTCATCATCGCGGAGAAGGTTGCTCCCCCGGCCATGCCACCCGGGCTGATGGCGAGTGGCTCATAGAGATGGAAGATACCCACCCCTAGCATGCCTCCGATAACGGCTGCGAACGAGCCCAATACCATCAAGATGGTCGTGTGTCCGAGTGTCTCATCAGGCCGCTTGATTAGCACTTTCATTACTAAACCGATCGTCGCCCCCAAGACTATCCAAATTCCTATACCGATCCAGTTTTGCATACGAACTCTCGACCCCGGAAATGGTGCTCTAGAAGCGTGCTGAAAGCTACTCTTTAGGCCGGCCGAATCTACCGGAAGCTCAGGACGGGAGCCAGGCCCAGCGGCACCTCTGGATCCACCCCGTTACGCTGAAGGGTTTGAGCGGGTGTTCCCCTATTTGTTTCCCATACGACGCTTGAGTGCCTCAAGCCTCATGCTGTAATCGACATTGGGGGTTAGTAGGTCATGGAAGCTGATGTGAGTGGGTTTTTACCCTAGACCTAATTCGCGGATCTATTCGGCTGTTGAGATTGAATCGGGCGTCTCACCGCGAATGTGGTTAACGGAAAGTGAATGCCGGGTGGCCTGTGCTTCCTCGACCTTTTCAGCCATCTCCTCGACTTCCTCTCCCAGGAATATGAGTTCTGCCCCGAGAGCGTCGATCTTGTTCTTGAGAACTCGGACGTGTTCTTCGTGTTTTTCTGCGTACTGGGCTGCCACGGTGGCGGTCTCGGTATCCCCGATACCGTGGGCTATCTTTGCACGGCGATGGCACGTTTTGGCCTCACGTCTTTCTTCAGCCATCCGATCTCTTGCTCTTGAGATCTGACTCTCAAGAGCACCGATCTGAGACGTCACGTCGGCGACTTCGTTCTTCATCGCACCGATAAGGTCGTCTAC
>Ga0310122_10001527_pt1 | contig 14716 bp, 16 predicted proteins | sample CB6_Bottom_1051__FD_203503 | JGI IMG/M metagenome (GOLD analysis project Ga0310122, IMG submission 203503) | Marine microbial communities from Western Arctic Ocean, Canada - CB6_Bottom_1051 | ecosystem: Environmental > Aquatic > Marine > Oceanic | place: Canada: Western Arctic Ocean | collected...
GGGGATCGCGCCCAGGGACGAGAGCGCCTTCGCCCGCTCGTCGTCCGCGGGCTTGGGCTCCGGCTCCGGCTCCGGCTCCGGCTCGGGCTCCGGCTCGGGCTCGGGCTCGGGCTCGGGCTCGGGCTCGGGCTCAGGCTCGGGCGTGGGCTCGTCGGGCTCGTCGGGCTCGTCGTAGAACCCTCCGAGAAGGTCGTCGAGCGCCAGGGGCGCGATGGGCGCTATGAGAACTGTCTTGGGTCGTGCCATGATGTCACCTCCGTTGTGGTTGATTCCGCCTTCCTTTTTGCGCGCAGATGGCCGTCATCTGCGGACAAAAAGAAAGGCGGAGCAGGGGCCGAAGCCCCCGCCCCGCCTGGGGGGGTGGGTGCGCCCGAGGGCGCTGCGCTACTGCGCCTGCCCTAGAACGTGTACTGCTTGAGCAGGTCGGACACGCCGGCCGCGAGGTCGGCAGCGCGGGCGTTCTCACGCGACCGGGGAGCGGGCGAGTGCCCCTTCGCGTACACGACCTTGCCGCTGCGAATCGTCCCGTCGTCCGCTTCCCACAGACGACCCTCGATGAGCCCGTCCTCGATCGCCTGCACGATCAGGGCGTAGGCCGGATAGTCGGTGTCCGGCAGCAGGTGGGCGAACTGCGAGGTGCGAAGCACCGCGGCGATCGTGCCCGTCCACTCGCCGTGCGAGTGCGGATGCTCCTGCACGACCCCGTTGGCGTCGGTGCTTTCGGTCGAGTTGGGCAAGGTGCGCTCCTTGCCATCCTTGTCCGTGCGGACCCGATCAGGGGTCTGCGTCTGCTCGCCGCGGAGGCGAAGCACGCCGTTGAGGAGCAGGGCGACGACCTGGGTGGGGCTCGCCTTGCGACGACGAGGGGGCTGGGGCGTGGACTTGCGGGTGCCCTTGCGGGCGGGAGAGTTGGTGGCCTTGCGAGCCATGAGTCACCTCCAGTGACGTGGAAATCGTCCGCTCCCGAGACGCCAACGGGAGTGCGGACAGGGGCACACGGGGGCCATAGAAGATATATGGGTCCGTGTAGGCACAATTCTGGCATCTGATACTTCTTACTCCAAGTTCGGTGCCAACGGGGCGTAAACCCCTAGAATTACTGGGGATTTTTAGAAATACTGAACAAATGTATAGTATGGGGGAAGCTACAATGCTAGGGGGGCTAGACCTAGACCGAGCTAGATCCTAGCCTTGGGTGACACTGAACAAATGTCCAGTAATCTAGCTAAATGCCTGATATTCCTAGCTTTTCTGGCTACGCAAATTGCGCCAAAGGTGACGCAAAATGTGTCAGTCACCCTAGATTGTAGGTCGAAAGCTACACGAGCTAGCTTCTAGGTTCGTACGCGCCTGCGAGCACCGCGACAAGCGAAGCGGGCAGACCCGAGACGCCTCCTCGCGAGCGGGGAGCGCGCCCCCGAAAGGACCGGAGAGTGTCTCTCACGCGGGCGATGGCGCCAGGAGGCACCTGAACGCAGACAGGATCCGCCTTCTCGCTCGCGTCCGCGAGGCAGAGCCAATGCCCCCCGTCTCCCATCCCTTCGTACGCGTCATCCGCCATCGGACCCTTCGGGCTCGGTGTGGTCGCCAAGCACCCAGCCGACGTTCATCAGCGAGCGCCCGATGGACGTTAGCACAAGGGTTGTCACCCCGCCCAATAAGCATCCCGCGAAAGGGGAAGGCGAGGAGACGGGCGCGTAGCCCAAGATGGAGAAGCCGACCCCCAACCAAAACCCGCAGCACGCGGGACAACGGACCAACTTCCAGAGGAAATTGGGCAGCAGGTCGCGCGGGAGATTGAAGATTGCAGCTTCGCCCAACAGGTATTGGATCCCTGTCACCAACAAGGCGTATCGAAGCAGGTCAAGAGATTCGGGCATCACCCCAACGACGACCAGCTTGGTTCCGACCCCTTGGCCGCCAGATCGGCGTACATCTTGCCGAGAGTCTCTGGATCGGGGGCTCCGACCTGTCGCCAGATCGGCTTCCCTCTCAAAAAACCCATCAGCACCGGAACACCGTCATTGGCGTACAGCGTCCCAAGTCCCTGAGAGGACTCCACGTTGACCACCCAGGTATTGACCTTGTTCCGATACCGCTCATCAAGAGCCGTCATCACGGGCTTCATCCCCACACAATGATGGCAATGTTCCGAAACGAACGCCACGAGAACGGGATAAGGCGATTGGCTCAGCGTGATGTCAAAAGCCGGTTCGAATAGCTCCAGAAGCATGGAGACCCCTACAACACGACCGAACTCGCCGCCTTGAAGACGAGGCTGTCGCGAGCGGGAATCGGGATGGCCTGCCCGTTCTGCGGGTTTCTGCCCGTGCGGGCCTTGCGGTGTCGTTTCGAGAAGGTGCCCAGGCCGGGAAGGCGCACCCTCTCTCCCTCGTGGACAAGGGAGACGATGCCGTCCGTGACGGACCCAAGAATACGCTTTACATCCTCTTGGGAATGCCCGGTGTTGTCTGCGATGCTCTGGACGAACTCTCGATAGGTCATCTTCCCTCCGGTGAGTGGGCGAAGCTGCCACGGGATAGGAGCCCCGTCAAGACGACACCGGAAGCATCTCCACCAGGGGAGTCCCGCCCAATCTCACCCGGCACTTGAGCTTGCCGAAAGGAAATGAGACCACACACGAAATCCATCGCTCTCCACCCTCCACCGCCGCTTTGTCGTAGATCACCCGACAATGGCGGGACAGGCGAGGTGGGATACACCGAGAAATAGCGGCTCCCGCGGCCTGCTTCTCCTGTTCTGTCACAGTTTTCCCACCCCCCGCCACTTTCCGCATGTGCAGAAACGATGGGTCAGTTGGGGATTTCGACGGTTGGCTGTGCATGTGCCGTACTCCCTGGAATCGTAAGCCCCGCCATCAGCACGATGCTCGAAAAGAGGGGTGTTGGCGATTTTCAAAAAACCGCCCTCTTTGTTGGGAACATCCGCGATCCCCTCATAATCCATAAACGCCTGCCCTTTGTCGTAACGGAAATATCGACAGGCGGTACAAGGGCGGCGGGGCATTTCCGTCGTTCTCGTGATTCGGCTGGTGCGGGGGAGCCCCCCCACGAAGTCGCTACCATGCCGTTTTACCTCCGCCCCGTCCCCGTCTTGGGTGGAGACGCCCTCGCGAGAAAGGTTAGGTTTCCTTGGACCACCACTAGAATCGTCTGACATGCCGTACCGCCTTCTGACGTTTAGTCCGGGTTACAATCCCGGTCCCATGAAGCCTTCAAAAAAGCAAACTATCGCAACATACGCTCCTTCACAATCGCGTCACGGTCGTATTCGTCCTCTCTGGCCTTTATCCGGCCATACTCGTCCACATACCATTCCTCGGCCGGGTCGCTTTTTGAGTCGGGGGGGCGGTCTTCCTGCCGGTAGAGCAGTCCGTACTCCCCGGAATAGCGGTCTTGGCGGTCGATGGCGTCCTGGGCGGCCACCTTCCCTTTCAGGGCGTCCTCCCAACAGTCCCCGAGCAGCCCGGTAGCCAACCTTTCTATGCGGGACGCCCTAAAGACCGCATCGGGGGATATGGCTCCCAGGTCGAACTCCCCGCCTCTGGACCCTACGTCGTCCAGGGTGAGCAGAAGGGACAGGATGTGGACGTTCCGCTGCCATCTGGCGAGCCATCCGTTACGAAAACCGCTATCCACCAAGTCGAACCCGGGGAGGAGCGCCGGAAGATAGGTGGCGGCGGGGGCGGCGAAATAACTGGCGGTCTCATCAAAATAGGGTAGGCGGCGATAGGACGAGATGACGTCCATGCGATCCTTGTAGAACTGCGCCAACTCATGGACGGCCCAACTGACCGCCACCCCAGGTCGGCTGTCCGACTTCTCGGGTTTGCCATAGAACACGAAAAACCGCGCCGCCATCAGCCTGCCGATGTGCCCGTCCTTGCAAAGATCCAACAAAAAGCCGGGGCTTGAGGCTGCCAAAACCGAGCAATAGGGCAACTCCGGGTGCTTGCCGGTCAGTATCTCAAGCAAAAAGGCCGCCATGTCCGGGTTCTGGGACGGGGAGAAGCACTCCAGATCGGGAATCGCCAACAGGCAGCGCCCAACGTCCCGCATTTCAGACATGAGACGGGTGGCGGACCACCGGGGACTCACATGGACGACACCCACGCCAAGGTGTTGGGAGGCAAAGCTGGCGGCGGTCCTCACCACCTCTCGTTTATGTGAGCCCGACGGCCCCACCAGCAGCGGGTGGAACAGGGGCGTGATGGTGCGGCTGCCCCAGCATGAACTGTCCAGCCCCCCGACGCCGACAGAAAACAACGCCAGAGCGGCCATGAGTTGGTGATGGGACGAGGCGTCGGAGACGCGGGCGGTCTCGTGGACATAGGTAGCCAGGAAACCGTTGCGCTCGCACAGGTACAGGGGAGGCTTGGTGTCGTCCCCCCCATCTTCCACCACCGGGGCGGGGAGACCCTTGGGGGCGGCGTTTCGCTTCTTCTTGGCGCTGTTTCGCTTCATCGGCATGGCAGGAAAGATAGCGTCCCCGCCAAAACCTTCAACTACCGATTCTGATACGCCTCGTATCGCTTCTTTGGAATCGGCGGACGCCACAGACGACACCACGCTTCGTTGTGGATCACGCCTCGCATCTGATCGCAGATCATTGTTCCGGTCGTGGTGTGGTCGTAGGCGTGCAGGCATGTGCCGCAGATTTGCCCCAGGTGGGCGAACGGGCTTACACGGAGATAGGCGGCTTCTGGCTTGGTCAGCTTGAAGGGTGGTGTGCCGTCTCCCAACAGCCAGTACAACAGCGGCTTCCTGACACGCTCGCGCAGAGGGAGGCTGCGGAAACGCCTGATGGCGGCCCGGACCTCGGGAGCGGTACGGTCGGTGATCGCACGTTTGTACTCAAAAGGCATGGGCGATGGTAGTCCCCCCGCTACCTCCCACTCAAGTTTTCAAGGCCGCACTTCACACTGCTCCAGGGCCACGGCCCGGTGCGGATTCGGACCTTTCGTCCCTGGAGCCGCACGTCCTCGGGGCCGAGGAACTCGATGTCGTCCCCGACGCCGACGATTGGAAGCCCCAGGAACGACCCCTGCGGCTCGCCTGCCGCATCGAACGGGCAAAAGCCGGACTCCATCAAGGCGGGACGGCTTGCAAAGGCGTGGAGGGACCACCGGGGGAGCACAACGGCGACCGGATCGCCTGCGCCGCCCTCTCGGTAGACGTCTGCCCGCCGAAAGAAGCGATCTATGAAGATCCGATAGAGGTCGTCCACGCCGTCAGGCGTCGGCTGTCAGCGCGCTGCGGGGAGGAGAGCCGCCATCCAATACCCAATACACCTCCTTCTCGGTAGCTCGCAGGGCGCGAAGGAGGTTGGCGACCACAGGGACGCTGGGCCGGTAATGGCCGCACTCCATCACCCGTAGCGAAACGGCGTTGATGCCCGCAACCTGAGAAAGAGTAGAGCGTGTGTAGCCACGCTTCTCGCGAAGGGACCTTACCCGAGCGCCGATGGTCATGGGGTGCTCCACATGGACACAGTGGCCCGATGATAGGGCCGCCAACACCCGAGCGCAACCCCGCTGCCGTGGCGGCCACGAACGAAGGTTGTTCCCCTTGTTCCCCCGTGTTCCCCCGTGTTCCCCTAACGGCCAACACATAGGGAACAGCAAAACCACAAGCAACATCAAGAACTTACAACGAAGTGTTCCCCTGTTCCCCTACTTTTCTGCCCTATTATACTAAGGGGACCTACTTATTTACTCCCTAATACCCCTCTACTCTTATTTTTACTCCTTGTTTATACAGCTTGATTTTGGGGGAACAAGGGGAACACATTTGGCAAGCTGTTGTATTCGTTTACTAAATACCTGTTCCCCTAACGCATCGCTTTAGGGGAACATTGGGGGAACATAGGGGAACATTCCAAGTTTTTGGGTGTTCTCCTGTTCTTGTGTTCAGCATTTCAGACCTTACTCCCCCTGGCGCGGCGTCGGGCAGCCGTCCCCGATCCACCTAGTCCAGCTTTCGACCCGCGGCCATTGGGTCGGCGGCAGTCTCGTTTCTCCTATGGCCGCCAGGGCGTAGGGGGATGGTGACGCCGCCTCGTTCCGGTGGATCTTTCGGTGGGTGATCACCAGCCTGTCCTTGGCTCTTGTCACGGCGACGAAGGCGAGCCGCCGCTCCTCGTCTTGGGTTCCCTCCTCTACGCTTTTCCAGTGCGGCCAGAGCCCCTCTGTCATCGCCACCACCACGACCCGCCGCCATTCCGCTCCCTTTACGCTGTGTGCGGTGGATAACGTCACCGCCGCCTTCACCTTGTTGTCGGTGGCCTCGTTGGACCTTGCGGCCCTGGCCGCCTCGATTAGCTCTTGTGCAGAATCGAACCTTGTGGCGATGGTCAGCAGCGCCGCCAGTTGTTCCTGGCGTTCCTCCAGTTGGGTGCTGGGCCCACTCAAGTCGAACCTGCGCCCCTTCGCTCCGATGAGCCCGTAGACCGTCTGGAGCCCTTCCACCACCTCCCCCCTCGTCAGCGCCTCGCGCACTTCACGCAGATGGCCTCGCAGCATCCTCACACCACGCTGCATGGCCCCCGTCGGGTACAGGTCTGGGTTCAGGAAGTCCCCTTTGGTTTCATGTGCCGTCTTTCTCATTGTCTGCCTAAAGGCGACCCCGAGGTATCGCGATGGCGTCCGTGACGCCCTGTCCACGGCGTCCACGTTTGGTTTCAGCGCCGCCTCCAGATGGGCCAGGGCCTCCATCACCGCCCGTCTCCCATAGAACCCGGCCCCTCCCCGCACGATGTACGGCACCCGCTTTCCACACAGTGCGATCTGCAAGTCCGCACTGACCGCCCGTGTGCGGTATAGGATGGCGATGTCTTGTGGTTTGGTTCCTTCCTCCAGCCACCCTGCGACCACGCCCGCCACCTTCTCCGATTCCGACACGGCGTCGTCCTCTCTCATAAACACCACAGGATGATCGTCGGTCCTGACCGGGGTTCCGACCTCCTCTCCTAAAATCGCGTTTCCTGCGCGGACGATGCTTGGTACGGAACGGAAGTTTTCCCCTAGCGAAAACAGGCGGCCCCTCTCCTGCCACCCCAGGAAGATTTCCGGCACGGCTCCGCAGAATCCATACACCGACTGGCGGCTGTCTCCCGCCAACAGCGTGGTCGTGGCGTTGCGTGTCAGCCGTTCCCAGATGGCGCATCGCAGCGGGTTGAGGTCTTGTGCTTCGTCGACAACCGCCAGCGCAAGTCCGTCGGAGATGCGGTGGCGGAAGTCCTCGTTGCGGTTGAGGAGGCTCAACGCCCCCTCCTGCATCCGAGTGAAGTCCATGAGCCGGTCGTCCCTCAAGCGGTTGATGTATGCCTGTGCGGTGTAGGTGAGGTGTGGCGACACTCCGCATCGGGCCGCCCACTCTGTCACCGGCAGTTCTGGATTGGTTTCTCGGACGAGGCAGATGCGGGCCAGCGTGTCGCCAGGATCCGAGTCGTAGTCGCCCTTCGACCGGAGGATGTCGCCTATTGCGTTCTTCGCTTCGCGATCGGAAAGGATGGTGAGCCTGATGTCCGCTTTGGCGAGCAACCGCAGGCAATATGCGTGGAATGTGTTGATCTGGACCCTTCTCGCAGCTTCCTTTAGCTCTGGCGGTGCCCAGGCGAGGATCCTTTGCTGCATCTCGGTCGCGGCTGCCTTGTTGTAGGCCAGCAGCAGGATCGACCGGCCGTCCACGCCGTCAGCGAGGTGGTCGAGGGCCGTGTAGATGATGGTGCGGGTCTTCCCAGATCCGGCTGTCGCCTCGACCGACGCGACGCCGCCCCGGAAGGTGACGATACGTTTTTGCGCCGTTGTCAGGGGCCAATCTTTGGAAGTGAAGGGAAGGGCTGGACGGTCTTGGGCGCTCTCGCGCATGTATCCTCCTTGAGCCCCATCCGGGGCTCCGACGTTGGCTCACGAGGGTACGCGTGCGTCCTCTTGAAAGCCAGTCAATCTTGACCGTTGTGCGCCGTGCCGAGGACAATCTCGTTGTATGTCGACCGGCGGCCGGTACAGATGAGCAAGGCAGACTGGTATGCCCCGCTCCACTCCCGACAGGACGGCCTTTTCTATCGGGGGACGCCCCCGGGAGGAACCGGGCTCGGGTGGGGCGCGCTCGGCCAGGGACTTTACCTGACGTGGCGGAAAGGAATGGCGAAGGCTTATGCCCAGGGCGGCCCCATTTACACATACAGCATACCGTCCGACCTGAATCTGCTGGACTACAGTAGCGATGAGATGGCGGAGATAAAGAGGTCTATGGGGTTTCAGCCGTGGGAATACTCGGACGATCCCATGTACGCCGCCGCCATCACGTTTGAGGTTGGAGAATTGGGATACGAGGGAGTCATCAGCGATAATCCGGCAGAGGGGTTGGTGATCTTCAATCCCTCCCCGGATGTCGTGGTGGTGGCGGAAGAAAGGTAGGAGAGCGGAGATTGCCCTATTTGTTCAGTTACGGCTCCAACCACCCAGACCAGCTTGCCGACAGGCTTGATCGGGAGGTCCGAAGCGAGGCCGCCTATCTGCCAGCTTATGGACGAGTCTTTCGTGGTTGGTCGCGTGGTTGGGGCGGAGGCGTTGCTTCGTTGGAAAGGGACCGCGGCCGTGACGTATATGGATTGGTCGTTCCTGTCAGCCAAGCGGACCTCCGGCTGTTGGACAGCTATGAGGGAGTCGGATCTGGCAACTACAAGCGCAAAAAGGTGAAAGTCGTCTTGGACAGCGGTGACGAGGTGGGCGCGGTGGCCTATGTTTCCACTAGCGACGAGTACAACCCCCCCACCAAAGATTATCTCAGGGCCGTTGTAAAGACGATCAACACGCATTGGTCATCACAGGGCGGCTCCAAGGTTCAAACCGGCGATATTGCGCTTCGCGGCGCTGGAACACCCCAGGAGAGGAGAGTTTTTATGTGGGATGAAGTCTTTGATTCTGACCTGGGCCGAGTCGCACCCTCCAGAACCCGGACAAAGTTCGGACCCGTGATCAGGGACCGGAAAGGATGGTCGCGGCGGGCTCCCAAGCTACGCACCGATCGCGAGATGACCGCCGAGGTGTGCGGGCGTGCTCGCTGCTTTCTGGTGCCCAAGACCTTGGGCTACCCCATCTGCGTCAAGGTCCCGGCGAAGGGGCGGCGTGCGCCCAAGGCCCCGGGCTGCGCCATTGATTGCTCTGGCCTCCAGGCCGCCTACACGGCGGCGCGTGGCGGTCGCGGTGCCCGCAAGCGCCCCCAAGTCGCAAAAAGGGCCGTGTTCATCGCCAAGAAAGCGAAGTGCGATTGGGCGAGGAATCACTGATGCAGCCCTTTCGCCATCCTCCCTTGCGCGGGTGAGGCCAAGAGCCGCTCGTCAGTTCGACGAGGATGCGTGGTGAGTTGGCCGGGGATTTCGGGCGTCGGTTGGGGCAGTCCGCCCGGACGCGCCCTTGGCTGACGTTGGCGCTGGCGGCCGGGACCGTGGCTGGCGGACTTTGGGTGAGACGGAGGTGGCATAGATGGCTGACATCGTAAAAGCGGCGGAATGGAACCGGCTCAACTGCAAGTCCCTTGGGTGGGGCGGGATGATCTCCTACGTCGTAGGACCCCCCTACCTGACGTGGGGACCGGCTCCCGTCGTCAGCGCCGCCGTCATCGGCGTCATGGGGAAGGTTGGCGAGCGCAAACGCGTCACCATAGACCGGGGACAGACCTCCGGTGTGTTGCTGGGAACCCGGCTGCGGTCAGGGGAGTTTGAGACGACCATAGCGGAGGTCTATCCCAAGGCGTCCGTGTTCTGGATTCCTGGCGAGCAGGATGCCCCCTTGACGGTGTGGCTTGATCCCTTTCTCCACCTCGGGTGGGGGGACCAACCCGAAAGTGGCGATGTCGCGCCTCTTGGGTGCGGCGATCCCAAGCTGGCCTCCTGGGTCTCTATGTACCAGTCCAAGAACGGTCTCCCCGTGACGGGGCGGCTCGACGCCAAGACCATTGGCACGATTCCCGGCGCGAAGCTGCCGTTGACGTACCACCTCAAGACCGCCAGCATGTACCTTCTTCCGGTGATCGGAGCGGGGCTTCTGCTGCGCCACATCGCCCGCCAACGTACTGGAGCGGGCGGGTTGGGCGCACCACCCTCCCTGGTGACGGGGCCGCGGTTGCAACTGGAGTGTGTGAAGGAGAACCTCCTCACAGCCAAAGAGTATCTCGCGGAAGCCTCGCTGCTGGCCGTGGCAACTGCGAGGGTCGGAGAGGGCGGGGTGCCTTTAGACTTCGATGACCAATCGGATTTGAACGCACGCCGCTCCCGTAGGTACATCAAGGACACGGAGAAGATGTTGGTCGATCCCCCGAGCCCCGAGGGGTGGGATGGCCGCAGTCCGGCGAGACAAACCTATGATTCGTCCGCTTGGGCGCTCGCATACGCACTCATGACCTGGGAGCATGAGCGGCGACGCTGACCCCCTGACACGGAAGGGGACCTAACCCCCCGGCATCATTGACCCCCGTTTTTTTCCTTGACGGCGGTGTTAGTCCTGATAACGTCTGCGATGCTCTGGTGACGGCCAGGGTTGGTTACCGACCATGCGACCCGGATGCTCGGAGGCGGTAAAGACCGTCTCCAACGGGCCTCCGGGCTTCCGGTCGCAGAATCGTTGGAGGATTCAAGATGCAAGCGACAGACAGTCCATGAGCCCGGGACCCCCGCGCCACCCCCAACTACCGGCTCCTGACGACGGCTACGAATACGCCACGCGCAACATCGACGGCCAGCAGTACGTCACCACCGGGCTTTTTCCGGTGGGTGCGGAGCACCATAAGCTGCGGTTGCTGCATCGTGCCGCCGCCTTGGTCTTGGACTTCGATCTCAAGGTCTTTCTTGCCCATCAGCAGGGCATCGACGAGGCCGCTGCGGAGGCCGCCGTCCTCGCCTCTCCGGTCGCCCTTCTCGGCGCGATGCTCGACGCCATGTGGGCGGAGCAGATCGTCCCAGCCCTGCGCGCGGCGACGATGGGCACCGGCATCCCCCCCATAACGGCTGCGGTCCGCAGCGGGGGCGGCTGGCACTGTTATTTTTGGTTGTCCGACGAAGACGGGTATGGCGAGGACCAGATAGCCGTTGCCCGCAGGGTCAACAAGGAGCTTGTCTCCAGGGTCAACGGCTTTGCGGGATACCAACTTGCCGATCCGAAGTGCGTCGATGCCGGAACCCGCATCCTCCGGGTGGTGGGCAGCCAACACCTCAAGAACAAAAGCCGCCCTGTGCCGGTGGTGCTGGAGCACGTCAGCCCTGACCGCCGCGTGAACTTGTCCCAGGTGGCGGACGAGTGGGAGCTTTCGGTCCCCGTGTCGCCCCCTCGCCCCACGAACGGCGCTTCCGGCGACAAGGGCATCCTCAAGGAAATCTTCGAAGCCCGCTCCGACAAGTTCTTGGAGCTTTGCAAGCAAGACCCTGTGTTTCGCTGGGCCAGGGACAATCCTGGGTTTGTGGGTTACGAGATGCGTCGCTTTCTGGCGCAGAACCTCATCGCCGCCGCCCGGCCGGCTTCCCCGGAGGCGGCCCGCAAGGTTTTTTTGGAGATTGCCTCGCGGGACGCCAGCCACGGCTCGCCGTCCAACAAGCGTTTTGACGTATCGCTCATGTCTCGCCGCTTTGACGAAGCCGTCGACAGCCTTTCCGGCGACGGTGAGCCTCGCGGCCCTCTTACCTATGGTGTTCTCAAAGAGCAGATTTCTCCAAAGCTCTGGAATGAGATTTTCCCCGACAGCGCCCCGGAGCCCGATCTCAACTCCTCTGCCGCGGGACAGCAGAGCCGCCGCCTGACTGCGGCGGAAGGGAACACCAAGAAGAAAAAGGGACGCCCCAAGAAGCGCGGTCGCAAGAACCGCATGTTTCAGACGGGCCGCATCGGCGCTGACGTCATTATCAAAGGGCTTGGATGGGAGGGCTCTCTTTCGGATTGGTTTGACGGCGGTCCGAAGAACTCCGACGGCGACGACCAGTTCTACCCCATCTTTTGTCCGGTGGAGGAAGGGGCTGACGACATTGGCGCGCGGGTCGTTCTCAAGCCCAACGAGGATGTCTACGTCGTGTGCCGCCAAGAGTCGCATGAGCATTACGACCAGGGGCGCATCAGTTGGTATGTGGACATCCAGGGCGGCGTCGATCCCAACATCGAAGTCTTGGCGCGGTTGGAGGTGGCGCAGAACGGAAAGCCTCTTTCCCACCTCGTCAATCTTGAGACTGTGCTTGAGAACGACAGCCGTTTTCGTGAGCGGTTCTGGTTCAACTCCTTTTCCAAGAACCTGATGATCGGAGACACCGCCGTCGTCGATGCCGACGTGACCAATCTCGCCATCGAGATGGGACGGCTCTATGGGATCCACATTGGAAAGCGCGACGACCTTTGGCAGACGCTTGGGGCGGTCGCCCGGCGATATGGTCGCAACCCCGTCATGGACGCCTTTGAGTCCGCACATGACGGGTGGGACGGCAAGCCTCGCATAGACCTATGGCTGACGCGCGCCCTTGGGGCCGACACGACAGCCCTTTATCGTGCTTATGGTCGGCGCTTTCTCATTGGGATGGCTGCTCGTGTCCTCGTCCCTGGCTGCAAGCGCGACGAGGTTCTGGTCCTTATCGGGGAGCAGGGCGTCGGCAAGTCCACCGCCTGCCGCATCTTGGTGGGCAACCACCTTTTTGCGGACACGGCCATCGACCTGCGGAACAAAGACGCCTTCATGAACATACATCAGGTGATCTTGTATGAGTTTGCTGAACTCAGGGGTCTGAACGCCAGCCAGGAGACCACCAAGAACTTCCTGTCCAGCCAGCTTGATAGATTCAGGCCGCCCTATCTTCGGTCCAGCGAGGAGTTTCCCCGACATACCGTCTTCGTCGCCACTGGCAACAACGAGGAGATTTTGGGCGACGAGACCGGAAGCCGCCGTTATTGGCCGGTGGAGGTCAGCGGCAGCACCGACCGTCACCAGTGGCTTTTCGAGAACCGAGAGCAGCTTCTTGGCGAGGCGGTCCATTGTTTTCGCCAGTGGCAGGTCGACACCGACGACGGCGACCCGAGACATCTACACAAGGGGGGGGAGAACCAGTGGTGGTTGACCGATGGGGAGGAGGCGCTTCGCAAGTCCGACGCTGGCGACTTCTACGTCACCGACAGCCGTTCGGCTCCGCTTCTCGATTGGGCGATCCGCAAGCGGCAGTTCACCTTGCGGGAGTGCCTGGAGGATGTGCTTGGCCTGTACCCCGACAAGCAGGACCGCAAGATCCAGCGGGAGATGGGCTCGTTGTTGCGTCAGGGCGGCTGGCGAAAGAAAAGGGTTCGCAAGTCGGCCGGATTGGAGTATGTTTGGTTCCACCCCGACCTTCCTCCCCTGGAGGTTGTGGAGGGGGGAGAGATAAAAGAGACGTCATCCAAAGCGGACATCGTGTCCGAGTTGTTGAAGGGTAAGGGCCAATGAGCGAGATCATCAGCAAGCGCGCGTTCTCTCGTGTTTCCGCTACCCAGGTGGCGATGTACCGGGAGTGTCCCCGAAAGTGGTACACCAACTATATCCTCGGCATGAAGCCGCCCCCCACGCCTGCGATGGCGTTGGGCACCAAGGTCCACGAACACCTTGAGCGATACCTGACGGACGGCACCCCTCCCCCGGACACGGAAGAAGGGAAGATTGCCGCTTCCGGCCTTGGTGCGCTCCCGCCCCCCGGCGAGGTCGGTGTCGAGGGGTCTGTGTCCATCCCGGGGGCCTTGGTCCCCTTCGTCGGCGTGATCGACTACCTCGACGTCCGAGGTGACGTTCCCACGGTCGGGGACCATAAGACCGCCTCTGCCAAGAAGTGGCTAAAGACCCCCGAGCAGTTGACTACGAACGTCCAGATGACCTCCTACGGCCGTTATGCCTTGGAGGTGGTGTCCCCCGAGGCTGACGAGGTGCGGCTTGTCCACCACTACTACGGCACCAAGAAACGCCGTTGGTCGCAGACGGTCGACGTTGTGGTTTCCCGGGGGCTCATTGACGAGGCTTGGCGGTCCACCTGTGAGACTGTGGAGGAGATGGCTGACGCCGCCTGTCGCGACGAGTCCGCCATTCCTCAAGACTTTTCCATGTGCATGTCCTATGGGGGCTGCCCGTTCAGGGGCCGCTGCCATGATTCCGAGGAGGCGTTTCCGTCTCCGCCCGTCTTAGAGACGACAGACAACAACACCATACGAGGTAATGACATGACGAGTGTTCTGGACAGGTTCAAGAACCGCTTGAAGACCGAGCCCACCCCTGCCCCCGCCGCCCCGTCCAATGGGAAGTCGGCGGCTTCTTCGCCTGCCGGTGACGGCATCAACGCCCCCGAGGCGGCTGTCGAAGATTCAGGTTCGGCCCTGACCTTTGATTACGATACGGGACCGTCTTCCGAGGATTCGGTTGAGACGGAGCCCTCCCCCTCCCCCGAACCGGAAGCGCCCAAGACGCGGCGTCCTCGCCGCACCAAGGCGGAGATCGCGGATGACAGGCGCGTGGCGGCGGCTAGCAGCATCAGCGAGGATGAGGCCAGGGCGCTGCGAGAGAGCGCCAGCGGCGCCAAGGAGGTGGTGGAGTGGCGTGACGATGCGGAGGTGTCGGTGGACGTGCCGTCGCCCGCCGAGACGGCTGTGGCTCCCCTCCGCACTCTTTATGTCGGGTGTATGCCGGTCAAGGGTTCCGATCGCGTGACC
>Ga0310122_10001528_pt1 | contig 14710 bp, 17 predicted proteins | sample CB6_Bottom_1051__FD_203503 | JGI IMG/M metagenome (GOLD analysis project Ga0310122, IMG submission 203503) | Marine microbial communities from Western Arctic Ocean, Canada - CB6_Bottom_1051 | ecosystem: Environmental > Aquatic > Marine > Oceanic | place: Canada: Western Arctic Ocean | collected...
GCTGAAAATTCTTTAATTGAATCTTCCGCCGTTCGCTGCTGAAATATTATATTTTCTCTTTGACCTTCAAGATTAAGGCACTCTATGCGAAGATCCTGTGCGTTTTGATGCAATTGATCTCTTTTAGATTGGACTTTTCTTAACTCATTACTTTTTTTGGTCTGTTCTTTTGCATGTTTGTTGAGTATTTGTTCTTCTTTTGCAATTTCTGATTTTAAAGTTTTAATCAAAAGTAACTGACTTCTGATCTCTTGCTCATATTCCTTAATTGATTTCTTCGCAGCGACTATCGATTCAGTAAGTTGACTCTGTTGAAATCCCTCTCGGAATAGATATCCCTCAATTTCCGCTAGGCCATTGGCTAATTCTTTGATTTGATTATCTAAATAAACTATATCTTGTTTTATTTTTTGAATAGACTTCTCGAGTTTTTTAGACTGCTCTTGCAATTTTTGAAATTGAATTTTCTGATTTCTAATATCTCGTTTGATAATTTTTATTTTTTCTTTTCGACCAATTAATCCTACTTCATTATTACCATTGGGATTATTTATGATCATACCTCTAATCAAAAAAGTTCCATTCTCATCTGCTAGATCCCAGTGATTCAGTGAATTATCTTTTATCCCGATCTTTAGATCTTTTACTAGAAGAATATTTCCTAGTAAAAATCTGGACAATGGCTTTATTGAATCTGTTGTTTTTACTAAGTCAACTGCCCGACCAATAATGTTGTCATCATTTCTTAGATTCGCTGTATTTGGTTTATCATCTGGAATATCTTTTAACGGTATTATCATTAATTTTCCAGCATTTCGTTTACGTGCTATATCTATTATATTGATGGCAGTCTTGCGGTCTTTAACAACAATACATTTAGCATATTCTCCTAAAGAAATTTCTATCGCAGGCACTATCGAATCGCCTACCTTAAGTAAATCACCTACAGTACCTAGAACGCCTTTGTATTGATCCTTATTTTTCAAGACATCCTTCACGCCGCTTGGGTAACCTTCTCTTGATATCAATAATTCCTCATAAAATTGGCATTTAGATTCGAGGAATTCCATCCACGTAGATACTTTGTGTTCTTGTGTATCTATTTGTTGTTTTTCTTGCTGTAGTTCTTCTAATTCGTCAGTCTTCTTTTGCAGCCGATTCTTATTTTTCTCTAATTTTTCCGAAATACTAGTTTTAGTGTTCTTTTTGATTTCAATCTGTTTGGTAATGACCTGGAAGTCCTTTTCAAGACCTAATATTCTTGCCTCTACAAGAGAAATATTGTCCGTCTTTTCCTGAATTATTGTATTTGTACGGTCAAACAATGACTTTTTATCGAACAATTTTTGCTGTAAATCCCAACGCTTATCCTGCATTGAATCCAACACCGTTTGCATTTCTTTTAATTCACTGTCAATCGCTTCAAATGAGGATTGCTTTCCTTTGTATGAATTTAAGTACGAATCAATCTTTGGCTGTAACTCTCTGATTACCTTTTTATAATCAGATAAATGATGCTGTAACTCATCCTTCCTTTTGTTAATCTTGTCTTGTTCTACTACCAAACGGTCCATTGTAATAATTGCTGACCGCGATTGCTCTTTCCAAATAATTATATCATTCCGCAAACCTTCCCTTTTATCATTAAAATCACTGAGTTGGTTTCGAAACTTTTCGAGTTCATCTTGCTGGCCTTTATAGACAGTCTGTAAAAAAATTAGCTTTTTTTCATGAACAGACTCTTCCGATACATTTGAATCTCGTAAATGGTTTAACTCTTCGATCCGCGATTGTAACGGTTGTACCTGAATTTTATACCCATGTATTTGTAAGAAAGCCAAAGACATTTCATTATCTTTTAATGATTCTAGTAGTTTAGCATGTCGTTCAAATCGTTTTAACTGTAAGGCAAGAGCCTTCACCTTAGCTTCTATCTCATTGATTAAATCACTAATGCGATTAAGATCAATCCTGGTTGCTTCAAATTTTCTTAATGTGGATCTTCGTTGATGTTTGTATTTGTTAATGCCAGCAGCCTCTTCAAACATTCGTCGTCTATCATCTCCAGTATCAGATAATATCTGTTCGATCATTTTAAGTTCAATAACCGAATAAGCATCTGACCCCATACCTGTATCTACGAACAGGTCTTGGATATCCTTTAACCGGCATGGTGCACGATTCATAAAATATTCACTTTCGCCATTCCGGTACAATCGTCTTCCTATTTCTATGTCATTATATTCTATAGGCAGTTTACCCTTATTGTTGTGTACAGTAAGTGTTACTTCGCAAACACTAAGTGGTTTGGTATTTTTTGCACCATTGAATATGACATCTTCCATTTTACCGCTGCGGAGTACACTATATTTCTGTTCTCCTAATACCCAGCGAATCGCATCAACAATATTTGTTTTACCACAACCATTAGGACCCACAATTGCCGTAATTCCCTCACCAAAATGCAGCACATCCTTTTTTGCAAAGGATTTAAAACCATGCATTGTTAATTCTGATATATACATTCCGAGGTATTGTGGATTATAATTTTAACGAATTTCCGTCGTGAAAACCATAGTTTTAAATAGATAACAAATGATTATCCTGGAGGCCAGCTAAATCTTCTGCCACCTAGTAAATGGAGATGTATGTGAAAAACAGTTTGCCCCGCATCTTTGTTACAATTGAATACAATACGAAAACCATCCTGATCTATATTTTCAACTTTCGCCAAATTCCTCGCTGTTAAAAGTATCTCACCTACCAATTCAGCATCCTCAGTTTCTAGTTCATTAAGCGTGGAAATGTGTTTCCTGGGTATTACAAGTATATGCGTCGGTGCTTGCGGGTTAGTGTCCCTGAATGCCAGAACGTGTTTATTTTCAAATACTATTTCACAAGGGATTTCATCATTTACAATTTTACAGAATAAACATTCATCCATTTGATTGTCCATTTCTAATTATAATTTCATTGATTATTGATAAGGCCGATATTACGGCAGTTTCCGCTTTGAGACGGCGATTCCCCAGAGAAACAAATAGTGCCTTATTATCTTTCAATAGGGAAATTTCTTTGTCGCTGAAATCTCCCTCTGGGCCAATGACAAGATTGAGCCCCTTTAATTTCTTCGGTAAAATAGAATGTAAGTTACCAATGTGGTCGGTCGCTTCAGCTGAGCATACTACCAAAGGCCCATCATATAGTTGGTCCAGCCAAGACTGCAGTGAAGCTGTATCCTTAAGACTTGGAAATTTCGATCGCGCACATTGTTTAGTTGCAGACCTGATTATTTTATTCATTCTTTCATAATTAATAGAACGTTTTATTGATCGATCCATTGGAACCGCCGTAATAGTCCTTACACCGCACTCCGTCGCTTTTTCAATTGCCAATTCCATACGAGCACGTTTTATGATACCTATAGCAAGAAAAATATCGCAGGTTGGTTCACCATATTTTGGGAAAACTTCTTTTATAGTACCAGTGACCTTTTCCGGTAAAATATTTTCAATGACACCATTGTAGGCTGTTCCAACACCATCAATCAACCATACTCGTTCTCCAGCTTTTATACGCAGTACATTTGATAAGTGGTGAGATTCTTTTTTATTAAGGGTAAAGTAATTTTTTCGGATCTTATTTGGGTCTACAAAAAAGGACCGAAAATCAGGCAAGGATTATTTCTTCCAGTTAAAACCTAAACGAACCAACGCACCATTATATTGATCGCTTCCATCAATTTTCCCCTCCATTGGCAATATATCATATCCAACTCTAACAGATAGAATTGTGCTATTTGACGTCAACAAGTCAACTCCAACACCAAAATATCCACCTAAGGTAAAATAATAGTCTAGGTTAGTGATCCACTTTTCCTTGAAGGTACCACTTTCAGCACCGTCGAGTGTTAGAATTGGACCCGTTTTTGCACTCACGAAAGGGGCAAAGTTATTAGCGATTTTTCCTACAAAAGGATAATACTTGGCGCCTACAAACCATGGTAATAATATTAAGTTTATATCATTGAATTTGTAACCCCTGCCCGTATAATAATCCTGTATAATAATTTCATCAGGATGTTTTGCATCAAAAATTCTAATCTCGCTAATAAAACATAATTCTTCACTATTAGACCAGGTCCGATTAAAAAATATTCCAGATCCTCTTTCACCTACATCTAGTCCAAACCCAGTATAATTGAGTGAAGATAAAGATTGAGATGATAAACTGCTAATTAGAATCAAATAATAGATAATTTTTTTCAACTTGTAATCCTTCTAAGTGTTTTTAGGTCATCCCATGTTTTCTTGTTCGCAACTAGCCTTTCCAAAGGCTCATCATTTAATATTGTTGCGTTGAAAATATCATCAACATCATTCAATGTCACATTCGTATACCAAATTTCATCCGGGTAAACTACAACTGTAGCACCAAATTCACATGCATCTAAACAACCACTTTTATTTGCGCGAACTACACCCTTTAATCCATGCTGGTTGATCAATTCAACAAAACGCATGCGGATATCGAATCCGCCACAGCGTGCGCAACTTCCTTTTGGGGTATTCTCCGGCCGTTCATTAACGCAAACAAAAATGTGCTTTTTATATTTTGCACCAGTATTCAAGGGATCAATACCACTTTCCCAAACTGATTACTATTTTCCAGATGTGTATGAGCATCTGCTATTTTTTTCATTGAAAATATTTCGTCGACTATTGGTTTAATTTTAGCAGTTGCGATAAGTTCAATTACCGCATCTAACGCTTGAACGTTTCCCATTGTTGAGCCTAAAATGGATTGTTGTTTGAAAAAAATATAACGTAGATCAATAGATACTTTAGGTCCTGTGGTAGCACCGCAGGTAACCACCCTACCATGCTTACCAAGTATTTTCATTGAAATATCCCATGTATCGGCACCCGAATGTTCAAAAACCACATCAACACCACCTCCATTTGTAAAATCTTTAACTGCAGCTGAGATATCATCTTCATAATGGTTTAAACTGATATCAGCACCTAGGTCACTTGCTTGTTTACATTTAGCTGTTGATCCACCGGTCGCGATAACATTACATCCAATTGCTTTTGCTATTTGTAAACCAAATGAGCCAACGCCTGAACTGGATCCCCATACTAGAACAGTATCACCTTCTTTCACCTGAGCACGATTGACCAACATGTGATAAGCTGTTTGCCCAGCAAGCGGGAACGATGCAGCTGATTCAAAATCAATATTGTCCGGTTTTTTTCTCAGATTTCTTTGGTTCACTGCAATAAACTCGCAATTTGTTCCATCCGTACTTTCTCCAAAAATTCCTATAGATGAACACTCATTTTCGCGACCATCATTACAGGCTTCACATTCTCCGCAGAATAATAGTGGGTTTATAACAACTGCATCACCAACCGTAAAATCGCTTACGCCCTGCCCTACTTTTTTGATTATTCCAGCAGCATCACTGCCTAAAATCATTGGTAAAGAAATTCCGGGAATACCGCGGCGAACCCAAATATCAAGATGATTTAATGCGGCTGCTTTTATTTGTACAAGTGCTTGATCAGGTTTAATTACAGGATCAGATATTTCTTCCCACACCAACACATCAGCACCACCGTGCTCATGAATTCGAACTGCCTTCATCTATTTTCTCCGTTTACTTTCGTTTAGAAATAATTCAATTCTGCAATGTTGAAAAATACCTATAGTCTAAACTGAATTTCCCAGGTCCAATCAATATTAGTACTAATGTTACTGCAAAATACATAATGGCTAGTTCTGGCATTTCACCATCAATTACATGGTTTATTGAGGCTACAAACATTGTGAACATTAACAAAATTGATGCTGGGCGGGTAAAAAGTCCAAAAACAATTAGTAATGCACAAACTGATTCGGAAAATGCAGCCATAAAACCAAAAAACGTGCTCAAGAATTCGAAACCAATAATATCAGTTAACGCATGACCTATACGATCCCATTTTTCTGGACCAGCTGTAATTTTCCCCCAACCGTGATTAGATACCATCATTAAACCACCAATAATCCTCAATAGCAGTAACCCTTGTGAATGATAACTACTATTTGGAATCAAATATGATAAATACCTTCTCATTACTAATTATTATCCCTATTAATATCTTCATATTCAGCATCTTGTATATCCATATTTTGATACGAATCCCGCAGATTTTCCCTAGCATCCTCATTTGATCGGTTAATTTTAACGCGATACAAAAACCGTATGAGTTGGATTACTAGATAAATTAATGTTGCACTAATTATGATGCGCATTATATTTAGGTACTAGCGGTAGGATTGAAGAATTTCGTCCCTGAAACAGGTTGCCTAATATAATCAATGACCTGATCTAGGTCAGCGGAATTGTTAACGAAATCGATGTGATTAGTATTAATGATTACTAGCGGTGTTTCATTGTACCGAAAAAAATACTCCGTATAAATTTCATTTAACTCATTGATGTAATCGTAAGAGATATTTGCTTCAAACTCCCTACCACGTATAGCAATATTTTTCATCAACGTACTAGTATCAGCTTGCAGATATATTATTATATCAGGGTTTATCACATTGCGTTCCAACATATTTGCAATAATATCATATAGGTTCATTTCTTTTTCATCGAGATTCAAAGATGCGAACAAGCGGTCCTTAATAAACATGTAATCTGAAATTAACAGGTTGTGAAACATGTCCACTTGCCGAAATTCTTGTTGCTGTTGATAGCGCTGCAGTAGGAAAAATAACTGTGTCTGAAATGCAAATCTCCCGGGGTCATCATAAAATTTGAATAAAAAAGGATTCTCCTCAAATTTTTCAAGTACCAGTTTTGCACCCAATCTGTCCGAAAGTAATTTTGCTAAACTGGTTTTACCAACCCCAATAGCACCTTCAATCGCAACATAATTCAAGTTTCTCATGCGTTTTTTTCCATAACATGTTTAACCACTTGACTCTGATCCGGACATAGGTTAAGTAATTCAGATATAGTTTTTCCAATTTTTTCTATTTTGTAATCTGGCATTAATTCACAAAACGGTACCAGAACAAATTTTCGATTGACTATGTCTGGATGGGGGATAATTAATTCTTCTGTTTCAATATAGGAATCACCATGGCACAAAATATCAATATCAATAATACGCGGTTGGTTTTTTTCTCTTTCTTTTGGACGACCTAAGAGTAATTCTGTATGTTGTGCAGCGTCCAATAATTGAAATGCCGAAAATTCTGTATTACATGAAATAACAGTGTTCAAAAATTTGGGCTGATTTGTTTCATATAAGGGTTCAGACTCATAAAAGGATGCACTATTAATATCACTGATGTCATTATAAATACCTAAAGAAGTAATTGCTGCTGCTAAATTTGATTCACGATCACCTAGATTTGACCCAAGACCTAGCACTGCTAATTCAGGCATAATCAGATTTTTTCCGCTTTAATTCCACCTCTACTGTGTCAATTACGCCACTTACCGGTGCATTGGGTTTACGAATGCGAATTACCACAGCATCTATATCGTATTTATTAATCACAGATCGCGATATATCTTCAGCCAGCGCTTCTAAAAGAAAATATCTTTTTGACTCCACACAATTATTAACCGTTTTATATACCGCCTCATAGTCAACTGTATCATGTAGGTCATCGGAAAGACCTGGTTTTTTAAGTGATGTTGATAATTCAAGATCAACTTCAAATTTTCCGCCAAGCTCTTTTTCCGATTCGTTTACACCATGATAACCATAAAAGAGCATATTTTTTAATCGTATGACGTCCATATGGTTTGGAATTTACTCTTGCGATTTCTCGCGAGTCAATTAATGAAAAAGAAAAGCCCCCCTATAGGGAGGCTTTTCATTGCATAATTCATGAGGTAATCCTCGATTACATCATTCCGCCCATTCCGCCCATTCCTGGATCCATCGGTGGCATTGCCGGACCTTCTTTTTCAGGAATTTCAGTCACAGCAACTTCAGTAATGAGAAGCATACCGGCAATTGAGCAGGCATTTTCTACAGCCACACGGGCGACTTTAGTAGGATCAATGATACCGGCCTTGAACAAATCCACATAACTTTCATCACGGGCATCGAAACCATAAGCACCTTTTCCATCGCGTACATTTTGTACGACGATAGATGCTTCAGCACCGGCATTTTCGCAAATTTGACGAATGGGTGCTTCAAGGGCACGATGCAAAATGTCCACACCCACTGACTGGCCGCCTTCAAGCTTCAATTTATCCAGAGCATCCTGTGCTCTCAAAAGAGCCACACCACCGCCGGGGATAATTCCCTCTTCCACAGCTGCGCGGGTTGCGTGGAGCGCATCCTCAACGCGGGCTTTCTTTTCTTTCATTTCCACTTCTGTAGCAGCACCAACATTGATGACAGCTACACCACCGGAAAGCTTTGCCAGGCGTTCCTGTAGTTTTTCACGGTCGTAATCGGAGGATGTTTTGTCAATCTGGACTTTGATTTCGTTGATACGGGACTTGATAGCATCTTTCTTACCGCCGCCATCGACGATAGTGGTATCATCCTTATCAGACACGATGCGCTTGGCTTTACCCAAGTATTCCAGGGTGGCATTTTCCAGTTTGTAACCAGCGTCTTCAGAGATGACAGTACCACCGGTTAATACGGCAATATCTTCCAGCATCGCTTTGCGGCGATCACCAAATCCGGGAGCTTTCACTGCCAGTACTTTGAATGTACCGCGCAGTTTATTCACAACTAGAGTAGCCAATGCTTCACCTTCTACATCTTCAGCGATGATCATGACCTGCTTACCGGTCTGGACGACTTTTTCCAGTAAGGGCAGCAAGTCTTTCATGTTGCTGAGTTTTTTATCATGGATCAGGATATAGGCATCTTCCATTTCAGTTTCCATGGATTCAGGATTGGTGACGAAGTAAGGTGATAGATAACCGCGGTCAAATTGCATTCCTTCTACAAATTCGAGGAATGTTTCGGCCGTTTTGCTTTCTTCTACTGTGATTACACCGTCTTTACCTACTTTTTCCATGGCTTCGGCGATTTTTTCGCCTATTTCTTGGTCATCATTCGCTGAAATGGTTGCTACGTTGGCAATCTGTGTGCTGTCAGGCAGATCTTTGCTTTGAGCTTTTAATGCTTTTACAACAGCGTCACGACCAGCGTCAATACCTCGTTTGAGGGACATCGGGTTGGCGCCTGCTGTCACATTTTTCAGGCCTTCAGCTATAAGGGTCTGGGCAATTACTGTGGCAGTGGTGGTGCCGTCGCCGGCAATATCAGATGTTTTAGAAGCAACCTCCTTCAACATCTGTGCGCCAATATCTTCCAGCTTGTTTCCTAGTTCAATTTCTTTTGCAACAGTGACACCATCTTTGGTAATTGTTGGTGAGCCGAATTTCTTTTCTATTACAACGTTACGACCTTTTGGGCCAAGCGTTACCCTTACTGCATCTGCCAGTTTATCGACACCAGCCTTAAGGGCATTCCTTGCTTCGAGATCATATGTGATTTCTTTTGCCATTTTTTAATTCCTCCTTAAAGGATAGCGAGAATATCACTCTCGCGCATAATTAGATATTCAGTTCCTTCAAAGGCGAACTCAGTACCACTATATTTACCATATAGTATTTTGTCCCCCTTTTTGAGATTCATTGCAATTTCACTGCCGGCATCACTGATTTTACCAGGGCCGACCGCAACAACAGTTCCCTGCTGTGGCTTTTCTTGGGCTGTATCAGGAAGAATGATGCCCCCTGTGGACACTTCTTCAGCTGAATCCGCTTCTACCACAACACGATCTGCAAGAGGCTTAAGTTTAAGAGCCATTTCGCTTTCTCCTATTTTAGTTTTCTATTAACTTTAATTATCTATTGCTATTTAATACTATCTGCTAATTTTGCAGCGCGGAATTTATAATCTACAATCATAAAAATACAACAACTATTAGCACTCTATTGATAAGAGTGCTAATAAAAAAATTATCTATTTTCCAGTACTACCAAACCCACCCTCGCCACGACCAGTTTCTGTAAGTTCTGAAACTAGTTCAAAATGAATTGGGCTACCATCCATCGCAACCAATTGAAATAATCTTTGGCCTGGTTCAACGGTATAAGGTTCGTCCTTGATATTATCAACTGCAGCCATGATTTCACCACGATAACCTCCATCAATCAAACCAACTGAATTGCACTGACGTAAAGGCGTCTTGGATATACTAGATCGTGGCATCAAAAAGTAGGGTTTTCCATCAGTATTTTCACAAGCAATATACGATTTAATTATCGCCGTCTCTCCTGGCTCTACCGTTAAACTATCAATTACGAATAAATCAAGACCTGCATCACCGTCATGGAAATGACCATGATTTTCATATAAATCACGAGCATGACCTGATAATGGCTGAATTTTGAGGTGCAAAAAGTATTAACCTGTCAAAAGATTCCAGGCTAATAAGGACCAGCCCAAGATAAACGCAGCACCGCCAATTGGAGTGATTACCCCTAACCAGCGCATATCGGTTAGAACCAATAAATATAGTGATCCCGAAAAAAAAGTAATTCCAATAACAAAAAACATTGCAGGTAAGCCAAGTAAATCTTTAGAAATGTGGAAACCCAATATGCCGACTATCATTAAACCAATTGCGTGGTAACCTTGGTACTGTACAGCTTTTTCATAAGTTTTCAGATCATCAGGGGTTATTTTATCTTTCAACCCATGCGCCCCAAATGCACCTGCTATAACTGCCAGAGCCATAATAATGGATCCAAGAATCAGCCAGCTCTTCATTCTTGAGAATTTTGATGGATCAAGGTACGAATTGGGAAAGGAATATCAATACCTTCTTCATTGTAGCGTTTATGAAGCCGCCTTACAAATGTATCAATAATGTTATGTTGGTCTCCATATTTCTCCGCTTTGAAATAAACCTTCAAGTTTATGCTTGATTCCCCAAACTCATAGAACCGTACTACAGGCTCTTCATCCGTATTACAACCCTCAACATCTTTCGCAACATCTATCGCAACATTTTTCGTTACACTAGCTACATGTTCGAGATCACTATTGTAGGATACCCCAACAGGAATACGTACTGAAAAAGATGAATCCCCAGAATCATAGTTTTTGATAATTGCTGTAGATAATTTTGAATTGGGGATATTGATGACATTGTTTGTGCGTTCCAGCATCGTAGTATTGCGCCAGGTAATATCACTGATATAACCCCTTTCTCCAGAATCGAGTTCTGCAAAATCACCAGGTTTTACTTTACCACTCAGCAATATATGTAGACCGCTAAATACATCGCTAAGTGTATCCTTCAATGCCAAAGCTATCGCTAACCCACCAACTCCTAGCGCCGTTAGGATTGGCGTAATGGCAATATTCAGCGAATCAAGTATTATCATGAGCCCGATGCCCCATACAATTATATAGACAAAATTTGTAAACATGGTGGTTGACGGAAAACCCCGCCCCTGTTTTTCAGCCCATAAATTGAATAGACCAACTAGCAATTTGCTAATAGTCACCGTTACAGATAAAAACAGAATAATTACAATAATTGTTGCAAGGTATTCTTTATAGGAAGAAAATGGCTCCGATAATTTGATGCTATCAATAGCAATCCTTGCAGCCGCAAGAAAAAACCATAGAATAATATGCGGTTCGATCGAATTAAGAATAATATCATCACCGCGCCATTTTGTTTTATCAGCTAATTTTGACAAGCGGCTATGAACAAACCGCTTTATTAGCCATCCTAAAATAATCCCTAGGACTAATATTAATATAGGATGACCCCAAACGAACATTTGATCTAGAATTTTATCTACCATTGGTGCATTAAATTACACTTATTCATGCTTAACCTGCACTGGAATATGGACCAATAATGACTTGCTTTGATCTTCCGGGGAACAGGATGTCCTCATTAGGAACGCCTGGCGCGGACCAGGTTCGTTTTAAAACGAGCAAACCTTGATCATAGATATTCAAGGACTGCAAATCAAAATACTCACCCCAATTCCATTCAATACCATGCTTACTATTGTTTTTGTAGGTACACTCATACCTTGGATTACCATTGCTATGCACATTTGATTTTGTTCGAATTCCAAGAGCTGGAGTTGTTATCTCAGCACCTGTCTCGGCCCAAACTTTCTCTTGAATGATTTCGTTTCCACGATAGGATAGAATGCGTCTAAAACGACCATTTTCATAATATTCAAAAATTGCCACAGGCAGACCATCAAAGAAATAACCTTCTTTCATTGTTGATCCAGAGGGGCTAAAAACTCGCATCAAACCTTGTAACTTTCCGGAAGAGAACATTGCTGTACTTGATAATTGTTCAGTGGTATACCATCGTAATACAAGTCCATGCAAGTTACCCTTCAGGTATGCACCTTCTTCTTCATTGTTACCTTCAGAATCCAAAAATTTATATGAACCTGATCGCAGACCATTGGCAAATGTAATCTCTGATTCAGTCGTACCATCACGATAAAAGGATGTCATTTTTCCATGTAATTTATTATTTACATAAGTCATTATTTTGCGAGGTTGCCTACCATCATAGTAAATGGTTGCTAAACCGAATAATTGCCCAGTATCATATATCTTAATGGAATCCTTTTGACCCTTTTTATTGAACCATTTCCATTTATCATTTTTTAATCCGTTATTATAGTACCCCGTAACAGCTGGGTTACCATTAGCGTGCCAAATCTTATATTCTCCATTATATTGATTGTTATCGTATACAATAAGCGAGTCCAATCCTTTTTGGTTGCTAAACCAATTCCACTCACCATCTTTTTTATCATTTTTATACTGACCTAAAATCTTCTTTTTACCCAGTTTATCGTAGATCTTAAAAGGTCCATTCTTCAACCCGTTTTCATACGTTAATTCTCTAGTTTTAATTCTATTTTGCCACCATATCCAATGGCCATGCGGTATATCATTACGGTATTCTCCAACGGAGACTTTCCTTCCTTTTTCATCTAATTCTTTATAATACCCATATTTCTTATTTTCAACATATTCCATCAGTTTATGAGGCTTCCCATTGACAAAATAATCTATATATTCTCCATGCAACATTCCCTTGCGAAATGTCCTAATTGAATCAGGTAGACCATCTTTTCCCCACCAAGTCCATTTATCAGATAACTCCCCATTTAAATATCTACCTTTTGCTGACTTGACACCCGTTGGGTGCCAAGAAAAATATTTTCCATTCGCTTGTTTGTTCATTATCTCCTGCTGGTAATGCTGCATACCGTTACGATAATATTGTATCAATTTTACCGTAATCGAATCTGGCCCAAGGCCACTCGAAATCACTTTGTATTCACGAGCAAATTTTGGCTTACCATTATTATATATTTCTAGAGTTTGGATTGGTGGCGTACAACCAATATCAATCAAAACAAAGCAACCAATAATAATGACTACAAATAATCGAAAATTCATTATGCTAACCATAGCTTACGATCCAGGCTACGGTAGTGAATTGCTTCGCTAATATGGCTTGTACGAATTGACTCTTCACCTTCAAGATCAGCAATTGTTCTTGAAACTTTCAATATTCGATCATACGCACGGGCAGAAAGACCCAATTTTTCCATAGCATTTTTTAATAATTCTGATTGTTTTGATCCCAGTGTACAATAATTCTTCAACTCGTTTGATTCCATTTGGGCATTACAAAAAACCGTCGGCATTTCCTCAAAACGATCCAATTGTCTTTGTCTTGCTAACTGTACCCTAGATTTTATCACATCAGATTTCTCACCGTTTGTTTTATTAGATAGTTCTGTAAATGGTACAGCGGGTACCTCGATATGTATATCAATTCGATCCATCAATGGGCCAGATATTCTATTCATATATTTCTGAATTATTTGTGGTGTGCAAGTGCATTCATTATGGCTATCTGTTGCGTAACCACATGGACAAGGATTCATTGCTGCTAGCAACATAAACCTTGCGGGATAACTCAAGCTCATTGAAGCCCTGGAAATAGTAACATCACCATTCTCAAGCGGCTGTTGCATCACTTCGAGGACATTCTTTTTAAACTCCGGCAATTCATCAAGAAACAATACACCATTGTGAGATAAGCTTACTTCCCCAGGTTTTGGGACAGTCCCACCGCCAATTAAACCAGCATCACTTATTGTATGATGTGGTGACCTGAAAGGTCTAGTCGCAACCAAACCCTGTGTCGCAGGCAGAAGTCCTGCAACGGAATGTATTTTCGTAGTCTCAAGTGCTTCGTCTAGAATTAAATCGGGTAAAATAGTAGGTAATCGTTTGGCCAACATAGTTTTACCACTCCCAGGTGGCCCTACCATGATAACATTATGTCCACCTCCAGCTGCAACTTCTAATGCGCGTTTTACCTGACCCTGGCCTTTTACATCCGAAAAATCTTTGGAATAACGCATGTTCCTTTAAAAAAATTTTCTTTTATCAGCCCGAACTGCTTTAATTGAAATATCTTCGTTTAATATGCCAACAACATCCGCAAGTGAGTTCGCACCCGCTGTTTTTATTCCATCTACAACACTTGCATCCTTTACATTCTGTGTTGGCAAAATAATACCTTTAACTTTTGAATCTCGTGCACAAATTGCAATGGGTAGAGCGCCCTATATCGGTCGCAA
>Ga0310122_10001530_pt1 | contig 14705 bp, 12 predicted proteins | sample CB6_Bottom_1051__FD_203503 | JGI IMG/M metagenome (GOLD analysis project Ga0310122, IMG submission 203503) | Marine microbial communities from Western Arctic Ocean, Canada - CB6_Bottom_1051 | ecosystem: Environmental > Aquatic > Marine > Oceanic | place: Canada: Western Arctic Ocean | collected...
GGCTTTCGGGCGGCGTCGCGCACGCCTTGCGATGCCCCGCATCGCCGCGGCGCACGCGCCTTGCCGAAATCCTTGCTCGGCCGTCTCTATGGGTCATGATCACTGATCCTTGGTATTAAACCGCCAAATCTTTTTCAGCTTTTTCTTGCGTCCCTAATCGCCATGCCGCATTTTCCCGCCATGCCGAATAGCGACCAAGGAACAGCTTTGGTTACCGGCGCGGCCAGGCGCATTGGCCGCGCTATCGCGCAAGCCCTTGCCGGTGGCGGCTGGGCCGTAGCCGCCCATTATCATCGCTCTGGCGCCGGCGCCGAGGAGCTGGTTGCCGCGATTACCGATGCCGGCGGGCGCGCCGCCGCGTTCCAGGCCGACCTCACCAGCGAAGAAGAGACGCGGGGCGTCATGGCCGCCGCCGCCAAAGCCCTGGGTCCGGTCACCTGCCTGGTAAACAACGCATCGCTGTTCGAAGAAGACGGCCCGGACACCGCTGGCCGCGCCCTTTGGGACCGGCATATGGCGGTCAATCTCCGGGCGCCCTTCGTGCTTGGCCAGGAGTTGGTGTTGGGATTGGCCGACGGTGGAACCGCCAATATCATCAATCTGATCGATCAAAGGGTCACCAACCTGACACCGTATTTCACATCCTACACGCTGTCCAAGTCGGGTCTTTGGACCCTGACCCAGACTCAGGCCATGGCCCTGGCGCCATTGGTGCGGGTCAACGCCATCGGCCCCGGCCCCACCTTGCGCGCCGAACGCCAAACGCCAGAACAATTCGAACGGCAATTCCAGGCGGCGCCGCTGCGGCGGGCCGTGGACCCGGAAGAAATTTCCGGCGCCGTTCGGTTTATCCTTGCCAGCCCATCCATGACAGGGCAAATGATTACCCTCGATGCCGGACAGCATCTGGGATACTCGACACCGGAGCGCCCGGAACCCGATTTTTGAGCGATCCCGATGCGGCAATGATTATGATTGGAAAACCGAACCAATGACCGCCAACGAATCCAACGTGGTCCATGCCTTCGACCTTGCCGACGCACGGCAATCGGTGCGCCATGTTTTTATCCGCGATCTGTTGCTCGATTGCCTGATCGGCGTCCATAAACACGAGCAGGATAAGCCGCAACGGATCCGCATCAATTTGGATCTGGCGGTTTTGGAAAACACCGGCGCCCGTTCCGACCGGCTGCGGGACGTGGTCTGTTATGAGGATTTGGCCGACGGTGTTCGCCAATTGGTGGGATCGGACCACGTCAAACTGGTGGAAACCCTGGCCGAAAATATCGCCGATCTCTGCCTGAGCGATACGCGGGTGCGGACCGCGCGGGTGCGCGTGGAAAAACTGGATGTGTTCGAAGACGCAGCCAGCGCCGGCGTCGAGATTGAAAGATTTCGTAACCGTTGATGGGCCGTCTGAGGCGTATGATTTGCTGTCAATTTGCGCGCCAACCCCTTGCAATTTTTAGGTTTTCAGCGGCGCTGGGTGGCGCAACTTGTACACAGGCGCCGAGGCGGGCGCCGTTCTGCTATCGTAATTACGATCTTACGACATGTAACAGGCCCGTTACACACCAAATTGCTAAAATTGTTTGTTTTCAAAATGTTGCAAGAGTTTTCAATATTTTGCGCAAGATTAAAAATTTTATAGTATTCCGGGGGATAGAAGTCCCGGCGAGCGGTTTTCAACATATTTATTCACAAGCTTGGTGATCGCGCATTTTCTTGTCATTGTAGGCGCCGGCTGGCGCAAAACGGCGTAACCTAAATGTCCGAGGCACAAACAGAAAAGCAACCCGTCGATCCGGCCGCGCCCGGCGAAAGTGTCGAGAATGCCGGCGTCGCGGCAATTCGCGCGGCGCTCAAGACCTTGCCCGGGGCGCCCGGCGTCTACCGCATGATCAGCGCCGACGATTCTGTGCTCTATGTGGGCAAGGCGAAAAACCTGAAAAAGCGCGTCGCCAGCTACACCAACTTAAGCCGCCAGTCGCTGCGCATCGCCCGCATGATCAACCGCACCCGGGCCATGGAGTTCGTGACCACCCATACCGAGGCCGAAGCGCTGCTCCTCGAGGCAAACCTGATCAAGCGCCTGGCGCCCCATTACAACATCCTGCTGCGCGACGACAAGTCGTTTCCCTATATCCTGGTCACCGGCGATCACGATTTTCCGCAGGTGCTGAAATACCGGGGGGCGCGCAACCGGGCGGGCCAGTATTTTGGCCCCTTCGCCTCCGCCGGGGCGGTCAATCAATCGCTGGCGGTGTTGCAGCGGGCGTTCCTGCTTCGCACCTGTTCCAACGCGGTGTTCGACGCGCGCACCCGTCCCTGCCTTCTGCACCAGATCAAGCGCTGCGCGGCGCCCTGCGTCGGCGGCGCCGGGGCCGAGGAATATGGCGAGCTTGTGGATCAGGCGCGGCAGTTTCTGACCGGCAAGTCGAAGGCCATTCAAGAGCGCTTGGCGGGCCAGATGCAAAGCGCCAGCGACGCCCTCGATTTCGAAAAAGCCGCCATCCTGCGCGACCGCATCCGCGCCATGACGACCATCCAGGCGCGCCAGGATATTAATTCGGCGAATGTGAGCGAGGCCGATCTGGTGGCCCTGCATAGCGCCGGCGGCCAGGCCTGCGTCCAGGTATTTTTTATTCGCGGCGGCTCGAATTACGGCAACCGGGCCTATTACCCGGCGCACGCCGCCGACGCCGAGCCGGAACAGATCATCGAGGCTTTCCTAGGCCAGTTTTATGCCAACAAAACACCGCCCCGGCTCATCCTGTTAAGCCATAAATTGACCGAGCCGGTGGTCATGGCGGCGGCCCTGGCGGAGCGCGCCGGGCGCCGGGTGAAGATCGAAGTGCCGAGCCGGGGCGCCAAACGGGCGATGATCGGCCTCGCCCTGGTCAATGCCGAGCAGGCCCTTGGCCGCCGCCTGGTGGAAAGCGCATCGCAGCGGCTGCTTTTGGAAAAACTGGCCGAGCGGTTCGAACTGGAAGGCCCGCCGGAGCGCATAGAAGTTTATGACAACAGCCATATTTCAGGCACAAATGCGGTCGGCGCGATGATCGTCGCCGGGCCCGAAGGCATGATCAAAAACGCCTATCGCAAGTACAACATCAAAGCCACGAACATGAAGCCGGGCGATGATTACGCCATGATGCGCGAAGTTCTGAGGCGCCGGTTCGCCCGCGCCCTGGACGAGGACCCGGAACGGCTGGGCGCCGGCTGGCCCGGACTGGTGCTGATCGACGGCGGCGCCGGCCATCTTTCGGTGGCCGCCGAAGTGTTCACCGAGCTGGGCCTCGAAGATGTGCCGTTCGCCGCTATCTCGAAGGGTCCGGACCGGGACGCCGGGCGCGAACAGTTTCACCTGCCGGGCCGAAATGCGTTTCGCTTGGACAGCCGCGATCCGGTCCTGTACTTTTTACAAAGGCTTCGTGACGAGGCACACCGCTTTGCCATCGGCACGCACCGCGCGCGCCGGGCGAAACAGATCGAACGCTCGCCGCTGGATGAGATTCAAGGAGTCGGCGGCGCGCGCAAGAAGGCGTTGCTGCATCATTTCGGATCGGCGCGGGCCGTGTCGCAGGCCGGGCTCGCCGATCTCGAAGCGGTCGACGGCATCTCCAAGGCGCTTGCCGGACGCATTTACGGCTGGTTTCATTCCGACGAGTAACGGTTGATGAGAATTAACAAGGAAGTTTAAGACGAAATACGGACAATGCCGACAAATCTGCCAAATATTCTGACCCTGTCGCGCATCGGCGCGATTCCGCTTTTGATCGCGACCTTCTATTTGCAGGCGCCGCTCGGCAACTGGCTTGGCCTCGGCATCCTGGCGTTTGCCGGCTTTACCGATTTTTTAGACGGCTATTTTGCCCGCGCCTGGCACCAGCAATCCTTTTTCGGCAAGTTCCTGGATCCGATCGCCGATAAGCTTTTGGTTTCGGCGCTGCTTTTGATGCTGGTCGCATTCGGACGCGTTCCCGGCATCGCGATATTGCCGGCGGTGGTCATTCTGTGCCGCGAAATCCTGGTTTCCGGGCTGCGCGAGTTTCTTGCCGAAATCCAGGTCAGTGTCCCGGTCAGCCGGCTTGCCCAATGGAAGACAGCCCTGCAGATGGTGATGCTCGGTTTTCTGGTGGTGGGGTCCGCCGGACCTCAATTCGGGCCGCTCACGACCACCGAGGTCGGAGTCATTGGACTTTGGATCGCCGCCATACTGACCCTGGTCACCGGCTATGATTACCTGCGCGCCGGCATCCGCCATGTGGGCAAACTCGATAATCCGGACCGCGCCGAAGACCAAGCCGGCGAGGCGCCGAAATGAAGATATTCGGCATCGCCGGCTGGAGCGGAAGCGGCAAGACAACGCTGATTACCAGCCTGTTGCCGAATTTGACGGCGCGCGGCATCAGCGTTTCCACCGTCAAACACGCCCACCTCGGATTCGATATCGATAAGCCGGGCAAGGATTCCTTTGTGCACCGCATGTCGGGTGCGTCCGAAGTGGTCATCGGCTCGGCCACCCGCTGGGCATTGATGCACGAATTGCGCGGCGCCCCCGAACCAACCTTGTCCGAATTGATCTCCCACATGACACCGGTGGATTTGTATCTGGTTGAGGGTTTCAAATGGGAAGGCCATGCCAAGATGGAAGTTCACCGCCCGGCGGTGGGCAAGCCCCTTTTGCAGCCGGACGATCCGACCATCCGCGCCATCGCCTGCGATACCAAGCTGGCCGGTATGGCGGTGCCGGTCATGGATGTGAACGACATTTCTAGCATCGCCGATTTCATCCTCGATCAATGCCAGTTGCAGGCGGCGTGAGCGATGACCGATCTGGACGACTGCTTCCGAATATCCGATCAACGGATCACCGTCGGCGAAGCCCTGCGCCGGTTTGCGGACGGGCTCAGCCCCGCCGCCGGCATCGAAAAGACACCCACCGCCCAAGCCCATGGCCGCATCCTGGGGCAAGATATCGTCGCCCGCTTCGATACGCCGCCGAGCGATAATTCCGCGGTCGATGGCTATGTTGTCTATTTCGATGATCTGCAGACCGATGGCGAAACAAGCCTGAAGGTAGCCGGGCGCATCGCCGCCGGACACCCTTTGGAGGGAACCGCGAAGCGCGGCGAAGCCCTGCAAATATTTACCGGTGCGCCGGTCCCGAAGGGCGCCCAAGGCGTCGCTCCCGATACCATATTCATGGTCGAGGATTGCCGGGTTGAAGGCGATGTTGTGACCCTGCCGGCCGGCATCAAGCGCGGCGCCAACCTGCGCCGCGCCGGCGAGGACGTGAAGACCGGCAACCTAGTCTTAAAGTCCGGCAGGCGACTGCGCCCGCAAGATATCGCCATGGCGGCGTCCCTTGGGCTGGCGGAAATTCCCGTCTATCGGCGCCTCAAGGCGGCGGTATTTTCCACCGGCGACGAGGTGCGCGAACCAGGCGCGCCCCTGGAGGCGGGTTGTATCTACGATGCCAACCGCTTCGCCATCATGGCCATGCTCGAGCGCCTCGGCGTTAAGGTGCATGATCTGGGCATCTTTCCCGATGACCGCGGCACCATCCAGGACGCACTGGCCGCCGCTGCGGTCGGGCACGATCTTCTGATCGCTTCGGGCGGTGTTTCGAAAGGCGAGGAAGACCATGTGCGCGCCTCGGTCGAAGCCCTGGGCGCGGTCCATTTCTGGAATCTGGCGATCAAGCCGGGGCGCCCGGTTGCCCTCGGCTATGTGCGGGCAGGGGATGGCAAAACGCCGTTTGTGGGATTGCCGGGAAATCCGGTGGCGGTGCTGGTCACCTTTTTGAAAATCGCGCGGCCGATCGTTTTGCTGCTGGCCGGCGCCGGCGCCGGAGAGCCGGTCCTGTTCAAGGTTGCCGCCAATTTCGATTTTGAGAAAAAACCGGGGCGCCGGGAATGGCTGCGCGCCACCCTGGCCAGGAGCGATAGCGGCGCCCTCACGGTCGGCAAATTTGCGGATGGCGGCTCGGGCATTATTTCGTCCATGGTCGCCGCCGACGGATTGATCGAACTGGACGAGGAATTGACAACCGTGCGCCAGGGCGATCTGGTGGATTTCCTGCCGTTTAACGAGGTTATGGGCTGATGAAAGTATTGTATTTCGCCTGGATGCGGGAACGGGTTGGCATCGCCGAGGAAGATGTGGAGCTGCCCGCCGGCGTGACCGATGTGGCCGGGCTGGTCGAATGGATGAAGACCCGGGGCGGCGGCTTCCAAAACGCCTTCACCGAAATGACCGTGGTGCGCACCGCCGTCAATCAGGTCCATGTGGACCTATCGCATCCACTCGAAAATGGCGACGAAGTGGCCTTCTTCCCGCCGGTAACGGGAGGCGGTGCTTGATCCGCGTGCAGACCGAGGATTTTGATGCCGGCGCCGAGATTGACGCCATGCGCGAACGCTGTGCCGATGCCGATGCCGGCGGCCTTTGTTCGTTCATCGGCGTGGTGCGCGCCGGCGAAGGCGCCGATCAAATCACGTCCATGACCTTGGAGCATTATCCGGGCATGACCGAAAAGGAAATGGCCCGCATCGAGGCGGAAGCGCGGCAGCGCTGGCCGCTCGCCGATGTTTTGATCCTTCACCGCACCGGGCGCCTGGTGCCGGGCGATCAGATTGTGCTGGTGCTGACCGCCTCCCGGCACCGAAAAGCGTCCCTGGCGGCGGCGGAATTCTTGATCGATTGGCTCAAGACCAAGGCGCCGTTCTGGAAATCGGAGGAAACCGCCGGCGAGGCCCGCTGGGTCGCGGCGCGCGCCTCCGACGAAGAAGCGGCGGCCAAGTGGGATTAATACCAAGGATCACTGATCCTTGGTATAACCAAGAGCGATTGACCAGGAGGGACTGAACCGGCGCCGGCGCCCGGGCATTTAATTCCCCGGACATAGTTGGGTTCCGGCAGTGTCAGTTGGCTTCGGCCCGGTGCGCGATCACGTCGTCGGCTTCCTTGCCGGAGAATTCCTGCAACCGGTCGAATTTATAATCGAACGAGGCGATGCCCTGGCTGAGGGAGCGCAATTCGTTGATCAAATCGAGGGACTCCGATTCCGGCATATGCGCCGATACCTCGTCCCACCCGGCCCAGCCTTCCTTGGGCTCGAAGCCCAATATCTGGCCGCGCCGGCCGCTGATCAGACGCTGCGCCTTCGAGGTGAACTCGGTGGGCACCGATATGCAAATCTCTAAGATCGGTTCCAGCAGCACCGGCGAGCATTTCGGCATGCCTTCGCGCATGGCCAGCGAGCCGGCGGTCTTGAACGCCTGGTCCGACGAATCGACGGCGTGGAACTGGCCGTCGGTCAATTCCACCGAGACATCGACCACCGGAAAGCCCAAGGGGCCGCGCACCAGAAAATCCTTCACGCCATGTTCGACGGCGGGAATGTATTGTTTGGGCACGACGCCGCCGGATATGGAATTGGTAAATTGAAAGCCGGAACCGCGCGGCAGGGGTTTGATCTCCACATGCACATCGCCGAATTGGCCGTGGCCGCCCGATTGTTTTTTATGGCGGGCATGTTGCGACACGGGCTTGCGGATCGATTCCTTGTAGGCGACCTGCGGCAATTGCGCCTCGACTTTCAGCTTGTTGCGGTTCGACAATCTTTCGAGGGCGATGCGGAGATGGGTCTCACCCTGGCCGCGAATGACTTGTTCGGACGTATCGGGGTTCGGCGCATAAATCAGCGAGGCATCTTCCTCGATGATCTTCGCCATCGCGGTCGCCATCTTCACTTCGTCGTCGCGGTTACCGGCATGAATCGCAAGCGCGTAGACCGGCGTCAATGGCTGCGGCCAGTCGGCTGCTTCGGCATTGCCCGAGGCCGACAGGGCATCGCCGACTTTGACATTTTCGACCCGGCCGAGGGCGACCAGATCGCCGGCGCGGGCGCTCGAAACCTTGTTCTGCTGCAAGCCCATCATTTTGAATATGCCGCTGACCCGGGAACCGTTGAGGCTGCCGCCGTCGGTGAATTCACCGCGCCAAAAGCGGACGAAGGTCAGTTTTCCCGAAGTGGAGCCATTGTAAATCTTTAAAACCTGCGCCAACACTTCGCCTTCGGCGTCGATGCCGTGACGGTCCGCGGTCTGGGCAACCTCGGGCGCTTCGTGGCGCAACGCCTTCATCAGCCGCTTGATGCCGCTTTCGGTTTCGGCGGAACCAAAAAATACCGGCACGATGGAACCATCCTGCAGGTCCTTGCTCAGATTTTGGTATACGTCCTCGGTTCCCGGCAGCACATCCTCGAGCAATTGCTCTAGCAGATCGTCATTAAAATCGGCCAGCGTTTCCAAAAGGACGGTGCGCTCCTCGTCGGTCCGATCGGTCAATTCGGTGGGAACTTCAATCAAATCCGATTTGCCATTGCCCGAATATTTGTAGGCGCGCTCCGAGACCAGATCCACGTGCCCGGTGACTTCGTCACCGTCGCGGATCGGGATTTCGCGCAGTACCAGCGGCCGTTCGGTAAGCGCTTGCAAGGCCTCCAGCGTGGCTTTGACCCGGGCCTCGACGCCATCCATTTTGTTGATGAATATGATGTAGGGCAGCCCGCTGCGGTCCAATTCCTTCATGGCGCGGGTGGCGGCGATGGCTTTTTGGGCGCCCGGCTCGACCACCAAAACCGCGATATCGGCGATGGCGATGGCGTTGAGCGCTTCCTGTGCAAGTTCGATCGAACCGGGGCAATCGATAAAGGTCCAATCCTCGCCCAAATATTGGGCCGAGGCGATATTGATCTCGACGCTCATGCCCCGGTTGCGGGATTCCGGCGATGAATCGCCGACCGTGTTGCCGTCGCCGACGCTGCCCTTGCGCGACAGCGCGCCGCAGGCATTGAGCATGCTTTCCAGAAGCGTTGTCTTGCCCGACAAATAAGGGCCGACGATTGCGGCGCATCTTGGTGTGGAAGTTTCTTTAGCGGCCAATTTTTTCCTCCCGGATCGATCGATCCCTGTCTTTCTGGCTTGCCCGGGCAAATGGCATGCCGGACTCACCTTATGACATTAAAGGTACCCGCTTGAACCAGGGATTCAAGAGATTCTTTGCCCGCCAAGAGACGGCCAAGGGATGATCAGGAGCTGCCTTACGATAACCGCCGCTGGCTAGCTGAGCGCCGCCGCCGCCCGTAGAATGCGCGCGCACCCGTCTTCCAGCGCCTCGGTGTCGGTGGCGTAGGAAATGCGGAAAAACGGCGACAAACCAAAAGCCGAGCCCAAGACCACGGCGACACCTTCGGATTCCAGCAAATAGGCGCAAAAATCGTTGTCGTTTTCGATGACCTTGCCGTCCGGCGTGGTCTTGCCAATAGTGCCGGCGCAGGACGGAAAGACATAAAACGCGCCTTCCGGCGTCAGGCATTCGATGCCGTTCGCCTGATTAAGCTTTGCCACCACCATATCGCGCCGTTCCTTGAAGATGGTGTTGCGCCCGGCCAGGAATTCCAGCGGACCGTTGAGGGCGGCGACGGAAGCGGCTTGGCTGATCGACGAGGTGTGTGAGGTGCTTTGCGATTGCACTTTGTTCATGCCGGCAATCAATTCGGCCGGTCCGGCCGCGTAGCCTAAACGCCAGCCGGTCATGGCAAAGGATTTCGAGACCCCGTTGAGGGTCAGCGTCCGCTCATAAAGGCCGGGCTCGATCTGGGCCGCGGTGGAAAACTGGAAATCGTCGTAAATCACATGCTCATAAATGTCGTCGGTCATCACCCAAATCTCGGGGTAACGCATAAGAACGTCGGTCAGCGCCTTCAATTCAACGGCTGTGTAGCCCGATCCGGTCGGATTGGAAGGCGAGTTGAGCATCACCCATTTGGTTTTCGGCGTGATCGCCGCCTGCAACTGATCGGGCTGCATCTTGAAACCATTTTCGGCGCTGCAGGGGACGAACACCGGCGTGCCGTCGCAGAGCAATACGATATCGGGATAGGTCACCCAATAAGGCGCCGGGATGATCACTTCGTCGCCGGCCTCGACGGTGGCCATCATGGCGTTGAAGATATTCTGCTTGCCGCCGCAAGCCACCTGCACCTGATCGGGAACGTAGGTGAGCCCGTTTTCGCGGCTAAACTTGGCGCACACCGCTTCGCGCAGCTGAATCGAGCCAGGCACGTCGGTATATTTGGTATAGCCATCGCGAATGGCCTTGACCGCGGCGTCCTTGATATGGTCGGGGGTGTCGAAATCTGGCTCGCCGGCGCCGAGGCCGATGACGTCGCGCCCCTCCGCTTTCATCTGGCGGGCGCGCCCCGTTACGGCCATGGTCTGCGAGGGCTGAATACGGCCCAATCGGGTTGCAAGTATGCTCATTGGCTGATGGGTCTTTCCGGGTGTCGAAATCGGGCCGAACCTACGCCCGGTCCCTCGGCCATGCAACTAAATTTCAAAAGCCGTTCGCGAGGCCGAAGGGCCGGCCATGGGGGCAAATTGGCCGGCTTGCCGCAAAAGACGAAACGGGAGAAGCGATCCGCTGAAGTTCGCTTCTCCCGTTGTTCGGTTTCGGCGGCGAGGGGGGGGTTACGCCGCTTCACCAAGTCGTAGAATTGGCTCCATTTGTCAACTTTCGTATCGAAACGAGACCGCCACCACGACTGTGCAAATAATGCAAATCATTCGCACTTGCCCTATTCTGGTCATTCCCTAGCGAATTAGTCAAGTATGATTTCCCGGCCGTTGACTTCACATTCTTGAGATTTTCCCCTTGCGCCGTCATAGTTGTGCGCCATGCCAACCGACCCGCCTCCGCATCCTCTAAACCATCCCCGGGCCCGGCTCTTGATCGTCGGGCTTGGGGTCGTGGCGGTGCCGCTGGATTCCTCGGTAAATGTGGCGTTTCCTTACATAACCGGTCATTTTTCGATTCCTGTATCCGATACCAGGTTGATCGTCGTCAGTTTCATCCTCACCACCATCAGCTTGCTTCTCATCGCCGGGCGCGGCGGCGACGTTTGGGGGCACCGGCGGGTATTTCAGACCGGATTGATGGTCTCGGCCGGCGCCCTGGCTCTGGTTGCTTGGGCGCCGACTTTTACCACTCTATTGGCCGCCCGGGTCCTGCAGGGGCTCGGCGGCGCGCTGCTCATCGGCAGCGGCCCGGCCCTGGCCATCGGGCTTTTTCCGGAGAACCGGCGCGGCGCAGTGATCGGCGCCTACGCCATGATGTTCGCCTTTGGCACCGCGGTCGGGCCGATCATCGGTGGCTTTTTGACCAATGCCTGGGATTGGCCGGCGGTGTTCTGGTACCGGGTGCCCATCGGCCTCGCCGCCTTGGTCCTCTCGCCCCTATTGCCGCCTTCAAATACGGCAACGGGGCCGCGTTCCGAGAAACCGGCCAACTTCGATTTCGCCGGCGCCGTCCTGCTCGGCGCCGCCGTCGCCGCCCTGTTTATCGCCCTCAATCTGATCTGGGCCGGCGGCCTTTCCTGGGCCGGCTTTGCCGTCCTCGCCGCCCTTGGCTTCGCCCTCTTCGTGCGCCGCCAGCGCCGCGTTCCCGAACCGATCATCGATCTCGCCTATTTCCGCCAGCCCTGGTTTTCCGGCTTCGCGGCGGCCAGCGTGGCGGTCAATATGGCCAGCTTTACCGTCATGCTGCTGACGCCGTTTTACCTGGCGCGCATCGGCGGCCTCGGGCCCGGCGCGGCCGGTCTGATCCTGGCCAGCTATGCGGCCGGTCTGGCCCTGGCGGCGCTGGCCACCGGGCGCCTGCTGGCGCGCATGGACCGCGGCGCTTCGGGTGCCGCCAGGGCCCAGGCGGCGCGATTGTTGGTATTCGCGCCCCTGGTGAACGGCGCCGGGCTGTGGCTGATCGGCGGCTGGACTTCGGCCACCGGCACCGGTTTCATGCTCGGGGCCATGGTGCTGACCGGCCTCGGCATCGGCATGTTTCAGGCGTCCTATTTCTATCTCGTAACCGGCGCCATGCCCCGCGCCAACCGGGGCGTCGCCGCAAGCCTCGCCGAAATGACCCGCTCGTCCGGATCCCTGGCCGCCGCGTCCCTGTTGTTCGAGCTGTTCCGCATCCGCGCCGCCGCTGCTTCTGGAGGCGCCGGCTTCCTGGCGGGATTTGGATCCACCCTGCATTGGGCGGCGGCAATCTCGTTGGCGGTCTTCCTCCTTTCCTTTATCGCCAGCCTGGGGCGCGGCGGTGGTGCAAAAACCAAACCCAGCGGCTAGACTGTGCCGATGTTCGAGCGCGCCATCTTCATCCCGGAAAAGCGGCCCATCGTCGAAGGCGGCGGCGACTTCCGCATTGTCTCCGATTTCGAGCCGGCCGGCGATCAGCCGGAAGCCATTGCCGAGCTGACCCGGGGGCTCCAGGCCGGCGAACGCGATCAGGTTCTCCTCGGCGTTACCGGGTCGGGCAAGACCTTCACCATGGCCCACACCATCCAGAATCTGGGCCGCCCGACCCTGGTGCTGGCCCCCAACAAGACCCTGGCGGCGCAACTGTACGGCGAGATGAAGGAGTTTTTCCCGGACAACGCGGTGGAATATTTCGTCTCCTATTATGACTACTACCAGCCCGAAGCCTACGTGCCCCGCACCGACACCTATATCGAAAAAGACGCCTCCATCAACGAGCAGATCGACCGCATGCGCCACGCGGCCACGCGCGCATTGCTGGAACGCAACGACGTGATCATCGTCGCCAGCGTGTCGTGCATCTACGGCATCGGCTCGGTGGAAACCTACGCCCAGATGACCATCAAGCTAAAAGCCGGCGACACAATCGACCGCTCCGAATTGCTCAAGCGCTTCGTCGAATTGCGATATACCCGCAACGACACCGCCTTTTACCGCTCGACGTTCCGGGTGCGCGGCGACGTCATCGAGATTTTCCCCTCGCACCTGGAAGACCGGGCCTGGCGCCTTTCCCTGTTCGGCGACGCGCTGGAAGGCATCTGGGAGATCGACCCGCTCACCGGCGAAAAGGTGGCGGCCCTGGAAGAGATCACCGTCTACGCCTCCAGCCACTATGTGACGCCGCGCCCCACCCTGCTCCAAGCCATCCCGCAAATCCGCGCAGAGCTGAAGGAGCGCGTCGCTTGGTTCGATCGCGAAGGCAAGCTCCTGGAAGCCCAGCGCTTGCAGGAACGCACCACCTTCGATCTGGAGATGCTCGAGACCACCGGCCATTGCGCCGGCATCGAGAACTATTCCCGCTACCTGACGGGCCGCAATCCAGGCGAGCCGCCGCCCACCCTGTTCGAGTACCTGCCCGAAAACGCGCTCTTGATCGTCGATGAGTGCCACGTCACCGTGCCCCAGTTGGGCGCCATGTACAAAGGTGATTTTAACCGCAAAACCACCCTCGCCGAGTTCGGCTTCCGGCTGCCGTCCTGCGTCGACAACCGGCCCCTCAAATTCGAGGAATGGGACGCCATGCGCCCGCAGACCACGTATGTATCGGCCACCCCCGGCCCCTGGGAGATCGAACGCACCGGCGGCGTTTTTACCGAACAGGTGGTGCGCCCCACCGGCCTCATCGATCCCCAGTGCATCCTCCGCCCGGTGGCCAGCCAGGTGGACGATCTGCTGGCCGAATGCCGGGACGCGGCGAGCGCCGGCCAGCGGGTTTTGGTGACCACGCTGACCAAAAAAATGGCCGAGGATCTGACCGAATACATGCACGAGGCCGGCATCCGCGTCCGCTACCTGCATTCCGACATCGACACCTTGGAGCGCATCGAGATCATAAGGGACTTGCGCCTCGGCGCCTTCGACGTGCTCATCGGCATCAACCTGCTCCGCGAAGGCTTGGACATCCCCGAATGCGCCCTGGTGGCCATCCTGGACGCCGACAAGGAGGGCTTCCTGCGCTCAAAAACCTCACTGGTGCAGACCATCGGCCGGGCGGCGCGCAACATCGACGGGCGGGTGATCCTGTACGCCGACAAGATGACCGACAGTTTGGAGTACGCCATCGGCGAAACCAACCGCCGCCGGGACAAGCAAACCGCCTACAACGAGGTCCACGGCATCACCCCCGAAAGCGTGAAAAAGGGCATCACCGACGTGTTGCAAAGCGTCTACGAGGCCGATTACGTCACCGTCGACATGGGCGTCAGCGGCGAGACCCACTTGGTCGGCGACAATTACAAGAGCCACATGGCCGACATCAAAACCCGCATGCTCGACGCCGCCGCCAACCTGGAGTTCGAAGAAGCGGCCCGCCTGCGCGACGAAATCCGCCGCCTGGAGGGCATCGAGCTGGGCCTCGGCAAAGCCGGCGTCGCGCCCAGCGCCGCGGCCGCGGCCGGGCTTGGTCCGGGGCGCATGCCGCAGAAGAAGATGCAAGGCTTCGGCGGGGCGAAGTTGAATAAGAAAAAGAAACGCAGGATCGGTGGGTAGGGGCGGGTTTCAAACCCGCCCGCTCCAAGGTTCGGCGCACCCCATCACCGGAAATATCCCGTTCCGGTGCCCGGGCCGGTTTAAAACCCGCCCCTACGGTAACCAAATTTGGGTGCCCTAGGCGTGCGGCGCATAACAATGCGACGTGCAACACGTGAAACACCATTAACATCATCGTCATTTATATACATTCCTGTACATTTGGAGACTTTTTTTTGGCTCCGAACCTCACCCAGCCGTGCACTCCACGCATAATGGTGCGACACATTCTGGCGAAATCGCCATGGGCATTTGTGGAGGTTTATGGGGATTTGTGGGGGTAAATCCGTG
>Ga0310122_10001531_pt1 | contig 14704 bp, 10 predicted proteins | sample CB6_Bottom_1051__FD_203503 | JGI IMG/M metagenome (GOLD analysis project Ga0310122, IMG submission 203503) | Marine microbial communities from Western Arctic Ocean, Canada - CB6_Bottom_1051 | ecosystem: Environmental > Aquatic > Marine > Oceanic | place: Canada: Western Arctic Ocean | collected...
TGCTCATGTACTGCATCTTCGCGACCTGGTTCACCAGTTCCCCGACGGCGTCCATGATGAAGTCGCCGAACATGAAGTCGATCACCGGCCGGCTGCCGGTCATCGCCGCACCGCAGCCCAGGCCGACAAAGCCCCGTTCGCAGATCGGCGTATCGACCAGCCGGGTCGGACCGTGGATCTCGAACAGCCCGGCGGTGGTATTGAAGTTGCCTCCCCGGACCCCGATCCCTTCGCCCATCACGAAGATGCCCGGATTGCGTTCCATTTCGACAGCCAGTGCTTCGTGAGTCGCCTCGACAAAAGTCAACTCACGCTCACCCGCAGCGGGTTCTTCGCCGACTTGGGGGGCATCGGCGGGGTCGGCGTAGACGTGCAGCGTGGCCGATGCGGGTTCCGGCCACGGGCTGTCCTCGGCAAAGTCACGACTCTCGGCGATCAGTTGCTTGACCTCGTCATCGATCGTGTCGAGTTCTTCGGCGTCGACGAGTCCATCGTCGATCACTCGTTGCCTGAGGCTGCCGATCGGGCAGCGTTGTTTCCAGTCCTCGACGTCTTCGCGGGTGCGGTAGCTGAAGTCGCCCATGCCTTCGGCGTGAGCCCGTGTGCGGTAGGTCTTGCATTCGATCAGGGTCGGGCCACCGCCCGTGCGGGCCCGGGCAATCGCCTCACCAGCCTGTTCGTGGATCGCGAGCACGTCGTTGCCGTCGAGTTCCAGGCCCGGCATGCCGTAGTTCTCGGCACGTCGACCCACGTCGGGGATGGCACTGGATTCATTGAAGGGCACTTCGGTGGCGAACTGGTTGTTCTCGCAGACGAAGATCACCGGCAGGTTCCAGATCTTGGCCATGTTCAGCCCTTCGTGGAACGCGCCGTTGTTGACCGCACCGTCGCCGAAGAAGCAGACCGAGACGCGGTCGCGGTCAAAGAGCTTCTGCGTGTAGCCGCCTCCGGTGGATTGCAGGATGCAGCTGGCGACGATGCCGCTGGTGCCCATCAGCCCGATCTCGGGGCTGAACAGGTGCATGCTGCCACCCCGTCCGCCCGAGCAACCGGTCGCGCGGCCGAAGAGCTCGGCGATCAGCTTGCCGGGCTCGAGACCCTTGGCCAGAGCGTGGCCGTGGCCGCGGTGAGTGCTGAAGATGATGTCGTCGTTGTCGAGGTGCGCACAGACACCCGTCGCGATGGCTTCCTCGCCGACATAGGTGTGGCAGGCACCGTGGACCAGACCACGCTGGTGGCAGCGGGCGAGTTCCTCTTCGCACTGCCGGATCGTCTGCATCGTGCGGTACAGGCCCAGCAGGGTCTCCTTGTCGGGCAACGTGGTGACTAGGCTGGTCATCGGGTGGGTCCGGCGCGATGAGAAAGGGGGGGACGGGGAAAGTAGAAAGTAGAAAGTGGAAAGTGGAAAGTAGAAAGTAGAAAGTAGAAAGGGGAGAGGGTCAGTCGGCGGCGGCGAAGAAGTCGAGGATCATGGGGAGTTGTTTCTGGTAGAAGACCAGGGCGGCGAAGCCCAAGTAGAAGACACCGCAGAAGGAAATGCCAATCCGGGCGATCCATCCGGGGCGGAGCGGTTTGGGGAGGTAGACGAGGTTGTTGCGGAGTACGAAGAAGGCGGTGAAGCCCAGGCCGATGTTGTTGAGGTTGGCCACGACGAGCACCATCATTTTCGGCTGTCCAAAGGTCTGGAACAGGTAGGCGCCGAAGAAGGTCCAGGCGACGTAGACGAACAGGATCGAGTAGTAGATCTTGCGCACCTCGTGTGGCTGCATGTTCTCACGAACGCGTCGCACTCCCGACCAGATCACGTCGGTCCAGCGTCGGCTGAAGTGCTCGACGATCGACATCTGGCTGGGCAGCAGGACCAGCAGTCCGATCAGCAGAGTGCCGACCCAGAGCAGTTTCTGTGTCCCCGCCGAGAGTCCCGGCGCGTGTCTCATGCCGTCGGCGGTCATGATGGCCTGGGCGTAGTCGGGCCGGTCGGGGTCGCCGAACATCGGTGAGAATTCTGCGAACTGGATCGAGAGCAGTGCCGGCAGTGCCATGCCCATCACGCAGCCGGGTGCCCAGATCAGGATCTGGTCGCAGAGGATGTAGCGCCACCAGCCCTTCCAGCGTTCCATGTTTTTGGGTGTGAGCGCGAAGACCTTGCCGATGTGCGAGAGCGTGATGTTACGGCCGCCGACGGCACTGGGGATGGCTCCGACCTGGCTGCCCACTCCCCAGCCCTTGTCCCGCACGTAGTTGGAATAAGTCGAGTTGCCCAGCCCGCCGCCTCCGGCAAACCCTGCAAAAGCGCCCAGCAGTGCGATTTGTGCCAGGAAGATCACCGGGAAGCCGCCATCTGGTCCTTCATCGAAGAAGAGGTTTCCGACCGCTTCGCCGTCCCAGTGGCCATCGCCGTCGAGGTCTTCGTAGCTCTCGACGCTGCCGTCGCTGCTGAGCGTGTAGGGTTCGACGACGTCGGCGTGCCCGTCCTTGTCGAAGTCGGTCTCGTCGGGGTCGAGCACTCCGTTGCCGTTGGTATCTTCGGGGGCCACAACCGGCACGTTGCCGATCTTGAAGAGGCCACCGAAGACGTCGCCCCATTTCTCGGCCCCGACCATCGCCACGCCGATCACGACGCAGAACCCGAGTACGACGACGATCTTGGTCGTCATCACCCATTGCATGGTGTTGTAGATCTTGCCGCCCACCAGGATCGGCAGGGTGACTCCGCCCAGCAGCAGGTATCCCAGCGTATTGACCAGGTCCTTGTCATCGGGTCCGGGGGCGCGATCGAGGTAGAGTGCGGCGATGACGGTGGCGGCGGTGGTCGAGAGTGCCGGGATGAAAGCTCCGACGCTCAGCAGCATCAGCACGCCGATCCAGAAGCTGGGGCCCGGCCGCGCCCGCATGAAGCCGGTGAAGACCGGTTCGCCGCAATACAGCGCATACCGGCCGCATTCGATGTTGTAGAACGTCTGGCCGATGATCGAGACCAGTGCGATCCACATCAGCCCCCCGCCGTACTTGGCGGTGATCTCGGCACCCAGCAGCCACTCGCCTCCGGCCAGTTGCACTCCACACATCACAATCCCAGGACCGATGAACCCGGCCAGGTTCTTCAGACCCAGCCGCTTCGGTTCGGGCAACAGGGCATCACCCCAGGCCGGCAGGCAGGTCTCGGGCCGAAACCGCTCGCCGTCGCCCTGTGCGGCGTCGTCGTCCGAATCGAGGGGCTTGATGTCGCTCATCGCCTGCCCGCCACAATCAGGTCACCGGTCCGGCCGGCGTGTCGCAATGACGTCGCAGGTGCCGGGCGGCTGTGATGGTCCGAGGCTAGCTCAGCCCGCAAGCTGCCACAAGTGGCCGCAGCGTTCGTGTGTGCGAGAAGCCGCGGATGACCGAGACCTTGCCCGGTCCTGGTCCGGTGAGGATCAGGAAGTGATGCCTACCGAAGTCTCCTGGACCGTGTTCGGAGGCTGGGGCTCGACAACGCTTGCCGGCAGGCGGATGACGAACTCGGTTCCCTGCCCGGGAGTGCTTTCGAGCCGGATCTCTCCACCCATCAGTTCGCACAGGCCCAACGAGAGCGGCAGGCCCAGTCCGGTCCCGCCGTAGTCGCGGGTGGTCGATGCAGCCGCCTGCCGGTATCTCGCGAAGACCTCAGCCTGCTGCTGCTCGTCCATGCCGATCCCGGTATCGGCGACCGTGAATTCGATCGTCTCAGCGGTTGCTCCGGATTCGTCGTCGAGCCTCACGGCGGTGATGCTGATCGTGCCCTGTTCTGTGAACTTGGCGGCATTTGAGACGAGGTTGAAGAGCACCTGCCTGAGCTTGGTGACGTCAACCTGCATCGATCCCAGATCGTCGGGGCAATGGACGAGCAGTTGGTTGTGGTTCTTGCTGATGAGCGTTTCGGTGGTGGCCACCACTTCGCGGACCACGTCGGCGATGTCCGCGGTTTCGAGGAACAACTCCATCTGCCCCGCCTCGATCTTGGAAAGGTCCAGCACATTTCCGATGAGCAGCAGCAGGTGGTGGGCGGCCTGATTCACGCGTTTGAGGTCATCGATCTGCTGGGCGTCCTGCTGGTCCTCGGCGTCCTCGAGCAACATTTCCGCGTAGCCGATGATGGCTGTCAGGGGAGTCCTGAGTTCGTGGCTCATGCCTGCCAGAAAATCGCTCTTGGCCTGGTTGGCAGCCATGGCCTGATCTCGAGCGTCTCCGATCTGACTGATGAATTCCGAGACGCTGTGGTTGAGCATGCGGACTTCCAGCGGACCACTTTCGGCCTCGTCAAACACGCTCTGGCTGACCATCGCCTGGTGGGCGGCGTGGCTGAGCGAGGCGAGCGGCTTGACCATGGTTCGCCGGAACCAGAACCACATCATCGTGACGACGGCGATGTAGAGGCAGGCGGCGAGCGCGGCGAGGGTGGTCAGCCGTGAGCGGTCGGTGTCAAATTGTAATTGAGCTTGGAGGGCGTGCTGGTTGACCTCGACTGCAAGCTGTTGCATCAGCCGGTCAATCGATTCGCCTTCTTCATCGAAGCGGGCGAGCAATGCGTTGAGTCTCGCCTCTCGGTCCTGGGCTCCCAGTCCCCCGGCCGTCACCAGGATCCGCTCGACCGATGTGACACGTTCCTGCAGGTCATCGAGAACCGCGTTGGTGGATGGGATATCTCGGACCAATCGCGATTGTGCGAGGTCGGTGATGACCTGGATGAGTCCGGTGGTCTGCTTGTCAGCATCTTCGGCGAGATACGTCTGGTCGCTGGCCAGGACGATATCGACCAGGACCTCCCAGTTTGCGAGTCCGTCTTCGAGTCGAACCAGGTCGCGACGAGTCAGCGAGTCCTGGTCCAGCAGCCGCTCTTCGCGCTCGATCGCCTGGAAGCCCTGGGTGATGACCAGTGCCAGCGTCAATCCGCCCACCGAGCACACCACAACGACCAGCGTGAGGTACTGCCCGATTCTCAATGGCGAGTCCACCGTGCGGAGTCTGAAGCGGAAACCACGTGTCCGGGACTCGGGTTTCGGGGCGGTCGGGTCCGTGTCCCCGGAGCCTGGCCTGCGGCTATTGTATCACACCCGCGTGGACGCAAAGCACTTCGAGTGCGGCCAGTTCGGCGGCGGTCTGGCAGTTCTTGAAGTCTTCAAGTTTGCGTCCCACGAGCGCATTGAATGCCAGAGGATACTCGGCATCGGGCCACTTGGAAGTGGGCTGGACCCGTGTGAGTTTTCCGTCGGCTGCGATGGACCACCAGAGGGTCAGCTGCGGTGGTCCCAGCCAGGCAGTCTTGATGGCGAATCCTGCAGAGCGTCCCTGTTGGTCGAAGAGTTGATAGGCTTGTGTGGCCTTGCGATCGAGCGTGGCGGGCTTCCCGATCAGCCGCTTGTCGAGCAATGCCTTCACCGTCGGTGAGTAGGGCACGGCGACCTGCCGGGTCGGGCCGGTGTGCCCGACCTGACGAGTGACTTCCGACTGGCTTTTCAGGTTCCGCACAATGTCCGGCCAGACTTCGCTGGTCACAGCGATGGTCTTCATGCCGCAGCGGAGCACGGCGATGGCGAGGTCGGCGGCGGCGGCGGGGACTTCGAGCCCGGTGCCGGCCTTCAGTTTCTGGCCATCGGGGGTGAGCAGGGCGCGGAGTTGCGGCAGGGTCTTTCCTCGCAGCTGTCTCTTGAAGGCATCGCTCTCGAGCGTTCTGCGTTGGCGGTTCCGACAGCGTTGAAAGCGAAAGTCGATGACTGTGAGGTTGGCGTCCAGTGCCCAGAGGACTTCCATGATGCCTCGACGATTGCGTTCAGGGCGGACGTGGACCAACCCCGCGGGACGTCCGTCGACGCGGTTGTAGCAGACATAGAGCGTGTGCCGCCCCAGTTCATTGAAGTGCAGCGTAAAGGGCGGCAGTTGCCGGGCGACGGCCTGGCGGGCCTGGGCCGAGACGGTCCGGACGACCGATCGGTAGCGGGTGCCGGGAAAGACCCTGGCGATCTGGCCGGCCGGATCCCTGAGGGCACAGTAGGCCTGGGCGCTGGCGGTCGAGGCACACGCCGAGGCGACCAGCATCGCCACAACCAGCGTCAGCGTCGCTCGGCGGTTCATGAGGTCTTCCTGGAGGTTACCGACGTGTCTTGCGGCCGTCAGATGCGATGGGCTGGGTTCACGTTGGACAGTTGGGTGGACGGGTCTCTTTGCGAACTGGTGAATGCTAGAAGCGGTACCGCAGTTGCAGGAACAGGATCGAGTCGCGTGGTGTGCCGAACCAGGTGGTGAGGATCTGTCGATACATGGTGCTGATGGCCCAGTGGTTGTCGGGCGTGTAGCGGATCCCGAGATTCGAAGTGATCGCCTCGTCCCAGCCGTCGTGAAAGCGGCGTGCGTAGAGGGTCCCCTGCAGGAAGATCAGGAATCTCTCGTCGGGGTCCTCGTAGTCAAATTCCAGCAAGCCGTTAAAGATGTTCTGTTCGTAGTCGCGGCCGTAGTCGACCTGTCCCAGCAGAGACCATTCGCTTTCGAAGAAGTGCTGCAGGTCGAGCCCCACGCGTGTGCGGCGGGTGATCCCTTCAAGACTGCCCACCCCCGAGGGGTCGGCAAGCCCCATCTTGTACAGTCCGACGACTCGCGAGTTGCTCACTTTGCCGTGAAAGAACGATGCGCCGACGATGGTGGTCCTGTCTCGAGGTGTGCCGATGCGGCCGGCCAGGGCATAGGGGTTGCCCCGGTCGTAGTACTCGATGCCCGTGCCGCGGCTGAGCCCGACCTCGTAGTCGAAGTCGGGGAAGTCGCCATTGAACGTGAAGCCCCAGTCGGCCTTGATGCCGAGGTTACCCGGGTGCGTCATGTCCCGCAGCGTGCCGTTGGTGTTGATCGGTTGTTCGAGCCCGTAGGGGACTTCAAAGTGCCCGATCTTGATGTTGAAGCGTTCGTCGGCAATCCCGGTGTAATTGAAATTGAAGATCCTGCTGACGTAATCCCAGTCGTCGGGACCCTCGAAGAACGGAGGATGTTTTCCCACGTCGTTGAGCTTGGTGAGGTAGCCCTGGGCGATCAGGGTGCCGATGTCGGACGTCTCGGTACTGAAGACCTTGTAGAGATCGAAGCCAACAAAGTGGACGGCCGACGCCTTGCCTTTGCGGGTCGAGAGGATACCTCGGCCGGCCAGGTCAACCGTCAGCCTCAAGTTGTCTCCAAACGAACCGAGCCCCAGGCCCGAGTCATCTGCTGGATCGGTCGAGAGTTCGACGAGGCTGTCGCCCTCGAGCGGCTGATGCAGTGCCCTGTTCAGCTCGGCCGGCTCGACCGGCTCAACGGCTTACCCCGGCCTGACCGTCAGCAACGCGGCCAGGGCCAACGCCAGCGTGACCGCCGGCATCCTCGGTCGCTTTGAGATTCGGGCGATCAAACGACGCGGCATCCGAGATTCTCCGGTCGACGAGCGACCTGCGCATCGAGAAGTGAAGGCAGTAACACGGGCACCCAAGCGTTGGGGATCGCTGGTCCGCTGTCTCAGGGATCGGACTGCCGATGGGGTTGGCATGGTAGCGATCAGGAGATCCGCGCCGATTCTGCCGATTGCAACGGCGGAACATGTCGCAACCGTTACAGTTTGTCTGACCGGCAGGGTCGCACGCACAGCGGGTCAGCTTGCCGGGTCGTCGGTCAGCGATTCGATTTTCTCGAGCAGTTCGGGCAGGCGGATCGGCTTGGTGTCGTACTCGTCGCAGCCTGCCTCGAGGGCCAATTCCCGGTCGCCGGCGAGTGCATCTGCGGTCAGGGCAATGATGGGCGTTTCGCGGGTCTGCTCTTCGTTCTTGAGCTGCCTGACGCCATCGAGCCCGTCCATGTCGGGCAGGCTGATGTCCATCAGGATGATGTCGGGGTTCAGTTGCCTGGCCGCTTCCATCCCCTCGCCACCGGTGGCCGCGGTGATCACCTTGTACCCCCTGCGCTCGAGGCGACGGGAGAGCATGTCGAGGATCATGGGGTTGTCATCGACGATCAGGATACAGGTCATCAGCAGCGAACTCGCAGAGTCGGCAGCCCGGATGCAGTGACGGGCGTGGTGGTCGCCGCCGAGTGTAGCCGTTGCGGGTACGAGGAATCCAGAACACTCGGCAACCGGCTCGACCGGCTCCGTCCTGGAGCTTCGCTCGAGGCGACCTGTCACTCGGGGGTGCGGTCGCGCGGGTTATTCGATCCGTAGCATCCGTGCGGGTGGGACCGATCGAAAAGCCGGACTGCGCGGCACCGCCGTTCTAACCCACCGGAGGTCGCCAATTGTCGGAGCTGCGGGAGTGATTCTCGCCCTGCCGTTGGGTCTTGCTGACGATGTTGTAGGTGCAGCCGATACCCCTCACCTTTCCTCTTCGGCTGCATGAGGACTTTTGCTGCCTTCCCTCCGTCGAGAAGCCTCACCGGCTTCTCGACGGTCCTCACACAACTGAGATCGGCACCTGTGAGTAGAGCCCTGCCGGCCACCTGGCCGGCAGGGCTCGTTTTCATGGGGACTGGCTCCGGAGCCTTTGGTCCGCCGCAGGCGGATGCCTGTCCTGGGCACTCAAGGCTTGTTGTAGCCGGGACAGGCACCTGCGGCACGGGCTGCGGAGCCAGTCCCTGGGGCTACGGTGGCCGCGCCCGCCCCGCGCCAGTATCCTCAGCCTCCTGTCTCCCACTCACAGCACTCATAGAGCCCTGCATCGTGAAGATCGAACACCTGGCCTGGAATGTCGAGGATCCGATCAGCGTGGCCCGCTGGTACGTCGAGAATCTCGGCTTCACCATCAAGCGTCAGATTGACGCTCCACCCTGGATCCATTTCCTGGCCGACGATAGCGGTAAGGTCATGCTGGAACTCTATGGCAACACGGCGGTCGAGGTTCACGGCTTCGCCGAGATCCCGGCGATGGGTCTGCACCTGGCGTTTGTGACCGACGACATCGAAGCGGACATGTCGAAGCTGACCGAAGCCGGAGGCGTGCCCGACGGGGAGATCAACACCAACGACAGTGGTGACCGGCTGGGGATGATCCGCGACCCGTGGGGTTTCTGCCTGCAGCTGGTCCAGCGGGCGGTGCCGATGGTCTGATTCTCGATCTTCCACGACTCAACCCCAGGCATGTGAAACGAGGCGATGATGAGCGAGAGCGATTTTGCGGGCCGGCACGTGTTGATCACCGGCGGCACGCGTGGCATCGGCAAGGCGTTGGCGGTGATGCTGGCCGGGGACGGTGCGAAGTTGTCGTTGAACTACGTATCCCGAGCCGAGGATGCGGCGGCGGCTGTGGTCGAGGTCGAAGCGGCCGGAGGTCAGGGGGTGGCGGTGGCCGGGGACGTTTCGACTCCGCAGGGGGCCGCCGCGATTGTTGCAGCCGCCCGCGAGGCACTGGGGCCGATCGACATGCTGGTCTGCTCGGCGGGGACCAGCAGCCCGACACCGGCTGATGAGGTCACCTGGGAGCTGTGGAAGCACGAGTTGAGCGTGAATCTCGACGGCACCTTCACGATGATCTACGCCGTCAAGGACGAGATGATCGAGCGAGGCTTCGGGCGGATTGTCACGGTCAGCTCGATCGCCGGGCTGCGGGAACGCATGAACCAGGTGTCCTACTCGACGGCCAAGGCCGGCGTGATCGCGCTGACCCGCTGTACGGCTCACGCCTGGGCCGGCAAGAACGTGCGGGTCAACTGCCTGTGTCCGGGCCTGACCGAGACCGAGATGGCTCACACGCTCGGCGACGAGGCCATGGCTCACATCATCGAGAACACACCGATCGGCCGGATCGGCCAGCCCGAGGAGCTGGCATCGGTGGCCCGCTTCCTGCTTTCCGAAGAGTCGAGCTACATGACCGGCCAGACGATCGTCGCCAGCGGCGGCCGCTGCATGCTGCCGGGCTAGCCGGCTGTTGCATGTCTCAGGTTCTTCCGAAAACAGCGACGCACATGTCATCCCGAGCGCAGCGAGGGATCTCGACGGTGGCATTTCGACAACGGCTGAGATCCCTCGCTGCGCTCGGGATGACATGATGTCCGGCACCACGGCAGAGGAGCAACTGCAGGTCCTCTACCAGCCCGAGAGGCCCGAATTGGGTTATCTGCCCGAGGGTCCCTTCGATTGCGGTTCCGGCCAGATCAGCTGGGTGGCCATTCAGCACGGACCCGAGATTCCAATGGGTTCGCTGTGCCTGCTCGACCCACTCAGCGCGTTCAACCGCGAGGTGCCGCTATCGGGTCGGCCGGGGTTTGCCTTCCCGTCCGATGACCCGGACCTGTTCCTGGTCGGGATCGAGCGTCACGTCTGCCGAGTGCGGCTGAGCACCGGTGAGTGTGAACGAATCAGCGACGAGGTGGATGTCGGAGTCGAGAATACGATCATCAACGACGGGGTCGAGATCGACCAGGGGCTGGTCTTCGGCTGCAAGGACCTGGCGTTTGCTGAGCACAAGGCGGGTCTGTACTTCTGGCGCAGCGGTGATCAACGGCTGTTTCAGCTGCGTGATGACCAGCTGTGCTCCAATGGCAAGGTTGTCGGGCGCGAAGGCGGCGGCTGGAGAATCTGGGACATTGACACTCCGACCAGGCAGGTGGTTGCCTACCACCTCGACCCGGATACCGGGACGCTGGGTGAGCCCGAGACGGTGCTGGACCTGACCCATCTCCCGTTCTTTCCCGATGGCATGGTGGCCGGTCGGTCGCCGGGCAGCGTGATCATCGCGTTTTACAATCCCGAGTCGGTTTCAGCCGGCGAGGTCCACGAGTACGACGTCGCCAGCGGTGAGCATCTGACGCGTTGGCTGGTGCCGGGGTCTCCGCAGGTGACATGTCCCTTGATCTGGGCATCTCCCGAAGGGGACCGGCTGGTGGTCACGACCGCTGCTGAGAACATGTCGGCCGAGAAGCAGGCAGAGTATCCTCGGGCCGGGTCGATGTTCGTGTCCGACCCATTCGAGTGACAGGAGAAGGAGCAGGGCATGTCGAGCGAGTTGTGTTTCAAGACGGCTGTTGAACTGAGCGACCTGGTCCGGTCCCGAGAACTCTCGGCCCGCGAACTTCTCGATGCGCACCTCGAGCAGATCGAGCGGGTCAATCCGCGGGTCAACGCGATCGTGACATTGACCGACGAGTTGGCTCGTGAGCAGGCGGCCGCGGCTGACGAGTCGCAGGCACGAGGCGATGAGCTGGGCCCGTTGCATGGACTGCCGGTGGCTCACAAGGACCTGATCGCCACGGCGGGGATCCGCACGACGTGGGGCTCGCCGATCTATGCCGATTTCGTTCCGACAAAGGACGCGTTGATCATCGAGCGGCTGAAGTCGGCCGGTGTCATCCAGGTGGGCAAGACCAACGTGCCGGAGTTCGGTGCGGGGTCCCAGACGTTCAACCCGGTCTTTGGAGCCTGTCTGAACCCCTACGACACCTCGCTTACGTGCGGCGGCAGCAGTGGTGGTGCGGCGGTGGCGTTGGCGTGCGGGATGGTGCCGATCGCCGACGGGTCCGACACGGGCGGCTCGTTGCGCAACCCGGCCAACTTCTGCAACGTGGTCGGCTTCCGCACCTCGCCGGGCCGCGTGCCGGTGTATCCGACCGATCTGGGCTGGTTCCCGATTTCGGTTCAGGGTCCGATGGCGCGAACGGTCCAGGACACCGCGTTGATGCTCAGCGCGCTGGCCGGCCCCGACCCTCGAGTACCGATCTCACTGGCCGAACCGGGCTCGAGTTTCCGCGGCTCACTCGAGCGGGACTTCAGCGGGGTGCATGTGGCCTGGAGCCGGGACCTGGGCCTGTTTCCGGTCGACGACCAGGTGGCCGGTGCGCTCGAGTCGCAACTGGATACGTTTGCGACGATCGGCTGTTCGCTGGATCACGCACACCCGGACTTCCGCGACGCCGATTTCTGTTTCAAGACACTGCGGGCGTGGGCGTTTGAGAGCAAGTTCACTCCGCTGATCGCAGAGCATCGCGACAAGATCAAGGAGACGATCATCTGGAATGCCGAGGCAGGTCAGCGGCAGAGTGGTCCGGATCTGGCTCGGGCCGAGCGATTGCGGACGGCGTTGTTTCACCGGGTCCGTGAGTTCATGGAGGAGTACGAGTTCCTGGTGCTGCCGGTCAGCCAGGTGGCTCCGTTTGATGTCGAGACTCCCTACATCACCGAGATCAATGGTCAGGAGATGGAGACGTACATCGACTGGATGATGTCGTGCTACTTCATCACGGTGACGGGGTTGCCGGCGTTGAGCCTGCCGTTGGGCTTTACCGAGTCCGGCTTGCCGGTGGGGCTGCAGATTGTCGGGCGTCACCAGGATGATTTTGGTGTTCTGCAACTGGCCTACGCGATCCAGCAGGCGACGGGCACCTGGCAGAGGCGACCCGAGGCAGTGGCTGGGGTGTGATCCCCCCGGGGGCGAAGCAATTCAGACCAATCCGGGGATCGGCTGGGTCTCTTCGAGCAGGTTGATCAGCTCGGTCGGCACGCCGCGGGTGACTCGGACCTCGCCGACGTCGAACAGCGTGTAGAGCACGGTGGCGAGCAGGTCACGGGGTGCGTAGGGGGTGGAGATCGGCCTGGTGGCGTGGTTATCGGAGCGTCCGATCACCTGTCCTGAGGGCACGCCGCCTCCGGCCACCAGCAGGCTGGTCAGCCCTCCGTAGTGGTCTCGGCCCCCGTTCTTGTTCTTGCGAGGTGTCCGTCCCATTTCGCCGGTCACCACCAGCATGATTTTTTCGGAGAGCCCTCGCTGGTGGACATCTTCGAGGAAGGCTGCGACGGCGTGGTCGACCTGGGGTCCCAGCCAGTTCATACCGCCGAGGTTCCCGGGGCTGTTGCGGTTGCTGTGGAAGTCCCAGCCGCAGTCGCTGACTGTGACAAACCCGCAGCCGGCCTCGCAGAGCCTACGGGCCATCAGCATCTGCTTGCCCAAGAGGTTCGACGCGCGGCTCATGTCGTACCAGCGGTGGACGTCGGAGTTCTTGAACAGGTGCGAGGTATCGTATTGGGCGACGGTTTCGCTGCGTTCACTCGAGAGGTCAAAGGCGTGGGCCACTCCGCGGGTGATCACCTCGAAGGCCTGCTGCTGGTACTTGTCGGTCTGGTCGACGAGCGACTGGTCGTCGAAGCGTCGCTTGAGTTTGTCGAGACCTCGCAGCAGCAGTCGGCGGTTCTCGAAGCGGTTCCGCGGCAGCTTCAGCTGCATGTTGTCCTTCAACTGGCCTCCGCCCTGGGGATTGAAGGCGACGTAGTTGGGTCCGAGATCTCCGGCGGCCGTCAGCGTGGGCAGTGCCTTGGTCTCGAAGTTCGACTTCAGCTTCAGTCCCGGATCGATCGCCTCGGGCACCACCAGCACGTTGGTCGGCATGCCGGTGACGGGTGAATTCGCGCCGGCGACGCGGGCGTACAGCGCGCCCATGGTCGCCTTGAGCGGGTTGTTACCGCTGGCGACCTTCTGGTAGGTGTGTGCCGAGTTGTTCGAGCGGTACGAGCGGACGATGCTGAAGTGGTCGGTCATCTGCGAGAGCTTCTCGAAGTGACCTCCGAAGGTGATCCCCGGGATGCGGGTCTGGACCTCGCCCGAGCAGCTGTGGATTTCTGACGGGGCGGACATCTTGGGGTCGAACATCTCGATGTGCGGTGGTCCTCCCGAGAGGAACAGCAGCACGACTGACTTGTCGCGAACCGGGTGCCCGGCGGCGGCCAGTGCCTGGCGGACCGAGAGCATCTGGGCCAGACCCATGCCTCCCATGGCCAGGGAGCCGACGCCGAGAAAATCGCGGCGGGCCAGGCCCTCGCAGTGGCGACTCGGTCGAGTGTCAGAGAGTGTCAGCATTGTCGGACCCGGTATCGATCGACGGGGAACCGTCCGCTGTGTCTACCTGAAGGATACATCAGGATTGGCCGATGAGAAACCCGCATCTGCCATTGATGGTCATCGTCGAAGGATTGCGTCGATCGTGGGGGAATTTGTGAAATGATGAAGGAACGGGTTCGAAGGGTGGGTGCACTGGTCGCTGGGTGAGGAGCTTGTTGGCTGCGGTGGAGGCTGCGGATGTTGCGCTCGCTGTCATCCCGAGCGGAGCGAGGGATCTCAGCCGTTGAGATTCCTCGCTTCGCTCGGAATGACAGAGTCAGCGGCTCGGAATGACAGAGTCAGCGGCTCGGAATGACAGAGTCAGCGGCTCGGAATGACAGAGTCAGCGGCTCGGAATGACATGCCTGTTCACACATCCAACCCGGCTTGCACTTCGCCGAGCACTTCGCCGATCGCCTCGACGATCTCGTCGAGGTCGTCTCTGGTGGTGCACAGTGGTGGCGAGAGGTTGATGAGGTGACCGGAGTGGGCCTTGATCAGCAGTCGTCGGTTCTTGAACTTCGCGTTGATCTGATCGACCAGTTTCGCATCGGCCGGGTAGATCTCACGGGTCTCGCCGTCGGCGACCAGGTCGAGTGCCTGCATGAACCCGATCCCGCGGACGTCACCGATGATGGAGTGCTGTTGCTGGAGATCGCGGAGTTTCTCGGCGAGGTATTCGCCGTTGCTGGCGGCCTGTTCGACCAGCCCTTCGTTCTCGATCAGTTCGATATTCTTGAGTCCTGCGGCGGCGGCGGCGGGGTGTCCGGCGAAGGTGAAGACGTGTTTGAGGTGTTTGCCGGGCGCGGCGAATTCGGCGGCGACTTCGTCGGTGGCCAGCGTGGCACCCAGCGGCAGGTAGCTGCTGGAGATCC
>Ga0310122_10001532_pt1 | contig 14704 bp, 16 predicted proteins | sample CB6_Bottom_1051__FD_203503 | JGI IMG/M metagenome (GOLD analysis project Ga0310122, IMG submission 203503) | Marine microbial communities from Western Arctic Ocean, Canada - CB6_Bottom_1051 | ecosystem: Environmental > Aquatic > Marine > Oceanic | place: Canada: Western Arctic Ocean | collected...
CTGCACGTAGATTGAAAATTCGGCTGCGAGTACAAGCTTGGGTTAACTGAACAAATTAGGTGGGGCGTCAATGTCCAGGTATCTTTGCGCCCTGTTGACCGGAGTCGGATAATGGGTGACCCCTTTTATCGACCCCATTTATCGATAAAGTTGCTAAGCTGTGGATGTCCCCAATAGTTCCCGCCGATGAAAAATAGATCTGTCCCTATTTACCGATTACGGAGGATTAAAAATGTTTGAACGTCGTGAGTTTCTCAAGTTCCTTGCCGCGAGTCCTTTGCTTACCAACTACTCTGCGTTTGCGCAGGAGGTGGAGGAAACTACAGGGGAGCGTCTAACCGACCCTTCAGAGGTGATTAATGTCTTCGAAATGGAAGCAGTTGCCCGCACAAAAGTGCCTCCCGCGCATTTTGGCTACCTTGTTACCGGGGTTGATAGTGATGGCACCTTAAGAGCTAATCGTGAAGGCTATACCCGTTTCCAAATCCGTCCCCACCGTCTGGTGGATGTGAGTCGTAACGACATGTCGGTAAATGTTCTTGGCTCCGAAGCCCAATCTCCATTTTTCCTATGTCCCGTTGGTGGTCAAGGAGCGTTTCACCCTGACGCGGAATTAGCTAGCGCCAGAGCGGCAGCAGTAAAGGGTCACCACATGATTTTATCGACTATGTCCTCCACGGCGATCGAGGCGGTAGCAGAAGCACGGGACAGCCCCCTGTGGTTTCAACTGTATTCCACCAATCGTTGGGAATATACCGAAGCCATGTTAAGGCGAGCAGAGGCCGCTGGTTGCACCGCAGTGGCCCTGACAATTGACTTGCCTGGAGGACGTAATACGGAAACCGATCGACTGCTGGCTCGGGAAGATGACAGGGACTGTGCAGTTTGTCATACCCCCCCACGGGTCAAGCCGATTTTCGAAGGGCTGAACATGCGCGGTGTTGGTATTACAGATCCTTCCCTGACCTGGGATGTAATTGGGCGTATGAAAGAAGTCACTAATATGCGAGTCATAATTAAAGGTGTCGAAGTGGGTACCGATGCTGCGCTGGCCGTTCAACATGGCGCCGATGGCATAATCGTGTCCAATCATGGGGGTCGTGCGACTGAAACCGGACGGGGCACTATCGAATGCTTGCCAGAAGTCGTCGCTGCGGTAAATGGTCGAATTCCAGTCATTATTGATGGCGGTATTCGTCGCGGCACCGACGCATTCAAAGCGCTGGCTCTAGGGGCATCCGCGGTTGGCATAGGGCGCCCTTATGTCTGGGGGCTGGGTGCATTTGGTCAGGCTGGTGTTGAGCGCGTGCTGGATTTATTAAATCGTGAATTGGCAATAACCATGCGTGGCAGTGGTACTCCCACCATCGCTGACATTGGCTCTTCTTATGTATTGGATGCGGGGCATAGAGTGCCACGTGGTAGATTGGGCAGAGATATTCTTTAGCGCGGGAGCGATGTGTCCGGAAAATAAATCTGTCCCTATTTCTTTAAAACAAGCACAGATCCGCACGGAACCAAGTTACAATCTCAAGTGTTTAAAACCTTCTTATAAGTAAATAGTTCGAACCCACAGTTATACACGATCAGCCCTGCCATTGGAGAGCCTGCATGAAGTTTACATTTTCGAGAAAGTCAGTAATTGTTACACCACTAGTTCTACTTTCATTTTTTCTGATCGGCCAAAGCAGTTCTCAGGATGCTGACAAGCAGCTGAGTGTCACAGATGATTTGTTTAAATGCCTGACTGAGATGACAAAGTCCAGCGTCGGAGATTTTTTGTCGATAACATACTGGGGAATCTTCAGGCCACCGTGGCGGTTGCCAACTCCGAAAATGGGGGGAGCTATCCTGTTGGATCTTTAGTTTCGCTAATTCCAAGTGAAGTCATGCTCAAGCACGAAGCTGGCTGGAATGAGCTTACCAACGACTGGGAGTTTTTTGAGCTGACGGTATCGGAGCAAGGTTCTGAGATTGCTGTACGCGGCACCACCGAAGTAGTCAATCAATTCGGAGGTAATTGCTTCGGCTGCCACACACCGGCGCGACCCGAATGGGATTTGATTTGTGGAACCGGGCACGGATGTGCTCCTCTACCAATAGATCGTGAAACTATCGCCAATATTCAGAATAGCGATCCACGTTGCATCAAAGAAAACTAACAACTTGACATTTTCATGACAGAGCAACAAAAGGTGGCCAAAATCACCGCTCTTTTGTGATTCGATTCGCTGGTTCGTTTCGCAACTTCCTGATAATGCAGCTAGAAGCAACCAACAAGATTCTTGAGCGTCTTCTTGTAGTGAACAACGATGTTGTTGTGACTGTGACCCCGTATAGCTACCTCCCCTATCTAGGCTTCCAGAAAAAGACCTCAAAGTCGCGGAGCGGTGCTGCCCCCTCGTAGAGTGAATCGTCTATCGTCATGCCCACCCTGGCGGCCCACTGCTCCATCATGGCGATGCGCTCGTTACCGAAAATTTCGATGGCCTCCATCGTATAAGTCGCTTCGCCAATGCGCAGCCATCCATCACCACCGCGGTCCCTCACGCGCTGCGCCCATAATGCTCCGTCCGGGTGAGTGGCTGTGATTACACCATCAGGAGTGCCCACCCAGGACAGATAGGTAACAAAAGGAGGGAATCCGCTTTGCTTCATGAGCAAAGGCAGCCGAACGCTTTCGTTGAGCGGCGTGAAGTCATCCGGGCCCGGAGTTGGTGTTCCTCCAAGAATTACGCCGGGCGTACGAGAAAGTCCCTCGTTGCCAAGGTACGGTGCCGTTAACATCCAGCTCAGCACTGCGGCCAGTAGTACGGCTCCGATCGAGATCCCAGCGAGCTCTCGCTTTTTCATTGCGCATCCTCCGTGTCGATGTATGGGAAGCATAACCAGCATAAGCAAATAGGGACAGATTTACCACCCAATAACAGATCAAAGCTTTGAGATTGAAGTTTTGTAACCTTTTCCATTCTGCAGGCATCAAAGTAGTCAGTACATTCAACTCTTTAGGAACAGAATATCTGGAGCCGCCGAGCGATTTTCGCAACTGGGACAAGCCTGCCCGCTTAGCTCCAATTAAATTGCCCAACCACCAATGACAGGAAATTGAAGATGAGAACCATTTTGATACTCTGCCTGATTGCTCTGTGTAATCAGTTATCGTATGCCACCCAAATCACCCTGGTGCCAGAGGGAAAACTGCATCTGAACTCAAGCAATTCCGGTAGAAATTACAACGACCTGGTGTTGCATTCGATACTCGTAAGCACAAACCCTGGAGAAACTCTTACGGTCGAGTCATTAACTATCGACCTGCTAAGCAACGGCAAAGTTGCGCTCTCCAAATTCATACCAATGGAACGCATTGTCGGTGAAACCCAAGGCTTGGCTGAAATGGTCGCACAGGGGCTGGAGGCATTTCTCAATGCACAGCTATTAACGGAGCAGGGATTTAGCGAGCTGCTCGGACGCGAATTAGAATTTTCCCATTCGACAACGCTTCAACCAGATCAGGTGCTGCTGTTAACCCGGCAGTATTTTAGCCTCGATTTCAACCCTAACGAACTACAGGTTACCGTTTCAGGAACGAATGCAGCAGGCAAAGGCGAAAAGCTAATCGCTATCGCGGAGATTGAGAGATACAGCTCTGCTATCTCTTATACAACACCGCTAAACGGAGCCTGGTTTATGACTTCGCTACCCTCCATACAAAGCCATCATCGCTTAAATCCTCCGACCGAATTTTCAGTAGATTTTTTCAGCGTTAATGAGGACGGTGCAATCTATGAAGGCGACGTCCTGGACGCAACAGGATTTTTTGGTTACGGAGCCGAAGTGTTGGCAGCGGCGGATGGCGAGGTGGTATTTGTAATCGATGACGAAATCTAGGATCGTGCAGCTTACTTTCCCAAGGCGAACGAAACCCCTGCGCAAACCGCCATGCGCGTCAATGATCATAATATGCGGCGATACGCAGCCGATTTTGGCCGTGCCGCTGCTGGAAATCTCGTGACCATTCGACATCAGCAAGATGGAAAAATTGAATACTCTGCCTATGGACACCTGAAGTCCGGCAGTGTCAACGTGTCAGTTGGAGATCTGGTCGAGCGCGGACAGAAAATTGCGGAAGTCGGAGACACCGGAGATAGTGCCGCTGTGCATTTGCATTTTCAAGTTAACGCCGGAGCCAATGTATTCGCATCTAAAAGTCTGCCTGTGACCTTTTCGGACCTGGAGCCCGTGTTGTCAGGTGTCGATCCAGGCAGGTTTGTTAGAGATAAATAGGGACAAATTTATTTTCCCGGGCGGCCGCGACCACGGTGCTCGATACGCACCCCGAGGCGAAGCTCTATCTCATCGATGAAAGCGGCATTGCCGATAAGTTGATTGCGGGACACGCCCTGGCGGATGAGTGCTGTCTCCAAGGGGCTCGCTTCCTGGCTGACAAATTGCCGATAACGCTGCCGGCACTCGGCAGGCGTTGCGCCCAAAGCCAGGTACGCCTCCTCAAGATCAAGCCAGGGCAGCTCGACCTCACCGATACGGGCGCAATGACTGGACCAGGGATACTGCGCAGCATGTACCACCATGTGCGCCTTCACCGGATTGCGTTCCACGTAGCGGCAGCACTGCAACAAATACTGCTCTCGCTAGATGGGACTGATCTTGTACCGGCCCTCCCACAGCGACCCGCTACGTCCTTCCAGTTTGTTTCACCCGCCGTGTCTGGCGAGTCGCCAGCTGTTTCATCAAGCGACTGATGGTTGTGCGATCTGCAGCGGGCTCCACCACAAGATGGACGTGGTTCGTCATCAGGCAAAAGCTGTAGACTTTAACCCCCAACGCCAGCTTCCATTCCCGCAGATTCTCCAGGTAGTAGCGATGGTCATCCGCTTCGACAAATACCGCCTTGCGGTTGTGCCCGCGCTGCACAATATGATGCGGCATCCCCGCCACTATAACCCGTGCCCTCCTTGGCATCGCTGGCTACCCCCTAAGCCAAACTCTATTAGGAAACTATAGACCTGCCCGCGTCCTGGCGCCAACTATTTGCCGAAAATAAATCTGTCCCTATTTACTGTCAATTGAGTAAACTGTCCCCAGATTTCTACAGAACAACAAAGCGCATGGCAACTTCCAAGCTCTTCTCTCATTGCCGCCTGGCCAGCACATTGCTGTGTACACTTATTTGCACCGCATCGATCGCGCAAGAATCCCAATCAGACTTACAGGTAGACGCCATCGTCGCAGAATACTGGCAATACCGACTGCAGGAAAATCCATTGCTGGCGACCCAGTCCGGCATCTCTGAGTTCAACGATAGACTCCCCTCAATAACTCCTGCCGACCGCGACCGGCGCCTGCTCAGTGAGCAGAGGTTCCGGCGTCGCATCCGGGACATCGATTCAGCACGGCTGAGCACCAACGCTCGGGTGAACGCCGAATTACTCGAGTGGGTGTTGGATCAGTCCATCGGGGCTGCAGAACTCAATCTATCTCGCATGCCATTCAATACTTTTTCCGGTTTCTATGCCGCCGTGTTGTCTGCCAGCAATGGCGTACCAATGAATACGGTGCAAGATTACGAGGATTACATAGCGAGGCTGCGAGACGTCGAGCGTTATTTCTCTGAAAATATTGCCAATATGCGCGACGGCATTCGCAGCGGGTTTACACTGCCGAAGGTGGTTATCGAAAACATCTTACCCACTATAGAGGCTCAGCTGTATGACGACCCCGAGCAGAGCAGCCTGTACCAACCTTTCATCACCATGAGCAGCATGATTTCGGCATCGGAGCAGGCGGGCTTACGACTCGCGGCACAAGAGGCAATCAGTCACCAGGCGATACCGGCATTTGCCACCCTTGCCGAGTTTCTGTCCATGGAATATATGCCAGCCGCGACCACTTCTCTGGGCGCGGAACAATTACCTGGGGGCGAGGCTTATTACCGCTATCAGATAAAAGCCTATACCACCCTGGTGGATGCTAGTGCAGATGCGATACACCAGATCGGTCTGGTTGAGGTGTCGCGTATCCGTGCGGAGATGGAGCTGATTATTCAGGAGTTGGATTTTCAGGGAGACTTCGAAGACTTCACCCACTTCCTCAGAACGGATGCGCAATTCTACGTCGATTCTGCGGATCAGCTACTCAAAGAAGCTTCCTTCATCGCCAAGCGTATCGATCTTCAGATGCCAAGATTTTTCGGCAAACTACCACGTCTGTCATATGGCATCGTCCCGGTGCCTGCCGAACTGGCCCCCGGCTATACCACGGCCGCTTACAATTCCGCACCGATCGGCGGCACTCAAGGCGGTTCCTACTGGGTCAATACCCACGCCCTCGATCAGCGGCCCTTATATGAATTGCCGGCCCTGACCCTGCACGAAGCCGTACCCGGCCACCACCACCAGATAGCCCTGGCACAGGAGTTAGAAGACGTACCCGACTTTCGTCTAAGTCAATATTTCACCGCCTTCGGCGAAGGCTGGGGGCTCTACGCCGAAAAGCTGGGTATCGAAATGGGCATCTACCTGACACCCTATGAACATTTCGGCAGACTCAGCTATCAGATGTGGCGTGCCTGCCGGCTGGTTATCGATACCGGCATTCATTCCCAACAGTGGAGCCGAGCACAGGCCATCGCCTATCTCACCAGCAATACCTCCTTGTCGACGGCTAACGTCGAAGCAGAAATCGATAGATACATCTCCTGGCCAGGTCAGGCATTGGGTTATAAGCTGGGAGAAATGAAGATCTGGGAACTCAGACGTAAAGCCGAGCAGGTACTGGGGCGGGACTTCGACCTACGAGAATTTCACGACGTGCTGTTAGGCAGTGGCGCCCTGCCTCTAGCTATGCTGGAGGCGCAGATTGATCGTTATCTCGGGTCTGATTTTGGCTTATGAAAGATATTAAATATTAGGGACAGATTTATTTTCTTAGTCAACTGTCCTCGAAAATAGATCTGTCCCTGTGTACGACTGCAGAAGCCAAGACATATTGCAGGCACTTATTTCTTTATCCAAGCCTGATACACTGGCCGCAATGTGTGAGATGTCCGGCAATTCCAATACCATCTATTGCAACGAAAATCGCTGATGCAAACTGTTCTTTCTGTTGCGGTGGTAATGGTGCTGATGACTTCATGCGCATTGGTACTGCGCTGGGGAAATCTCATTCTCACCGGTCATATGCCGACCCGGCTGTTTGCGTTTTTTGCCATCCTCTTCACTTCGGGATTGGACGTCGGCTTGATTATGTTTCCGCTGACGGAATTTCCGATCTACGAGGTCGAAACAGCCTATGAGTTTACCAATCCTCTTGCCATCGCTTTCGGCTTTTGGGGATTTTTGATCTGGCTATTTTATTTTGTAACCACTTTCTATTTCTGTGTTATCGAGCCCCGGCTTCGCCTATTCGAAATTCCCTGGGTTAAAAGGATTAACAATGGCATCGTTATTGCCACCTGCGCTTTCACCGGCTTCTTGTTCCTGCAATATTTACCCACCTATATAGAGGGCATCACGCCGGTATTTCGTTATGGGCTGGTGGCATTCGTCGTCTTGTTTGCGGTGCTGTCCAGCACCGATATTCGCTATGTGAAAATTCTCAGTCTGTCATCCACCTGGTTATTCTTTTCTCTCATCCTGGTGATGTGGGCCTTCGGTGGTCTCGGTCTTTCTGGGCTGGCTAGCAACCTGGTCGAGCTGGGGGATTACTTCAGCAATATCCATCATTTCATACTTCCCTTTTCGGACTATCACGCCTTCTATCTGTTTTGGTGGTTTGCCTGGAGCATCATGATCGGGCAGTTTGTGGCGCGCTTCGTGAGTGGTTTGCGTGCCTGGCAACTCATAGTCTCACTGTTGATTATTCCCTCCATTCCGATTGCTCTATGGTTTTCGGTGTTGTACGGAATATTCGAAAGCGGACTGGAAATTACCGGCCTTCTCAATGGCTTTATGGTGTTCGTGGGAGTGATCTTTGTCATCAATTCTCTGGATTCTTTGACCCGACTGTATACGGATAACCTGGGGTTGACGGTCGAAAAATTTGGCAGGTTCAAATACGTCTCTATGCACTGGGGGCTACTATATAGCCTGATTCTTTTCTACCAATTTACCCCACTCGAGATCGAATGGATCGGTCTGGTGGTCATCGGACTGTATGCAGTGATAGCCATTCTATTCTTCCGTCGCAGGGCTGTGCTTGCGGAAATCCTGGGCAGCGCCGACAGGTAGCAAGCATGGATGCCTTCGACTTCATTATTATCGGCGCCGGTTCTGCCGGTTGCGTACTGGCCAATCGAATTTCCGCCGATCCGGAAAATCGCGTACTGCTAGTCGAAGCGGGAGGCAGTGACAACAACCTCCTGGTGCAGATGCCCACCGCCCTGTCCTATCCCATGGCAATGCAGCGCTTCAATTGGGGTTATGAGTCAGACCCAGAGCCTGAGCTTAACGGCAGGGTCATTAACTGCCCCCGAGGTAAGGGCCTGGGAGGCACTTCTTCGATCAACGGTATGGTATATGTGCGAGGCAATCCACATGACTATGAGGAATGGGCAGCCTTAGGTGCCAGTGGCTGGGGGTATCGTGATTGTTTGCCTTACTTCAAGCGTGCAGAGACCTGGATCGAGGGGGGCGATAAATATCGCGGCGCCGATGGACCCCTGGGCGTCTGCGCCGGCAATGAGATGCGTCTGAATCCTCTGTACCGCGCCTTTATCGATGCTGGGGTCCAAGCGGGCTACCCAGAAACCACCGATTACAACGGCGCTCAACAGGAGGGATTCGGCCCCATGCATATGACTGTGCGAGGCGGCGTGCGCGAATCCACCACTCGGGCCTATCTGCAACCGGTGAAGCGACGCGACAACTTGACGGTAATCACCGAGACGCTGGTGCAAGGCATCGAATTTATCGACAAACGGGCTACTGGCATTACGGTACTTAGAGACGGCAAGACCTCGAAGCTCCGCGCTCGACGAGAGGTAATCGTGGCCGCTGGTGCTATCGCTTCACCCATGCTGCTACAGCTCTCCGGGCTTGGCTCAGAACACCACCTGCAATCAATCGGCATAGCACTCAAACATGAATTGCCCAGTATTGGTGAAAACCTGCAAGACCATATCGAGGTGTATTTTCAGTTTCACTGCAAACAACCGGTAAGCCTGAATAACAAGTTGGGCCTAATCAGCAAAGCCTTAATCGGCGGCCGTTGGCTGCTGTTCAAAAACGGCCTGGGGTCTACCAATCATTTCGAGGCCTGTGCCTTTATTCGATCCCGAGCTGGTTTAAAGGCGCCTGATATTCAATACCACTTTCTGCCTGCCGCCATGCGTTACGACGGAACCCCTTCGGTGAAGGGGCATGGTTTTCAAGTACACGTTGGACCCAACAAACCCAAGAGCCGAGGTCGAGTTCGCATCAAGACAGCAGATGCCACATCTGCGCCAAGTATTCTTTTTAACTACTACCAGCACGAAGAAGATAAGGCAGCATGGCGGCAATGTATCCGGCTGACGCGAGAAATCATCGACCAGGCTGCGATGGACCCTTACCGTGGAGCAGAGATTCAACCTGGGATTAACGTGCAGAGTGATGACGCAATCGATGCCTGGGTCAGGGAGAATGCGGAAAGTGCGTATCACCCCGCCGGCACTTGCAAGATGGGTAGCGCCGACGATCCACTGGCCGTCGTCGATGAGCAGGGACGCGTCCATGGTCTCCAACATCTACGAGTGGTGGACGCCTCAATTTTTCCAACGCTACCCAATGGCAATATTAACGCAGCGGTAATCATGGTGGCAGAAAAAATTTCCGACGCAATCCTGGGTAAAGTGCCCTTGCCTAGCGCAGATGTGCCCCTAACTGTCCCCAGGAACTGGCAGACCAGCCAAAGATAATTGGGGTCAGAGTAAAAATACAGTAGTTTGATGACGCTGCTATCATAAAAAAGTGATCTATCCCTGTTTACTCAATTCAGACAGCACTTTTTGAATTTTTCCCCACTCCGCAGGGGCAGGGATCGTTGCGCCCAATCATTGGCTCAGAACCATGTACCGGCGAAGCGCGCTCAAATTCGGTCCGACGGTTAAGCCAGTGCTTGTGAATTTTCCGTACACTCGGCGCAATCTTATTTTGTAAGGCTTCAACTTCCCGGTCACTGCCGTCGTGCCCTTTCCACTTACCCACTACGGTGAAAGCTACTACCGGAAATAGATATTCAGTTATCTCCGGTTCTTCTGGCCCCCATTCATTTCGGGTTAGCGCAACTCCCTTCAAGTATCCCTCGCACCACTCATCCACGATAGTAAACTTTTTCCCCTTTACCGTTCTCTCCATGAACAACGGTTCAAAATCTTTCGGCATTTCCATCAGCATGAAACTGATACTGTTCATGTGGCGTACCATGAACGACAGAATAAGCTCAAACTGGTCCGCATTGTCCCAAACCGGTTCGAAATCGCCCCAGACTGTGTGACGTCAGCCCATATGGCACCACCTAAGCCTGTTTGCTAAGAGACACTTCTGCTAATTTAAACTGAAGCAGAGGAGTTTCTAAATGAGCCTGTCAAACACAGAAAAATACGTTAAGGATATACGGCGCAAGACCCGCCGCAAATTTTCATCCGAAGAGAAAATCAGAATTGTTCTGGATGGACTGCGCGGTGAATATTCAATTGCCGAGTTATGTCGTCGGGAAGGCATCAACAGTAATCTCTACTACCGCTGGAGCAAGGATTTCCTGGAGACCGGTAAAAGACGATTGTCTGGTGATACGGTTCGGGAAGCCAGCACAGATGAGGTCGTTGACCTCAAGAAAGAAAACACTGACCTCAAGCAAGCTGTAGCTGAACTGTATCTGCGCAATGACTGGCTTAAAAAAAGTCTGACTGGGCAGGGTGTGACCTTGGACGAAGACTGATGCGCAGTGCGTCCGAAAAGCTAGCCATTATTCGCCTGGTTGAAGACTCTGAATTGTCAGTACGTCGCACGCTGGCCGAACTCAAGATAAGCAGGAGTAGTTTTTATCGTTGGTATCGGGCCTATGAACGGGGTGGCTTTGAAGGGTTAGAAAGCCACAGCCGGGCTTCTCGTCAGCATTGGAACAAAATACCGGATTCTGTTCGTGATCAGGTGCTGGAGATTGCGCTCGATCAAGCGGAGATGACACCACGAGAGTTGGCCTGGCACATTACTGATACGCGCGACTATTTTATCTCCGAATCCAGTGTTTATCGGATTCTTAAGGCACATGACCAGATCACCAGTCCGCAGTTTATAGTGATGAGTGCGGCTGATAGTTTCCGGAATCCAACCCATGAAGTACACGAGTTGTGGCAGACAGACTTTACCTACTTCCGTATCGTTGGTTGGGGCTGGTACTTTCTTTCCACCATTCTTGATGACTACTCTCGTTATATTATCTGCTGGCGTCTGACGACCACCATGGCCGCCAGTGATGTAACGGCCACGTTGACGGATGCATTGCAGGTGACGGGACTCAAGCAGGCGCGTGTTCACCACAAGCCGAGGCTACTTTCAGATAATGGCCCCTGCTATATCAGTGGTGAATTAAAGCGATGGTTAGCAGAGCAACAGATTGAACACACTCGGGGTGCGCCTTACCATCCGATGACGCAAGGCAAGATCGAACGTTATCATCGTTCCATGAAGAATGTGGTCAAGCTGGAGAACTATTATTATCCCTGGGAGCTGGAGCAGGCTATTGCTAACTGGGTTCAGCATTACAACCATGAGCGTTACCACGAATCGTTAGATAATGTGACACCGGCTGATGTGTATCATGGCCGCCAAGAGGAAATCCTGGTTCAACGGGCGATCATAAAATCTCGCACAATGAACCAGAGGAAGGTACAAAACCTGCGGTTAGCAGGATAGACTGGAGCAACCCTATGCAGAAAAGTGTCTCTTAGGATTTAGTGTCAGTGGTCCTAAATGGGCTGACGACGTACAATTGGATAGAAAAGAATTCCTCCTGGCTCGAACAAAGGGATATATGACATTAAATGAGCACAGGGTCAGATCTTGCCGGGAACCGGGGGACACTAAGCCGATAAATTGTGTATTCACAGAGGTAGACGATATGAAAATTGTGAATAGCCTGGCGCTTCGAGTTCTCGTCGCAGCGGGATTTTTGTTTGCCATTAAGCCCACGATCGCGCACCACTCCTTCGCGGGTTTCAGCAATGATGAAGTCAAGGAGTTCACGGGCACCATCAAGGAATTTCAATTCAGGAATCCCCACGTATGGATTCAGATTCTGACAACAAACGCGGAAGGGCAGGAAGAGGAATGGAGCGTCGAGTGGGGCTCCCCCAATCAGTTGGGACGGCGCGGTATTCGTCCGGCAACGTTTCCACCGGGGGCCGAGGTCACCGTGCGGATCCGACCGATGATCAACGGCTCTGCGGCCGGCGCGTTCGTCGGAGCCAAGTTTCCCGACGGCACCATCATCGGCCAATGGGAAGACTAGAGCGGTAACCGCTGTTCCCAAGTGCACGCCCCTGGTGCGCCGTCTTTTTAAAGTGGATGGCTGTCTTGTGTAGATACTGCCATGCATGAGACGGGCCATCTGAGCGACCTAACCGCAGTAGCGACACGATGGAGAAACGGATTGTCATGACGGTTAACTCAAGACACAGGCACAACTCTCTGCGCCCATTGCAAACGGCAAGCGCCCTGCTTGTGGCTCTGTGCATCATATTCCTGCTCCTACCCGAGTCTGCTTACGCGCAGGAGGGAGACTCGCTCCCCGACTGGAGCGGCGTTTGGGCCATGAACGGTGGGACGGTCTTCGACGGAGCCACAGTTGAGGGCCAGGGCGGATCGAACACGCCGGGCGTGCGAGAACATCCACCGTACAACGCAGAATATGAGGCGACGTATGTACGCAACCTGCAGCTTCGTGACGACGGATTGTTCCCGGATCCCTTATCCTTCTGCGGGATTCCTCCCGGGTTCCCACGTATCATGAATATGCCTGATGTTTACGAGTTCGCGGTGACCCCCAAACAAGTCTGGATCATGACTGAAAACGGACCGGGTATCATGAGGATCTACACAGATGGCCGCGAACATCCGGAGCCTGAGATGATGTGGCCCACTCATACCGGAGATTCGGTAGGGCATTGGGAAGGCGATACGCTGGTGTTCGACACGGTAAGTCTTCACAGTTCGGACGAGGGCCGCACGATCCTTGATCGCACGGGCCTTTACCTGAGCGATGCGGCACACATCGTCACGCGAATGCGGAAGCTTGACGACGAAACCATGGAAGCCCGGATGACGATAGAGGACCACAACGCTCTGACGGCGCTGTGGGTCGTGACCAAGACGTACCGGAAACTGGAACAGGGAACGCGTGTGTACGACTATGCTTGCGCCGGGAACAACCGAAATCCAGTGGATTTGGAAAACAACCGGACGCTGATTCTGGGTCCCAACGGGGAAATTCTGAACAGCGATATTCAGCGTTAGGGGTAGAGAGTACGAGGAATAGGGACAGATTTATTTTCCTGGGCGGGAGCATCTGCGCTTCAAAAAATAAATCTGTCCCTATTTACAATTTACAATTCTTTTATAGAAAAATAAGGAGAAGTAACAATGAAAACCAAATCACTCATTCACATGGTCACTGCAGCACTGTTTTTCATGTTAGCAACTGGCTCGTTCGCACAGGCGCCAACCAACGCCACCCATATTCCAAGCGGTGAAATAATGACCGTTTATGAAAATCTGGGTGACACCATCGATCAACAAATCAGGGTGGTTCATATTGGCGATGACATCAATGTAGCGGTTGGCGTTTTAAGGCGCGGGGTCACGCGCACCGAAGGAGAGGAAGTGACCTCAATTATTCATCACCAGATTACCGAGGTGTACTACATACTTTCGGGTTCAGGCATTCTTGTCACTGGCGGCGAGGCTACCGATGCCGTTGAGTTTCCTGCGGATCTCACAGCAGTCAGAGTATTGATCGGCCCCAGTGGCAGGCGCATGGTCACCAATGGCCAGACTCAGACGGTTTCAGCTGGAGACGTAGTCGTTATTCCCGCCGGCGTGCCGCACGGCTTTCGTCATATCCAGGAACAGATTACTTACCTGAGTATTCGGGTTGATCCGGACCAGGTGCTGCCCACCGGCTATGTACATCCTTCACTGGAGCAATAGGGACAGCTTAGTTAAAGGGGACGAAGGGATTAAAAAATAATCCCTTCGTCCTCTTTATTCTACTACGGAGTCCACTACACCACCGTCAGCAGCGCGATCAAACGAATCGAGACACGCTAACATGCAAGACCTAACCCCTATCTTATCGATACAACGTGACCAGATGACATCCGTCTGACGATCGATTGAGAAGAATCTCACACCCGCCCCACATGCATGGTGCTTCGATTTATGGGGGTACGGTCAACTCTAACTAATTAGCTTTCTGGCTCCATCAATCAGTAACTTCTTGGGCTGAACTGCGTCTAATGATAAGTCAGAAATCGATTTTCAGATCAATAGTTAGTAGAGGGGAGAAAACGCTGTGTTACCTCACTTTCTCAGAATGGCCCTAAAGGCCCTTCTGCGCTTTAAATTGCACTCGGAAATCAATTTTCTCAGCCTGGGTTTTGGCTTTATCTGTTTTGTTACCGCCGTACTGCTGGCTAACTACATGGATA
>Ga0310122_10001533_pt1 | contig 14703 bp, 18 predicted proteins | sample CB6_Bottom_1051__FD_203503 | JGI IMG/M metagenome (GOLD analysis project Ga0310122, IMG submission 203503) | Marine microbial communities from Western Arctic Ocean, Canada - CB6_Bottom_1051 | ecosystem: Environmental > Aquatic > Marine > Oceanic | place: Canada: Western Arctic Ocean | collected...
GGAATGCCGGAGTTTTTGCAAAGGCTCAGGGTTTCCCCTTCATAGGCTCGGTCTAACAGACTGTAAGGAACCTCGTTCATGGAAAATGTTTGGAGTTGGTTTCCCAGCAGGCGTAAGTCCTGCGACTGGAAATTGGAGAGTCCTATAGTTGTGGCTTTTCCGCTTTCCTTGAGCGCGCTCATGAACTCGATGAGCCGGGTGCTTTTGTCACGATTGTTGAAATAACTTCCCGGCCAATGGATCAGGTAAAGGTCGACATAATCCCGGCCTAAAGCCTTGAGGGAATTATCCAGGCATTGCTGATAGGCTTTGAGAGACAGTTCGGCATCGGGCCAGATTTTGGAAATGATGATGACGGAATCTTTTTGCGAGCCCAGGGCTTTGCCCAGCCTGCGTTCCGATTCTCCCTCGCCATAACCTTCAGCAGTATCAAAAGCGGTGATGCCGTGGTCGAGGGCGGTGCGTACGACTCGTTCGGCGTCTTTGGGGGAACAGATATTTCCCCATCCTCCGCTGGGCGCGATCTGCCAGCACCCCAGGGTGATGGAACTCCAATCTTTGTCGATGCCATTTATCCGACCATGGTTCACGCAACCCACCTGAAGTAGGTAACGCGCGTCCGGTAAACCTTGTTTCCATTTATATGGATTTCTCCATTTTCGAGTTGGGAAACATGTTCGCGGAACCGCCAGAGTTTCCAGGCCACGGTCAGGACGGAGATTCCGGCAAGAAGGATCACCCCGGCAATGAAGTAGGCGATCAGCGTGGGGTAGGCAAAAATAAGGACGGCCAGGAGAAACAGAATCCCGCCAAAAATAATTATTCCCTGCGTCAGCGCCCTGTGACCCTGGGAAAAAAATTTGTCTGTAAAAGGATTGTTATTAATCATGTCAAACCTCTCTTTCAAAAACATTTCTTCCTTTATTATATACATAAAATCCACCACCCGGCTTGTCAACCCACCACTCGCCGTGGAGTCAATAAGCAAGAACTCATTGAGCTGAGAGCATGGTTGCTAGCGGCAAAATCCATTTCAATTTGTACCCCTGCGGGGCATGAAGGCTGAGGAAGAATACCACGCCTGCGGAAGCTCTTCGCCCACTCCCCGTGGCCGGGCCACGCCCGGTAGGAATAGGGCAAGGACTCGTTAAGCCGTCTGGACTTCCTGTCCCACAGCGAAAGTTATTGCCAGTTGAGTCCAGCGCGTTATGCTCATCCTTTGCCTTTACCCTTTCAGGGCATAAAGGTTAATGAAGAGGATATCACGCATGCCCCGGAGGGGTATCACGCTGGTATTTTTTTGAAATCTTTTTTCTGCTGGGCCAGGGGACGTTTCCAGTTGGTGACTCTGGGGCTGGGATGATAAAGAGGGAAAAGTGTGAAATCCGGAGTTGGAAGAGGTTGAGCAACGTTCTGGTTTAATTTAAAACGGGTGCCGAGGATAAGGTTGAGGGATTGCAGGGCAACGATGCCAAGAGTGACCACCACCCTGGGCCGGATGATGCCAAGGGTCTCTTTTAAAAACGAGGAGCAGTTTTTAATTTCTCCCGTAATGGGCCTGCGGTTATTGCCGTTCTCAAGCGGATTGCACAAAACGGCGTTGGTGATGAAAACCTCAGAGCGGCTCAAACCGATATGATTCAGCAGGATTTCAAAATTATCGCCGGATCGGTCGCCCTGAAACGGCACTCCTGTACGACCTGCGCCAAATCTACCGGGAGCTTCTGCCACAAAAACGATCTTGGTGTTCAACGAACCGTTGGCGGAACTCAAGACAGCGGGTTGATCTGCGAGGCGGGGACATAAACGACAGGAAGCGGCTTTTTTTTCCAGGCGGCGAAAACTATTGCTCATTGGCCCCACGCCCAGTGGTTTCATCGCCGGGCTCCTCCTGGTCGTCTTCATCATCACTGGCCCGGCAAATAACAAAGAAGCCTATGATAAGAAGGACGCTGGCAACCAGGGTGAGGATGATGTCCATGGGAGTTTTAAAAGGGTTTGATGGTGGCGAGGTAGATCATGCCTGCGCCGACAATGAAAATGGCGATGTGTACCATCATTGCGTATTTTTTTGGCAAGGAGTCTTTTTTTATTTGCCTGCCATTTTGAACGCCGAGTGCGATCAGAACAACCAGCAATCCCAATTTCCAGTAAATCCATTGGGATTCTGAAAAAACTCCGGTCTTTACAGCAAGCACCATTCCTGAAATGAGGGTCACCCCTAAAATAGGATAGTAAATGAACTTATGGATCCGATTCTGGGTTTTTCTGAGACCTTCCGCTTCTTCAGCAGTTTTCAGGCGCAAGCGGAGCACAACGGAAAGCGATTGCACAAACAAGGTTCCGATGACCAGACACATGGATATCATGTGCAGGGTAAGAAAAAAGTTTTTCATTTATAATATTCCGTTTTGTTGAGAGTTTTCCGGGACGGAAGCAGTCGGCTCCGTTGTCCAATAGGTGCGACTGGAAACGATCAAGGCCATTCCTATTCCACAATAAATTGCGGCGACTACTACATATCCCCCTAAATACCCATTATAGGAGCGTAATAGGATTCCAAGGCCCATCATCATCGGGATCAAAATATAAAATGGTTTGGCGAATATTTGATGGATACGGACCGGGTCCTCCAGTTCATAAATGCGGGTTTTATTTTTCTGGGCGGTTTTGCTCAATACAAATTTTCCTTTAACCAACCCGATCACTGCGGCTGCGATTCCGGAAAGGATGATGGCGACTTGAGTAGAGTGCTGCTCATGATCCGCGAGCTGATACATGCCAAAGCCACGAACCACAAGGAACAATCCAACCACACACCAAAATCCACCTGCGATAGAAATAAGGCTATTTTTACTCAAAAGATCCCCATTGGTAGATTGTAGGATTAGGTGATAATAGCAGGGAATGGTTTCATCCGCATCCTGTAATGTGAAGGATCAATTCATCTGGGAATATTCCCTCGCACCAGGCGAACAGACATTCTACCGGTTTTGCTTCTATTTAATGGGCGGATTTCTCCATTTTTAAAATCGAATATAGGTGCCTCGTGTCCTGATTCACCTAGTAGCCAGACGGTTGCCTGGCACCCGGGAGGAAAAATGGTTTCCAGATAAATCTCCTTTCCATACTTATCCCTGTTGATTTCTTCAGGATTATACAAGGTGAGGATTTCGTCTTCGTTGGGTAGTTTCCAGTCTTGAAAGCCGCAGAATTTAATGCCATTCATATCATGGACCTCATCCTTGGCCTCATCCCAACTGAACCATTTACCCTCTCTTTGCCATCCGTCTTCCCGAAACCACATGAGAGTGGTTTGGGTGTCAGTCAAGGTGCCATCCTGATTGTCTTTAAATCTGTTTGAGTTAGGCATTACAATTGAATAATTTTAATTGTTAGAGTTAATGGTATCTAGGGGAATCTTTTTTAAACGCATCATCAGTCCTTCCAGGTCAAAGGTGGATGAATTTTTAAGTACTTTATCATTGATAATGTTGTCAAAGGAAAATTTTAGAAGATTATTGGACCAAACGATAAATGGGGTTCCCAATAATATACGCTTTACGGTGCGTCGAGAAATTTTCACCTGAGCATTTGAATTCAGCAATTCAGGGTTGTTGTGCAACACGGCCACGGTTTTAACGGCCATCCATAAAGGCCAGATACAAAACAGGCGCAATGCGATCTCTGTTCTGGGGAGGGCCAGGGTGAATTTTAAGGCGTCGTGCAAATGGCCGTTGGTTTTACAAAGCAAACTTTCCAGGATTTGCAGGTTCTTTTCCATGGATACCCCGGAATGAAATTCGTCCACGGTCAAACCTTTTTCAGAAATGATACTCTTAGGAATATACGACCAGCCTCTGTCGCGGTCGGCAATAATATCTTTGGATATGTTGGTCATTTGGAGACCGAGCCCGAAAGATACAGCGTTTTGGCGCATTGTGTTTCGTGCGGTTTCTGACAAATGAGGCAGTTTTTGGAAAAACAGATTGCACAGCATTTCTCCCACGACTCCTGCCACAAAATAACAATATTCCTCCAGATCCTGTACGCTTGCCAACGGAGTGATTTTGCCAACCTGAAAGCGGCTTTGAAAAAATGCCATGCCCTTTGCCATTTTTGCAACAGCAGGAATAATCTGGGCCTGATGATTTCCGGGGAGCGAGTCAAAGACCTTGAACACTCGTTCGACCTGGTTAAGAAGATCCAGATCATTGGGGCTGCCATCGACCGCCTCGCATTCCCCAACCCATGCTATGAGATTTTTGCCACGGAAATCCCGGTCTTCAATCAACCGTGAAAACTCCATCAGGAGCTTGATTTTTATTTTGGGATTCAGTTTGGCTGCGTCTTCAACCGTATCCACGATTCGGCAAAAAAGATAGGCGGTGAGAATACTACGGTGCAACGTACCTCTTAAAACGGATATGTTGAGCGCAAAGGTTCTGCTAACTTCGGGAAGCGTTTGTACGCAATAGGTCCAGTCGTCCATTTGTGCAAAATAAAATTCCCCATTCAAGGGGAAATCTGGGGCCAAAAAGATTTAAAATGATTAAAGAAAAAAAAGGGAATAAAGGGTTGTTAGAAAAACCTGAAGCTCCACGATAGTAAAAGTATCTAATAAGGCTCGTCACTTATTATCAGGAATGGAGCACTTCTTTTTCCAGGCCTTCGACCCTTTTGGCAATAATTAAAATCTCGGAATGCACTTGGTTGATGATATCTTCAGGGGTACTGGTCCCTGCGGTAATTCCCACGTGCTGCTTTCCAATGAACCATTCCTGATTTAATTGGTGAAACGATTCAATATGGTGCGCCTCAACGCCTTTTTCTGTGCAAACGTGCACCAGCTTTTTTGTGTTGGAAGAATTAAACCCGCCAATGACGATCATTAAATCCACTTGGTCGGCCAATTCATGCACCGCTACCTGCCGGTCACGAGTAGGCTGACAGATCGTGTTGACAAATGCCACATCATCCACATAATCAAGAGCCCGGATCTTTTCCACGAGGTCCTCAACTTTATCTGTTTGCTGGGTAGTTTGCGTGACGATTCCCAGTTTCCGGTTGCCTGAGTCCTTAATCTTACTAAAGTCGTCCTCACTATTGATGACCAAATGATCATCCAGATCCCCTACAATTCCTTTGACTTCCACATGGTCTTCCTGCCCGATCACAACAGGAAAATAGCCCTTTGTTACCAATGATTTAATGGTTTGGTGGACCCTCATCACAAGCGGGCAACTTGCGTCATAGACAATGAATCCGGCATCATTCAGTAGTTTTTTGGTTTTTTCAGCCGCTCCATGGGCAGTGATCATGACTTTCTTGGTCTTGATTTTTTCTATGTCCTCGATTCCTGGTACCAGAGAAACTCCATTTTGTTTTAAAGATTTGCTGACTTGCGGGTTATGGACCAATTGGCCGACTATGGTCAAGTCGGATGCGAATTCGGGAGACATGGCAAGATTGATAGCATCCTGAACCCCAAAACAGGTGCCCATTGCGCTGGCAAGGGAAATTTTCATATATAAATTCCTTAATGGAAACGTTTGCGGCTTTATTTGTAAACCAACAAGTTAGATAATAACAAACTGGGTAGGGGTTTTAAATAAAAAACCCTTACTTAGTGAGGAGGTTTTTTATCATTTGCCAGGTCGTTTGACGGCTAATATCAGCAATAGACTCCGTTAGCGGGATATTTTTAGGACAGACCTCAACGCAAACCTGTGCATTTCCGCAATCGGTGATGCCTCCTTCCCCCATGATGGCATTCAGCCTGTCTTCTTTTCCCATTTCTCCTGAGGGGTGCAGGTTAAAAAGGCGGACCTGATTAAAGGTGGAGGCACCCAAAAAAGAGTTGTCCAGGGTAAACTGGGGACACGCTTCCAGGCAACACCCGCATGTCATACATTCTGACATGACATAACGTTTGGCGCGATCCTGATCCGGCATGATCGGTCCTTCTCCGATGTCATGGCTCCCGTCAATTTCGATCCAGGCTTTGACCTTTTTCAGGTTATCAAACATACGTTCACGGTCAACCTGCAGGTCGCGTATTACCGGAAATTTAGACATGGGTTCCAAGACAATTGGTTTTTCCAGATTATCCACCAACGCGGTGCAGGCTTGCTGGACCCGGCCGTTGATCAGCATGGTGCAGGAGCCGCAAACCTCCTCCAGGCAATTACAATCCCACGTAACCGGACTCACCGTTTTTCCATCCCTTGTTGTGGGGGTTTTCTGAACTTCCATTAGGCAGGAAATGACATTGGCAAAAGGTTTGTCGGGCACCTCAAACGTCTGCCAGTATGACGGGGATTTAGGTTTATCTTGACGTTTAACCTTTATGGTTATGGTTTTTTCAGTCATAGCGATGGTCAGTCATATTTTCTCGGCCGCGGGGTCACCAGCGAGGTGTTGACCTCTTCGTAAGTGATCTCTGGCTGATTGTTTTTATATTGGGCCACTGTGGTTTTAAGCCATTTTTCGTTATTTTCCTGGAACCGTTTCATATAGTCGAGATGGCCGGAAGGAAACTTCTCTTCCGTCACTTCCCCATATTGTTTTTGCTCGAGGTAATCAATGTATTCATGAGGATCGAAATCCTTGGGCTGGTGCAAGTCAAAATCAGGTTTGTAATGGCTTCCGCGGAATTCGTCCCTCATTAAAGCACCTTTAGCAATGATTTTAGACAGATGGATCATGCAATATAACTGGTTGATGAAACTGGGTGACGGATTGGCCCAGTCAGCTGTGTCCAAACATTTTACATCCTTGAACCGGGTCTCAATATCATCAATCGCATGTAAGGTCTTCTCCAAGGATTTATTATCCCGGACAATGAGAACGTTTGCCAGCATGATATCTCCCAGTTCGTGATGCAATTTATGGGGATTTTCGGAGCCATTCATATTTTTGATATCATTAAACCGGCTTTCCCAGTGTGAGCGGGCGTCATCGAAGATTGTGGAGGGGATATCATCCACCGATTTTTCGAGTGAGTCCACATAGTTCATAACGCCCCGGGCCATCATCAGTCCTGTATAAATACAACTCAATAATGAGTTGGCTCCCAACCGGTTGGCACCGTGATATTGGTAATCCACTTCTCCTGCCGCATACAGTCCTTGAATGGAGGTCATCTGGTTTTTAGGAGAGCCGTGATCGATCAATCCATGGCTGTCCGGACCGTAGTCGGTCCACAGTCCTCCCATGGAATAGTGTACTGCGGGAAAGATTTTCATGGGAGTTACGCGGGGGTCCACACCGGTGAATTTGGTATAAATGTCCAGGATTCCACCCAGGCGGTTATCCAGGAATTCTTTCGATTTATGAGTCAGATCGAGATAGACCATGGGGTCTCCGGAAATACCCAGGTTCTGGTTGTAGACGATGTCATAAATTTCACGGCTGGCGACATCTCTGGGAACGAGGTTTTTGAACAGAGGATATTTTTCTTCCAGAAAATAATAGCGTTCGTTCTCAGGGATTTCCCTTGGGTTGCGGTTGTCGTTAGCATCACGCGGCACCCAGATGCGCCCACCTTCACCACGTGCCGACTCGCTCATCAGCCGGAGCTTATCCTGCCCGGGTATGGCAGTGGGGTGGATCTGGATGAACTCTCCATTGGCGAACTTGGCTCCTTGCATATAAGCAGTGGTGGCGGCGGCTCCAGTATTGACAACGGAATTGGTGGATCGTGCATAAACCTGTCCGGGTCCGCCGGTGGCTAATACTACGGCATCTGCCTGTAAGGTATAGATCTCATCGGTTCTCAGGTCGTGAATAACCGCCCCTCGGCAGATTCCTTCTGAATCAAGAACGGCCCCCAGGTATTCATGCCATTCCAGTGTTTTTGCTGAACCGTCATGCACATGGCGCCGGACCTGCTCATCGAGCGCGTAAACGAGTTGTTGTCCTGTGGTGGCTCCGGCAAAAGCGGTTCGGTTATACAACGTGCCGCCAAACCTGCGGAAATCGAGATGCCCTTCACCGGTCCGGTTGAATGCCACCCCCATTCGGTCCATCAGGTGAATGATGGTTGGACCCTGGTAGCACATGTCGCGCACCAGGGGTTGGTGGGCTAGAAAGTCTCCACCCTTAATGGTGTCATAAAAATGTTTTTCAGGAGTATCCCCTTCGTTTTTTGCGTCGATGGCGGCATTGATGCCTCCTTGCGCGCAAACCGAATGGGATCGCTTTAACGACTGGTAAGACACAACGGTCGCTTCCCCATTGCGTTCGCAAAATTTCATGGCCAAGGCTAGTCCTGCCAACCCACCTCCAACGATGACTATTTTTTTCTTTCTATTTATCATGTCTTTACCTCGCTACCGTGGCTTCGACAGGAAGCGGGTTCATATTAAATTCCGCTACTGTTGCTAAAGCTAGAACGGTAAGCGCCAGGCCGATCATTGCGAAAACGATTGCCCCGTTTCTCTGGGCTTGTTCGCCAATCAAAATGCCCCAGGAAACGCAAAAACCCCATAGCCCGTTGCTAAAGTGAAAGGTTGCCGAAACAATCCCTATGGTATAGATAAGTATTCCCTGCAAGGTTTTAAACTCGCTATTCATAATGTCGATCAAAAATGGTGCCGCTTCAAAATGGTGTTTACCTTCCCATAGCTTGGGGCCCACCGTAGTACCCAGGTGGTAAATCAGAAAGACAAAAACAATGGCTCCGGATAGGCGTTGCAATGTGTAAAGGCCGTTTCGGGGATACCGGTACCGATGCACATTGGTTTTGGCAATATTCACCACGTAAAACCCCATAACTGAATGAAATAGTAGGGGAATATATATAAAAGTTATTTCGATGACCAAAAGGAAAGGAATACTGTTTATCGCATCAATACTGAGCTGGTAAGGCCATACCCCCACAGTACGAAGGGAGTTGACGCAAATATGAATGACCAGAAAAGCTCCAATAGGTACGATTCCAGTAAGGGAATGGAGCTTTAAAAGCAGGTAGTGAATCTCATCTTTAGAAGGTCTGACCATAGTTGGAAAATGAAATAATAACCTGATTGCGCAATTTAATAAAAGTCAGCATAGGGTGTTTCCAGACTTGGGCCACATTTTGGCGCAAAAATGGGCATCATACAAGGGTTATCACTGGCGGAGAGGAAAAAAGTGTTGAAAACGGTAGTATATTAAGGAAGGGGGATTAAAAGTCGGATTCCATTAGAGGGCGTTGCTTAAAATCGGGGTTGATTGGCCTGTCCTCGGAACAGATTTTTAGGTGCACGGGATCCTGCACATAAAAATCCACACACCCACATTGGGAACAGATGCAGGTTTGCAAGGGGACACTTTTTTCGACCCCGTGGTCTTGCCGGACAACCATGATTAATTCATTGGTCTTGCTGGTCCTCAGGCTAATGTCGCCCTTAACGATGCTTTTTTCACCGCATTTGCTACAGGTATCTCTGTCGCTGGACATGCCGAGGCTCCTTGGATGAAGGGATTCCCCAATTCACTCGGGAATCAGGAGTTGTGTCCTGAAACCTTATCATATCACAACTTGGGCGAACGGAAATAAACGTTCCGCTTGCGGGGAGGGTGATTACCCCGCCGAAATGCTGAAGACGTTGTCTGTAGCTTGGATGCGGGTTATCAAAGCTTCCGCTTCCTTCACCAGATCCATTCCCTCATTCACTCTTTGCCGCAACTCTTTACTTGCATGAAAACTGGGTTTGTGTCGTACCGGCAATTGAATCAACTCTCCGGTAAGAGGTATTTTGCCACCCGGGCCTTGTATTCATTGACTTTGAATGATCCGAATCCCTGGACAACCACACGCCCGTCTTTATGCAGGGTTTCCATGATAGAATCCAGAAACGCGGTCAAATAAAGGTTGGCCTCTTTTTTAGTCACATCCAACCGTAACGCTAACTTACTCAACAATTGCACCCGTGTCATGATCCCTCCCTCCAGATTGACAAACATTTAGTAACTGCTATAAACAGGTAAAGCAAAAATCGGGCCAAAATGAGCGCGATGAATTAAGTCTAAATTTTTCATAAGGTTAAAGAGATGAGGGTTAACCTGTTGGTTTTTGCCCGGTTATGATTTTTGATAGAAGTGTTCACTTATGTGCACAGCCTAGCCCTTGGTTAACCAACTCTTTGCCACTTAAATAAAAGAAATTGCGGGTCTAAAATTATGGGATTATTTTCTTACTGGTGTAAATGGAAACTTAATTTTTTTCGCGGTGCAGGACCTTGTCTATAAAAAATATTCTGGTTTATTTAACCCACTCCCATGTTGAGGCTTGGAATTTTAGGCCGGAACATAAGGCCTTGTTGGAGAGCAGGATTCCTGGATTGAAAGTGGAAGTATGCCTGAACTCCAAAGATTTCAGGGAACGCTTGCCCCAGGCGGAAGCGGTGATCGTCTGGGTTTTCAAGCAACCCTGGCTGGATTCTGCGCCACGCCTAAAACTAATAGCCACGCCAGCGGCGGGCAATGACTGGATAAAATTGGAGTCTCCGGAAAATTTAAAACTTTCCTTTGGGGGATTCCACGGAACCCTGATTGCCGAAAACGTTATCGGGGCGATGCTCTATTTTTTGAAAGCCTTCCCTTTGTCCACAAAAATGCAGGAACAGAAAAAATGGGCACGGGTCAAGATTTCTGAAAAACTACGGTCGCTCTACAACAGCCGGGTTACCATTTTGGGGTTTGGAGGAATCGGCAAAGTCATCGCTGAAAGACTGAAATCTTTTGGATGTACTATTACAGGAATTAAAAGAAACCTTTTTCCTGTTCCGCGTTATTTTTCCACTGCAGATCGAATTCGAACTTTTGAAAACTGGCAACAGATTTTTGCACAAACCGATCACCTGATCTGTACTCTACCGGGCGGTGAGGAGACGGATGGAATATTAAAGCCGGAGCATTTCGAGGCATTGCCGAAGTCCTGCTATTTTTATAACGTGGGGCGGGGAAATATCTATCAGGAGAGCGATCTGGTCTCGGCGCTTGGAACCGGGGAAATTGCCGGGGCCTATCTCGATGTGTTTGGTGAGGAACCCCTGCCCGAGACTTCCAAATTGTGGGAGATGGAAAACGTTCTCATTCAACCACATCTGTCAGCGGTCTCGCCACAATACCTGGAACTGTTTGTCGAGGAGTTGGCCGCCAGCATGCTGCTGGACCCTGGGAGCAATAGCTTTAATGGCGAGCAATGATTCTTCTCGGCTGAAAAATTCCATGCTATCCGCCTCCCTCCCTAGAGGGCGGCGAGCCGCTGGTGGCTGTGATATTCTTCCTGAGCTCTTCCTTGCAGGGCATAAAGGTTAATGAAGAGGACACCACGCGTACCCCAGAGGGGAGGGGCCGGCCACGTCTAATGGTGGTTACAGCGGTGCTTGCTGGCTGTGAAAATCGGTGGTTTGCTGGAATTTGTGTCCGACAGTGATAAGACTTGCTTCATCAAAATGCCTGCCCATCAATTGCAAACCGACGGGAAGATTTTCTGCCCCGGTAAAGCCGCAGGGAATCGACATCGCTGGTATTCCCGCCAGGTTGGCGGAGATGGTATAAATATCCGCCAAATACATCTGTAACGGATCGTCCAGCTTTTCCCCGAGTTTGAAAGCCGGGTAGGGGGTGACAGGTGCGGCGATCACATCGCATTGCCCAAGCGCGTTTTCAAAATCCTGCTTGATCAACGTGCGTACTTTTTGTCCCTTTAAATAATAAGCATCGTAATAACCGGAACTGAGCACGAAGGTTCCGAGAATGATCCGCCGCTTCACCTCTTCGCCAAAACCTTCCTCGCGGGTGTTCTCATACATATGGACAAGGGTGTCGGATTTATCGGCGCGATAACCATATTTGACTCCGTCATAGCGCGAAAGATTGGTGCTGGCTTCGGCGCAGGCGATGATGTAATAAGTCGCCACGGCGTAGTCGAGATGTGGCAGGGAAACTTCCACAGTCTGCATTCCCAGCGACTCAAGCGAGCGGATGCCTTCCTGCACTGCTTTTTCAACATCGGCATTGATTCCGCCGGTGGTGAAGTATTCTTTGGGAATACCGAGCTTCATGCCCTTGACATCTTTTTGCAGGGCCTGGGTGAAATCGGGAAGTGGGACATCGGCGGAGGTGGAGTCGCGCGGGTCTTTACCGCCGATCACGTTCATCAAGGTCGCCACATCGGCAACAGTTTTGGTCAACGGTCCGATCTGGTCGAGTGATGAAGCAAAAGCCACCAGTCCAAACCGCGACACCCGCCCGTAGGTGGGTTTCAGTCCGGTCACACCGCAAAAGCTGGCGGGCTGGCGGATGGAACCACCGGTATCACTGCCGAGAGCGGCCACGCATTCGTGTGCTGAAACGGCAACAGAAGAACCGCCGCTGGAACCTCCCGGTACCCGGTCCAACGCCCAGGGGTTCATCGTCGGGTGATGGTAGGAGTTTTCGTTGGAAGAACCCATGGCAAACTCGTCCATATTAGTCTTGCCCACTATCACGGCTCCCGCCTGGTGCAACCTTTCGACAACGGTGGCGTTATAGGGGGAAACAAACTGGTCCAGAATCTTTGACGAGCAGGTAGTGCGACTGCCTTCGGTGCATATTAAATCTTTAAGTGCGATGGGAATACCGAGAAGCGGGGCATCTTCCCCAGCCGCGATGCGGGTGTCCGCATTCCGCGCCTGTTGCAGGGCTTTTTCGCGGGTCAGGTGGACAAAAGCCTGAACCTTGTCCTCCACCTGGTCGATACGTGCAAACACCGCTTCGGTCAGTTGTACGGAACTGAGTTTTTTCTGCCTGAGAAGTTCCCGGGCCTGGGTAATTGTTGAGCGGTGCATGAAGGATTTAGGGAATGTCTAGTAATTTGTATATTTATAAGCCGAGCCCACTCTTTGCTAGCCAAATAAAGTTATTGCTATTCGCCAGCGGAGGCTCTCCGCTAAATGATTTTGGGGACCTCGTAATGCCCTTTGTCGTGTGCCGGTGAATCGGATATCGGGTTGTGATCAGCGAGGGGTTTGGGTGCCGGTTCATCATCGCGGAACACGTTTTTAAGTCCTAATACATGTGCCGTGGGTTCCACATCGTCGGTGTTGACCTCTTTGAGCTTTTCGATGTATGCGAGGATCGTCCCCATTTGGCCCGAGATTCGTGCTTTTTCATCGGGGGTCAATTTTATCCGCGCCAGCACGGCCATATGTTCAATATCAAATCCACTATTCTCATTCATCGGATTTTGTGTTCCGCAAGGAAAGCTTTGCATAAGTCGAAAAACCCAAAAAGCGAGATGCTTCGACAAGCTCAGCATGACAACTGCGGGGGTTTTTGGTGTCATCCTGAGTTAGTGATATTCCTTCCGTTACCTTCTTGCCCCGCAGGGGTACATCGAAGGATCTCTGGGGTTATGCAAAGGTCTCCCTGCTAAGGGGTTAGTCTGAGGAACTTTCTTTACGGTCTTTTTTCTTTTTCTTTTTCAGTTCGGCCATTTTTTCTGTGGCGGTGATTTTGTTTGATTTGCGTGCCAGCCGTTTGGTTTTCTTTTTCAGTTTGCGGATTGCGACCGCATCATCGCCTTTTTTAGAGGCTTCCGCCAGATTGGATTTAGCCTTTTTAAGGTGTTCCTGCAGTTTTTCTACGTTTGCCATAATAAGTCGCGCCAATTTTTAAGGGTTTAGAAAAACAACCTTTATACCAAATAATGGCTCAAACCACAACCACTAGGCGCCAGCGTGATACCCCATTCGGGGCATGAAGGCAAATGATAAGCATAACCCGCTGGACTCAACTAGCAATGGTTTGTTAAGCCGAGACAACTCTTTTCTCGCAGACGTGATATTTAATAGCAGTTTTCGTGCCCCGCAGGGGTAGAAAGGTTAAAAACTGGGGAAGAATATCACGTGCTCATTTCCACCGGGCGTGGCCCGGCGGATTCTACAATCACCAGGGTGAAGTCGTCGGTGAAATCGCCGCCATCGAGGAAGTCTTTCGCGTCTTGTTTGGGGGCCTGCCCCAGCTCATCGGCGTTCCGGGATTTACCCAGTTCCAGAGATTTTTTTCCTAGCCGGGGGTTAAACATTTCCAGTGTTTTCATTGGTCATAGAACACCCAGGTCGATTTGTCTGCGGCCCAGGTCCACACCGGAGACCCGGACTTTCACCGGGTCGCCGATGCGGAAACAGCGATGGCGTTTTTGCCCGATGAGCCGGTGCTCGGGTTCGATGAACAGGTAATAGTCGTCCATGATACTGGAAATCTTGACCAGCCCTTCCACGAAAACCTCTTCCAGCTCGACAAAAAATCCGAACCCGGTAACGCCGGTGATGATCCCGTGAAAGGTTTTACCGATTTTATCCATCATGAACTGGGCTCGGCGAAGGTCGATCACTTCCCGTTCTATAGCCATGGCCTGGATTTCCATTTGCGTGGACTGTTCTGAAATTTCGGCAAGCCGGGAGAACAGTCCCTTTTTTTCTTTTGGCGAGCATTTGCGTTTCAGGTACTTCTTGACGATCCGGTGCAGAATGAGGTCGGGATAGCGGCGGATCGGTGAGGTGAAATGGGCATAATGAGGAAAGCCCAGGCAGAAGTGACCGGGGTCGGCCTCAGAATAGCGAGCCTTCTTCATGGTGCGAAGAAGCAGAGTGTTGACAACTCTTTCTTCCGGGCGTCCCTGGATTTTTTTCAACAGGGCCTGAAAATCCGTTGAGCGGACCGGTGAGG
>Ga0310122_10001535_pt1 | contig 14685 bp, 6 predicted proteins | sample CB6_Bottom_1051__FD_203503 | JGI IMG/M metagenome (GOLD analysis project Ga0310122, IMG submission 203503) | Marine microbial communities from Western Arctic Ocean, Canada - CB6_Bottom_1051 | ecosystem: Environmental > Aquatic > Marine > Oceanic | place: Canada: Western Arctic Ocean | collected...
TGTAGCCGTCGACGGGAGGAAACTCGGCGGGCCGCACGACGTGGGGATTCGAGTAGGGGTTGCCGGCCGAGACATTGATCATGGCAACACCCAGCTCGGCCAGCATCGCGGCGACCTGGCAGGGCTCCTCGAGTGCCAGCCCGAGGTGATCGTCGGGGTCGGTGCCGAAGGCGGTCTGCAGCGGCAACTTGTGTTCGCAGGGGATACCGACAACGTCTTTGCCCTGGCCCCGGTAGGGGATCCCGTCGTAGGCGTTCATGCGGGTAACGACCACCAGGTCGGGCAACTCGTCGCGGATTCGTCCGACGACATTGCGGACCAGCCGCGTGCGGTTTTCCAGCGATCCGCCGTAGGGCCCCGGGCGGGTTCCGGCAGCGAGCAATTCGCTGAGCAGGTAGCGGTGGCACTGCTTGATGTCGACGAAGTCGACACCGATTTCTGCGGCAAGCCGGGCGGCGTCCAGGTACTGGTCCTCGATCCGCTTCAGGTCGTCGTCACTCAGAAGCGGCCAGTCGTCGCCGATCGGCCGGCCGCTGGAGCGGTCGACGGTCAGCGGGTCGAGCAACGGGTCGTTGACGGCCAGCAGCGGGCCTCGGTAGCTGTAGCGGCCCGAGTGGGTCAGTTGCAGTCCGACGAGCAGTCCGTCGGAGTTGCCGTTGGCTTCCCGGTGGGCCACTCGGCACGTCTCGATCATCTCGCCGATCGCGGCCTGGGTGTGTTCGGCGAGCCACAGTTGCCGGGGATTCATCCGACCGTTTTCGGCGATGGCGGTCGCTTCGGCCCAGACCACCGCCGCACCTCCGTCGCCGAATCGGCGATAGCGGCGGACGGTCAGTTCGTCGGGAGCCCCCTCGAGCGTTCCGTCACAGCCTTCCATCGGCTGCACCACCAGGCGGTTCTTGGCCGTTCGCGGGCCGATCGGGCAGGGGGTGAGCAGTCCGGAGAAGTCATCCGAGGTCGCGATCTCCAGCCCCAACCTCAAGGCGTCGGTCTCGAGGTCCTCCGTAGTGCGGTACTTGTAGTAGCGGGCCATCGATTGAGTTCGCAGGAGGAGCCGAATCGGTGAGGATTCCGACCGGTGGTCTGTCGCGTTTTCGGTCCGACGGCCCAAGCGGCACGCCGCCAAACAAACGGCTAGTATAGGCCCTGGGTCGGAATGCTCTATCGAAAGCCCCCCGATGCAACTGGGACACTTTACGCTCGAGACCATCTCGGGCGGCCGCTTCAAGACCGACGGCGGCACGATGTTCGGCGTGGTGCCGCGGGCACTGTGGGCCAAGGTCTTCCCGCCCGATGACCTCAACATGATCGACCAGGCGACCAACTGCCTGTTGGTGCGGGGCTCCGACGAGTTGATCCTGGTGGATACCGGCTACGGTTCGCGATTGCCCGAGTCGCTGCGGCGGCGAACTTCGTCGGAGGCGGGTGATCCGTTGCTTGTGAGCCTGGAGGCGGCGGGGGTTTCGCCCGAGGAGATCGGGACGGTGATCCTGACTCACCTGCACTACGATCATGTCGGCGGGGCGTTGCGTGAGGACGAGAGTGGCGAGGTGGTCCCGACGTTTCCCAACGCGGCTCACGTGGTGCAGGCAGGAGAATTCGAGCGGGCCACGTCGGGTCGGGACGAGTTGCGGGCGGCCTACTCGGCCGACTGGGTCACTCCGCTGGCCGACGCCGGGTTGCTCGAGCTGATCGAGGGTGACACCGAGCTGCGGCCGGGGATTCATTCGATCGTCACCGGAGGCCACTCGCTTCACCACCAGGCGTTGCTGCTCGAGAGCGAAGGCCGGGGGGCTCTTTACATCGCCGACCTGTGTCCGACCACGCGTCACCTGAAGAGCCTGTGGTGCATGGGTTATGACGAGGAGGTGCTGGTGACCCGGCGGCGGAAGCCCGAGTTGCTGGGCCGTGCGGTCGCCGAGGACTGGTGGGTGCTGTTTGACCACGATCCGGAGACTGTGGCCGCCCGGCTGGTGGCCGAGCCACGAAGCGAGTTCACGGTTGCAGAGGCGCTTGAGTCGCTGTAAACCGAAGTCACTCCGCGGCCCGCTCCGGCGGCAGATTCAGATCGCCTGGAACGGGGTCGCTCTGACGATGGGCCTACGACGAGGAGAATGACAATGAGCCGGTTGCGGAACGCTGTTGCTGTGGTTTTGCCCCTGTTTGTGGTGTCTGCGGTGTCTGCGGTGGCTGCGGTGTGTGGCCTGATGAACGTCGGGTCCGCGGAGGCTGCCGAAGGCCTCAAGCGAGTCGACGCCGGAGCGGCCGGTTTGCCGCTGCTGTTCTTCGACGATTTCGAATCGGGCCAGGCGGACCAGTGGGCTCCCGGCGACGGCAACGCCTGGCGAGTCTCGACCGCCGGCGGCAGCAAGGTCTACAGCCAGTTCAAGCAGAGCAAGGTCAAGAACCCGGTCCGCTCGCCGTTCAACCGCAGCCTGATCAAGGGAGTGACCGTCGGCAGTTTTTCACTCGATGTGCGGCTGCAGTCGACGATCAAGGACTACGGACACCGCGACCTGTGCCTGTTCTTCGGCTACCAGGACCCCGCGCATCTGTATTACGTCCACCTGGGCAAGAAGATGGACGCCCATGCCAACAACATTTTCATCGTCAACAACAAGCCACGGCTGAAGATCTCCAAGACCACCACAGCCGGGACCAACTGGGACGACAAGTGGCACCATGCCCGGGTTGTACGGGACGTCGTCAGCGGCACGATCTCGGTTTATTTTGACGACATGACGAAGCCGGTCATGACGGCCGTCGACACGACTTTCAGCTGGGGCCAGGTCGGGCTGGGCTCGTTCGATGATACGGGGAACTTCGATGCGGTGTATCTCTTCGGCGATGCCGTGAAGCCGGGCAAGGTCGGCGGTGCCAGCGGCGGCGAGCTTGCGTTTGTCGACAACAAGCCGCCTCGAGGCTTCCAGGCCGTCTTCAACGGCAAGGACTTGAGCGGTTGGAAGGGTCTGATGGCCGGGGGGCTGGGCAACCCGATCAAGCGTGCGGCGCTCGGCAAGGAGGCCTACAAGAAGGCCCAGGCCGAAGCCGATGCCGACATGAAGGCCCACTGGCATATCATCGACGGCGCGCTGGTCTTCGACGGCAAGGGCCGCTCGTTGTGTACTGCAAAGGACTACGGCGACTTCGAGATGCTGGTCGACTGGAAGATCAAGGAAAAGGGCGACAGCGGCATCTATCTCAGGGGCACACCCCAGGTACAGATCTGGGACCCCAAGCTCGGCAACATCGGCTCCGGTGGGCTCTACAACAACCAGAAGAACCCCTCGAAGCCTGCGGGGATCGCCGACAACCCGGTCGGAGAATGGAACACGTTCCGGATCAAGATGATTGGTGCGAAGGTCTCGGTGTGGCTCAACGGAGTGCTGGTCGTCGACACCGTGACGCTCGAGAACTACTGGGACCGCAAGCAACCGATCTTTTCAAAGGGGCAGATCGAGTTGCAAAACCACGGCAATACGCTGTATTTCAAGAACGTATTTCTGAGAGAGATCGCGAGGAATTAGCGCGCGTTTCTAACAAGTTGACTACAACCCCAGTGTGTGCCTCCAATGCTGAAGACCCACTGGCTCAACACGCTGCGGTATCACCTGCAAAGGCACTGGACGAAGCGCCGAACCTCAAGGCGGCGACGAGTGACCAATCAAGCGGCAACAGTGGCCGAGACACTTGAAGACAAGACGCTGCTGTCGGGCTTCTCACCGATTGCCAACGACGACAGCTACACCGCGGCCGACGACACGCTCGACACACTCGCCGAATCCCTCGCCAGCGTGCTCGCCAACGACGATGATCTCGAAGGCGACCCGCTGACAGCCACCCTGATCAGCGGCCCGGCGCACGGAACCCTGACCTCCTTCGGCTCCAACGGTCATTCCGTCTTCGAGCCGGATAAGACCTACGAGGGCACCGACAGTTTCGTCTACGAGACCTCCGATGGCACGGGCACCGACACGGCCACCGTGACGCTCACAATCACAAAGCCCTTCGGTGAACAACTCAACGAGAACGACACGCCGGTCGATGAGGTCGATTGGTACGAGGAGAACTACGCCACCTCCCGCTTGACCGGTGACCTGCAGATCGAACATCCGGCCGACCCGCGGCACCGTCTTGTGTATCAGTCAACAACGCTGCCGCGTCCGATCGTCTCAGTCGAGACCACCTTCTCGATCGACGCGGCACCACCTGATGAGATCGAGGCGATCCTGACCTTCAACGGGACCACCGAGCCATCGATCTGGTACGACACGAGCACGCTTTCACCAGGTGAGGACCTCCGCTTCTCGCTGCAGGCCGACGCGACGTCGCTCTCCAGCGGACACTACGCCTACCAGGTCGATCTGGTAGCCCACTACTCCAGCGGGACCGCAACCCGCCGCTTAACCGGCTATCAGGATATCGTCAATCGCAACACCAGCGAGTTCGGCGTCGGCTGGAATGTCGAGGACTTGGACCGCCTGGTGAAGCAGGGCAGCGATGTGCTCTACGTCCACGGTAACGCAGAGACCGGCTGGTTCACCGACAGCGGAGGTGGGAACTTCACGAGCCCGTCGGGACCGATGGCCTCCAACACACTGATCAAGAACGCAGACAACACCTTCACACTGACAACCCGGCACGGATTCCAGCGGCACTTCAACTCCGACGGCCTGTTGACCTCACGCGTCGATCCCAACGGCAACACGACCGGCTACAGCTACGTCGATGCTGATTCCGATGGCCAGATCGACGAACTCGAGACGATCACCGATCCCTTCGGACGTGAGACCGAGTTCACGAATTCCAGCGGATTGGTCTCTGCAGTGGTCGACTTCGCCGGCCGTACGACCAGCCTCTCTCAAGATGCCTCCGGCCGCACGATCTCGATCACCGCCCCCGATCCGGATGACTCAGGCCCTCTGGCCGCACCGGTCACCGACTTCAGCTATTCGACCGACGACCTCCTGAACCAGAAGACCGATCCGCTGGGCCACACCACGCAGTTTGCGGTGAACCATGGCTACCGGTTGAAGACGGCCACGAACGCCGATTCCACGGTTCGGCAGTTCGAGCCGATTCAGACGTCTGCGCTGGTCGACACGTCCGGAGGCCTGGGATCGCGAACCAACCCGGCCCCGCTCTTCTACCCGCTCGACGCAGAATCGATCACGACAGACGAACTGTCAAACACGACCGACGCCACGACCGATCAGTTCGGCTACCCGCTGAGCTACACCGACGCGCTGGGCAACCTCACAGCATTCCAGCGGAACAGCGACGGACAGGTGACCCGTATCACCCGAGCCGATCCCGACGGGGGCGGGTCCCAGAGCGGACCTGTGACGAGTCTCAGTTACGACAGCCGCGGCAACCAGACCGGGATCACGCACCCCGACACCGCGACCGAGACCTGGTTCTTCCATCCGACTCTGAACCGACCGACCCGCTACACCGACGAACTGAACCGCAATTGGAGTTTCACCTACGACGCAAACGGCAACGTTTTGACGGCGACGGACCCGCTGTGCAACACGACCACGATGACCTACACCTCACGCGGCCAGGTCGCGACCACCACGGGTCCCGATCCCGACGACGCGGGTCCGCTTCAGGCAGCGGTGGTCTCGATCACATACGATTCCAATGGCCGTCCGACTCAGGTCACCCAACCCGACAACACGACCCTGCAGTTCAGTTGGACCACCGCCGACCAACTGGCCACCTCGACTGACGCACGGGGACGCGTCACCTCCTTCTCGTGGGACAACCTCGACCGGATGACGTCGATGACGCTGCCCGATCCGGATGGTGCCGGTCCGCAGTCCGCTCCTCTCACCAGTTACGTCCATGATGCCGACAGTCGCCGCACGCAGATCACCGACCCCTCTGGCAACGACACCACGTTTGCCTTCGACAGTCGGCACCGGCTGACCACGCTCACGCGGCCGGATCCTGACGGCAGCGGACCGGGCACCTCACCGGTCACCAGCTTCTCCTACGACACGGTCAGCAACCTGCTCAGCGAAGTCACCGACGCGTTGGGCAACGATACGTCCTTCGCCTACGACGCCGAGCACCAGTTGTTGAGCGTGACGCTGCCCGATCCCGATGGTGCCGGTCCACAGAGCGCACCGGAGACCACCTACGAGTATGACAACCTGGGCCGTGTGATCAGTGTCGCCGATCCTCGGAACAACGCGACCAGCTACTCGTGGAACAACCGCGATTGGCTCACCGAGATCACCGATCCCTTGAACAACTCCACCTCGCTGACACACAACGCGGTGGGCGAACTGGTGGCGATCGCCGATGGAGCGGGCAACACGGGCACCTATGCCTACACAGCGACCGGATGGTTGACGAGTGTGACGCTGCCGGATCCCGACGGACCGGGGCCGCTCGCACGACCACAGTACCTCCATGGCTATGACAATCTGGGCCGGTTGACAAGCGACACCGACCCGCTGGGCAACCAGACCAGCTACGCCTACGGCATCACCAGCGAACTGACGTCGACGACCAATGCACTGGGTGGCGTGACCAGCATGGCCTACGACGACGCCGGCAACATGACCTCGTGGACTCTGCCCGATCCCGACGGAATAGGGCCGTTGACCGCACCTGTGACCAGTTGGGTTCACGACGATCTCGACCGGGTCACCAGCACAACCGACGCACTCTACGGTGTGCGGAGCTTCAGTTACGACATCCGCAACAACCTGATCTCAGAGACCGACGAGTTGGGTCGCACTACCAGCTACTCACTCGACAACCTCAACCGCGTGACCGATGTCACCGACGCCCTCTCCAACACGTCATCCATCGATTACGACAAGCTCAACAACGTCACCGGTTTTACCGACGCGCTCTCCAACACGACCCAATTCGCCTACGACAACCTCTCGCGATTGATCAAGACCACCAACGCTCTGGGTGGCACTGTCGAGAACACCTACGACGGGAACAACAACCTGACCAGCCGGAAGAACGAGCTGGGCTCGACAACTTCATTTGCCTACGACGAGCGGAATGCGCTGACGACCCTCACCGATCCTCTGTTCAACACCCAGAGCTACACATACGCCGACACCGGTTACCTGGTCACTTCGACCGACAAGGGCAACAACCAGACGAGCTACGGCCACGACACCATCGGACGCTTGACGAGCGTGACTGACGCTTTGGGGAACCAGGAATCCTACACGTACGATGCGGCCGGAAACGTGACCAGCCAAACCAACGCACTCGGCCAGACGACGACCTACGGCCGTGACGCTCTCCACCGGGTCACCTCGATCACCGACAACCTGAACAACCAGACGACCCGGGCCTACGATGCGCTCTCGCGAGTCACAAGCGTCACCGACCCGCTGGGCCATGCCGAGTCGTTCGAATACGACGCACTCTCCCGCATGACAAAACGGACCGATCCACAAAGCGGCGTCACGCAGTTGGCCTGGGATGCGGTCGGCAACATGACGAGCCTGACCGACCCGCGGAACAACACGACGAGCTTTGCCTTTGACGCGCTCAACCAGATGACCAGCCAGACCAACGCACTCTCCCAGATCCGCGTCTTCGGCTACGACGAGGTCGGCAACCTCACCAGCCAGACTGACCGCAACGGCCAACTGCGTGAGTTCGACTTCGATGCCCTGGGCCGCAACACCGAGGAGCGTTGGATGCAGAGTGGCACGCCGCTCCGCACAATCAGCTTCACCCTCGACTCAGCCGGCCAGGTCCTCACCGGCAGCGACGCTGATTCCTCCTACAGCTACACCTACGATGCCCTCGGTCAAGTGACCGAGGTGGACAACCTGGGAACGCCGAACGTGCCCAACGTCGTCCTCGAGAGCACCCTCGATGCTCGAGGCAACCGGACAGAGCTCACCGCGACGATCGGCACGACGGATGACTTCCGGAACGAGTACGCCTTTGATGCGGTGTCCCAGATGACGCAGGTCCAGCAGCAGGGTCAGTTCGCAGGGAACTCCGTGGCCGAGAAACGGGTTGACCTGAGCTACAACGCCATCGGTCAGTTCAGCACGATCACCATGTACGCGGACCTGGCCGGGATGCAGACGGTCGCCACGAGCAGCTCGAGCTACGATGGGGCCGGCCGCCTGACGGGGCTCTCCCACATGAAGGACACGACGACCCTGGGTGACTACAACTGGGGTTTCGATTCGGCGAGCCGGATCACCTCCTCAACCTCGACAGACGGCAGCAGTGACTACACCTACGACACGACCGACCAGTTGACCGACGCCGTGTACTCGTATCAGACCGACGAGGGCTATTCGTACGACGCCAACGGGAACCGGACCAACACCGGATACCAGACAGGCACCAACAACCAGTTGCTCTCAGACGGAACCTACGACTACGAATACGATGACGAGGGGAACCGGACGAAGAAGACCCACAGGACGACGGGCGACTACGTCGAGTACTCGTGGGACTACCGCAACCGGCTGACGCAGGTTGATGTCAGGAACTCGACCGGAACTCTGACCAAACGGGTCGCCTACACCTACGATGTCTTCGACCGCCGGATCGGCAAACAGGTCGACGAGAACGGGAATGGGACCTTTGATCGGGCCGAGTGGTTCGTCTACGACGGAACCGACATCGTCCTGGTCTTCGATGACGCGAGTGCCTTGACGCATCGTTACCTGCACGGACCGGCCATCGACCAGATCTTCGCCGACGAGGACGCCTCGGGCGATGTGCTCTGGGCACTGGCCGACAACCAGGGGACGGTCCGTGACCTGGTTGAGTATGACGCGGTTCTTGACCAGACCACCGTCGCCAACCACCTGAAGTACAACGCCTTCGGGCAGATCACGTCGGAGTCCGATCCGTCGGTTGAGTTCCTCTATGCCTACACCGGGCGCGAGTGGGACGCGGACGCTGAGCTCTATTACTACCGCGCCCGCTGGTACGACCCGGTTGTTGGGCGGTTCGTGTCGGAGGACTCGGTTGGATTCGCCGGCGATGACCTCAACCTGGTCCGCTACGTCGAGAACAACCCGGTCAACTGGAGCGATCCTGCTGGGCTGTTCCGCTACGATCCCAATGATCCGGGACCGCTGATGGACAACTACGGGGCGGGCGGTTGGTTGCAGCCGATCAGCGGGGCGCAGCACCTTCCGTATGCCTGGGATGCCATTGGTCAGGTCGGATCGAATGCGCTGACGGGCATGTACGGCAACCAAGCTGGCTACGCGGCCTGGAGCCGGGCGTGGGCCTACTGGAGTGCGCGACAAGGGGGCGGTGATCTGTCGATCGTTACGGTCCTCGCTCCTTCTGGTGCACTCAATCGTATCGACCAATTCGCCACCGGCATCGCCGATGTCCTGACATTCGGTGGTGTGACGAGCATTCGAAATCAGACGTACGGCAGTATCGCTACGCAGAACCACTCGGGCGCTGTCTACACTGCGGGCCAATGGACGGGTGTAGGCATTGGATTTGCCTTGGGCTTTGGCGGTGGTGCCGGCGGTGGTGCCGCTGCCCAAGTGGCAGCGAACTGGACTCGCCTCGACACCCTTGTTGGTGTCGTTGTTGGCAGCAAGAACGTGATGACGGGGCAGGCCTCATGGTGGGACGTGGCGACTTTCGCGCCCGCAGTCGGCTACGGCGCCGGTCGGATGCGAAAGGCCATGAAACGGACTGGTGATGTCGCCGACGCCCTTCCGACGAACCAAATCGACAACGCCTTGCCGAAGATCCGGCCGTGTTGTTTTGTTGCGGGGACGGAGGTTGTTATTGCGGGGGGGGACCTGGGGCCGTTCGTTGCCGATACGTCTGATGCGGACGCCGCCGTCCCAGTCGGCTGGAGTTGGACTGACACTGTGGTTGTCTTTGCGGCAGGCGCGATTGTTCTTACATCGGCCCATCTCCGTAGCAAGCGGAACAGCGCTGAGGCGAACCGCTATCAGACGATCGACGACTTGTTTACCAACCTTGACGTCGATCCTGATGTCGCCGCCGAGAACGGAGATGAGTCCACCAAGGCACCAGATGAGCAGCCGATTGCACTGGCGGAAACCCACAACGCCATGGCTCCGGTCGAGATAACCTCAAGTCGCGCCAAAACCACCTTGAGTACTCCGCCGGCTCATCCGACAACTACCCAGGGCGGCCAACGACCACGCGTATGCCAGAGCCGCCAGGTTGCAACCCAAAGCGGGCGGAGGCCGCGGTCCAGTTTTTGGGGATCGCGGCTCCTGAGCTCGCTGGTGGGATCTCTTCTTCTCGGCTGGCTCCTCGTCGGGTGGTTCTCGTCGGACGTGCCGTCGGTTGTCGCTTCGACGTCTGCTTCGGCCACCTCCAGTGCCCGCGGGCCATTCTTAACGAAGCCGATCGAGCAGATCCGCATCGGGGAACGGGTACTGGCAAGGAATCCCCTTCGCAGCGAAGTCGATCGGCGATTTGATGAACCGACTCCTGAAACATGGCGGCATCTTACGCTTCGACTGCGCAAGCCCGACGGGCAGCGACTCGACATCGAGCTGCTGCGACCGCTTGCCTGGATCAATGCGGTGGGTGCTCACTCGGAACGGTTCATCCATCTCAATCTTGCCGAACTCGGTGCAAATGGCTTCGCCGAAGTTGTCTCCGTCGCCCCATGTCCACCGATCGCGACGGGAACAGGAAGTGTCGTTACAGGCACATTCTCGCACGCAGCCAGCAACGTGATCACTGTCCGAATCGATGGCATCGACACGCCGATCGGCACGACGGCAAACCACCCGTTTTGGTCCGAGGATCGACGGGCATTCCTGCCTGCCGGTGAACTTCGACGCGGCGAACGTCTGCGCTCCGCGGGTGGTCACACCATACGCGTTTCCAGCATCTCTCGCCGCGGACCGCCTGCGACTGTCTACAACATTGAGGTGCAGGGACAGCACGTCTACTACGTTTCAACTGGGGCGGTGCTTGTTCACAACTCGTGTGACTTAGGCGGCCATGGAAACATCGACGGAGGACTTCTCTCTCAAGATAGCGTGCTCGGCCGCGCGGAGGATTGGCTCGAGCCCGGATATCGAGAGATCGCACCAGATGTCTTTCGATCGGCAGATGGCACAAGGCAATTTCGGATGAGAACGTCTGATCTTACAAACCGGCGACGCGGACCGCATGTGCACTTTGAGGCAATCTCGCCCGACGGTCGTGGCATCATAGAGAACGCTCACATAGGAGTTGTCCCATGACTGTTGGGTTGGTCGCCCGCATCCGGAGCGGCGGTGTCAGTGACACGGTCGCTCATTACGTTGGATTACCACCTGTGCTTACAGGCGGTAGCGATGAGCGGGTTCGGCTACCTCGCGGCGAATTGGTTGTCATAGTTGAAGATGACGACGGAGCGTCCTTGTATCGCTTTCTGCTAGATGGGACAGATGTCGGAGATACGTGGCATGTTTCAGTTCAGGAAGCCAAGGAGCAGTGCGTCTTTGAGTTCGGTGATGCTATAGGTGAGTGGGTAGAAGCTCCGCCAGACCTAGACGAAGCCATTGACTTTGCGGTAGGACGTTTTCGGGACCGTGGCTTGGAGTAAACGACTCTTGACCTTCTACTCGGTTCCAGATCAGGGCCAGCGCGCACCTTTGGGTTATCTTGGGGAATAGGTTAGCTTGCGCCAATCCTGGGGGTCACTCTCGGGGGTGCGCTGGTCCACCGATTCTGAACGCCGCAAAACGCAACAGTGATCGAACGAGAAAACGGCCAACTTACGACACGATTCGAAGCAGATTTGCGGCTGTACGGCCTGTTCGTTGACAATTCGGAAACGGCAAGTCGAGTGCGACGCATTCTCCGCATTCCGGTAGCGTGATCGTGCTTCAGCACACGACTGTCCTGGGGGTCAACTCTTTACACTTGACACTTTTCGTCTCAGTGTCTCGAGCTCCCGTGCTAGAGCCGGGTCACAACCTGCCCGCGATTCCAATCTTCTGACGACTTGGTGCACGCCGCCACCATCTCGGAAATCGTAGTCCCGAGCGACTTCCGTCATGCGACATCCCCCCAGTCGGACCAGTATCCAGATCTGGATCCGGCGATCTGACTCCTCGCTTACCAACTCGTCCACCGCGGTCGACAACTCCTGTGCGGCCAGTCGCTTGATCCATCGCACTTCCTCATCTTGCCCCGCCGATGCGACCAAGTCGCGGAGCCTGTCCCACAGGGCCTCGCCTCCAAGTACCATCCCACCCCTGAGTTGGTCCCACGGCGATCGGACCGGCCGGCCAAACATCTCAGCCAATTGACTGCGGTATTCACTCCGGGCCAACTGCTTGGTCTGTCCAAAACAGCGAAGCGACTCGAGGCTGAGCCACTCAGCACAGGCATGCCGCTCGATCCCCGCAAACTGCCGATGGCTGCTCCACCGGTAACGATCCAACTCACGAGCCCTCTCGGCAGCGATGGGCTTTCTCTTGTTTCGGGGCCGCACCGGGTTGAGGTGGATGTACTTGATCAGCGAGCCTCCAAACAGAACCATGTTGACCAGAACGGCCTTGAATCGACCTTGGAACAGGTGTCCACTCCTGCCATGACGCCGATTGAAACGAACGCTATACGTCGTCTGAGGCCAGCCGATCGCGGCCGAAAGATGCGCTCGCGGGGTCTGAATCAGCAAGTGGTAGTGATTCGGAGCGGGGGTCAACTCTTTACACTTGACACATTCGGTGGCCGGTGGCTGCAAGGCGGAAGAAGTGTCAAGTGTAAAGAGTTGACCTTGCGCCACGAAAGCTTGGGAGAGGGGGATAAGAAGCATGATGTGACTTTGAAACCTTTCGTCGGGACCTTGCGGGTAGTCAATCCCGTCCGGTAGAGCCTGGCCAGCAGCCGGAAGCGAGTCTTGCGTGGGGTTGGGGTTGGGGGCACCTCACTCCCATGGTATCGCCAAGCGAAGGCAACGAAGTGCGGCGAGACGGGCGGCAGGGGATCGTAGTGCGTTGATAGTACCGTTGAAGCGGGGGAATCCCGACCCTTTGGGAGACCCCGTGGAGGGAAGCGACGCATCGGGTGACAACACCGCCAGAGGGAAACATGCCGGAGACATCGAACTCCGATCGCGTGTCAACGCAACGACGGCGGATAGCGAGGCTGGCGAAGCAAGCCCCGCAGATGGCGTTCACTTCGCTGAATCACTACCTCGATCTGGAATGGCTGCGAGAGGCATTCGCACGCACACGGAAAGACGGTGCCACGGGCGTCGACGGGCAGAGCTGGTCGGAGTATGCGGAGAATCTGGAGGGGAACCTCCAGTCTCTGCTGGACCGGGCGAAGTCCGGCACGTACCGGGCACCGCCGGTGCGTCGGGCGCACATTCCGAAAGGTACGGGTGATGAGACCCGGCCGATCGGGATTCCCACGCTGGAGGACAAGGTCCTTCAGCGGGCGGTCGTGATGGTTCTGGAGTCGATCTACGAGCAGGACTTCTGTGACTGTTCGTACGGCTTCCGTCCGGGACGATCGGCGCATCAAGCGCTTCAGAGCCTTTGGGAGCAGACGATGCAGACGGGCGGTGGTTGGGTATTGGAAGTGGATATCCGCAAGTTTTTTGACGAGCTGGATCATGGTCATCTGCGGACGTTTCTCCAGCAACGGGTTCGCGACGGGGTGCTGTTGCGACTGATCGGGAAGTGGCTCAACGCGGGCGTTGTGGAGGACGGGTGCGTCTCGTACCCGAAGTCCGGGACACCTCAGGGCGGCGTGATCTCGCCGCTGCTGGCGAACGTGTTCCTGCACTATGTTCTGGACGAGTGGTTCCTCCAGGAGGTGCAACCTCGCCTGCGTGGCCGTGCGTTTTTAATCCGCTATGCCGACGATGTTGTGCTCGGGTTCACCGAGGAGCAAGACGCTCGGCGCGTGATGGCCGTACTTCCGAAACGGCTTGGTAAGTACGGACTAACGGTTCATCCAGAGAAGACCAGACTGGTGGCGTTCCGGCGGCCGCCGCATCGAAACCGTCCTCGTGGCGGACCCAGCGGAGGCCGGCCGGAGACGTTCGATCTACTGGGCTTCACGCACTACTGGGGAATCTCCCGGAAGGGCAGCTGGGTGGTCAAGCGGAAAACGGCTGTGAGCCGCTTCAGTCGGGCGGTCAGGATGATCTCCCGCTGGTGTCGCTGGAATCGACACCGGCCGATCTCCGAGCAGCACCACGCACTCTGCCAGAAACTCCGCGGCCATTGTGCCTACTACGGAATCACGGGAAACAGCCCTGCGCTCTCCCGCTTCCGTGAGGAAGTGACGCGGGTTTGGCGGAAGTGGCTGGTCCGCCGCAGGCGGGGAAATCGGCCGCCCTGGAGTTGGTTCCACCGGCTTCAGGAGCGTTATCCGATCCCTCCTGCGGTGGCGATCCACTCAGTGTGCCGTCGATAATGCGAAGGAGTCACTCGAGGAACCGGATGCGGGAATCCTGCACGTCCGGATCTGTGGGAGCCCCGGGTGAGCAATCACCCGGGGCCACCCGGCCCCAAGAGTGATCACGGCAACGGCCTCCAGCGTGGTCGCCTTCAGAATCACTCTCGGACTCGATTCCTCACAATCGACATCGCCATAATGGCCTGAGCGGCAAGTCGGGGTTGTTCAACCCGCGTGCTGCGTCGTCTTCGCCCGAATGCTTTTCACCGGAAGCCCGATGACCACGCTCGTCCTGCAACTCTCAGA
>Ga0310122_10001536_pt1 | contig 14682 bp, 9 predicted proteins | sample CB6_Bottom_1051__FD_203503 | JGI IMG/M metagenome (GOLD analysis project Ga0310122, IMG submission 203503) | Marine microbial communities from Western Arctic Ocean, Canada - CB6_Bottom_1051 | ecosystem: Environmental > Aquatic > Marine > Oceanic | place: Canada: Western Arctic Ocean | collected...
TCGCAGGGCTGGTGTCCGACCGTCATCGACACCAACGGCGACGGCAGGATCACGAAGCCGTGGAATGAGCCCGGTAGGGGTGCGAGCTTCGACCCGAGCAGGGACACCCGCGTGGTCGCGGGCAGCTATGGCCTCGTGGCCGATCCCAAGGTGGGCACGGCGGTCTGGCTCTCCTCGGCGCAGTATCCTGGCAAGCTCGTGCGCATGGACGTCGGCGAAAGCCCGCCGGAGAGCTGCCTCACCGAGGTGTACGAGGTGCCGTCGGTGCTCGACCCGATCGTGCCAACAGACCTGACCGGCTTCGGCCCGCGCGGCATCGACATCGACCGCAACGGCGTCGTCTGGACGGCGCTCTCGGGCAGCAGCGCCTTCGCTTCGTTCGACCGGACGAAGTGCGACGTGACCGGACCGGAGATCCTCGACGGGCGCCACTGCCTCGAGGGATGGACGATCTATCCGACACCGGGCCCGACGATCCAGAACACCGATCCCCCGGTTCGTGCGGACTACCACTACTACAACTGGGTGGACCAGCACAATACGCTGGGTCTGGGCGAGAACATCCCGATCGCCAACGGGTCGAACTCCGATGCGTTACTGGCGCTCATGCCCGACACAGGCGAGTGGGTCGTCCTGCGCGTGCCCTATCCGCAGGGTTTCTTCAGCCGCGGGCTCGACGGTCGTATCGACGACCCGGACGGCGGGTGGAAGGGTCGCGGCGTTTGGGCGACCTACGGCGCGGCGGTCACGTGGCACATCGAGGGCGGCCCGGGGGTCAAGCCAGGGATGATCAAGTTCCAGGTTCGGCCAGATCCGCTAGCCAATTAGCGTTAGGCTTCGCCTTCGGCTCGAGCCCGCTTCCTGAAGCGACGCACTTTGGACGGACTGTTCGAACTCGAGCCTCGGGGATCGGCTCCGGATCCGTGGGGGTAGGACGGCGCCGCCGGTAAACGGGCCCACAGTTCGGCGCCATGGGCGGATGGGGGGCCCCAGAAAGCCCCATATGTTGGTTCTGGAGCGCCGTCTTACTCCATCGAGCGGGCATCTGGGAGCGCAAGGGCGGGGGCGGGGGGCGGGACCGCGGACAGCCGCCCCGAGATGGAGTGAGACAGCGCTCCCACCTTCACGTCAAGGCGTCAATCGATCTGAACCAGTCCAAGACGTGCGGTCACCTACCCCGCGACATCCCTCAGCACCGCCAGTGGCGGGCGGGAAATCACGCCTCGGCTCCCGACCAGACCTACGACGACGGTCACCGCGGTTACCCACAGCCACACGTTTCCAAGTCGGGCGAGGTCGAGGCGGAACGGAACCTCGAACACCGTCCACGTCATCATCCATCCGGCGAAAATGGCCAGGACGAGTCCCGCGGCCGTTGCGAGCGAGCCCAGCACCGCGTACTCGACGGTGAGAATCTTGAGCACCACCCGGCGTCTGGCCCCCAGCGTCTTGAGCAGGGCGCTCTCGCGCATCCGTTGATACCGCGACGTTGAGAGTGCCCCGATCAGCACCAGGACGCCGGCAACCGTACTGAACACATCCAAAAAACGGATCCCCTGATTGGCCCGCTGGAGAATTTCATCGATCGTCTGCTGAAGTCGGGAGAGGTCCAACACCGAGACGTTGGCGAAGCGAACGACCAGATCACGCTGCAGTTCGGCCCTCTCCCGCTCTCCCTCGATCCGGGCCAGGATGACCGCCGTCTGAGGAGCCTCCTCCAACGTGCCGGGTTCGAAGATCACGTAAAAGTTCGTCTCGAAACGGGCCCAATCCACGGACCGCAGGCTCGTGATCCGCGACTCGATGGGTACGCCCGCAAAGTCCCAGGTAATATGGTCGCCGAGCCCGACGCGAAGACTCTCGGCCAGATCGGCCTCCATCGAGATCCGCGCCACACCGGCCACGCCGCCGCCAGCCCCTTGGTCGCCATCCTCCCACCAAGCACCCTCGACCATGAGCTCGGAACCCGAGAGCTCGGCCCGATAGGTGTGGCGGTATTCCCTCCGCATAGCCCAGGAGGAGGGCCGCTCCCCTCGGGGTAGCTCAAGAAGGGATTCTACGGGAGTCCCTTTGATGGCCAACAGCCGGGCCGGCACCAACGGCGTCACCTCGAGGGGCCCGGACGCACGGGAGTCGACGAAGTCTTCCACGGTGGTACGCTGGTCCGACTGGACGTCGAAAAGCAGGAGGTTCCATCCGCCGGCACCCGCCTCGAGCGTAAACGCCTGGGTGAGGCTCGCCTCGACCAGCCCCACCGTTCCAATGACGAACGCACCGAAGCCTAGAGCCAGCGTAACCGAAACAGTCTGATTCCGCGGACGGTAGAGGTTGCTCACGCCTTGGCGGACCGGGTAGGACATCCTGTGCGGGAAAAACCGCTTCGTGGCCAGGATCAGTACCCGCGCGGTCGCCCATAAGGAGAGCCCCACACCCCCGAGCACGATCGCGAAGCCGATTCCCTGATTCGAAGAGGGCGCTTCCATGATGGTCAGGCCTAGGAGAGTGAGAGCGAGCAGGACGAAGGCTCCGACCCTCAGAACATCAGTCCGCTTGGGGGGCTCGAAGTCGTGCCTCAGTGCGATGAGCGGCGAAACTCCCCGAACCTCCAGAAGCGGGCCTAGCGCGAACATGATCGCCACCCACACACCGAGAAGGACACCTGCCCCGACGGCGAGCCAGGACACCTGCGTCGTGACCCCCACCGGCAACAGGCCGGAGAGCACCAGGGGCAGCCCCCGTTGGACCACCATCCCCAATCCGACCCCGAGCACCGACCCTATCAGCGCCAGACCGGCGGCCTGAAGGAGGTAGGCGGTGAAGAGGGTCCGCTGGAGCGCGCCCAAGCAACGCAGGACGGCCACGGTGATCACTTTTTCGCGGATATACACGTGGATCGCACTGGCCACCCCGATTCCTCCGAGGAAGAGCGCGGCCAGACCCATCAGACCCAGGTAGCGCGATACGTCCTCCACGGCCGCACTCATTTCTTGAGCGCGAATCCCTGCGGTCGTGTGCCGGAGCTGGTTGGCTTCCAGGAGTTCGTGGTTTCGATCCCAAAATTCGTCTCGGTCTTCCCGCTCAGGCATCCTGAAATTGGCGTGATAGCGGGCGATGGATCCGAACGTCAGCAAGCCGGTCGCAGGCAGCCGGGCGCGGGAGATGTAGAGGCGCGGACCGATGGCGGACTGGAACCCGAGGTCCGTGGGCAACCCGGTGACTTCACCCCTGAGAACGAACCGGGCCTCCCCGATCAGGAGTGTGTCACCTACGACCGCGTCGATCTGAATGAAGACGGCGGGGTCGGCCACTGCCCAGGGACCCTCGTGGATCTCCATCCATGCACCGTCCGGTGTGGAAGTCACCTCTCCGTAATACGGGTAGCCGGAATCCACCCCCTGAATCTGGAAGAGCCGCACCCCCTGGCTCCGGGTGTCGAGCACCATCGATGCAAGCGTGGTCGTGCGAGCGACATCCCTCCCCTGCTCTGCCATGGAGTCGAGTACGGCGTCGAACGTCTCGGGGAACGCCCGGCGGGACGAAACACGCACGTCTGCCCCAAGGAGCGCGCGGGCCTGATCTCCCAGCGAACGCTGCACATCGGCCCGAAAGGAGTGGATCGCCACCAGCGACCCGACACCCAGCGCGATCGAACTCACGAAAACAGAGAGGCGCCGGTACGCCGCCCGGCCCTCCCGCCACGCGAGGCGGGGCGCGAAACCTCGGATCATGGAACCCGTCTGCCCTCGTGGGACAAGCCGCCGTGTCCGTGGTCGGGCGGTCCGTCTCTGGGCCAGGGCGGTGCGTCCTCCGGCCCGGGCGGTGCGTCCCCGGGCCCGGCCGAGCCCCCCTCATCGGACACGATCCGTCCGTCCTCCAGAGAGATCGTCCGATGCGCCCGCGCAGCGAGATCGAGGTCGTGCGTGACCAACACCAACGTCGTTTTGAATTCCTGGTTGATCTCCTGCATCAGATCCACGACACGCTGGCCCGTCTTCCGGTCCAGGTTGCCGGTCGGTTCGTCCGCGAACAGAATCCGCGGCTCGTTGGCAAAGGCCCGGGCGAGGGCCACCCGCTGCTGCTCACCTCCCGAAAGCTGAGCCGGATAGTGGCCCGCACGCTCCCCTAATCCCACCCGCTCCAGCAAGGCCGTCGCCTTCTCGCGGATAGAGCGTCCGTTCTCGTGCGAAGCACTGTCCCGCAGCTCCAGGGGCACCATCACGTTCTCGAGAGCCGTGAGCGTAGGTAGCAGATGGAAGGTTTGGAATACGAACCCTACGTTGTTTGCGCGAAACCTCGCCCGACCGTCTTCGCTGAGAGTCTGGAGATTTTCACCGGCTACGGTTACCGTGCCCTCCGTGGGCTCGTCGAGTCCTGCGAAGAGACCCAAAAGGGTGGTTTTGCCGCTACCCGAAGGGCCGACGACCGCCACGAAGCTCTCCGGTTCCACGTGGAGATCGACCCGGTCCAACACGCGAAGGGGCTTACCCCCACTCATGTATTCCTTTGACAGACCCTCAGCGCGAATCATGGCTGCTATCGGGGTTGTGGTGTTCGGGCTCACTCAGGCCGCGTGCGGCTCGGGTGATGATGCGGACGTGGTACGCTCTGTGGGCCAGGAAGGTTCAAGCGACGGGGAAACCGCACCCTCAGGATCTGGGGGCAACGCCCCCTCGACCGAGCTGAATCCCGCTCAGCTGGGGAACCGCGTGGTCTTCCTCGGCACGAGCCTGACCGCCGGCTTAGGTCTGGCCGATCCGGCGAACCGCTTCACGGATCAGATCCAGGCGTTGGCAGATTCCGCAGGGCTCCCCTTCCGGATGGTCAACGCCGGGGTCAGTGGAATCACCAGCTCGGGAGGGCCTGCGACGATCACCTGGTATCTGCGAGCTCCAGTGCAGGTGCTGGTCCTCGAGCTCGGAGCCAATGACGGCCTCCGTGGGCTATCGCCGGACTCGATGAAGGCCAACCTCCAGGCGGTCATCGACAGCACCCGTACACATTATCCGGAGGCCCGGCTGTTACTCTCGGGAATGCAGGCCCCTCCCAATCTGGGCCAGTCGTACGCCTCGGCGTTTTCGTCCGTTTTTTCCGAGCTCGCCCGCACGAATGGAGGCACCCTGATCCCGTTCCTGCTCGAGGGCATAGCCGGCGTCCCCGAACTGAACCAGGCCGACGGCATTCATCCCACACCGGAGGGCCATCGGATGATCGCCCAGACCGTCTGGCGGCACCTTGGTCCCATTCTCGATGACCTCAACACGGAGCAGCCGACCGGCCTATGATGGCTCCCCTCGCAAAGGTGTTCGGTGGCATCGCCGCGGTCCTCGTCACCGTCATGCTGATCGGTCTCGTGCTTCCCGGCACATGGACGGCAGAGGCCTCGATCCAGATCGAGGCCTCGCCGGCGGAGGTTTTCCCGTTCCTGAACGACCTGAGCCGATGGGATACGTGGACCAACTGGGGCGAGATCGATTCGGAGTTGAGTGAGCCGTCCCGGGGTGTCGGCGCATCCCGAGCCTGGGACGATCCGAATTTCGGGTCCGGCTCGGTGACCATCACCGGCAGCGGATCGCCGACCTTCGTGCGCTACGAGGTGGAGGTCGAGGGTGGCGCTTGGGTGACCGGTGAACTCAGGATCCAGGCCCTTGGAGGAGTGAGCCGGGTGACCTGGCGGGAGGAAGGAGACTTCGGGCGCAATCCTCTGATGGGGTACGTGGCCCGCGGCATGGCCAAGTCACAGGGAGCGCAACTTGCGGAGGGCTTGGAAAAGCTGGCCTACATTTTCTGACTGGCGATCGCCACAAGGCCTTCGTTCGTGCGGGTTCTCTTCATCACCCCCAGCAACTCGGTCATCGCATCCGCTGGCGCTACGTCGGCCAACTGCCTCCGCATGGCCCGTGACACCGAGAGGGCATCGGGGTCGAGGAGAAGCTCTTCCTTCCGCGTGGCCGACTGGTTGAGGTCGATGGCCGGGAAGATTCTCTTGTCCGACAGCTCCCGGCTCAGGACCAATTCGCTGTTTCCCGTGCCCTTGAATTCCTCGAAGATCACCTGGTCCATACGTGACCCCGTATCCACCAGCGCGGTAGCTATAATGGTGAGGGATCCCCCGCCCTGCCGAGGATCGATCTTCCTCGCGCTCCCGATGAACCGCTTGGGCTTTTCGAGCGAGTTCGCGTCCAGACCACCGGACAGCGTACGACCACTTCCCTCTTCCACGGTATTGTACGCCCGGGCCAGCCGAGTGATGGAGTCGAGGATGATAACGACGTCCTCCCCGCCTTCGACGTAGCGCCGGGCTCGCTCGAGCGTCATCTCGGCGACCTGGCAATGCCGTTCCGCGGGGCGATCGAAGCTGGAGGCGATCACCTCTCCGAAGCCGCACATCTCCATATCCGTGATTTCCTCCGGCCGCTCGTCGGCGAGGAGAATCATGAGACGACATTCCGGATTGTTTGTGACGATCCCTTCGGCGACCGACTGTAGCACGGTCGTCTTGCCTGCCTTTGACGGCGAAACGATCATGGCCCGCTGGCCCTTACCGAAGGGACAGAACAAGTCGATCACGCGGTTGGTGTAGTCAGGCTGCCCAGCGACCTCGCGATCACACGACAGAATGAGCTGCTCGCTCGGGTGCACGGCGCTGAGACGGTCGAAGTCGGGCCGTCTCTGCGCGTCCTCCGGGGATTTGGCGTTGACGAGCGCAAGGTGGGTGAGGGGCGGACTTTTTCCGCTCTTGGGTTTTCGGCCTACGGATCCGCTGAGTTCATCGCCCGTTCGAAGCCCGAACTTCTGAATGACCTTCGCGCCGACGTAGATGTCTTCGTTGCTGGGCGTATAACCCGCCTCACGGCGGCGAATGAAGCCGGAACCACTGCCCAGAACATCCAGGAGGCCGAGCAACTCGACAGAGGCCTCGTCCGGACTCATCAACTCCACCTCGTCGTAGCGGCCATCGTCTTGGCGGTTGCTGTCCTGGCGGGCCGCGCCGCCCTCCTGGGCGCGGTGGCGCCCCCGGCCCCGTCCTCCTCGATTCCTTTGGCCACTCCGACCTTGCCGGCTATTTCGGCCCTGGTTTTGGCCCTGGCCCTGGCGAGACCTGCCACCTCCTCGGCGACCCGAAGCCCTCGAATCGTTGGAGCCGCCCTGGTTCGTGGTCGCCTCCTGCCGGCCGCCCGAATCGTCTGTGGTGTCGGACCGTACCTCTTGGTCCGCACTCCCCGTTTCGTCAGACCTCTTCACCACGGCCGCAACCTGAGGTTCACCGGGGCCGTGCGAATCGTCCGGAGCGTGCTGTTCTTGATCGCGCGGGTCGTCCTGCCCCCGCCCATCGTTGGGTGAATTACCGTCCACTATCTTGGATTTCCTTATGTGGGTCCACTCGGATACGCCACCGACATCTTCAGGCCGAAAAGGATCCTGCCCAGGCAGTCCTGAGGCATCTCGTCCATCGTCTGAGCCCGGACTCATTTCTCGCTGTACGGGCAATTCCCACGGCCGAAGCCATGGGAGGACGGTGTCCGACGTTGGAACGACTCAAGTTCGGCCCGTTGAATCGAAGACCTTCGTTCCGGGCACCCGAATGGGTGGAGATTAATTTCCGCTCTTTCTGTCTCAGGGGCAAGGGTCTTGAGCCCGGACACATCGGGGGCACCGGAATTCAGGCGCCTCCCACGACCCCGCCGCCCTGTCACGTTACCGGCCCGATCTGTCCTCGTACGAGGACAGATCGGCTGGGGCTATACCAGCCCGGCTGGCCGTTTGGCCGCAACAAATATAGGTTTCCAGTCGTGGAGGTTCGATGGCACGACCTATGCAACTTACAGGAAGCAGGATCTCCCAAGGAGGACATCGTGGCCGAACTGATGCGAACGGCTTTTCTGATCGGACTCGCGGTCACCTGGCATCCGGGCGCCGCAGCGGGACAATATTCCTGGAGCAACTTCTCGATTTCCGCAGGCTTCGGAACCGGCGGTGTCGGATTCGGAGTGGGCGCATCCTACGCGGCCGTGGATCCCTTTTACGTGGATCCCTTCTGCGATGTCTATTACGACGATCCCTGCTGGGACTACGCCTACTACGAGCGGTACCGGCATGCATGTTCGCGAGGGTACGACCGCGTTCACCTTCGCCACAACTATTCCGTCGTTTCCGTGAACCGCTACCGTCGCCACCGCTGGCCATCGTACTACTCGCCGTACGGCTACTACAGCTACCCGAGCCACACCCATTTCTCGCTGAGCTTCGGGCTCGATTTCGGCTACGGATATTCGTCCCCGTATTACGGATCCCATTATTACACGCCGGCCTATTCCGCGTACGGGTACCCGACGTACGGTTACGGTTACCCAGCTTACGGAAACTCAGATTATGGGTACGGATACGGGTATGACTCTGGGTACGGTTATGGTTACGGATACGGCTACCCGGCTTACGGGGTCGTGCGGTATGGGGGGAGCAGAAGGGCCTCCGCCTTGGTCCGGCGCGCGCCGGTGTATCGCGGCTCGCCCCTCGTGCGCTCCTCCCCGCTGTACAAGGAGTCCGCACAAGCTGGCACGCAACGCACTGCAGTTGCCCGCTCGATCACGTCCAGAACGACGGCAGCCACGCGATCCGTGTCCGATAGAAGGGCCAGAGAGAACGTGAGGGAGCAACCCCGGAGGGCTCGGCTGCGCCCTTCGGAGGCGGTTTCACGAGGCGGTGCCGACCGTGCGGGTGGTTTACGTGCCCGTAGCAGCACTCCGACACGCCTCTACCCCCCCTCTCGAGCCACGACACGCCGCTCGGACGCCTCAGCTCCCTCCAGAGCAGCGTCTCGTGCAAGAGCCCCATCCCGCTCAGGGGCGGTCACCCGTTCGATGTCTATGAGAGAGCGGGCGCCGGCGACTCGGTATACCCCCAGCGTAGGAGCTCGCGCTTCAGGCGGATCGCAAGCGATGACGGCCTCTCCCAGCCGGAGCAGGGCGACCCAGCCATCGGCGCGTACGGCGCCCACTCGCACGCCGCCTCGGGCTGCGGCCGCCCGGCGGGCTCCGCCCACCCGGTCGGCCGCTCCACGAACGAGCACGCCGCGAGCGAGCACTCCCCGAGCGACAACTCCGCGCTCGCGGGCATCCTCCGGGGGGGCGTCCCGGGGCACCGCTAGAGCACGGGCAACCGGGCCGGCTCGCAACCGAAGTCCTCGACGGTAGGGTCTGTCAGAGAAGCTCTGCACCAAGAGAGCACACCGCGTTGTGGGCCGCATGCGCCGTCCTCCCGCCCAGCTCTGCCCTTCACATGCCTCCAACGGTGGCGTATAAGTTAGATGGTCCCTAAACGTGGTTTCCGAGATACTTCTGGGGCACCACACTCGGCCGTAGGTCGGCCTTGGGACGTCATCAGGCAGGAGGTAGAAGGATAGACGATTCCCATCGGGATGAACGCCGAAAGGCGGAGCGGCGGGTCGGCGACAGGCGCGAGCCGGCCCGGGTCGCCGGATCTGGATCCGCCGATCCTCAACGGAGGATGTCAGCGAGGAAAGGCGCGAAGGCGATCGGCGAGAAGGAGAGGCCCGGCGCAGTGGGGACATACGGTGAGCGGAAAATCTCCGTAAGGGCGATCGGCGCCTCAACTGACGAACACCTTCGCCTGAGCTGGGCATCTTGGACACGCTCGTAATCCTGCCTGAAACGAGGAACGGACCGCCAGTTTGACACCCCCTCGGTCGGTCGACCCCCGCTTTGTTAGAATGGCTCGAGGGGAGCGTCCAGACCGACCCTCCATCGCCGGTACCGATCCTCACCGGGGTCCCACACGAGCAGCAGCATTTCGGTAGCCGGCCTCTCAAGGTCCACAGCCAAAAGTTTCCCATCGTACCGAGACTGGATCGATCTTACCGGCGTGTGGGCCACGACGTGGACTTCCGCCCCGAATTCGGCCAAGACGCCGTCAAGCTCCGTCGTCAACGCGTCTGATTCCACATAACCTCAGAACCAGAGGATACCTGTCTCGTTGAAAAGGAGTTCGGCCCGCCGCGTGACGGCGGCCGGGTCCATGACGATCACCCGCTCGTACTGATCCTCTAACTGCTCGCCCGTGGCGGAGTCCGTGACCAGCGCCAAGGTCGTGTCGGCCCAATGGTAGAAGAGATCTTCCGACATGAACGTCCACATCGAATCGTTCACCGCATCGACGGAGCGGGGGCTCGAGCCCGGTGCCACACCGCCATGCGCGAGCAGCACCTCGTTCACCTTCATCACACCCGGCCGGCCGACCAGCCAGCGTCCCAGCAAGGAATGCCGAATATCGAACAGGTCGGTATAGGACGCGCCGTGTAGGCGGGCGATGACTTGCTCCTTCCCGGAGACGTAACGGAGGTCCTCCGTGAAGATCATTGTCTCGTGGTTCCCCAGCACAACATGCGCGCCTCCTCCGGCCACCCGGGCCTGGCGCTCCAGTTCATAGAGAAACCACAGGGTCCGTGTGACGTCGGCACCGCGATCGAAGACGTCCCCGAGGAATACCAAGTGGCTCCCTCCCCCGACCCACTGGCCTTCCGTATCGATGAGCCCGGCGTTGCCGAGGAGACCGAGGAGTCGGTCGTACTCTCCGTGCACATCTCCGACCACGTACAGGGAATCGACCCCCGAGAGGACTTCGAGCGCCCGTGGCGCCTCCCCGCGCAGGTACAGCACCGTGGAGTACGAATCCTCCACCTCCAACGCACCGTAGCGGAGGAGCACCGTGGCTCCACTCGGACGGGGGAAGGTTGTGAAGTGGGCCTGGCCGAGCGAGGTCTCAACCTGCTAGACACTGCGACCTTCGGAGAAAACCTCCAAGACTCCCCGGTCGGATCGGGACAGGAGCCACCCCACCCCCATCTCTCCCCCGCTGTCCGTCACCCAGAGTCCGTGCTCGCCGTCGAGCTGCACCTGGCTTCCGGCAGCCGACAAGGGGCCTGGAAGCGAAAGGATCACCAGGGCCGAACGAAGCCCTCTCGAGCGCCAGCGACCGGACCGGATTGTCGTCACATGTGCTCCCCGAAGCAGGAAACCTCAAGTCGGGCCAAGAAGTCCCCCTCACGCCCGGCGGCCGCGTCTCTACCCGTGGACCGTAGGTTCATACCACCGTTAGACTTGGTGGGTCCGAAATCGGTGGCCACGAGCTGGTACCCCATGGTTTTACTCCGATGTCGAAGATGACTGACCATCCTGACCATACCGCTGCCGGCCGAGATTTCGTCCGAGCCATCATCGCCGCCGATGTCGAGACGGGCAAGCATGGGGGCGCCGTCGTTACGCGGTTCCCCCCTGAGCCGAACGGCTTCCTTCACATCGGCCACGCGAAGTCGATCTGTCTCAACTTCGGAGCCGCCGCCGACCACGGTGGGGTCACCCATCTTCGATTCGACGACACGAACCCCGAGACGGAAGACGAGCTCTACGTCCGCTCGATGCAGGAGGACATGCGTTGGCTCGGTTTCGACTGGGGAGACCACCTTTATTTCGCATCGGACTACTTCGAGCGCCTGTACCAATACGCGATCGAGTTGATCGAGGCGGGTCTCGCCTACGTCGACAGTTCGAGCGAAGAAGAGATCAGGCAATGCCGAGGGACCGTGACTGAGCCGGGGCGGCCGACCGCTTACCGGGACCGACCTGTCGCAGAGAATCTGGACCTCTTCCGGCGCATGCGCGAAGGCGAGTTCGCCAACGGCGCACATGTTCTCCGGGCCAAGATCGACCTCGCGTCACCGAATATGCTCATGCGCGATCCCGTTCTCTACCGGATTCGGCACGCGGACCACTACCGCACCGGTGCTGACTGGTGCCTCTATCCGCTCTACGACTTCACGCACTGCCTCTCCGATTCCATCGAGGGTATTACGCACTCGCTATGCACCCTGGAGTTCGATAACAACCGAGAGGTGTACGACTGGATCTTGGATCACCTCGACGTCCCTCGGCCCCAGCCGAGGCAGTACGAGTTCGCACGCCTCAACCTGGAATTTACGCTCCTGAGCAAGCGAAAACTCCTCTGCTTGGTCGAGGATGGACATGTGGAGGGTTGGGACGATCCGAGGATGCCGACGATCGCCGGAATGCGCCGGCGTGGGGTTCCGCCGGCCGCGCTCCGCGCGTTCTGCGACATGATTGGTGTGGCCAAGACCGAGAACCGGGTCGACTTCGCCAAGCTCGAGTACGCGATCCGAGACGAACTGAATCCGACGGCTCGCCGTGTCATGTGCGTACTTCGGCCTTTGAAGATCGTGGTCGACAACTTTCCAGAGGGCGAAGTCGAAGAGTTGGAGGCCCCCTATTTCCCGAGCGATATCGGCAAAGAGGGGTCGCGCCTCGTACCCTTCACGCGGGAATTACTGATCGAACGCGCCGACTTCGAGGAGGCGCCGCCAAAGGGTTTTCGCCGGCTGGTCCCCGGTGGGGAGGTGCGCCTGCGCTACGGGTATGTGGTCCGCTGCGTCGATGTCGTAAAGGATGGAGATGGGGTGATCCAGAAGCTGCACTGTACGTACGACCCCGATACGAAGGGTGGCTCGACGCCAGACGGGCGCAAGGTCAAAGGCACCATCCACTGGGTCTCCGCATCCCACTCCCTTCTCGTGGAAATCCGCCTTTATGACCGGTTGTTTTCAGTGCCGGACCCCGAGAACGTCGAGGATGACCAGGATTTCATGGTGAACCTGAACCCGGAGTCGCTCACGGTCCTCGCGAACAGCCGAGTCGAGCCGAGCATCGCCTCGGATCCCCCGGATACGACGTATCAGTTCGAGCGCACCGGCTACTTCGTTCGCGACGCCGTCGACTCCAAGCCGGACCACCTGGTCTTCAACCGTACCGTGACGCTCCGGGACAGCTGGGCGAGAGCTCGAAAGGCGGCGGAGGGTGGAGCAGCGGAGCCTCGGCCGGCTCAGGCGGAAGAGAAGGCTGGGAGCGGCAGGCCCGCCCCCCACCCCCGCCCCAAGGATCCCGAGGCCGCTTCGCGCTACGACAGCCTGCGCGAGGATCACGAGTTGGCCGAGAGCGAGGCATCCGTACTGGCGCAGGACGTCGGGCTGTTCGCGCTTTTCGGCGAGGGGTCGGAGCACACGGCCGACGAGTGCGGTCTCGCCAAATGGATCGTAAACGAGGTGCCCCGCGTCCTCGAGGACCGGCCGATCGACGCACTACTTTTCGGAGGGCGTGAGCTCGCCCGCCTCGTCGAGCTCGTCTCGGGGGGTGAGGTCTCCGGGCGGGCGGCCAGGGATGTTCTAGTGGTGTTGGCCGAAGAGGGAGGAGATCCCGATACCGTGATCGAAGCGCGGGGTTTGGGTCGGGTGAGCGACACGTCGACGCTCCAGCCCGTGGTTGCGCGCCTGGTCGAAGCGAACCCGGCCCAGGCCCAGAGCTACCGCGACGGGAAGAAAAGACTCATGGGTTTCTTCGTCGGTCAGGTGATGAAGGAAACCCACGGGACCGCCGATCCCGAGATCACAAAGAATCTGCTGCGTGAGGCGTTGACCCCACCGGGCGAGAAATAGAAGGCTGCCTTCACGCCCCTAGCTCCTCCACCAACCCATCTTCGCCCGATCCGTAGACGTAGTCCTCGAGGGCGCCGTGAATCCGGTTGACGGTCTCATCGGAGGGCCCCTTCGTGATCGTGGATACCGCGATGCACGTGGCGAAATTCGCCGCGAGGGACCAGATCGCACCGTGAATTCCAAGCGCGTGAGGGACGATCACCAGCGTCACGTAAAGCACCGTCAGGCCGACGCCCACCCCGGCGAGCACACCCGCTTTCGTGAACGGGCGTCGCGTCGGATAACACACTCCGAGGATGCCGGGTAGAAGCTGCAGCGCCCCGGCTCCGGAGAGCGTCACCAGGGTCACCAGGAATCCGAGGGTCCGCACCGAGAGCACATAGCCGATGATCAGGAGTCCGAGGACGATGCCCCGTCCGACCCACACGTAGTGCGCGGCCTCCCTGTCCCGGGCCATGTACCGCTGATACACGTCGCGCGTGAGCACGGTCATGTTGGCGTGAAGGATAGAGTCCAGTGTCGACATGGCCGCGGCTGTCGCTCCCGCCAGAATCAGGCCGGTGAGCCACGCGGGTGCATATCGAACCAGCAGTTCGGGAAAAATCTGATCGGGGATCGCAAGATCCGGCAGGACGATGGCCCCACCCAGGCCCACGAGTGCCGCCGGGATGTATAACGTCATCAGGAAGATCGGCGTGGTGGCCCCCAGCCACTTGATCGTGCGGCCCGACACGGCCGTATAGTACCGGATCATGATGTGCGGTTGGAGAACGATCCCGAACGACAGCGCGACCGACATCCCGATCCACATCCCCGGCGTAAAGAAGCCCTCCGGTCCAGGCAGTGAAAGCAGATCCGGCCGCTCGGCTGCCACGCGCTTCCAGAGCGCCAGCGGTCCCCCGAAGAGCCGGTGGGACAGCACCAGCGCTCCCGCCCACACGGCCACATACATCCAGATGCCCTGGACCACGTCCGTCCAGTACACGGCTCTGAGCCCCCCCACCATGAGGTACCCCCCCGCCACGATCATGAGGACCAGGGTGCCCACCTCGAACGAGATCCGGTCCCCGGAGGCCACCGAGATGATGTATCCGAGACCCTGCGCCTGAACCTGGATGTAGAGGATGGTGAAAAGGACGGAGACCAGGGCCACCACGACCCGCACG
>Ga0310122_10001538_pt1 | contig 14674 bp, 12 predicted proteins | sample CB6_Bottom_1051__FD_203503 | JGI IMG/M metagenome (GOLD analysis project Ga0310122, IMG submission 203503) | Marine microbial communities from Western Arctic Ocean, Canada - CB6_Bottom_1051 | ecosystem: Environmental > Aquatic > Marine > Oceanic | place: Canada: Western Arctic Ocean | collected...
GTAGCTGCTGCCTCGAGTCGCGCGCTGGAGTAACTCTCGGGTCTCGAGCGCGACGTCGCTGTCCGGCACGACGCGATTCACCAAACCCCAGTCCGCCGCGGTTTGGGCGTCGATCGGGTCGCCTGTTAGGAGCATTTCGAGTGCGCGCTTTCGACCCACGGCACGCATCAACGCAACACCGGGAGTGTGGCAGAACCAGCCGCCGCGGCCGCCGGGCGTCTGAAATTGGGCGGACTCTCCCGCCACCGCCAGGTCACACGAAGCAACGAGCTGGCAGCCGGCGGCGGTAGCGAGTCCTTCTACCTGTGCTATCACCGGTTGTGGAATTTTCTGCAGCAGCTGCATCAGCTCGCCGCAGCGCTCGAGGAGCTGTTTCATCTGGTCGAGATCGCGGCCGTGCATATCGTTGAAATCGTGACCGGAACAGAAGACGGGCCCCTCCGCGGCGAGCACAACGCCACGCGCATCGCTCGTCGCGACAATCTGAAAAACGTCCAGGAGCTCGCGCAGGTGATCTTCCGAAAGAGAATTGCGCCGTTGCGCACGGCACATCGTGACCGTCGCTAAACCATCTGCCTCTTCAAGCGTAATATGTTGGAACTTCATCTAGCCAGTTCGGCTTCGTATTCCGTTGCTCGAATCTGCGCCCCTCTGACGACGTTAATCAGGCCGTAGTTGGTTTCATGGCATGCCCACTCGAACAACCCGGGCGGTTCCATCCTCGGCCAGGGATTCTCGAACGTCCAAGGCGCTTCCCACACCGCCGGATCCGTCAGAGTCGCTTCGTAGAGGAGCAGGTCGTCCTCGACGCGCGAGAATCGTTCAATGAGGTGCAGGTTTGGGCCGGCCTCTTGAATCCGTCTGACTCTCGCTTTCTCGTTAAAATGCGTCGTCTCGACAACGAGTGTATCGTCCTCCCAGTGGCCGCGTGAAACGCCCAGGTAAGCGCGAACGTTATCTGAAGACGGTGAACGGTCGTCCATCGAAATGATGCGTACGTCACTATTGGTCTGTGTAATGAGCACGATGTGATCCGGCGTCTGGATGATTTGGGACTCGCCGACGGACTGAAGAGACGGAACTCGCGGCGGTCCCTGATCGCCGGTAATACAGCGCTCGAACAAGTGCCGGGATTCCAGAGTATGGCGTTGCGCATGCGCTTCGTACTGCGCCCGGCCGTTAGCCGTTAGAGCGGGCTTCCTTCCATCCGGCGGATCTATGATCAGCGACGTTCGCAGGTTCGGCCTAATCGGGCTTTGCCAGACGTCCATCCCAAATTCTGCCCAGTCATAGTGCACGGTCGCCGGGTCGGTAGCGGCATCCCGAAGTGCACGTGTCTGGTAGGCCTGGAGCGCCTCTTCGGGTGTATAGAAGGGCTGCCCGGCTAATTCGTTGGGGCGCTCCATCGGTGTATAGCTGGCGCTCGTCCAATAGCCTGCGATGTCGGGATCGCCCCACGGCGTGCGCGGGGAGCTTGGACGCGGCCTCGCTGGATCCCACACGCGATCGACTGCTTTGGCGAGCGCAGCTTCGAAATCGTCCTCGAAATAGGCGAACGTCTCCTCCGGCGAATGTGGGGAGGCTTCTCGAGCGGCGTCGAGGGTTTCCTGCGACCGCTGGTTGACGAGGGCCGATGGCGGCGGGGACTGACCGAAGACCGGAACCGTCGCCCACATCGTCGCCATCATCGCAACCGCCGTCGCACATAGGGGCACAAGAATTCGCCTAGACATCCAGCTTTCTCCGTAGTTACTCAGGCAGGTAACGACTCGTGGCTCCAGCTTATCAGTTTCTCGTCCGACCGGGCCATGGAACGACTGAGGCCGACGAAGGTCAAGAAATCATTAGATTCGGCAGTTTTAATGGATCGTTCATTTAACTTGTAGCATCGAGTGCAATAATCGCGGGCACTCGGGGCCAATCTACCTCTCTTGACGGTTCAATTCATGATATATCTTCTCATTTTTTGTATTTGTCTACCTGTCGTCGCGGCACCGGCGCTGGGGCAGACACGAGATGATGCGGTCGAGAAATCCTTTCGGGCCGTACGAACCGAGATTCCGCCAATCCTCGATGGTCGGCTGGATGAAGAAGTCTGGGCTCTCGCCGACGTAGTGGAGGACTTCCATGAGGTTACTCCGGACGAGTACGACGAACCCTCACAGCGGACGCAGGTGTTCGTGCTCTATGACGACGACAACCTGTACATTGCGGCCAAGCTCTGGGACACGGAGCCTGACGAGATCACGGCGCAGATCCTGAGGCAGGGATCGGGAGTCGGGAATGACGACAACTTCGGCGTGATCCTGGATCCCTTTCACGACCGGCGTAGCGGTTATCGCTTTCAGGTCAACCCGAACGGCGTACGCGCCGAGGCCATCTACCAGAATACGACACAAACGCAGTCCAACTGGCAGGGCATCTGGCGGGCCGAGGCCGAGATCGTGGTAGACGGCTGGACGGTTGAGATGGCCATTCCGTACAAAACGCTCTCCTTCAATCCCGCCAATGATATCTGGGGCATCAATTTCAGTCGGAAGATCGCGCGAACTAATGAGACCATCGGCTGGGTATCACGCACTCGGGCTCAAAACCCCGGCGTCGCGGGTGTCGCGATTGGTTTGGCCGGCCTCGAACAGGGGCGGGGACTCGACGTCGTGCCTTCGTACAGCATGCGAGAGTCTAAGGACTACACGTCCGGCGAGACCACGACCGATTCCGAGCCGTCCCTTGATGTCTTCTACAAGTTCACGCCGTCGATGACCGGTGTGTTGACGCTCAACACGGACTTCTCGGCGACGGAAGTCGACGACCGTCAGGTCAACCTCACGCGTTTCAGCCTGTTCTTTCCGGAGAAGCGTGACTTTTTTCTGCAGGATGCGGATATATTCGAGTTTGGTCGCATCGGCGGGAGTAATTTTGGCGGTGGCGGTAACCAAAACGGCCGGCCGTTCTTCTCTCGCACGATTGGACTCAGCGCGTCGCGAGAGCCGGTGCCGTTGGACGTCGGCGCCAAGCTGACGGGACGGGTTGGTCCCTGGAACCTGGGTGTCCTCAATATCCGGCAAGAACAGTTCGAGGATATCGATGCCACCGATCTCTTCGTCGGACGAGCGACGCTTAACGTACTCGAGGAATCCAGCGTCGGCGTGATTGTGACCGACGGTGACCCCCAGACGAATCTGGATAACACCCTGGTCGGGGTAGATTTTCGCTACCTCAGTACACGCCTCCCAGGCAGGCGCTCCCTGACCGGTGAGGCGTGGGTTCAACAGAGTGATACACCAGAGTTGGACGGCGAGGACTCGGCTTATGGCGTCGGATTCCAGGTACGCGCGCCTGACAAATTCTCCGGCGACGCGAGTTACGTGGAGTTACAGGAAAACTTTAATCCGGCACTGGGCTTCGCCAATCGGGTCGGCATTCGCGAGTACTCAGGTGGACTCAACTACACTGTTCGACCACGCGACAGATATGTAAGGGCCTTTTTCACGGGATCGTCTTTCTCCCGAAGTGAGCGCCTTGCAGACGGCAGCTTGCAAAGCGAGTCGGTGAGCTTACGGGTTTTCGTGCAGAATCAAACAAACGATACCGTGTTTTTCGGCTGCACTCGCGAGAAGGAAGGCTTGATCGAGCCGTTCACTATCTTGCGCAGGCGTGCTCCGGAAATGAATGTGGTCATCCAGCCCGGCTTGTACGAGTTTGATGGTTGTCGCTTACAGATTCGAACCGGCGGTCAGCGCAAGTTCTCTGGCAGCATCACATACGAGGGCGGGGAGTTTTATGATGGGGACCGCGTCTCGATTCGGCCGAACTTAAGCTGGAGACCTTCCGAACATTTTTCCCTCAGCGCCTCGTATCAGGTCAATGACATCGATGTTCCCGAGGGCGCCTTTACCACGCGTCTGACGCAGTTCACTACCGAAGTGGTGTTCTCGTCTACGCTGTCGTGGGTGAATCTGATTCAGTGGGATAATGGCTCGGATATTCTCGGGATCAATAGCAGGCTGCACTGGGTACCGCAGGCGGGCCGAGACTTTTATCTGGTCCTCAATCACAATCTTCAAGACCTCGATGAGAACGGAACCTTTCACTCCTCAAACGCGGATTTGACGGCGAAAGCGAGCTACACTTTTCGGTTCTGAGAGCTGATGACGCCGCCCGAGGGCCAGGAGTAAGGAATGCCACGTTTAGATTATTTGTATGACACGGATCTGGCGCCCGAGGCACTGGAATACATTGCGCTCGCGGAAAGTGCTGGTTCTCCGGACCCGCGAGTCTTACGCGTAATTTTCAGAAGTCCAGCCGGCCTTGCCTGGTACCGTTACTGGATGGCGCTCTCCAACGACGGAGAGCTGCCGCGGGATCTGAAGGAACTTTGTCGAGTGAAGATCGCTTTCGACCATACCTGCGGCTACTGCAGTACGGTGCGTTCCAGCGCAGCTCGGGATGTCGGTTTGACCGAGGACAAGATCCAGGAAGTATGGGATTTTGAGAACAGTCGTGTTCTATCCGAGCGCGAGAAGACCGCGTTGCGCTTTGCCGACCACCTCAAGCACGATATTTCTAAGGCTGACGACGACGAGTTCTACGAACAGTTGCGCGAGCATTTCTCCGAATCGGAGATCGTCGAGCTGGGTCTGTGGTGTGCGGAGAACGTTGGCGCGGGCAGTTTCGTGCGCACGCTGAACATTATCACCTGGGATGAGGCCTGCGAGTTGAACCCGCAGACTGCGAGCAACGCGCAAGGAAAATCGGCAGTCGCGTGATCGGCAGAACTAGTCGGTAGTGCGATAGGCCGTCGCTCCGGGCGGCGGCGAATACCAGTCCGGATCGCTGTAATCGCCATTTGGCTGCTCGCCACGGACCTTAAATATCGTGAACATGCCACCCATCCCGATCGGCCCGTGCGGCCCTGCGCCCGTCATCATGGGTAGCGTGTTTTCCGGTAACTCCATATGCATCGACGCCATCTCGGCCATGCCGCGATCGCCCATAACCATGTATTCGGGAATTAGGCGGCGCAGTTTCTCCGCGGCCTCCTCGAAGTCAACACCGATCGACGTCGGTACCTCGTGGCCCATGGCGTTCATCGTGTGGTGGGTCTTGTGGCAATGGAACGCCCAGTCACCGGGCGCGTCGGCGATGAACTCTATCGCACGCATCTGACCGACGCCGATATCGATCGTCGCTTCCGGCCAGCGCGCGGTTTCCGGCACCCAACCGCCATCCGTACCGGTCACCTCGAAAGTGTGGCCGTGTAAGTGAATCGGATGGTTGGTCATCGTTAAATTGCCGATCCGTATTCTTACTCGATCACCCTGGCGAGCGACGAGCGGCGAAATACCGGGGAACGCCCGACTGTTCCAGGTCCACAGATTGAAATCGGTCATCGTGTTGACGCGAGGCGTATAGCTCCCCGGCTCGATGTCGTACGCGTTCATGACGAATATAAAGTCGCGGTCGACCGCGAGCGTGGCGGGATTCTGCGGATGAACTACGATGCATCCCATCAGGCCCATTGCCATCTGCACGGTATCGTCGGCGTGCGGGTGATACATGAACGTGCCCGCGTGCAGCATGTCGAATTCGTAGACCCAGGATTCACCCGGCTGAATCGGGGGCTGTGTGAGACCGGCGACGCCATCCATGCCATTCGGTACGTGCACTCCGTGCCAGTGGACTGTCGTGTACTCGGGCAGCTTGTTAGTGACGAAGATGCGTACGCGATCGCCCTCCACACATTCGATTGTCGGGCCCGGCGACTGGCCGTTGTAACCCCAGAGGTGCGCAGTCATTCCTGCGGCGATCTCGCGCTCGACGGGCTCGGCAATCAGATGAAATTCCTTGACGCCGTCCTGCATTCGCCAGGGCAGCGACCAGCCGTTGAGCGTCACGACCGGCTGAAACGGCCGCCCTGTGGTCGGCGGGGGTGGCGGTTGCGTGGCCGCCGTATCCACCAGGGGCGCCTCCGGAATATTCGCGGCGGCAGTACGGGGTACGGCGCCGGCGCTCACGACCGCTCCGGCTGCGCTCGTCAGAAAGCTCCGTCGCGAGACCATCAGTGATCCGACCTAGTGGACATGATAGGCAGTCCCTGGCTGAAACCTGCTTTGAGTTCCCAGTTGCGACGCGACCGCCGATCTGCCGACACCGGACATGGCGCGTTGCAATTCGATCTCGGCGAGCCAGAAATCGCGCTCAGCCTCGATCGCGGCGTTGACCGCGTTGATGCGCTCGGTCGCGTCCGCGACAAGGTCCAGTACGCTAACGAGCATGCCGTTGTATAACTTGAGTTGCTCCGCCGACACGCGACGGGCGAGCGGTACGACGGCGTAGCGCGTATGTTGCGCGAGATCGTACGCGCCGCGATAGGTGAGCCATGCGGTCCGTACATCGGCACGCGCGTTCACACCAGCTTCTCCTGCCAGACCCTCGAGACGTCCGGCCTGGACGTCGAAGCGTTGTGCAACCGCGCGTGCCTCGAGCCCGTCGGGCCCGATCGGCGCAGTCGGTAGATTCGGTAGCCGTTCGGGCAACTGCACGCGTTCGGCATCCTCGCCCCAGAGCCCGAGGGCCTGGACCAGCCGCTCGCGCTCGATCGCGGCTGCGACCTGCAACGTCGTCAGGTGCGCGACCGCATCGGCGTACAACGTCTGCGCGCGGAGTGCCTCAAGCTCCGAGGAGTTGCCGACGCGGCGCATGCTTTCCATGATCTCGCGGCCTGCCTCTGCGGCGACGACGACGTCTTGGAAATAACGCATCGATTGACGCGTGGCGACAGCGCTGACCCACGCACGCCGTGCTGCGAACAGAAGCGCAGTCATCTCATCGGCCGCTTGCACACGCGCGGCGCGCTCCTCGGTGGAACGGGCCGAAGCGAGCGCCGGGATGATCACCCAGGTCATGACATTCACTGACAGAGACTTCTCAATCCTGGTGTCCACGGTACCGGGAGGCCGCCCCCCGTTGAAATCCGGATTGACCATATGCGCGAGCTGCAGACGATCGAAGCCGGGCATGTCGAGCGTTTCGAGCGTGCGCTCGACGGCAGGATGATGCAGCAGCGCGATTTCCGCAGAAGATTCCGCCGTTAGCGGCTGCGCAAGTAGCTCTTGTTCGCGTTGCGTTCTGCGTTCTAGTAGCGCGAGTTGCTCGTCAGACAGCGGCGGCGGTTCGGCCGCTACTCCATCGGCGGCGCTTCCTTGGATCGACGTACAGCCGCCGGCGGCTGTGATAGCAAAGGCACAGGCTGCATAGATGCCGTAAACGGCAGCGCGAGTAACGCGCGTTCTCATTGTGGGTTGGTCGGCGCGGTGCCAGCGTGACCTGAGTGCGGGGAGGCTCCGGCTTCCTCGCCGGCCGTGCTCGAATCGCTATCGCCGTCGATGGGCGCGCGCCATGGTAACGGCCCGGTGTCCAAGGGCGTGTAGTGGTCAACAGCGCTATCGAACGTCAGCAGGGCGGCGGCAGTCGCGGGATCGGCGGCTTCGAAGCCCTCCCAGTGCGTCCAGCCGATCGCGGGTATCGCGCTCCCGCCGCAGAGGAGCGCGATCAGGTAAGCCGTCTTGGTGTGCCCTTGGCGCCTCACTCGAAATTGGCAACCTCGCGCGCGGAACCCGTGAGTTCGACAATATGGAGTCCCGTATTGGCCCGATCGACGGCGTAGACATAGCCCCGATCGTCGATCTCCAGGTTGTTCGTCTGGATCGCGGTCTTGCACTGCTCGACGCCGTCGACGTTAACGCAGCGCTCGGTGGTTGCCTCGGTGATCGGCGGAATGTAGTAACCGAGTTCTTTGGGCGACCACGGATCGCGGATATCTACGGCTCGTACGCCGCCGTTGAAGTAAGCGAGGAAGACGATGTTCTTATAGTAGATCGGCGTCATGTTCTCGTTAGATGAGTGCGTACCGAAACGTCCACCACGTGAGCAGAAATCGCCGCTGCCCTCGGGGACTTGATAATTCCCGACTGGCCATGGCCGCATTTCATCTGTGATGTCCACCATGTACATCATCTGCCGATTTTCACGGCATTCGTTGCGCAGGGATTCGCCTATGACCAGGAGCATGTCGCGTGTGCCGCCTTCAGTGTTGTCGTCGAACTCGTCGACGTCGATACCGAGTACCGGAAAGGCCGTATGCGCTCCGAGCCGCGGTCCCGTGAACATCGTTGAAATGACCGGGTATTCCAGATTCTCATCGGTCGGCTCGAAAGGATCTTCGACTGCGGGATTACCGCGCAGTAGCTTTTCGCGATCGATGATCTGAATGACACCGTCCAAGAACGTGCCGTAACCGAAGTAGATGCGGTTTCCGATGGCGATCGGACCATGAAGGTCGTGCTTTGACATCTCCTCATGATTGGGCGCGCCGGGTTGCTGCCCCGGTAGCCCAAAATTGCGGATGAAGCGCGGGTTCGTGGGATCGGAAAGATCGTAGACCTGCGTCATGCGTCGGGTCGCCCAGCCCTCGACACCGGAGACGAGATACGCAATACCCGTATCGCACTCCCACCAGTTCTTGTGAGTATCTACGAGGCCCGTATCTTCCTCCATCGAAGAGAGGAACACGGGTTCTTCGGGCGTCGTCACGTCCCAGAGCTCGTGGCCGTATCGGCCGACCGCGCGCAGCAGGTAGTAACTGCCGTTGACGCCGTTTGGCAAATCGCTGCCCGAACAAGTGCGCACCATCTGCGCTTCGCTCTCGCCGTCCCCGTCGCCGTCCGTGCCCGGGAGGTGGTAGATGTATCGCGGGTTTTCCGGATCGGTGACATCGACGATGGACGTACCGTTGCTCTCTTCCCCGCCGGCGAGCGGATTCTGGGCGCTGCCGTTGTGGTGGCCGATGTAGGCAATCCAGCGGTCACCCTGGTGCTGAATCGTTGGCTGATACGCGCTGCGGCCTTGCAAATCGTTGTAGCCGACGAGTCGCATGTTCTGAGCGTCTTCTACGAAAGGGTTGTAAGACGACGTTTGTGCGTTCGCGCCGGTAATCAGGCCGCAAAGCAAGCTAGCGAAGGTGGCAGAGAGTAAAACTCGATGCCTGACGAGCGTCGATGGGAGCATGGCCCCCTCCTGTTGTTGTTGGATGCCCGAGAGCGACTGTCGAACAGAGCATCCGCGATGTCAAGCGCGGCCTCGGCGGGTCAACTGATTTTGAACAGGCGTTCGGCGTTGTCTTTTTCAATGGCGGCCGCGGCTCCAGGAGGTAAATTCGCTGCCGCGATGATGGCCGCGAAGTCGACGTCCGCCATATCGAAAGGGATATCAGTTCCGAGAACGACACGATCGTGGCCGGCGAGATCAACGAGGAATCCCAACGGTGCTGCGGCGTGCGTGATCGTGTCGAAATGAAATCTCCGCAAATATTCGGAAGGCGGTTTGCTGATCTGTGCTCGCGCTTCTGCCCGCACGCGGTAACCGTGGTCGAGCCTGCCGATTTGGTATGGCATGAAGCCGCCCGCATGTACGAGAATAATATCCAACTCGGGATGGCGATCTAGGAATCCAGAAAGAATCATGCGGCTTGCCGCAACGGCCGTCGCGAGCGGGTTGCCGATCAAATTCTTCATGTAGAAATCCTTGAACGGCGGGGCCTTCCCGGAATAGCAAGGGTGAATCGCGATCGGCATCTCCAACTCCTCCGCGGCAGCGAAGAACGGCGCAAACCGCTCGTCATCTAGTGGCACGCCGTTGACCGTCGTTCCAATCTGGACTCCGCGAAGATTCAGATCGTGCGCGCACCTCCGCAACTCTTCCGCGGCCGCTTCGGGCGCCTGGAGTGGAACGCTCGCCATGCCAAGCAGCCGATCGGAACCGGCAGAGAAATCGGCCAGCCAGTTGTTGGTACCACGACAGAAGTCCTGCGCGATCTCAGCCGAGGTCCAGTGGAATAGCCACAGCGGTACGATAGAGAGGATCGATAGGTCGATGCCGAGACCGTCCATGTGCGCGAGCTTGGCCGCCTGATCGAAGAAAACAGGTTGCACCGGGTAACGCATGCCCATCTGCGGATGAACGAGATACTCAGCGCCGTCCTGTGTCTCCAGCGTGATCCCGTCGATGCCATCGCCTCGGCGGGCTGCCCGAATGGCATGTTCGGGAATGTAGTGGTTGTGAACGTCAATTCTCACGGTGAGGTACTCCTGTCCGCGATTTCATGGGAATTCGATAGCCGATTCGATATTGTAGGAAGGCAGAGCTTAATAAGCCATGCAGCAGCTAACGGCCAATTCACCCGAAACAAGAAGAGTGGTTCCGCTGGTGATCTTGAAAGTCAGTCGCGTTTCGCGAATTTCGTTGGGTCTATCGACGCTACTGCTCTGTGCCTGTGGCTCGGCTCCGGATGACGAAAACCTCGTTCGCTTCGTGTTCGCACCCGATGCGATTGTCCGCTACATGGAAGACACCGGGATCATCGAAAAATACGAACGGCAATACGGCAAGCGGATCGATTTTGTCGAGACCTGGGATGAAGCTGCGTTCTTCGCGGGCGGACATGCCGACATCGCATCGACGGGCGATTACGAAGTTCCCGCCATGATGCGGGAAAGCGACGACGAGTTCGTGATCTTTGGTATCTATAATCTCGGCCGAGTTCCAATCTGGGTCAAGACCGATTCCCCGTATCAATCAGTCGCGGATCTACGCGGCAAGACCTTCGGCGTCACGGGTCCGCTGTCGTCGGCCATGATCTGGGCGGTCATGCTGGCGGAGACGGAGGGCATTGACCTCACAATCGGCACAGACGAGTTCGACATGATCGTGAACTCTCATTTCGCGTTGAGCGAGTTGCTGCGCAGCGGTGACATCGAAGGCGGCATCATCATCGCCGAAGCCGTCGTGCCGCAGTTCACGAGTGGGGAAATCAGGCTGCTCTATGACGTTGGTGGTACGTGGGAGTATTACCGGGATCATTTCGATCCGGCAAGGGCGCACAAGGGCGTGCCCGGCAACATTTTCCTTGCACGGCGCGAGTGGTTCGATTCCCATCCGGAAGAAGTCGAATTTTTTCTAGCGATGTGGGAAGAGGCTTTGCAGGCCTGGCGAGAAAATCAGGAAGACATCATCCGCCGGTATCCCGAAGAATTCGGCCTGGATCCGGAATCTGAGAATTTCGAGGCCGAACGTCAGGCGATGACGCGTTACACGATCGAGCATGACTGGCTTCCCGATAGCGTCTATCTTGATGAGGCCTGGATCGAGACCGAGAGCCGGGTGTTCGACCTGATGAGACGCGGGGGATTCATGCCCGACGACTTGCCCGATCCGACGTTTATTGCGGTCCCGCCGCTAGCGACCCGCCCGTTCTAGACGCCACGCGAATGGAATTTCGGCTCGGACGTTGGCTGGCCGGCTTTCTCTGGCATCCGCGCTGGATCGCTTTCGCTGTCCTTCTTACCGCCTGGCAGATTACCGCCGTCGTTCGCAACACTCGAGTCGTCCCGACGCCCGGCCGCGTCTGGGTCGAGTTCTGGCAGATCCTATCGACGTTTTCATTCGTCGATGATCTCTGGGCCAGCATGACCCGCATCGTGGCTGGGTTCGCTGCGGCCATGCTCATCGGGACCATCGCAGGCGTCCTCATGGGCAGCCGCCGAGCCTGGGACGAGTTCCTGCGAGATCTGGTTGTGTTCGGCCTCGCGCTTCCCGGGCTCGTCTACGCACTGATCGCCGTCATGTTGTTTGGGCAAGCGTTGTGGGCGCCCGTTCTTGCCATCATGTTGACGTCATACCCGTTCGTCGCGGTCAACGTTCGCGAAGGAGTGAAAGCTCTCGACAAGAATCTGTTGGACATGGCGAAGATCTATCGAATAAACCGTTGGGATCTGGTTCGCCGGATCGTTATTCCGTCGTTGCTGCCATTTATCTTCGCCGGCATTCGTCTGGGCTTCTCGATCTCGTGGAAGGTCAACACGCTGGTTGAAGTCTTCGGGTCGACAAACGGCGTCGGTTGGCAGATCCGGGCGAGCTTCGATGCCTACTCGGTTCACGGCATGTTGGCCTGGACGTTCATCTTCGGCGGCGCGATGTTGTTCATCGAGTATTACATCCTGTCGCCTGCGGAGCGTTACTTCAGTCGCTGGCGACCGAAGATCGATAGGGTCGTCTAGATGAGTAAGATAACGGAGTCCAGACGATGAATCTCGCTGTCGGCAAGCCGGAGGGCGTCGGCCTTGTCGTCGTGCAAACTCTTCGACGGATCGTGTTTAATCGGCGCTGGGTGACGCTGGTCGTTGTCATCATCGTCTGGCAGCTGTTGACGCTGCTGATCGATATCGATCTTTTCCCCACGCCGATGGGGGTCCTCGACAGTCTCGAGGACGCGCTGCGGGACGGACTGTTTTTCTCCAACCTCGGCGACAGCATGGTGCGCATTTCGCTTGGTTTCGGATTGGGCTTGGTGGCCGGCACCGTGATCGGCCTGTTGATGGGTAGCCGCGAGTTCTGGAACCGGTTCTTTCAGGATCTCATCGTGCTGGGGTTATCCCTTCCCGGGCTTGTTTATGCTTTGCTGGCGATCATGGTTCTGGGAATAGGGCTTGCGGCGCCCGTGACTGCCATCGCGCTGGCGTCTCTGCCATTCGTTGCAGTTAACGTCCGCGAAGGCGTCAAGTCCGTCGACAAACAGCTGCTTGATATGTGTTCCGTGTATCGTATCGATGGGCCCCGCCTGATCCGCCGTGTGATCGTGCCGACACTGATGCCATTTATCATGGCGGCCGTGCGTATCGGGTTCACCGTTGCGTGGAAGGTTGCGGTCTTAACCGAGGTCTTTGGCGCAAGTACCGGCATTGGCTATCAGATGCGCTACCAGTTCGGAATTTTCTCGGTCCGAGGTATCGTGGCTTGGGCGCTGTTGTTTGGGATCGTCATGTTGGTGATCGAGTACGGTGCCCTCATTCCTCTGGAGCGCTACTTCGATCGCTGGCGGCCACACGTGAAAAAGGTGATCTGAACATGCAGACGGCGGTGTCCATTCAGAATCTCGTCAAGATCTTCACCGATGGCGATCACGAGCACTGTGTATTGCCGGGGTTATCGTTGGATATCGAAGAGACCGCGTTCGTCACTTTCGTCGGGCCGTCCGGTAGCGGCAAGACGACGCTCTTAAATATCATCGCGGGGCTGGAAGCGGAGACGACAGGCTCTGTGAAAATACATGCAAGACCCGGGGAGACACAGCTTGGGTATGTATTCCAGAACGCACGCCTGTTGCCATGGTTGACGGTCGAAGATAATCTCCGTTTCGTCCGGCCGGAGAACAGAGATAGGGATGAATTCGAAAAAGGATTGCAGCACTATCTCGAACTCGTGGGCTTGAGTGGCGCAGGGCAAAAATATCCACATCAGTTATCGGGTGGAATGCAGCAACGCGTCGGTATCGCTCGCGCATTATGTGTCGAGCCCGCGGTGCTGCTGATGGATGAGCCATTCAGCCATCTGGACGAAATTACTGCGGAGCAGATGCGCGTGGAGCTGTTGCGCATCTGGAAAGAAACAAAGCGCACGATTATCTTTATCACGCACGATATCCGCGAAGCCGTTACGCTCGGAGATCGTCTCATCATGCTGAACTTTCTCGGCGAGATCGTCGAAGACGTACCGGTCGAGCTGCCACGGCCGCGAGACTTTTCCGATCGGCAGTTCATTGAGTTCTATGCGCAATTGGTGAATCGATTCCATACGCTACAGGCGGGGGATGCCGATGCAACAGAGTGATCTCACGATGCGCGGCAAGATCGCGTTGGTCACGGGTGCTTCGAGCGGTATCGGCCGGAATTTTTCCAAAGTGCTCGCTGTCGCGGGAGCGCAACTTATCGTCGTGGCACGGCGCAAGGATCTCCTCGACTCTCTGGTCAGCGAGATCGAAGCGGACGGTGGGCGGGCGTCGGCCATCGAATTCGACGTGACGCAGCGCGACGGTGTCGCCGCTCTGTTCGATGAAGCGGAGCGCGCTGCGGGCCTGCCTGACGTCATCGTCAATAGCGCCGGTATCGTCGACGTCAGCACGGTACTGGAGATGGAGGAGAAGAACTGGGACCGGGTGATGGAAGTCAACGTAAACGGACTACGTCGCGTTTCACAGGAGGCAGCGCGAAGGTGGGTTGCAGCTAAATGCCCGGGGGCGATTGTGAATGTCGCGTCGATTGCCGGCATGGGTGTAACGCCCGGCTACCCGGCTTATGCGACATCGAAAGCTGCGGTCATCCAATTGACGCGCGCCATGGCAATCGAGCTCTGGCAGCACGACATCCGCGTCAACGCGTTATGCCCTGGATACTTCCTGACCGAGATGAACGAGGATTACTTCGCTACGAAACGCGGCAAGAGGTATCTCACCCGTATTCCCCCGCGCCGACTCGGACAGCTGGAGGAACTCAGCGGTCCGTTGTTGCTGCTCGCCAGCGACGCATCGAGCTTTATGACGGGCGTGGCGTTACCTGTCGATGGTGGGCACTCGATCCGCTTGATCTAGCCGCGCGCGGCCGCCTCGCCGCCTTCCCGAGAAAAAGGTACCGGGTTTATTTTTCACGTTAATACGGGGGGGGGACGGTCTACCTAACTATCTAGACAGTTCAATGCGGATCGTGAGTTAGGTAGACCGTCCCCGTATTCCGTATTCGAAACTACCTGCTTCGATTAGCGGCCGTGGCAGGTCGAGCAGAGT
>Ga0310122_10001539_pt1 | contig 14644 bp, 5 predicted proteins | sample CB6_Bottom_1051__FD_203503 | JGI IMG/M metagenome (GOLD analysis project Ga0310122, IMG submission 203503) | Marine microbial communities from Western Arctic Ocean, Canada - CB6_Bottom_1051 | ecosystem: Environmental > Aquatic > Marine > Oceanic | place: Canada: Western Arctic Ocean | collected...
CTCATGGACCCGGGCTCACACCGATGAGTCAGGACACTTCAGCATCGACACCCTCGAGCCGGGGGAATACAACCTCACCTGTGCGGGTTCCGGCTGGAGACGTGCCGGGCCTGGCTGGATCCGCCACCGGCAAAGAGTCGAGACCGGTCCCGACCTGGTCGAGGTGACGCTCGCGAAGGCGCCAATGCTATCCGGACGGGTGATCAACCAGCGTGGGGAGCCGATCTCGGGCGCTCGAATCGCCTCACGTCACCCAAATAGAACTAGTCCCGGTCACGAGTTCTCAGAGACCTACTCCGATTCCGAGGGGCATTTCCAGTTACTGCTGGAGATGGGGGGAGAAGAAGACTTCTACGTCATCGCCAGAGGTTTCACCCGTTTGCACCGGAGGATCGACGAAGCGGTGAGAGATCTTGGCAATCTGGTGCTGGCCGAGGCGGTGATGGTCGAGGGGCGGGTCTTGTCCCCCGGTGGAACTCCTGTTTCGGGAGCGAAGATCAGCGCTTCTGAATTTCTCACAATGAGTGAAGGAGCCCGTGTCGGGCAGAGTATCAAGCTGTTCACCAATGTTATCCTCCGCACCCCCCCCCCCAGGTCCGAAACGGATGGGAGTTTTCGCCTCTATCTGCCGGATCCCGATCTTAAATGGCAGATTTGGGCTACCTTTCCGCAGCTCATCAAGAGTGATCGAGTGACCGTCGAGCCCGGTGGCAAGGATGTCGCTGGTGTCGAGTTGGTCCTGCGCCGGGGCGCTGAGGTGAGAGGGACGGTGACTGGCGGTGGCGCTGCCGTTGCCGGGGCTTCAGTGACTCTGTCCACAAGGAGATCTTTTAAATTTTCAATCTTTAAAAAAACCGTTCGTACCGATGAGACGGGCCAGTTCCTGGTCAGCGGATTCAGGGCGGGTCGAGTCTTCATTCGAGCCAGGGCCGATGGCTTCGGCGATTCCCTCATCGAGAAGTTGGTGCTGGAGGATGATGCGCAGCTGCAGATCGATCTCGAGTTGCAGGCGGAGGCCCTTCTGGAGGGGATCGTCATCGATTCACGAGGAACGCCGGTGAGCGGCGCAGAGGTGACCCTGCGCGAAGAATCAGGGGTGATCAGGAACAAGTCGACCGGGGTGGATGGGCGCTTTTCCATCGGTCACCTCGCTCCAGGACTGGTCGATATGATGGCCCGTTCGACCCGGCACGTCGCCTCGATCCTGAGGGAGATCGACCCCGCGCGGGGGCCGGTCGAGATCGTCATCGATCCGGGTTTCGAGTTGCGCGGAATTGTTGTCGATCAGGAGACCCGGGATCCAATTTCAAGGGCCAGGGTGGCCCTGCCCGGGGTACTGGATCCGCGTTATTTATTGGCTTCTGGGATCCCTCAGGGGAGGGAGCGCTCGGTGTACACGAGCCCGGATGGGAGGTTTTCCTTCACAGGATTGGCGGCAGATCGTTACGAGATCAGGGTCAAGGATGGTCTATCGGTTCCCGTTTCCATCAAGACCGATGTTCCCGGCGATGATCCCGACGAGCCGCTGGTGATCGAACTCGACCCAGGAGGGCGCATCATCGTCGACGTGGTCGATCCCTCGGGTGCCCCGGTGGCGGGAGCCGAGCTGTATGCATGGCCTCGCACTCGCGTTCGTGAAGCAAACACAGGCCCTTTCACCTCCGGGAGCGAGGGGAGATGTGTCCTCACCGGTCTCCCCGATGCGATTTACCACGTTTCAATCGAGCATCCGCTTTTTCTAGATGCGGACGTATCTGTGGAGGTGATGAAGAGCGAGGGCAGTGCGAAGGTCAGGGTAGTGCTCGAGCCAGGTGCGACCATCCGCGGTCAGGTTTACTACATCAGCGGCAACCTGGTCCGGGAAGGGGCATTTTCTGGGGAAGTCACGGTTTTGCAGCACAGTCGCCATGAGAGTCGCCGGCCAACTCGGATTAAATCCACTGCTATCGATGCCTCCGGCAGTTACTCGATTTCAGGAGTGCCTGCGGGCACCTTTGAACTCGTTTTCGGTGGTATTGGAATCGATCTGGACCCCGCTCCCCGTGGCCAGATCGAAGTCACTGGCACCGGGGTGTACTTGCTCGATCTACGCCCCTAAAGGATCGTCTGGAGGAAATTTGGTCACCAAACGGTTGTTGATCTTCTGCATCCTCGCCACCTGTCTCGGTGGAGGCGCTGGCTTCGCGATCGCGATGACGGAACTCGAGTACGGCATCGATATCAGTCCCCTGGATTACGTGATTTACACCGGGATCACAGCGATGTGCACCTACTTCGCGACAAGATCATCCGCTCTTTCGGAGTGATTCTCTCACGACCGATCGATTCCCCGGCCGACTCGATCGGTCGCCAGGGGATCCGCAGCCATCGGTATCGCCGACCCAGTGCAGGGTCCGAAACCGTGGCGAGGTCGAATCCACCATCTTCTCCAGCCTTCCAGTGTCCTCAGAGGCAGTGCTGTTGCGGTCGGCATCATCGGCAGGGGAGCAGGAAACGGCAAGCCCTGCTCGGTGAGGGTTGCGCCGCTTCGGTTTCCCGCCACCGATTCGATCCCCGAAGTGGCCAATTGCTCGATCGTGGCCCTCGGTAGGGGTCCCGGTCTGGCCGCAAAGACCTGTTCGGGCGCCAGTAAGGCGACCCATTCTCCCACACCATCCATCATCGATCCGTGGTGCGGAAGCACAACCAGATCGATCGGACCGGAACTTCGAGAAGCCGCAAGCCGTGCCGCTTCTGCATCCCCGGGAATCAGAGCCGTACCACAGGGTCCGCGAATTGCCACCACCACCGATCGATCATTGAGCGACAGAGGGACTGCTGGAGGGGTTCCATCGGCTGCCGAGATGATCCTCAATCGCCACGGTCCGATGGTCAGCTGATCCCCGTCTTTTACCCTGTGGATCTGAACTCCATGGCGACGCGCCATCTGGATGATGGCAGCTCCGGCGGGGTTGTCTTGAAAGGTCCTGTCCACGATGAGACCTGCGATGGAATCGGTCTCGAGTAACCCGGGAACCGCCGAGTAATGATCGAGATGAGCGTGTGAGAGGACGATCCAGTCGATCCGATTTCTGCCGCTTTTCCACAGTGATCGGCGGATCAGGCGCGCGCCGCCATCGATCTGATCGGAGGAACCCGCATCGAACAGCAATGAGCCACCGGGTGCTTGCATGAAAACACTCTGTCCTCTTCCCGTGGCAAGCAACTCCATCGTAGCAGGCACGGGTAGAGTGATATCGATCGATATCGCCAGCGAGGCGACCATCAACGTGCCGATGGCGAGGCGTGGTTTTGCTGCACAGATCCACAGTAGTGCCATCATGATGAGAGAGATGGCCGGGATGCCGATCGCCGGCAGCACCCAGGGACTCCATGGTAGGCGGTCGGCCAGTGCCGGGATCGTTTCGAGCACCCAGCGCAGCAACTCCCACCCTCCTCGAGTGATCTGCTCGATTTCGAAGATGCCCAGCATCAGAGTGACAAAGCCGAGCATGATGGTGGCGGCCACAGCCGGTAGCAGCAAGAGCGTCGTCAATGGTGAGAACGGACAGATTTCCGCGCTCCAGAAAGCGATGGCCACATGAGCTCCGAAGAAGGCCCCGAGTGCTACACGCAGGCCACTGCTGGAAAATTGTCGAGATCCCATCACCACATGAATCCCGCCCACCGCACATAGAGAGATGGTCGCTGAAGCGCGTGGAGGAGCCTGTCCCATCGCGCACCAGATCAACATCGCCAGCGCAAGAGCCTGTGTCGGAGCAACATTGCGGCCACCGATGAGTCCAACGGCGATCAAGCCGCCGGTGATGGCGGCCCGGATGGCGGGTGGATCCGCACCGGAGAGAAATGCCTGGAAGAGCAGAAAAACAGCCCCGACACCACGGATGATGTGGGACCAGGGTGAGAGAAAACGCCGAGACCATATGAGAAAGAAGCCGAGACAGATTCCGACATGAAGCCCACTGACTGCCAGCAGGTGGCCCAGACCGGTTCTCCTCATCACTGCGTGTGTTTGTGGATCGAGCAGGCCCCGTTCTCCTAGCAGCAACGCGCAACCCCAGCGAGCATCGATGGAGAGCAAGCAATCCAGGGCGCGAAGGCGCAGACGATCGGCTCGCGACAGGAGAGTTGCTCTCGAGAGCACTCTCCAATGATCTCGGCGAACTACCTTGCGGAACGAACCGTTTCCCGCGCTCAGCAATGCGCTGATCGTGTCGCCGCGGCCGACCAGCACCGAACCCGGAAGCGAGAGAGTCACGACGCCAGCGACTGGCCCTGTGGATCCCTTCAATTGATGAAGTTTCATTATCGTTGTGGTCTGTAACATCGGTTTCGTCACACGACCGATGTGTCGACGCGGTACGGAAAGAACTTTCCCCTCGATGAGAACGGGTCCTCCAGCCAACGATGCAACATCTGCTGTGGGGGGAGGTGCGAGCAGCATTCCGATCAATAACGGCAACAGTTGTCTCAGCAGGATGGCTCGCGGCCCGGGCAGCAGGCCAGCCAAACAGGTGCTGCTGATCAACATCAGCAGACACGGCGGCGACAACTGACATCCGGCAGCACCGATCCACGGACCGGTACCGATCCACAGCCACAGGGCCGGAATCAACAACGGAGGCAATGGCCCGGGGAGGTCGGTGCCAGCTGCAGATGATTCCCTGATCGTGGTTGTTCCAGCGCTGCTCGGGATGGCCCACGGTGGTTCGGTTATCGGCATCGTCAGAGGGTTCTCCTGTCGCGGACCGCATCGTTTTCACTGTGCCTGAACCAGCAAAGAAGGGGATGCAGGGGATGCATTGAATGGCCGGATCTGGTCGAATAGAGGCAGTTGAGGGATCCGTCAGCGCGAGAGAGGTTCGATGTCGAAAAATGCAATCATCGCGTGTGCGATCGTCGCGACACTGGCGCTGATTCTGGGTCTGCTGCTGCAGGATCAACTGTTCGATTCGTCGCTGCCCGGGATCGACTCTGACCCCAGCAGCGAATCCAGCTCCTTCGATCTCGATGTCCCCCGGGTGATCTCCACAATCGACGATGAGATACAGATCGACCCGGCAGTGGTGCCACTGAGCGGAACGGTGTTGACCCCCGAGGGGGCAGCGGCCGGCGGCGCCGAGGTATTTCTCTACCGCGCCAACTTCCCCGCCTCTGTCAGTGAACGCGATGGGCTCTCGGTGTGGGAAGTGCTCGACTGGAATCTACTTCGCTCCGGAGCCGAGCAACTGACCACGCTGCCGCTTCGAGAAGACATCGGTAAGGCGCTCACCGCTGCTGGCAGTGTTGTGGCCGATGAGGTTGGCCACTACCAGTTCGACAAACTGGCGCCGGGTCAGTACCTGGTGGCAGCAGCAACGCACGATACGTTGCTGACCCCGTTCCCACAGGTCATCGAGTTCGATGGGACACCATTGGAGCGTGACATCATGTGTCTGCTCGGCTCGAGCCTGACGGTACGGGTGCGGGCCGGAAACACCGTGGCACAGGGAGCACGGGTGATCCTGCGTGGATCGGTGATCGATTCCAGTATCGGGTCGGAGTCGTGGTTCATGACCCGCGAGGAACTGATCCTCTACATGCTCAATCCTCCCATTCGCGAGGCGCGCGCCGATGCCGATGGAATCGCCTTCTTTGGTCGCTTGCCGCGCATCAACTATCAGTTGTTCGTGCAGAAATCGCCGTGGGCCCAGGCCAGCCAGACATTTGTGCTACAGGATCCGCGCGAGATCGTCATCGAGTTGCAACCGGGAGCGACCATCGATGGCATCGTGCTTACCACCGAAGGGGTGGGCGTCGCTGCGGCGCGAGTGAGGGTCAGCAAAACCGACGGCAACGATTGGGGACAGATTCCGGCACCACTTCCCGAGACGATCAGTGGCGCGGATGGTCGATTCTTGCTCGAGGGGATTGCCCCGGGATCCTACGAGATTCGCACCGAGGCGAAGGGGTTTGTCGATGGAAGATTGCGCGGTATCCAGATCGAATTCGATGAGATTCTTCCCGCCGAGGTGGTGCTCGAGGCCGGTGCCGTTATTCGCGGCATCGTTCTAAACGATGCAGGAGAGCCGCTGAAGGATATCGATGTCTCCGCCCAGCGCAGTGGCCGTAATCGCCAGGGCCAGGGTGAGACCACCGTCACCGATGGCGACGGTAAGTTCATCTTCGATACGTTGACCGCTGGCGACTACCGGGTCGCCTGCACCGGTGACGGCTGGCGCCGCTGGCGCGAGACGGTCAAGACCGGTGGTGAGGCGCTGGAAGTCACGATGGAAGTGGCGCCGTTACTGACCGGCCGGGTTCTCGATGGGCGCGGCGAGGCGGTTTTCAGGGCGCGAGTTCAGATCGATCAGGGTTGGGGGGGTGATGCTGCCGTCACCGACAAGCAGGGACGTTTCCGTCTGTCGCTGGCGATCGGCGGTGATCGGATCGTCGTACGAGCCCGAGGATTCGCCGAATTGCGCCAGCAGAGCGATCCCGAGGGAGAAGATCTGGGCGATCTGATCCTCGCCGATGCCGAGGTGATCAGCGGTCTCGCTCTGGCGCCCGACGGGACTGCCCTTTCCGGGGCGCGGGTCACGGCCAACGAGCAACGACAAGACGGCGATAACAATAATCGTCGCGGCGGGCCACGCCGCATGAACGCCACCGCCTGGTCCTCCTCCGATGGCAGTTATCGCCTCGAGTTGCCCCAGGCGGGGCTACGCTGGCAAGTGAAAGCATCCTTTCCGTTGTTGCTCGAAAGTGAAGAGGTGGTGGTCCAGCCCATCAGTGGACTCGCTGCGGAAGTTCATCTGATGCTGCGCTGGGGCGCCGAGGTCGGTGGCATCGTGATCGGAGATGGAAGCGCCGTGGAAGGGGCGACCGTGACGCTTGCTCGCGGCGGCAATCGCAACTCGCGCTGGCAAAACGGTGGCTGGAATCGCAACAGTCGAAGCGCCCGGACCGACGAGAATGGCAACTTCCTCATCCGGGGTCTGGAAGCCGCGACCTACAATCTTCGCGCCAGTGCCACCGGCTTCGGTGACGCCCGGATTCGGGACCTGGCACTGGCTGCCGATGAACAGCGTCACCTCGAGGTCGTGTTGCAGCGGGAGGCACGGCTCGAGGGGGTCGTCATCGACCAGTTCGGGGCTCCGATCGCTGCAGCCCAGGTTTCCGCTTCCGATTCTTCGGGGGCCTGGCGAAGGAGCACCAGTGGCCCCGATGGGTTCTTCGCCATCGATCGACTCGCCGCCGGTACCGTCGATGTCCGCGCCAATGCCACCGGGTTCATGCGCTATCGACTCGATGATGTCAATCCGAGGCTGGGTCCGATCGAGATCGTCATGGATCAGAGTTTCGAGTTTCGCGGTTTCGTCGTCGATGCCGAGACCGGCGATCCGATCTCCCGGGCGCGCGTCCGCGTTACACGTGCAAATTCGCGCAGCCGGGGTGATTCGGATCGAACCGGCGACGAGGGCTTTTTCCGGATCGAGGATCTGAGAGCAGGTGAGTACGCCATCTCCGCGACCGCCGAGGGCTACATCTCGGCCAGGTTCAGCGCACCGATTCCTGGTCGCGATCCGAATGAGACGGTCGTCATCGAACTGGAACCGGGAGCACGCATCATCGTCGACGTGGTCGATCTCTCCGGGGTATCGGTGGAGGGCGCGGCTCTGCGTGCCTACCGACTGGAAGATGGTGCCCAGGCCGATGGTGACGGCCAGAACTCGTCTGGGCAGAGGGGGCGCTCCAGGGCCGATGACAGCGCCACCACCAATCGAGATGGTCGTGGAACCCTGGTCGGCCTCACCGATGGATTTTATCGTGTGACCATCGAGCATTCCGATTACATCCCGGCCCAATCGGTCGCGGTGGTCAAGCGCATCGAAGGAAGTGCGCGCGTGCGAGTGGTGCTCGAGAAGGGCGCGACCGTGCGGGGTCGGGTGAGGGACTCGTCCGGAGATCTGCTCAGCAACGGGCGGGTCTATGCCCGTGGACCGGTGACGAAACGTGCCAGAGTCGATGATTTCGGAGAGTATCTCATCCAGGGTCTGCCGGCCGGCAGTTACGAGGTCGAATTCGACGCCTTCGAACAGGGGCCAGAGGAGGAACCTCGCGGGCAGATCACCCTCAGTGGTACCGAGGAGCGAGTGCTCGATCTACGCCCCTAGCTCGATTCCGAATTCAGGTCGCTGGAGGATACCTGTGTACAAGTAGCGGCAGATTGGCATTCAAGCGCCAATTTGTATATCCTATCTGTGTCGAGGTCCGGAACCCCAACCCGCGCCGGGGGATCCCTCTGCCAAGACTTCCTGGAGGCAACGAACATGATCGAGAATGATTTTTCCCGGCCTTCGGCGAGCCCGCTCTTGCGGGTGGGAATCCCACGTTTCATCTGTGCTGCGCTGCTGTTCACGGCAGTCAGTGTGCTCCATATTCTGCTCGGCAGTCAGGGCGCCACAGCGCTGGGTCTGGCTTCCCCACCGGAGCCACCTGCAGCGGTCATCGACGAGGTTGTCGAGGACGAGCAGGAACAGAAACTCGCCCAGGAGATCATCACTGCTGCCGCTCGCATCCCGAAGAATGTCCGTCAGCCCAAGGGGATGACGGTTCGTGAAATCCAGGATCTCACCGACAAGACCCTCGGTAAGGGGGAACGTTACCTCGCCGAGTTCGCCAAAGGCACTCACCGGGATGAGGTGATCGCGGTACTTTGCAAGCTCTACATCATGAACTCGAGTCGAACCTTCATCGACTCCAGTCGTCTCTACAAGGATCGCAATGGTACCGATCCAGACTCGAAATGGGTCGAGGTGATGCGCAGGAATTACTTCGCGCGCATCATCAGACTGCTCGATGAAGTGGTCACCAGAACCCCCGAGGGCGAGACGGTCGACTGCCAGGTGAATCGCCTCAAGGCGGACACCTACTGGCATTCCCGGGAGTACGCCAAGTCGATTGCGATGTACAAACTGGTACTCGACCAGTGTCCCGACGTCGAGGAGCGTGACGTGATCAGGTGTGCGCTACTCAATGCTCAGATCCGCGACCGTGACCACGGCGGAGCGCTCTCTACCGCGGATGCTTTCATCGACAATCATGTCAATTCCGATTTGTTGCCCCATGTCCTGCACCTGCGCGGCAAGGCTCTGATGGAATCGGGGCGCATGGTGGATGCTCTGATGTGGTGGAAATCGATCGAAGACGTGATTCATTCAGCGGCTACGGGGGATCCGGTGGTCCTCAATGGTGAACTGGTGCAAGTGAGCGCAAAATGTCGTAGGGACTTCCAGCGTTATCACGAGGAGATCAACTTCTCGCTCGGCTTCATCTCGTTCGTGTTGGGTGACTACAGCGCTGCAGAGGCCAGTTTCCGTCAAGAGATGGAATTGCTGAAACAGCGACAGGACGATAAGAAGATCACCAATGTCGGACAGGTCTATCTCACTCGCACCGAGAAGGTTTACGAGAGCCTCGTACGGCTTGCCGGCAATCGGGCTCCAACTCTCGATCTCGGTGATGGCTGGATTGCCAATGTCTCGCTCGATCCGCTCCAGGAGCAGGGCAATGTGATCCTGCTACTTTTTGCTCCCTACAACAACAATCGCTACATCTCGACATTGGAGAATTTACAGAAACTCTACACTGCCCACTGGGTCGATGGCCTGCGCGTCGCCTGGATCGCGATTCCCAAGGGGAAGTCGGATCTGCCCGGACAGATGGGGAAACTTGCGACTGCTGCTTCAGGTTTGAGTCTTGCCTTTCCGGTCGGAATCGATCTCGATGCCGAGTATCCCAGTTATCGGGACTACAACTGCGCCATCGGAGGGGGAACCATGGTGGCGATCAACCGCGAGGGGCAAGTGGTCTGGTACAAGATGGATCCCACTTTCCGCGATGATGCCATCATCTCCTTTGTCGTTCGCAGGTTGCTGGAATCGGGTGAGCAGTAAGGGAATTCTCTGGACCTTGTTGCGGGGGTACAATGCAGGCGGTTCCGCTGGTGGTTGTCTACCTTGTGCCGGTCTGAACAGGAGTACGGATGTCCCGTTCGCTGCGTTGCTGGCTACCCGTGTCTCTCCTGGTGCTACTGATCCTGTCAGTATACGCAGGAGCTCCTCTCCTGTTGATTTCACAGCTTCAGGCGAGTGCACCGATGATCGTGTCTCAAGAAGATCCTCTCACTGTCAAAGAACTGAAAAAATTGGTCCAGCAGGCAGCGTTGTCGGGAGATGCCGCATCGCTGGCGGAGGTGTTACGCACCATCGGCAAGATGCCTGGACGAGAGCCAGCAGCGGCGGTACTCAGTTCTGCCGCCTCCCTCTCCAGAGGACCCGATGACATCTACTGGTTCTTGCTCCAGGGAGTCGCCGGTTTCAAGGGCCCCGATGCCTTCACCGAGATGGGCGAGTTCGTCGTCCGATACCGCTCGAAACCGATCTCCAGGGATCTGTTGAATTCTCTGCGCAAGTGCAATTCCAAATACGTCAATCGAGTGATTCGTCGGGTTCTGGCCGACTGTCCTGCGGATATGCAACTGATGGCGGTGGACATCGCCGCCGAGGTTCCCGTGCGCAGGACCGTCGATATCCTGTTGCCAGTGCTGGCTCGAGAAGACCTCAAGGATCGCGGCGGCAAGAAGCCTGAAACCGCCCTGAAACTCGCCATCATTTCAGCTCTCGAGGCGTTGACCAAGCAAACCTTCGGCAACAGTCTCATCAACTGGCAAGGCTGGTGGGCCAAGGCCAGAGAACAGGGCTTGAAGGTGATACGAGACGAGGCCGATGATCACACCCCGACCACCGGTCTGGCCCGTCCTCTCGATCCGGTTCGTGCCCGACAGTTTCTGGGCCTCGAGCAGATGCCTGCCGGATCGGTACTGGTGATCAAGGGACCGACCGCTGCCAACGGAAACGATACCAACTTCGATCACATCGAGCATCTTCTCCAGCGCATCAGAATCCCTCATGAGGTGGTCGAGAAGGGCGAACTGGAGAAGCCCTCTTACCGACTCGACGGTGTTGCTGCCATCTTCGTCAACTGCACCCAGATTCACGAGTTCTGTCAAAGCCCAGGTCACACAGCGGGTGCCTATACCGGCAAACGCTTGCACAGATGCTTAGGTCCCGCCCCGCACGACACCGTTCAGTTCAAGATGAAGCAGCAGGCCATCGATAAGCTGGTGAAGTTCGTCGAAAGAGGGGGATATCTGTTCACCGAGGACTGGGGCCTGGTGGAGATCCTGGAGATCGGTTTCAGCAAGTTTCTGCGCTCGGGAACCGCGCTGGAGGGGGGAGATGTTGGGGTCCGTCCGGAACGTGGAATGACCGCGCACCCGCTGTTGCGAGGAGTGTTTGTGCCTCCCGTCGATATCTCGGCACTGCGTCGCAAGTATTACGAAGATGAAGACGACGACGAGGATCTCGAAGAATACGACCCGTCCGTCGAGGACGACCCGGGCGACGTCGATGTGGATCGGGGCAAGACGGCAGTCGGCGAGGATGATTCAACATCCATCGAGGAGATCGGAGATCCCGACATCCGCCTCGTCCAGCATCGCTGGAAGATCGACAAGGAGAGTCCCGCTCTGGATATCCAGTCGAAAAAGGTGCAGGTCCTCATCGATAGCCAGGAACTCGAGATCGCCTGCGGTGAAGGGGCGGTGGCGGTGACCTTTCCGCTGAAGAAGGGCAGAGTGGTTCACGTTCTGTCTCATTTCGGCAAGCAAACGAGTTCCGACAACGAGGCCACCATCGAGAACCTGCTCGTCAACTTCCTGCTTCAGGTCAGGATCCGTTCCACACCAAAGCGCCAGTGAGTATTCGCTCGCGTTGACTCCTCGACGGCGAGCGTCTACCGTGCCCGGGTTGCCGGGATTTCTCGATGTCCGGGGGAATACTCTCCGCTGTGGGTGAGCCTATCGGGCCGATCCGGGTACACATCTCACCGGGGCGGGGCGAGTTTCTTGATCATCCACTTCCATGCCTATCGGGGCGCCCTGTTGCTGGTCTGGATGCTGGGCTTTCTTGCCGTTGCATCGCTCATGCCTACCATCGTCGAGGCGCAGGATCGTGCACGAGGTCTGTTCGGCACCGACGAGGAGTTTTCCATCTTCTATGATCGTCTCGAGGCAGACATCTCTTCCGAAGGTGGCGCTCGTTCGCTGGTGGTGCTGGGAAACGTACTACTCGAGGGTGAGGGATTTTCGCTCAGGGCCGATGCCATCGGGATTTTCATCGACGGTGTGGATCCTGATAGTGGGCCGATCCATCCACGAGTGCTGGCCCTCGGAGAGGTGATATTGAATCGCGGTGAGCAATCATTTAGGGCCGAGACCATCTTTCTGGAGGTCGATACTCGCCGGATGGTGCTCTCCGATGCACGCTTACGACTGAGCCAGAACCTTATCGAACGTCTCCGAGTGCTTCCCTTCGACGATCCGCAGCGATCGCGCTTGATCGCCGAAGCGTGGGTTTCCGGTGTTTCCGATGTGAGGGTCGAGGGTCTTCCGCGGGCGCAGATCGGTGTCCAGGCAAAGCACCTGAGAGTTGAGGATTTCCGTGATTTCGAGGGAGAAGGGATCGTATTCACCACCGACGACTTCTTCGATCCCCAATGGGCTCTGGTGGCCAAGAAGGGTAAGGCACGCGCGCGTAGGGAGGTTGATCAGAGAGCCGATGAGGATCTTCCTGGTGGCTATCTGCTGGAGGTCGAGGATGCTCATCTCGAAATCGGAGGGGTTCCGATCTTCCCGTTACCCAGTACCACCTGGGACAGTCGCTGGGGGCGTTCCTTCCCGTTACGCGATATTCGGATCTCCGACTCTTCCCGCTTCGGATCTCGCCTCGACACTTCCTGGAACGGAGATTTTCTGCTGCCGACTCGGTTCGAGGACGAGATCGATCTGACGCCACGGATCGATTCACTGTCCGATCGGGGCACCGGTTGGGGTCTCGATTTCGAACTGGGAAGAGATCCGCGCCGCTGGGCTGAGGAGCCTGACGGGCGGCTGGAACTCTATGGCTATGGTTCTTACTGGGCGATCGAGGACGAGGCACTGACCGATAGCAACGGAGACGCCATCGACGATGCCGATCGATCCCGGGCGAGGGCATTTATTCATGCCCGATTGGGTGTCGGTACCCTGATCGACGGCGAGCTGGCGACCTCCAGTGATGCGGGTTTCATCGAAGAGTTCTTCCGTGCCGAATCGAGGGCGATGAAGGACCCGGAGAACTTTCTCTCGATCCGTCAGGTTTTCGCCGGGGAATATGCGGCGACCGCCATGAGTCAGGTACGGTTGTCGGACCACCTCAGCGTCCTCGAGAAGAGACCGGAGTTCACTTTTCGTGTGCTCGATGCCGAACTGAGTGACCCCCTACGTTGGGATGCGGATCTCGTCCTGTCCGATCTCAGGTTGCGGCCAGCAAAAGTACCCAACGGTGAGGATCAAGATCCGGAACTGGAGACGCGCAGGGCGGATGTCCGGACCGAATTCTCGCTCCCTTTCGGGACCTCTCGCTGGGTGCGCTGGGTACCGCGTGCGGGGGTTCGCTGGACCAACTGGATCTCCCCCGACTTCGATGGTGTGGAGAGAACTCAGTTTCACACCGGATTGCAGGCGGCGACCAGACTTTCGCGAGTCTTCGATGTTCGCAACAAGAAGTGGGACGTCGATGGCTTACGGCACATCATCGACATCACCGCCGGTTACTCGAGCATCTTCGATAGTTCCCTTGCCGCCAGCGAAGTACCGATTCAAATCGATGATGTAGATGCCATCGATCTGTTCGATGAAGTGCATCTGTCGGTCGTGCAAAGACTGCAAACTCGTGCCCCGCGTTCCGATCGGGAAAGGTTGCAGAGAATGGGGACTCGCACCATCGCCGAAGCACGTGTCGAGGCCTTCTACTATCCCAGTGCTAGACGCGATCATGGAGGCGAGGATTGGGGCAACCTGCTCGCTGAACTGGTACTTCATAGAACGGATGGGTGGAGTCTGTTCGGTGAAATGGCGCGCGATATCGGTGCTGGGGCTTATCTGGAACGAAATGGTGGATTGCGCTGGCTCGATGTGGATTCCGGGTTGTTCGAGATCGCCTGGCGAGAGCGGCCCGATACCCAGGAGACGCTGCTTGTCGGCGGACGGTGGAATGCCTCGCCACGATGGGACATGGGCCTTTTCGTCGAGTACGATGCCATCAGTGAGAAGCCGGTCGGACACTGGTGGGAAGTAGGACGTAATTTCCGCACCTTCCGCATGATGTTCAGTCTCGATGTCGAGCGAGGAGCAACCGACGATACCACTTTCCGGATCGATATAGGATTGCCGGAAATGATGGGTGCTTTGAGGGGTTCACGGTTTGGTTCGACACATTCGGGTCGTTTCCGTTGATGAAGGAGGATCGATGACGGGACCCGTAGTCTATCCCGGAACCTTTGATCCGCCGCATCGAGGACACATAGATCTCATCGAGCGTGGTGTACGACTTTTCGGAGAACTGGTCGTGGCTGTTGCGGTCAATCGTGACAAGCGAACGATCTTCACACCCGACGAGAGAATCGGCTGGCTCGAAAGTTGCACAGCACATCTCGAGGGTGTGCGGATTGTGCGATTCACGGGCCTGGTGGTGGACCTGCTCGCCCGCCAGGACTCCCG
>Ga0310122_10001540_pt1 | contig 14641 bp, 13 predicted proteins | sample CB6_Bottom_1051__FD_203503 | JGI IMG/M metagenome (GOLD analysis project Ga0310122, IMG submission 203503) | Marine microbial communities from Western Arctic Ocean, Canada - CB6_Bottom_1051 | ecosystem: Environmental > Aquatic > Marine > Oceanic | place: Canada: Western Arctic Ocean | collected...
TTGCTTGAGCAGTTCTTTTTGCTTCTTGTTGAGATTGACCGGCGTTTCGACCGAGACCTCAATATACATATCGCCTTTCGACCCGCCCCGGAGCGCCGGCATACCCTTGCCGCGCAAGCGGAACTGGTGGCCATTCTGGGTGCCCTGGGGAATCGTCACCCGCGCCCGGCCGCCGCCCAGCGTGGGCACATCGATCGAGCCGCCGAGCGCCGCCGAGAACATCGGAATGGGAACCTGGCAATAGAGGTTCATCGCTTCGCGCTGAAACAGCGGGTGCGGTTTCACCGAAATGAAAATATAGAGATCCCCCGCCGGCGCGCCGCGGGCGCCCGCCTCGCCCTCTCCGGCGAGGCGAATGCGCGTGCCGTCCTCGACGCCGGCCGGGATATTGACCGCCAGGGTCTTTTCCTTTTGCACCCGCCCGGCGCCCCGGCAGCGTTTGCACGGATCGGCAATCACCGTGCCCGATCCCTGACAGGTCGGGCAGGTGCGTTCGATGGTGAAAAATCCCTGCTGCGCACGTACCTTGCCGACCCCGCCGCAGGCGCTGCAGATGGTCGGCTTGGTGCCGTCCTTGGCGCCGCTGCCGGAGCAGGTATCGCAACTTACCGAAGTGGCGGCCTGGATCTTCGCCTGTTTGCCACCGAAGGCGTCTTCCAAACTGACTTCCATATTGTAGCGCAGATCGGCGCCGCGCGCCGGGCCGCGCCGCGCGCCACGTCTTTGGCCGCCCATGAAATCGCCGAACAGATCGTCGAACACATCGGCGAAGCTCGAGCGAAAATCGAAATCGCCGCCCGGCGCGCCGGCGCCGCCTTCGAACGCCGCATGGCCATACTGGTTATAGGCTTCGCGCTTTTTCGGATCGGAGAGTATGCCGTAAGCTTCCGAAAGCTCCTTGAACATGGCCTCGGCCTGGGCGTCATTCGGATTGCGGTCCGGATGATATTTCATCGCCAGCTTGCGGTACGACTTCTTCAGCTCAGCGGCCTCCACCTCGCGGGAAACGCCTAGAGTCTTGTAATAATCTCGTTTGGCCATTACACCCTCGGCGCCCAGAATCGCCGCGCGTCCGGATTACATTGCATGGATTGCGGGGCCACGCGCGGCGGATCAGTCGGGACGCTGATTCTTGTCCTCGTCGTCGAGCTCCTCGAATTCGGCATCGACAATATTGTCCGGCTCGGGGGCATCCTCGTCCGCGGCCGGGCCATCGCCGCCCGGCGCCATGCCCGCCATGCCCTCGGACTTGCCATCGGAGTTCTCGGCATCCTTATATACCGCTTCGCCGAGCTTCATCGACGCCTGACCGAGTTGCTCCATCTTGGCGCCGATTTCGGCCGCGTCTTCGCTGGCCAGCGCGCCGCGCACGCTCTCGATCTCTGATTCGATCGCGGCTTTATCCTCGGCGCTGACTTTATCGCCATGCTCTTGCAGCATTTTCTCGACGCTGTGGACCATGGCTTCGGCGTGATTTCGCGCCTCCACCAATTCCTTGCGCTGCTTATCCTCTTCGGCGTGGGTCTCCGCGTCATGCACCATGCGGTCAATCTCGGAATCGTCGAGCCCGCCCGATGCCTGGATGCGAATCTGCTGTTCCTTATTGGTCGCCTTGTCCTTGGCCGAGACATTGACGATGCCGTTGGCGTCGATATCGAACGTCACCTCGATTTGCGGCAAGCCGCGCGGCGCCGGTGGAATGCCCACCAGATCGAATTGGCCGAGTATTTTATTGTCCGCCGCCATTTCGCGTTCGCCCTGGAACACTCGAATGGTGACCGCCGACTGGCCGTCCTCGGCGGTCGAAAAGACTTGGCTTTTCTTGGTCGGAATCGTCGTGTTGCGATCGATCAGGCGGGTGAACGCGCCGCCCAGCGTTTCGATGCCAAGCGATAGCGGCGTCACGTCGAGCAACAACACGTCCTTGACGTCGCCCTGCAAAACGCCGGCCTGTATCGCCGCGCCAACCGCCACGACCTCGTCCGGGTTAACCCCCTTATTGGGCTCGCGGCCGAAGAAATTCTTCACCGTCTCGACCACCTTGGGCATGCGGGTCATGCCGCCGACGAGAATGACCTCGTCGATCTCGCCCGGCGACAGGCCGGCATCCTTGAGCGCTTTCTTGCACGGCTCGATCGTCCGGTTGATGAGATCCTCGACGATGGCTTCGAGCTTGGCCCGCGTCACCTTCATGGTCAGATGTTTGGGGCCGTTGGCGTCGGCGGTGATGAAGGGCAGATTGATTTCGGTCTGTACCACGCTCGACAATTCGATCTTGGCCTTCTCGGCGGCTTCCTTCAGCCGCTGCAGGGCGAGCTTGTCCTCGCGCAGATCGATGCCGTGTTCCTTCTTGAATTCATCGGCCAGATAGGCGAGCAGACGCATATCGAAATCCTCGCCGCCGAGGAAGGTATCGCCATTGGTCGATTTCACCTCGAACACGCCGTCGCCGATTTCGAGCACCGACACATCGAACGTGCCGCCGCCCAGGTCGAACACCGCGATGGTGCCGCTTTCCTTGCGGTCGAGCCCGTAGGCGAGCGCCGCGGCGGTTGGCTCGTTGATGATGCGCAGCACTTCGAGGCCGGCGATTTGGCCGGCGTCCTTGGTCGCCTGGCGCTGCGAATCATTGAAATAGGCCGGCACCGTAATCACCGCCTGCTCGACGGTCTCGCCCAAATGGGATTCGACCGTCTCTTTCATCTTCTGCAGGATGAAGGCGCTGATTTGGCTCGGCGAATATTTTTCGCCGCGCGCCGTGACCCAGGCATCATTATTGTCATGCTCGGTGATCGAATAGGGCACCATCTTGATGTCTTTTAGCGTTATCGGGTCCTTAAAGGCGCGCCCGATGAGGCGCTTGATGGCGAAAATGGTGTTTTCCGGGTTGGTCACGCCCTGGCGTTTGGCCGGCTGGCCGACCAGCCGCTCGCCGTCTTCGGCGAAGGCGACGATTGACGGCGTGGTGCGCCCGCCCTCCGAATTTTCGATCACGCGGGGCTCCGAGCCCTCCATGATCGCCACACAAGAATTCGTGGTGCCGAGATCGATACCGATAACTTTAGTCATAACTACGCCCTCATCGTTCAGCAGGCCTTGACGGCCACATAAGGCACCGCCGGGGCCCCATATAAATGGGCAAACCGCGTGGCATGCCGCGGTTCAGGATTCGTGGACACATATTGGTGCCCCATCGTCCACCTACAACCGCCGGCGCCACGGAAATTTGCCGAAACTGTTCAAATTAGGCCAATTCACCCTGTTTTCAGGGATAAATTCACCTTTTTATTTCCCCTAAGGAGCTGAGAGATTTCCAAATCCCGACGAAACATAGCTATTTAAGCGCTGGTGTCGAGTGTGGCGCCAAGATTATCCGCCTCTTCCTTGCCATTTGTCCCGCCGCTCTCATCGCCGTCCGGCGCCGGCGCGGCCTTGGCGATGCCCACCATCGCCGGGCGCAGCAAGCGCTCGCCGATCACATAGCCGACTTGCACCACCTCGATGATCGTGCCGTCGGGCTGGCCGGTGGCCGGCGCCTCGAACATCGCCTGGTGCAGATTATAATCGAATTTTTCGCCCAGCGGATTGACTTGCTTGATGCCGTGGCGCTCCAGCGCGCCAGCCATCTCGCGCGCCGTCATTTCCACGCCCTCGACCAGAGCTTTGACGATGTCGCTTTCGGCGCGCGCCTCGCTCGGAATGGAATCGAGGGCGCGCGCCATATTGTCGGACACCGACAGCATATCGCGGGCAAAATCGGCGATGCCGTAGCGGCCGGCGTCGGCGATATCTTTTCTTGCCCGGCGCCGAACATTTTCGGTTTCGGCCAGGGCGCGCAGGAGTTGATCCTTCAGGTCCGCCAGATCCTCATCCGGCGTCTCTTCGTCGCCCTCGGATGCGTCGGATGCGTCGGATGCGTCGGATGCGTCGGATGCGTCGGATGCGTCGGATGCGTCGGATGCGTCGGATTCCGCTTCCGAATCAAGCGTCTCCCGAGCCTTTTCCGCTTCCTGATTTTCAGCGGTTTCGCCGGCTTCCTCAGCCTCCGCGCGTTCTTGCCCGTTTTCGTTCATCGACTAATCACCTCGGTCCTTGGTTAACTCAAAATTCGCCCGATGACGCTCGCGGTGTGGTCCACCAGCGGGACGATTCGGGCATAATTGATGCGGGCCGGCCCAATCACGCCGATGGCGCCGATGAAGCGCGATTTACTGTCGCGGTAGGGCGCCACGATCATCGAACATTCGGTGTTGTGGAACAAATCATTTTCGGCGCCGATAAAAATCTGCACCCCGTCGGCGCTTTCGGTGCTTTCCAGCAATTGCACAAATTCCTCCTTGCTGTCGAGCGCCTCGAACAGGTTGCGAATACGGTCCAGTTCGGCCATCGCCGTCACATCATCCAGCAGATTGGCGCGCCCGCGCACGATCAGCGTGCCGCTCTCCTGTTTTTCATTGGCCCAGGTCGCCAGGCCCGCTTCCACCACCTTGGTCGACAGCTCGTCCAATTGGGCGCGGTGCTCGGCCAATTCCACAACAATTTCGGCGCGGACATCTTCCAGCGTGCGCCCCGACAGGCGGGCATTGAGATAATTTGCCGCTTGCGTGAGCGCCGATTGCGGCATGCCCGGCGGCACATTGATCACCCGGTTTTCCACTATGCCGCTCTCGGTCACCATGATGACGAGCGCCTCGCCGCGCCCGAGGGACGCGAATTCGACCTGCTTGAAGGGCACATCGGCGGTCGGCGCCAACACCAGGCCGGCGCAGCGCGACAGGCCGGAGAGCGCTTCCGTCGCCTCGCTGAGCATTTCTTCCACCGTGCGTCCCGAGGCGTTGCACGGGCCCTCAATGCTGGAGCGTTCCTGTTCCGTCAGATTGCCGATTTCCAGCAGACCGTCGACAAACAGGCGCAGGCCGAGTTGGGTCGGCAGCCGCCCGGCCGATATATGCGGCGAGAAAAGCAGGCCGGACTCTTCCAAATCCGCCATTACATTACGGATGGTCGCCGGCGAAAGCGGGCTCTCCAGGCGCCGCGACAGGGTGCGCGAGCCTACCGGCTGGCCGGTCTGCATGAATTCCTCGACCAGCCGGCGTAAAACCTCTTGCGATCGTCCGTTTAACTCATTCAACAATTTGAATTGCTCAAAATAGTGCAAAATGGGGCGCTGTCCCTGTGAATGTAGTGAGCCCCCCGAGCAGCGTCAATCGCTGGCTGGCACATGCTGGACCCATGCCGTACGCTCGGTTAGGGTCCGGAAATTCAACACTCCTGGAGAATAATAATGCGTCCATCCGGCCGAAAGCCCGACCAATTACGCGCCATATCCTTACAGCCGGGCTTCAGCAAACATGCCGAGGGCTCGTGCCTGGTCAAATTCGGCGATACCCATGTGCTGTGCACGGCAAGCGTGGAAAACCGCGTGCCGCCGTTTCTGCGCAATACCGGCCGCGGCTGGGTGACGGCCGAATACGGCATGCTGCCGCGCGCCACCGGATCGCGCTCGGGGCGCGAAGCGGCGCGCGGCAAACAGGGCGGGCGAACCCATGAAATCCAGCGCCTGATCGGCCGCTCGTTGCGCGCCGTGACCGGGTTGACGCTCTTTGGCGAGCGTCAGATAACCCTCGATTGCGATGTCTTGCAGGCCGATGGCGGCACCCGCACGGCGGCGATCACCGGCGCCTATGTGGCGCTTCACCAGGCCTTTGACGGCCTGGTGAAGGCCGGCGATATTGAAAAAATGCCGCTCAGCGACCAGATCGCAGCGGTGAGCTGCGGCATTTATAAAGGCGAGGCCGTTCTCGATCTCGACTATGACGAGGACAGCGCCGCCGACACCGACGCCAATTTCGTGCTGACCGGCGCCGGCGGCATCGTCGAAATACAGGGCACCGCCGAGGGCGAGCCGTTCAGCGAGGCGGAGTTCCTTGAGCTGATGGCGTTGGCCAAACAGGGCATCCGGCAATTGGCGGCGCTGCAACGCGATGCCCTTGGCGTGAGCAGCTGAATGGCGCGCAAATTCACCGGCGATCAATTGGTCATCGCCAGTCACAATACCGGCAAGGTACGCGAAATGATCGAGCTGATGGCGCCGTTCGGCGTCCAGGTACGCACCGCCGGAGCACTTGGCCTGGCCGAACCGGAAGAGACCGGCAAAACCTTCCGCGCCAATGCCGAGCTCAAGGCGCGCGCCTCGGCGATGGGCGCCGGCCTGCCGGCCTTTGCCGATGATTCGGGCCTGGTGGTGCCGGGTTTGGACGGGCGGCCGGGTATTTATTCCGCCCGCTGGGCCGGCGCGTCGCGGGACTTCGCCGTGGCCATGGCGCTGGTCGAGGACGAACTCAAGAAAAGCGAAACCCCGCCCGAAGGCGCGCCGGCTTATTTCGTCTCCGCCCTTTGCCTGTGCTGGCCGTCCGGCCATAGTGAAAATTTCGAAGGCGAGGCGCATGGCGCCTTGAGCTTTCCGCCGCGCGGCGAAAATGGCTTTGGCTACGACCCCATTTTTATCCCAACCGGCTATCGCATCACCTTCGGCGAAATGCCGGCGGCACAAAAACAAACGCTCACGCACCGCGCTCGCGCTTTCGAAAAATTGGTCGCGGCGTGTTTTCCAGACGATGGCTGAAGCGCCGGAAGAGAGTTTGGCGGTCTATGTCCATTGGCCATTTTGCCTCGTCAAATGCCCCTATTGCGATTTTAATTCTCATGTCCGGGACAGGGTGGACGATGCGCGCTGGCGGCGCGCCCTGTGCGCGGAAATAGACTATTGGGCGGAACAGACGCCGGGGCGCACCGTCGGCAGCATTTTTTTCGGCGGCGGGACGCCATCGCTGATGGCGCCCGAGACCGTTGCCACGATTATCCGCCGGATCGGCGACAAATGGCACCTCGACGAAGCGCTGGAAATCACCCTGGAGGCCAACCCGACTTCCGTCGAGGCGGCGCGTTTCGCCGAATTTCGCGACGCCGGAATCAACCGCTTGTCGCTTGGCATCCAGGCCTTGGAGGACGACGCGTTGACCTTCCTCGGGCGGCACCATGACGCCGCCCAGGCCACCGCCGCGCTCGCCATCGCGCGCCGCACCTTTGCCCGCTTTTCGTTCGATCTGATCTATGCCCGCCCCGGCCAGAGCGCCACCGCCTGGCGCCACGAGCTGGGCGCGGCCCTGGACCTGGCGGGCGATCATATCTCGCTGTATCAGCTCACCATCGAGAAGGGCACGCCGTTTTATACCCGCCAGCGCGGCGGCGAGATAAATCTCCCCGGCGAATCGCTGGCCGCCGAACTGTTTGACATCACCCAGGCGCTCACCGCCGAAGCCGGCTATACGGCGTATGAAATTTCCAACCATGCCCGGCCCGGCCAGGCCTGCCGGCACAATCTCGCCTATTGGCGCTATGGCGATTATGCCGGCATCGGCCCGGGCGCGCATGGCCGCCTGCACACGGCGCGGGACGGCGCCCGCGCCTTGCGCCAGCACGCCAAGCCGGAGACCTGGCTGCGGGCGGTCGAGGACCACGGCCACGGCAGTGCCGAGGCGCGCCCGCTGGCGGCGGCGGAACGCGCCGAGGAAATGTTGATGATGGGGCTGCGCTTGGCCGAGGGCGTGGATGTGGCGCGCTTCACCCGGCGCACCGGCCTGAATTTGACCCAGGCTATTCGGCCGGGCGCCTTACAGCGCCTCCGCGACGGCGGATTCCTGAGCCCTGACGCGCGGAGCTTACGGGCGACATCCAAGGGACGCGCCGTGCTCGACAGCGTGTTATCGGAACTTCTTGCCTAAAATTCCTGTTGCGCCGGCGAAACGGAAAAACGGTCGGGCGCCGGGCTGACGATGCGGATCTGGGAACGGCCAATGATTTCCAGCACCGCCAGGCCGCGTTCCGGCAAGCCCTCCGGAGAAAAGCGGAAAATTCCACCGGCGCCGAGAAAGCCGCGCTGGCTGGCCAGGGCGTCCGCGTCGAACGCATAGCCTTGCGCGCGGCGCGCCAGAGCCGCCGCCAGCGCCGTGGCGTCATACGCCAGGGTGGCAATGCGGTGCGGCGTGTAGCCGTAAATTTCCTCGAAGCGCTTGACGAAACTGGCGCGCGCCGCCGGCGGCGGGCCGACATACCAGCCGCCGACGAGGGTGGGCTCGCCGAGCGTCTCGGGATTGTCCCACAGACCCGTCCCCAGAAAACGCACCTTGAGGGGATCGATATCATAATAGGGCAGCAGCGGAACGACTTGGCGCAGGCTCTCGCCGCCATCGGGCAACAGGAGGGCATCGAAGGAAACCTCGCCCAGCGTGTCCAGGCCCTTGAGACGGCGCAGCGCACGCTGGGATATTTCATCATCCCGTCCGGCGAGCGCCGCCAATTCGGCATTCAAGGTGCCGCGCCGCTGGTCGTAATCGGCCAAGGCGCGCACCACATCATCGGCGTCCGAGGCGTCCGGCGCATAAAACGCGACGCGGGACAATTCGCCGCCGACGGCTTCCACCGCGGCGCGCAACTGATTCGCCACCGCACGGCCATAGGCGGAGCGCGGCGCCAGAACCGCAAAGCGCTGCAGCCCGCTCTCAAAGGCGAAATCGACAATTCGCTCGATCTGTTGGCGCGACGTATGGCCCAACAGATAGACGCCGTCTCCGGCCACGTCGGTATCGGTGGAAAAGGCGACCACATTCACCCCGGCGACCCGCGCCGTCGGCGTCAAGGCGCGCACCTCTTCGCTCAACAACGGCCCGAGCAGAAGCGTGGCGCCATCCGCCAACAGGCCTTCCGCCGCGCGCAGCGCCCCCGCCGACGTGCCGCCGGTATCGCGCGGCTCGAGGACGAAGCGCGCGTCGGCGACATCGAACAGCGCCAATTGGGCGGCGTCCAAGAGCGCCGCGCCTTCGCGCGCGAAGGGGCCCGTCAAGGGCAGCAGCAGTCCGACTTTGATGGCGGCCGTCACGCTCGGCGGCGCCTGCTCCATCTCGGCCTCGACGGCCTCGGTCAACTCCGCCAGCGCCAGTTCTTCGCTGGCCTTGACGGCGCCTTCGTCCGGCGCGGCCTCTTCGGGCGTCACGACCATCGGCGGCGGCGGCTCAACGATGTTTTCCCGCACACCGGCCGGCTCACTGGATGTTTGCTCGACCGCGGGAGGGGTTTTGTCCTCGCCCGGGCGTGGAGTTACACTCGGCGCCCGGCAAGACGCGACGAGAACCACCAGGGCGATCAGCAGGGCGACCTGACGCGCTCGATTGCCCACAGTTTGAGTACTCCCGCTACACACTAGTGTGATGGTTTCCAAGTTCGTCGCCTTAATTGCGACGAATTTCGGAGGCTGAATCACTCTAGATTCAATATGTTAGTGGCCTGCTTATCCCCGAAATTCATGTTATGAATTTCGCGGGCAGGACACTAGCGTTAGCCTAATCGAGGCGGCCATGCGAAGTAAACCAACATCGAAACCACGCCCGGGGCTCTATATCGTCGCCACGCCGATCGGCAATATGGACGATATTACGCTGCGCGCGCTCGATCTTCTGGCCGCCGTGGACCGCATTGCCTGCGAGGACACGCGCCACACCCGCCGGCTGCTCGAGCGCCATGGCATTGAGGCCCGCCTGCTGCCCTACCATGAACATAATGCCCAACATATGCGCCCCGCCATCATGGCGCGGCTCACCCACGGCGAAACCCTCGCCCTGGTATCGGACGCCGGGACGCCGCTGATCTCGGACCCCGGCTATAAACTGGTGCGCCAGGCGATTGCCTCGGGCATTCACGTTTCGGCCCTACCCGGACCGAGCGCCGCGCTGATGGCCCTCACCCTGTCGGGCCTGCCGAGCGACCGCTTTCTCTATACCGGCTTTCTGCCGCCAAAATCAGGCGCCCGGCGTAAGGCGCTGGGCGAACTGGCGGCCATCGACGCCACCCTTATCTTCTTCGAATCGCCGCGCCGGCTGGCCGCCGCCCTGGCCGATATGGCCGATATTCTGGGCCGGCGCGATATCGCCGTGGCGCGCGAAATGACCAAGCTGCACGAAGAGTTTGTGCGCGGCGATCTGGCCGCCCTCGCGGCGCATTACGCCGGAATCAGCGCACCGAAAGGCGAAATAGTCGTCATTGTCGGGCCACCCCTCGCGCCCCGGGCGGCTATATCCGATGAAACCATAGATGCGCGCCTGGCCGAGCTCCTGAAATCCGCCAGCGTGCGCGACGCCGCTTCTCAATTGGCGGCGGAAACCGGATTGGCGCGGCGCGATCTTTATGCCCGCGCCTTGCGCCTCGCCGGCGAGACCGCATGAACACGCGCCGGCGCGCCTATTTGCGCGGCCATGCCGCCGAGCGCCGATGCGCCCTGCTGCTCCGTCTCAAGGGGTGGCGTATTCTGGCGCGGCGTTACCAGACACCGGTCGGTGAAATCGACCTGATCGTCAAGCGCGGCAAGATCGTCGCGGCAATCGAAATCAAGGCGCGGCGCACCTTCACGGAGGCGCTCGAAGCGGTAACGCCGCATCAACGGCACCGGATTGAACGGGCGGCGCTTGTCTTCTTGTCCCAACATCCGAAATGGCGCAATCTTGGCTTTCGATTCGACGTCATGGCGGTGACGCCACGACGCTGGCCGAAACATGTGACGGACGCCTGGCGCCCAGAAGCGAATTGAAATCTAACGCCCTGTGGGGATCATGATGATGCGAAATCTGAATGGAGCAATGCGCGAAATATTTTCCTCGGCATGGCGCGCCCGGCCGCAAAGGCTGCTGTTCGTCCTCCTGCTGATCGGCGCGCTGGCGCCAAGCGGCTGTGGCGGGCTTCTCGTCGGCGGCGCCGCGACGGGAGGGGTGGCCGCCGTGCAGGAGCGCTCGATCGGCGCCGCGGTGGACGATCTCACGATCCGCGCCGAGTTGAATCAATTGTTTTTCGAGGACAATATCGATCTCCTGCAAAGCGTGTCCTTCAACGTGATCGAGGGACGCGTGCTGCTGAAGGGGGCGGTAAAAAAGCAGGAATTCAGAATTCGCGCCATCGAGCTCGCCTGGCAAGCCAGCGGGGTGCGCGAAGTGATCAATGAAATCCAAGTGACCGACCAGGGCGGCATCGTCAATTACGCCCGAGACACCTGGATTTCCACGCAGCTCAAGGCGGAAATCCTATTCGACAAGAGCATCTACGCGATAAATTACAATGTGGAAACGATCAACGGCACCGTCTATGTGGTCGGCATCGCGCAAGATCCGGCGGAGCTCGACAAGGTGATCGAGCATGCGCGGCGCATCAAGAACGTCAAGAAAGTCGTGAGTCATGTGGTCATGAAAGACGACCCCCGGCGGACGCCCGGCCCGTGAGCGGGAAAAAGGAGTTTCTGGCGGCGCTGGCGCGCGTCGGGCAACTCGACGACGACACCATCGAACTTGCCGAGACGGCGCTCATCCTCGGCGCCCTGGACCGGCGCGGCGCGGCGCTCGAACCCTACCGCACGCATATCGCAAATTTGGCGGCGGCGGCGGAATCAGGCGGCGATATCGGCCGCCTGGAGGCGCGCGCCGCGTTCATCAACCGGCTGATGTTCAACACCCACGGCTATAGCGGCGAGACCGAGAATTATGACGACCCTGAAAACGCCAATCTGCTGCATGTGATCGACCGGCGCGCCGGTCTTCCGGTCAGCATCGGCATTCTCTATATCCATGCCGCGCGCGCCGCCGGATACGACATTACCGGCCTCGCCTTCCCCGGCCATTTTCTCCTGCGCATCACCGATGGCGCGGCGCGCACCATTATCGATCCCTTCCACGGCGGACAGGCCCTTGAGGCCGGCCATCTGCGCGATTTGTTGAAACAATTCATGGGCGCCGACGCGGAACTCGCGCCGCACCATCATGCGCCGGTCGGCAACCGCGATATTTTGCTAAGGCTGCAAAACAATATCAAGGCGCGGGCGCTGCAAGAAAATGATACGGCGCGCGCCGCCGAAATGCTCGAACGCATGGCGCTCTTCGCGCCCAAGGTGGCTTCGGTGTGGCAGGAATTGGGCGTCCTCTCGGCGCATATGGGAAAATTGCGCCAGGCCATGAATGCGCTGGAAATTTTTCTCGATTTCGCCCCGCCGCCGGACGCGGAACGCCAGGCCGAATCGCTGCTCAAACAAATCAAGATGAGCCTGAATTAGCATGGCGCTCGCGGTCGCCATTCAGATGGACCCCATGGACAGCGTCGATATCGCCGGCGACAGCACCTTCGCGTTGGCGCTGGAAGGCCAAGCGCGCGGTCACACTCTGTATCACTATTCGCCATCCGACCTCAGCCTGCAAAACGGCCGCATTGTCGCCCGCGCCCGCGCACTGCGGGTGCGCCCGGAAATCGGTAACCACTACACGCTGGGCATCGCCGAGCTGCTCGATCTGGCCACCCTGGACGTGGTGCTGATGCGCCAGGACCCGCCCTTCGACATGGCCTATATAACCGCCACCCACCTGTTGGAGCGTATCCATCCGGATACCCTGGTGGTCAACGACCCGGCACAGGTGCGCAACGCGCCGGAAAAATTATTTGTCACCCAATTCGAGAATGTCATGCCGCCAACGCTGATCACCCGCGACCAGCGGCTCATTCATGAATTTCGCGCCGAACATAAAGACATCATCGTCAAACCGCTGTTCGGCAATGGCGGCGCCGGGGTGTTTCATATCGGACCGGATGACGAGAATCTCAACGCCCTCTTGGAAATGTTCAGCGATCTCTACCGCGAGCCCATCATCATCCAGAAATATCTGCCGGAAATCCGCCAGGGCGACAAACGCATCATTCTCATCGACGGCGTGGCGGCCGGCGCGGTCAACCGCGTGCCCGCCGCCGGCGAGGCACGGGCCAATCTGCACGCCGGCGCCGGCGCGGAAAAGACCACCCTCACCAAGCGCGAGCGGGAAATCTGCGAGATCATCGGCCCAGCGCTCAAGCAAAAAGGGTTAATTTTCGTCGGTATCGACGTGATCGGCGATTATCTGACCGAGATCAATGTGACCTCGCCCACCGGCATTCTGGAAATTAACCGCCTTGACGCCGCGCGGCTCGACGCGCTTTTGTGGGACGCCATCGAAGCCCGCCTGACGCAATAATCCAAACAATCCACCCAGCCGCGGCGCAGACAATTAGGAGCAAACAAATGACGAAAGCCGTTCGCCTGTATGAACAGGGAGAGCCGGAAGTCCTCAAATATGAGGATATCGACCTGCCGGCGCCCGCCGCCGGCGAGGCGCGCATCGGCCACAAGGCGATCGGCCTGAATTTTATCGATGTCTATCACCGCTCCGGCCTCTATCCGCTGCCGGAATTGCCCTGGACCATCGGCATGGAAGGCGCCGGCCTGGTCGAGGCCGTCGGCGAGGGGGTGACCGAGGTGGCGGTGGGCGAGCGTGTCGCCTACGCCGCGCCGCCGCCCGGCGCCTATGCCGAAGCGCGCAATATGGCCGCCGCCAATCTGGTCAAACTGCCGGACGATATCTCTTTCGAGCAGGGCGCGGCGATGATGCTGCAGGGCATGACGGTGGAATATCTCATCCGCCGCACCTATGCGGTGAAAGCCGGCGAAACCGTGCTGGTGCACGCCGCCGCCGGCGGCGTCGGGCTGATTCAATGCCAATGGCTCAATCACATCGGCGCCACGGTGATCGGCACCGTCGGCAACGCGGAGAAGGCCGCCTTGGCTCGGGCGCATGGCTGCCATCATACGATCAACTACCGCAGCGAAGACTGGGTCGCCCGGGTCAAGGAGATCACGGACGGCGCGGGGGTGCCGGTGGTCTACGATGCCGTCTGCAACGATACCTTCGCCGGGTCGCTCGACGTTTTGCGGCGCCTCGGCATGATGGTCAATTACGGCCAGGCTTCGGGGCCGTATGAGGCGTTCACGCTCAACATGCTGGCGCCGAAATCGCTCTTTCTCACGCGCCCGACCCTGTTCGGCTATAACGCCACCCGCGCCGAGCTTGAGACCTCCGCCGCCGCGTTATTCGAGGTTGTGCGGAGCGGCGCGGTCAAAATAAAAGTCAATCAGACCTATCCGCTAGCCGATATTGTCCAGGCGCACCGCGATCTGGAGGCGCGCAAAACAACGGGATCCACCATTCTGATGCCGTGACCTGATGCCGTGGCCTGTGCCTAATTCCCGGCCAATGCCTTGGCGCGCGCTTCGCGCCGGGCGATATAGATGCCGCTCACGATGATTATAGCGGCGCCGGCCCAGGTCCAGAGGTCGGGGAATTCGGCGAACACCAGATAGCCAATGACTGTCGCGCCGATCAATTGGCCGTAATCGAAGGGGCCGATGACCGAGGCCGGGGCGTGCTCATAAGCCTTGATGACGAACAGATGCCCGAGACCGCCGAGAATGCCGAGGCCGCCAAATACCAGCCAATCGAGCCAGCCGATGGGGGTCTCCCAGTAGAACGGCACGGCCACGCTGGAGACCACCAGGGCGATCAGGATGGTGTAGACGGCGGAAACGCGGAAATCATCATAATCGGCGGCGCGGCGCGTCAAGATCTGATAGAGCGCATAGAAAAACGCCGAAGCGAGAATCAGCAACGTCGCCCAGTCCATGCTGTCGGCGCCCGGACGAATAATCACCAACGCGCCCACGAAGCCGACCAGCACCGCCATCCAGCGC
>Ga0310122_10001542_pt1 | contig 14637 bp, 11 predicted proteins | sample CB6_Bottom_1051__FD_203503 | JGI IMG/M metagenome (GOLD analysis project Ga0310122, IMG submission 203503) | Marine microbial communities from Western Arctic Ocean, Canada - CB6_Bottom_1051 | ecosystem: Environmental > Aquatic > Marine > Oceanic | place: Canada: Western Arctic Ocean | collected...
CTGCGCAGCATCCTCTTTACATCCCAACCGCTTTCGATGAAGTCGAGGGCCAGATGATCGAGCAGTTGTGGATGGGAAGGACGAACTCCCTGGGTACCGAAATCCTCCGAGGTGGGAACGATCCCCTGGCCGAAGGCGATCTGCCACAGTCGGTTCACTGCAACCCGTGCTGTCAGCGGATGCTCAGGGGAGACGAGCCAGCGAGCCAGGCCCAGACGATCTTTCGATGCTCCATCCGGCATCGGAGGCAAGATACCCGGAACAGCGGGCTCGACCGTTTCGCCAGCAGCATCGTAACGACCCCGTTGCAGCAAGTGCGTTGCTCTTCTGGTGGGCATTTCCTTCATCACCATGATCCTCGGCTTCGAATCGGTGAAGGCTGCCAGTGCCTTGCGAGTCGTGGTCAGTTCAAAGCGAGCACTTCGGCACTCTTCATCGATGGCCAACAGCCACCAGCGATAGAGTCCCTCATCGTTGACGGCGAATTCTGAACCCGCATCCACGACGTCATGAAACAGTTTTCGAACTTCCAGCGCAGAGATGGACCGGTTCAAGATGTGCATCTCGTCGACCTGCCCATTCTTGAAGCCATTGTCGCGGAAACGCTCTCCGATGGCGAAGTAAGGGCCACCGCCGGTGATGGGCGATCGTAAATGGTCACGGACGATTTCGACTTCTGCCTTGTCGCCATCGATCCACAACTGAATTCCGCTAGCGCGACTCGATCCATCGTAGGAGAAGACCACATGAGTCCACTGCCCTGGTTTGATCCGATCGGTGGTGGAAACTGCGATGGCATCGCCGGGCCAGAAGTGGATCAACGCAGCGCTGAGGTGACCGTCCTCGATGAGGAGCTGGTATCCCTGACTTCCGGCATCGGTCCACGCCCTCGATCGGTGCAAGATCACCGCCCGCTCCATGTGGTGCTCTGGCCGGATCCACAGCGAGATGCTGAAGGGATCGTTGCGGCTATAGGCACCCAGACCATCGAACACGAGTGCATCGTCACCGGTCAACCGGATCGACTTACCGGAGACCCCTTCGCTGAGAGTGAGGCTTGCGGGAACCTTGGCGGGGTGTTCTGGATCGATGTCGTTGATGCTCTTGGCGTCGATGATCTCGTCGAAGGAGAAGTGGCCCGCGACATCGGTGAAAATAGCGGCCGGATAGGAACCTTCTTGCTGTTGTTGCCACAGGTCAAAGGCAACGCGCCGCGATTCCTCCACCTCTTGCAGGTGTTGCTCGGCATTTTTCACCTGGGTCGAGAGTTCGGCGATGCGATCCGTGGCTGTCTGGTCGATCAGCGCCAGCGCCGGGGTCGGCACTGCGGAGGTGAAATGAGAGTAGAGCCCGCTTTCATCGATGTTGGAGAAGAATGCAGAAAGCGCATAGAACTCTCGCTGTTTCAGCGGATCGAACTTGTGATCGTGGCAGCGAGCGCATTCGAAGGTGAGCCCGAGGAATGCAGTGGAGAAGGTCTGGGTCCGGTCGACGACGTACTCGATGCGATACTCCTCCTCGACGCTCCCGCCTTCGTTGGTCTGCCGGTGGAGTCTTTGAAAGGCTGTGGCGAGTATCTGTCGAGGGGTCGCATCCTCCAGCATATCGCCGGCGACCTGCCAGGTGATGAACTGGTCGTGCGAGAGATTCGAGTTGAAAGCGTCGATCACCCAGTCGCGCCACTGCCACATCTGCCGGTGCACATCCGACTGGTAACCGTAACTGTCGGCGTAACGAGCGATATCGAGCCAGTGGGTGGCCATCTGTTCGCCGAAAGTCGAGGATGCCAGTAACGAGTCGACCCACTTGTGCCACGCATCCGGCGAATCGTCGGCGAGAAAGCGGTCCAGATCCTCCAGGTCGGGGGCGAGTCCGGTCAGGATGAAGGAGGCGCGGCGCGCCAGGGTGGCTCGATTTGCATCGACGGCTGGGGCGAGGCCTGCTGATTCCAGCCGGGCAAGGACGAACCGGTCGATCGGTTGACGTGACCACTTCAAATCGAGAACCGCAGGGAGCTCCGGCGATCGTGGCGCTTTGAAAGCCCAGTGGCGATCGAAGCGGGCTCCCTGTTCGATCCACCTTCGCAGCAGTTCGATCTCCTCATCGGATACTTGCCGTTTCGATTCGGGGGGGGGCATCCGATCTTGGGCATCGATGGCAGTCAGACGCTCGATCATCAGGCTGCTGGCTGGGTCGCCGGGGACGATCGGGGCTCCGTCAGATCGCTCGGCGGTGGCGTTCTGGCGCCGATCGAGTCGCAGCTTCGCCTTTCTCGCCCGCGCATCGGGGCCGTGACAGGGGTAGCAGCGATCAGCGAGGATGGGACGGATGGAGCGGTCGTAGTCGATTTCATCCTCTGGCGGAAGGCCGCACAGGACCGAAGGCAGCAGCAATAGCAACTGGATTGCCACCAGCGCGCTCGAGATCGGCAGGAGCGAGATCTTGACCTTCTTCATGGAAGGATCGTATCACGCTCGCCGGAGAGAGGCATCGAACCAGTCGCTGGCCAGCAATGAAGCAGCAGCACCCTGTTTCGTCGAGTTGAGCACTAGCGAGTCGTTGTTTACCATCCGGATATCGATTCCGATCAGATCTCGGATGAGTGATTCTGGAATCGTTTCACTGGCGTTCTACGAGCGGGAGCAGTCTCGATGAATGAACAATTGACGTTGCGATGCATCGATGGAGCGACCGGTTCCGAGTTGGACCGGCGCGGAGTCGATCTATCGTTGCCGCTGTGGTCGAGCCGCGCTCTGCTCGATGCTCCCGAGGTGCTGGCAGAGGTTCATCGCGATTACCTCAGCGCTGGTGCGGAGGCGATCACCGCTGCCACCTTCCGCACCCATCGTAGATCGCTGGAGAAGGCTGGACTGGGAGAACGCGCCGCAGAATTGACCCGACAGGCGGTGGAGATCGCCATGCGGGTTCGCGATGAGGAGCGTCCGGATGCTCTGGTGCTCGGTTCCGTCGCTCCGCTCGAGGATTGCTACCGGCCGGACCTGGTGCCGGATGAAGAGACCTGTATGCGTGAACATACCGAGTTGATGGAGCACCTGGTCGCTGCAGGGGCGGACCTGATCTTGATCGAGACGATGAACCAACTGGGCGAGGCGCGCGCTGCGGTGCAAGCCGCGCGTCGGGTGGCTCCCGGCAAGTGGATGATCAGTTTCTGTACCCGCAGTGACGGGCCGCCTGGCGTGCTGCTCAGTGGTGAGCCACTGTCAGCCATTTTGTCGGATCTGGAGGACGCACGGGCGGTCGGTGTCAACTGTGTCGCTGCCAACGCGATCGTCGATCAGGTCAGGTTGTTACGGGAAGCGCTACCGGAGACTCCCATCCTCGCCTACGGCAACATTGGCCATGCAGATGAAGATGGAAGCTGGATCTCATCGGATGCCATCCACCCGGACGATTATGTCGGATATGCTGCCTCCTGGATCGAGGCGGGGGCGTGCATCGTCGGGGGCTGCTGTGGAACCACTCCCCAACATATTCGAGCTGTCACGAGGAACTTGTTTTGCTGAGAAGAGTTGACGATCGAGGGGATTTCAGTCTCGAGGGACTCCCTATAGGATCTCTTGGGTAAACGGGATCCCTCAGGATGCCGCGGTGTTTTCGTCCGTAGATCACAGCAGCCTGTTGATGTCATTGCCGTGGGTGGAGAAGAACCGCGGAGTTGCACCGGGGAGCCATTTCAAGAACGGTTCAGGAGATGTCAGAGAGCGAAAAAATCGATCAGATCACCAACAACCTCGAATCTCCGTCCTCCCCTAGGGCAATTCTCAGGGAGGCCACCGAGCAGGATCGCCAGGCGATCTATCGTTCCCGCCATGACGTCTATGCAGTCGAACTGGGTCAGCACGACATCCACCCCGATGGGCTGCTGAAGAACCACCTCGATGACTTCAATCGCTACTTCGTGGCGATCATCGATGACCAGTTGGCGGGGTACATCAGCATCACCCCGCCCGAGGGGGGGGAATATTCGCTCGACAGTTACCTCCCCCGTCAGCAGTGGCCCTTCGACGATTCGGCAGCACTCTACGAGGTCCGATTGCTGACCGTGGTCTCCGGTCATCGAGGAACGCTGCTGGCTCCGGCACTGATGTATGCCGCCTTTCGCATGGTAGAGGCCAGTGGCGGGCAACGCATGATGGTGATCGGTATGACGGAGATCGCCTCCATCTATCGAAGCAGCGGATTTCAAGATCATGGCATCGAATTGACCCGGGGCGCTGTGACCTTCCGGCTGATGAGTGCCACCGTGCAACAGGCACGCCAGGTGGTCGAAGACAGCCCTCAGATGCTGTCGCGGATCGAGAAGGCGGTCGATTGGCAACTGACGGTGCCACTTCGTAGACCGGCTAGTTGTTTTCATGGTGGCGGCTTCTTCAAGGATGTGGGGGAGGATTTCCAGACCCTGTCCCGTCGCCAGGAGATCATCAATGCCGACGTGCTCGATGCCTGGTTCGCACCCGCTCCGGGAGTGCTGTCGACCCTCGGCGAACACCTCGACTGGCTGGTGCGTACATCTCCTCCGACCGGCTGTGAGGGTCTTATCGAGGCGATCGCCGCTGCCCGCGGAATCCCCGCCGCCCGCATCCTGACAGGTGCCGGCTCATCCTGTCTGATCTTCCTCGCGTTCGATCAGTGGCTCACAGCAGAGAGCCGGGTGCTGCTGCTCGATCCGACCTACGGTGAGTACTTTCATGTCTGTGAACGGGTACTTTGCTGTCAGGTAGAGCGTTTTGCACTCGAGCGAGAAGACGGTTTCCAGATCGACCATGAGGCATTGGCGCGACGACTCGCCGGTGGTGATCTCGACCTGGTGGTGATCGTCAATCCGAACAGCCCTACCGGTCGACACCTGCCACGCCAACAACTGGAAGCACTCATCGAAACGGCACCGGCAACCACCCGCTTCTGGATTGATGAGACCTACATCGACTACGTGGGAGAGGATCAGTCGCTGGAGAGATTCGCCGGTCACAGGGAAAATGTGGTCGTCTGCAAGTCGATGTCGAAGGTCTACGCCCTGTCGGGGGTTCGGTCGGCATATCTGTGCGCATCGCCGGTGCTACTCGAAGGGTTGCGGGCGTTGACGCCACCGTGGGCGGTCAGTCTCCCGGGCCAGGTGGCGGCGGTCAAGGCGCTCGAGGATCCGGTGTATTACCAGCAGCAATACCGGGCGACTGCTACGGCCCGGGAGCAGATGGGTCGAGATCTGCAACGATTGGGTCTGGAGGTGATCCCTGGCGTGGCCAACTTCCTGCTGACCTTCCTTCCGCAGCAGGGACCAACCGCCAAAGAGGTGACGGAGAGTTGTCGGCAACTGGGCGTGCATCTGCGCGATGCGAGCGACATGGGCAGCCAACTGGGGCCTCATGCCCTGCGCACGGCGGTCAAGTCTCCCCAACAGAACCAGCGGATTGTTGCTGCCATCGAGAAAGCGCTGCAACTGGTCGGAGCCTGACTGGCTTCAACTGCGCTTTATCCGGTACAGGATGTGGGCCCGCAACGGGTGACCCTCGACCAGCCCAGGGTGTTCGAAGTCCCCGTCAGGATCGTGCCTCATGCCGATCTTCTCCATCACCCGGCACGAAGCGAGATTGTCAGGCACGGTGAAGGAGACGATCTCGTCGAGCTCTGCTTGCTCGAATCCGAAGCGCAGCGCTGCCAGCGCTCCCTCGGTGGCATAGCCGTGGTTCCACAATCTCGGCGCGATTCGCCAGCCGATCTCGACGCAGGGGCAGAAGGGGAGAGCAGTGCGGGGCACCGTCAGGCCGACGCAACCGATGAAGGGAGTTTTTCCGGGCAACTCGAGCGCCCACATTCCGAAGCCTTCGGTTTCGAAGTTGTCCTGGAAGTGCTCGATCATCGCATCGCTTTCGCTGCGATCGAACGGGCCGGGCATGTAACGGTTGAACTCGACATCGGCCATCATCTCGGCGAACGGCTCGCGGTCATCTTCGCACCAGCGACGTAGCAGTAGTCGTTCGGTGGTGATCGAATCGGTCCGGGACAACGGGGCAGTCCTCTCCGAGCAGGATCCTATCGAACCCCGGACCTGTTCATCCAGGGTATTGCGAGAGGTCTCCGTCTCGAAGCGAACTGCACCGATGATCAACGTTACTGCTCTTGTGCGGGCTACTCCTGGGGATGGAGCCAGTTGCGAACAATGTTCTCGTCGATGTCGGGGTTGGTGAGGTAAGTGCTATCTTCGAGCGACTGCAGCAAAAGGTTGTTGTACTGCTGGTCAAGGTCAGCATCTTCCTCCAGATGGACCACACCATCGATCAGGCCGCCGAGGCGAAAATGGAGTGCATCCCGATCCCAGCTCAGTTCACTCATCTGTGTCATCAGTTGCAGTATCATGATCCAGGATCCTTTGTGACTCTCCTTCATCGAAGAAACAAGAAGACTCCTGCGTAACTCTGCCCAGTACTCCTGTGACATCGGGATTTCGCCGATCAATTCGTTTCCGTCGAGCCGGAACCAGGGTGTTCCCTGGCGAGCTGATCGGAGCATCAAGTCGATGGAGCGCTGATCGGGTTCTCCATCGCTGTCATCTTCTTTGGGCTGCTCGTCAACGAGATCCTCGATGAGGTTTCGGTTGAGTTGCTGGTTGAGAATGTCGAGAACGTGGGAGAACTGGCTGACATGGAAACGCTGCACCGCGGAGAGCCGGCCTTGCCCATCGAGATAGATGTCAGCCGAATCGAAGTACATCTGATAATTGGCCCACAACAGATCGGGTTCGCCCTCCGGATCGGTGTCCTCAAAGTCGATGCAATGGCGACCGTATCCGAAATAGAGGCTACGTTTTCCCTCGAGACAGGCGATGATGGTCTCGGTGGCATCAGGGATTGCCTTGTCCTTGACGGTGAAGATTCCTTCGTTGATGCAAACACCCTCGAGGGTGTCGGTGCGAGGGTCGTATTTGAGACTCAACGCCGACTTGTCGATCCTCACATCACAGCCGACCAATAAGAGCATCAGCAGTGCAAGCGGCACCAGGATTCGCGTTCTCATGACTCATTTCCCTTCTTCTTGCTCAAGGAGCAGACCTGGCGGGGCTGCCGAGGTGGTCCTCTACCTCGATGAGGGGATTTTTCGGGGCTACCGAACGGGGTTTTCTGAAAATGGACAGCCGCTGTCCTATCTGGTTAGATGACAAGGAGATGCGAGAAAATCCACAAGACACATCCGAGTATCTGAGGCGCTGGAGAGACGGCGATGGCGACGCCCTCGATGCGCTCCTTCGCCACATCATGCCGTGGATCGAGCAGCGCGTGCGCAGGCGGCTCGGCCAGCAACTGCGGGCGCGCGAGGAGACCCAGGATCTGGTCCAGCAGACGCTGATCGATTTCCTCCAGTACGCTCCCCGGGTCGTCATCGACGATGGCCAGCATCTTCGCGCACTGCTGGGGCGCATCGTCGAGAATGCGATCCGTGGCCGTCACGATCATCACAGCGCCCAGTTGCGTGCGATGGGGCGTGAGGAACGCTGGCCAGGTGACAGTCGACACGAACCGCAGCGCCCGCAGGAGAGCCGCGATCGGCCCAGTTTCGCCGCTCAGTTCGATGAGCAGGCGGCGCTGGTTCATCTCGGTCTCGAGTTGCTCGATGATGAAAGCCACGACATCATCTCGCGCCGATTGTGGTCGAAAGAATCGTTCGAACAGATCGGTGCCGCTCTGAGCATATCCGCAGACGCATGCCGGATGCGTTTTCACCGGGCGGTGGCGCGTCTGTCGGGTTGTGTGGACAAGGTTCGCCGCGGTGAGATCGGCCAACTGCTGGAGGATGCGGATGAGCAAGAAGAGGAAGCGTAGAAGATGACGACCGACTCCGGATCCGGGCAACAAGACCCCCAGCGAGAGCAGCGCATCGAGGAGGCTCTGATTCAGTTCCTCGATCTGCGAGAACGTGGCGAGGAGGTCGATCTCGATCAGTTTCTCGCCGGATTCGCGGAAGAGTTGCGCCCCGAGATCCAGGCGCGCATCGGCTCTGCCATCGAGACGCTGGCAATTCTCGGGGGGGCTGCCGATGCAGACGAGGTGCCAACCATCTCGGGATTTCGCATCGAGCATGTCATCGGCAGCGGCGCACTGGGGACGGTATACCGTGCCCAGGATGAAGCCCTCGACCGTGCAGTCGCCATCAAGGTCCTGCGCAGGGGGACGGCACAATCGCGGCGCGATCGAATCCTCGCCGAGGGGCGTCGCGTGGCGGCACTGGCAGATCGTGCCATCGTCACCATCCATTCGCTGGTGGAAGAAGGCGATTGCTCTGCCATCGTCATGGAACTGATCGAGGGGCATTCCATCGACCGTGTTGCGGCGCCATTGAATGGCTCGCAGAAGGCAAAACTATTGACGGAGGTGGCTCGTGCACTTCGTGTCGCCCATTCCCAGGGCATCATCCATCGCGACCTGAAGCCGCAGAATGTTCTGGTCACTCCGGAACTGGATGTGCGGGTACTCGACTTCGGGTTGGCGATCTTGAGTGAGGAACAGGAGGATCGTCACCAGGGTCTGTTCGAGGGAACTCCCCTCTACGCCTCACCGGAGCAGGTGGCTGGCGAGACTTTGACGCCAGCGAGTGATCTGTTCTCCTTCGGTAGTTTGATGTACCGGATCCTCACCGGTGAGGCGCCGTTCAATGCCGCGACCGTCAACGAGATCTTCGATGGAATCACCTCTCTCGAGCCGACCTTCCCGCGCAGGATCGATAGCGACATCGATACTGATCTACAGGCGATCTGTCTGGCGTGTCTGGCCAAGGATCCTGACGACCGTCCCACTGCCAGGCAAGTTCATGAGGATCTACGCCGTTACCTTGCCGGTGATTCGATTCGTCTGCGTCCGGCTCTCTACAGTGACATCCTCAAGCGCAACATCACCCGTCATGGTGAGGACCTGCAGGAATGGAGCCAGCAGGGGCTGATCTCCGAGCACGAGAAGGATCGTCTCGATCTGGTATATCGGCGCATCATCGAGGAAGAAGACCACTGGATCGCCGATGCTCGCAGTTTGACCCTCAAGCAGATCATGCTCTATGCCGGAGCCTGGATCGGAGTGATGGCGACGGTGTTGTTCGCCTTCTATCCGTTCAAGGAAGATCCGGGCGAACTTGTCCGTTGGCTGGCACCGACCTCCATCTGCTTGTTGCTGATCGGAGCCGGTGAGTTTGCCCGGCGTAAGGGCGACCGGATGGCGTCAGCGGTGTTCCTCAGTTCGGCGGTACTGGCTCTGGTTCCGGCGATGATCTCGCTCTTGAGAAGTTTCTCGTGGCTGGCGGTAGTGCCGCCCGATGTCGAACAACTATTCACGGGGTTGGCCGTCGATGACGTCACCAACCAGCAGTTGTTGCTGGCGACCCTGGTCAGCATGGCACTGTCACTGTTTGCCCTCGGTGGGTTGCGGATGACCGCTTTCGCCTGGACCACGACCCTGCTCGTCGCCGCCAGTTACTTCTCGGTGTTGCTCGTATCGGACTACCTTGGCTGGCAAAACGACGGCTGGAAATCGGTCGCGTTCTTGCCGCTGGCCCTGCTGTTGCCATTTGGCCTCAAACTGGAGCAGCAGGGGAGAGTACGCTGGGCGCTTCCCTTCCACCTGCTGGTGCTGCTGGTAGCGGTTCTTTCTCTCGATGCACTCGCCCATGTTGGCGGTCCACTCGAACTGATCGAGCCGGTCGATGATCGACACTTCACTTTCTTCGCCTACGCCATCAACGGTGTTCTATTCATCGCCATGATGTGGATTTGCGAGCGCAGCAAGAGCCTCGATCTCCGTCGAGGCGCCAGGATCCTCGAGTGGATCGCACCCTTTCATATCCTCGGGGGCCTGCTCTTCTACGCCACCGACGTGGCACAGATCATCGAAACCCCAGAACAGGGACAGTGGGTCTACTACGGCCTCGATCTGGTCGGTTGGCGTGCAGTAGGCCTCTATCTGGCAGCGGTCGCGGGTACCCTGATGCTCGCTTCCTGGGGCTGGAGGTCACGTTTCCTGTTCGGTGGGCTCGTCGGGATCATCACCGGCACCCTGCTGCTACTGGAGCACACCTTGCTTCCGCAGTTCTGGGTCGTGCTCGTATCGGCTGCGCTGGGAATGCTGGTAGCGTTGTGGGCCTACCATCGCATTCGTATCGGAGGTCCCGACGAAGAGCTGGTAGGGATCTCCACTCGATAGAACAGCGGTTTGTATGTGGGGTGAATTGGGTCCTATTGTATCAGTCGTCAGGCTGATGGACTTTTGGTGCCGTGGTAGAGTCCTGCTGAATGAATTCAGTCGTTTCATCCATGAGGAGTATCTATGTCAGATGATGACACACACCGTCACCATATTCCCGCCGCCGCAGTGGATCGATTTGTCAAAATTGCTGATCGAGTCGAACTGGAAGCTGGAGAGGTGTTCATTCGTGATGGTGATTTCGATGAGAGTATCTACCTGATCGAGTCTGGACAGGTAGAGGTGGAACGTGGCGGCATTACAGTCGGGACCATCGAGGCAGGAGATGTGGTCGGCGAGATCGCATTCATCGATCGGCGTCCGAGAACCGCCACAGTACAGACTTGCTGCACTTGCGTGCTCCTGCGGGTCGACCGTCCCGACCTGCTCAGAGAGCTCAGCGATGATCCTGACCTATTGATGGAATTCGTCCATGCCGTCGAGAACCGTCGCCGAGTTCATGTCGAATCCGGATCCGAAGTGACCCTCGATAAGTTCCTCTCCTCAGTGACCGAGGAAGCGATCTCTCATCGCGCCATTCATCATCCCTACCTGCTGGCCTTGCGAAACGGGGAACTTCCCGACATGAAGTGGGCACTGGCCGACTTCGCCAGACAATACCACGGCTACTCGTCTCATTTTCCTCGCTACCTGACCACCGTGATCGCAAGGCTCGAGCTGCCTGAGCATCGGGCCGCCTTGATGGAAAATCTCACCGAGGAGGCAGGAATCTACGAGCAAGGAGAACTGGAGGAACTGGCCGAGATCGGCGTCGAGAAGGAGTGGGTCGATGGGATTCCTCACCCGGCGCTGTTTCGTCGTTTCTGCATGGCGGCAGGGATCGAGGATTCAGGTGCTCAGAACGATTCGGTCGAGGTGATCTGCTGGAGAGAGATGTTTCTGGCGGTTCTCTCGGGTGGTTCCACGGCGGAGGCACTCGGAGCTCTTGATCTGGGAACCGAGGCTGTAGTGAGCACCATGTACAAGCACTTCCTTCCGGCGCTGGAGATCCTGAATGTGCCCCCCTCGCAGACGGTTTTCTTTCCCCTGCATGCCGCGGTCGATGATCATCATCAAGAGACCTTGAGGGATATCTCGCGTCACTATGCGGGTACCGAGGAGGGGCGAACCGATCTGTTGAAGGGAATGCGCAAGGCTTTGGCTCTTCGCGCCGGATTCTGGGACTGGTTGTACTTGCGTGCTCAAACACTGGGAGCCTGTGATCGCAACTCGACCACCACATTCGGAGCCTGATCAACTGCACTGCTTGGCCTGGTGAGACATGAACAGAAATCGTTCAGCCAGTGTATTTCACCCACTGTCGTAGCAGCAAACGTGGTGCGTTGGCATCGTCTTCGTATTCGGTACGGTCATGAAGAGTGGTGCAATTGTCCACCCATAGCATCTCGCCACGTTCGAGCCGAAAATTGGCGACTGAATCCTCTTCTTCGAGGCAACCATCGAGAGAGTCGAGGGCATCCGTCAAACCATCCGGAACCGGGACTTCGGCTTTCTCGTATCCCTTCTCGATCCAGAATCTCATGTAGCGACAGATGAAGCCGCGCTCCGAATGTTCGCTGAAGACCGGAAACTGGTTATTCATCCGCTGGCTGCGATCGGCACCGGGGGTGACGATGTCTCTCAGATGTGGCTGCTCCAGCAAGGATAGTCCCTGCGGATCGCTATGCTGGAGTTTCTGGTATGCCCGGATGGCGCATGCGATTCGTGAGGAGCCTCCCTTCAGCGCAGGTCGGATACAGATGAGCCCGACCAGATCTGGAAGAACATCGAGCGCACTCGAATCGGTGTGGAGACTGGTGGCGGCCCGCGTCTGGCTGACGGGAATGGCGCTCTTGGTGTAGTCACCGCCGCGGTCTTTCACCTCGTAGAGTCGTCCGTAGTTCCCCAGTGGATCTCCCAGTAGCACTCCAAATGCCAGATAGTAGCGGCGCAAAAAAGTATCGTCGAAATCGGCTTTCGTCGGTGGGGCAATCCTCGCCACGCCGCTTCCGGTGACGAGTTCTATCCGCACCCGGGTAGCAAGGTCTGCCAGACAGGTCATCGCGGCAACGTCCTCTGCCGTGACTTCTTCGTCGACCACGACATCACAGCATTCGATCCAATCGACGATCTCCTCATGGATTTCGTCAGGAAACTCCATCGCGTGTTCAGGTCTTTGTGTCAGTTCTGATGCGCGCCAGGGGGGTCGCTGCAAGCGCATCGATTTACCTTTCCACACGGATGGCGATGTGCAAGGGTTGGTCTTTGAGTGGTCCAAAGAACTCGGCATCTTGCTCGAGGAGATCCTTGGTCACGCTAAGTTCTCTGAGTTCAGGGAATTTGCTGAAGCCAGCGTTGCGAAGAGATTGAAAGATATCCTCGAAGGTTTTGTGGATACATCGCACCGCGACCGTATCCCCATCTTTCAGTGCAATCGTACCCTCGAAGATATTGTCCCTCCCCGTGAACCATCCTCCCGAGCGTTTGAAATGGAAACGGGAATCTTCACCGGAGAGAAAAGGATTGACCGGGTGAGGTAAGGAGAAGATGAACTGGCCGCCATCGGCCAGGTTTTCGTGAATGAGAGCCATCGATTTGCTCATCTGAGCGATGGTTTCGATCCCGTTACATCACCGAAGTCGGTCACGCACCCGACCGAGTACTGAATGCCGAGCGGTTCTGCTTTTTCTTTCTGGCACGCCATCTCGATCATGCCCGGACTGATGTCGATCCCGATGACTTCCTTGGCGCCATTACGAGCGAGTTGGCGAGTGAAATATCCCTCACCGCAGCCCAGATCGAGGATTCGCTTGTCCTGAACCGGCAGGCACCACTCGAGCAGGAAGGGACGGCCGTCCAGTCCGAGAGAAGGCGCGGTTCATCTCTGGACCATCGTTTCGAACTGTCATCAAAGATCTTGCGCGCGCTTCTGGGCTCCATTTCGGTTCGCCTCTCAGCCCAGAGAGTACAATCTTGTAGTGAGCAGATCTTTGCATATTTCTTGATGTTGTCGATATCGATCCGTTGTTGGGAATATGGCACCGCCACACCCAATCGAACGACAAAAACCGGGCGAATATCCCGCAGGAGTAGTGGCGAGGAAGTTCAGAAGGCGGCATCATTGAGTCCGAGAGGATTACATGAACGAAGAACTGCAAATCAACGTCGAACCATGCGAATCGGATTCTGATACCTGCGTCATCAAATTGAACCGGGTCGTCGCTACCACACCGGAATACTATTCGACGGTGGAAGAGGCCAGCGACAGCCCACTCGGTGGCAAGTTGGTCGAACTCGAAGGCATCGAGGCGGTCTTGATGCAAGATAGCATCGTGACTCTCCTCAAACCTGTCGATGGTGTCGACTGGGGACCGATCGCGGAGGCCGCCGCCGTATTGATCCGTCGTCATTTCGAGGAGACCGATAAGGTTCACAGTCAACGTACTCGTGAGATGAACGAAGCCGAGAAGGCTCTTTTTGTCGAGATCCAGAACCTTCTCAACGATGATCTGAATCCTATGGTGGCCGCTCATGGCGGTTTCATCGAGGTCGTCGATGTCAAAGAAGATGACATTTACATCCACATGGGTGGAGGATGTCAGGGCTGTGGAATGGCGGCGGTGACGTTGCGTCAGGGGGTCGAGACGATGATTCGGCAAAAGGTCCCCCAGGTGCGAAACATCCATGATTCGACCGACCATGACGCAGGAGAGAACCCTTATTTTGCCAACTGAAAACCGCGACCTCCCGGGAACCCACGAGGCGCCACAAGGTAGTCAGTGGTTTCCGGTCTGTCGCGTCGATGACGTGGATGAAGAGGAGCCCTTCTTCACGGCTGTCGATGGCCTGGAACTGATGGTCATTCGCCAGGGGGCCCGCATCACCGTCTTCGATGACTGCTGTCCTCATACCCATGCCTCGATGGTGGGGGCCGTTGTCGAGGATGGTCAGGTGGAGTGTCCACTTCACGGGGCCTGTTTTGATTCCAGCAATGGTGCGGTCCTGGATGGCCCGACCACCGAAGATCTGGTCTGTCATCCGGTGAGGATCGTCGCAGATCAGGTAGAAACGGCGCTCCCTACCTCTGATTCCAGTGACTGAATCGACGAGGCGATCCGCCCGATCGTCTCGTCTCTTACCTTGCCTCGCTGTGTGGATGCGCGAAACTGGTCGCAGGGAAATACTGCTGGTCGAGGGAGGTTAGATGCGCTGTTGGATACCGTCACTTCTGATGCTGTTGCTGGTTTCGGGTTGCATAGTCGTGCGGTCCGGTGCGGCCGGTCTCGATGACGAAACAGGTGCTTTTCATGTCGATCTTCGATCGGGTGGTGAGAACACCGAAAAGGCCCCGGAAGATACTACAGAAGCAGGCGACGATTCGAAGATCGCCCAGATGCGA
>Ga0310122_10001543_pt1 | contig 14635 bp, 12 predicted proteins | sample CB6_Bottom_1051__FD_203503 | JGI IMG/M metagenome (GOLD analysis project Ga0310122, IMG submission 203503) | Marine microbial communities from Western Arctic Ocean, Canada - CB6_Bottom_1051 | ecosystem: Environmental > Aquatic > Marine > Oceanic | place: Canada: Western Arctic Ocean | collected...
AGGCGACTTTCTCGCCGTAGCCGAACTGCGGGCGGATCGTCGTCTCTGGCCGCTTCGGGTGCTGCCGAGGCAGTCGGTTGGATGATGGAAAACACACTTCGTGGCGTTGCCAGCGGCCGGCCCCTCTGTCAAACTCCCGCGATTCGAAAAACGACCTAAAAACAACAAGTTTCCTGGCGCAGCCGATCTGATGGCAGATCGCAGGAAGCGTCGCAGCATAAGCGCGATGAACCGCGTCTACCCGCTTCGAGTTCTCGACGAAACGCAGCTAGACGCTGACTACAGGACGCTCACTAGGAGTCACACGACTTGATCTCTGCAGAAAAGAAAGCGGAAATCATTGGAGCCCATAAGCGGAGCGATGCCGATACCGGATCGCCCGAAGTTCAGATCTCTCTCTTGACCGAGCGAATCACCGGCCTCCAGGATCATTTCAAAGTCAACGCGAAGGACCATCACTCTCGCCGCGGTCTACTCAAGATCGTGAGCCAGCGACGTCGCCTTCTCGACTATCTCAAGGAAAAAGACCAAGACCGCTACCGCGCGCTCCTCGGAGAGCTCGGACTGCGCCGCTAACCAATTTTCGGACGAGAGCGTCTTCTAGAACAAGCTGCTCATGAGAAAGCGGCTCTCGACCTGAATATGATCGAAAAATTGGCCTGCACCGAACTGTCAGGTGCCCCGTGAGATGCGGGAGTCGGCCATACGCGAATCCGCCCCCAACTTCGCGCATGGGTGATCCTGCATTTCCCAGGGTATTCACAGTCAGATTGGTGAATACGACGAGAATGACTCGTCCATAGGCCGCAAATACATCGACCGTTCCGTCCAACTCGAATGAGATGAGGGGACGCGTGTCGGTGAGGAGTACACAATGCCTTATTGGTTTGAACCCACATCCGTATCCGTCGAAGTCGGCGGCCGGACCATGACTATCGAAACTGGCAAGATTGCCAAGCAAGCGGCCGGTGCCGCACTCGTCACCTTTGGTGACACGGTCGTTCTCGTAACGGCCGTCCACTCGAAGCCCCGACCGGGCATCGATTTCTTCCCATTGACCGTCGACTTCGTCGAGAAGTTTGCCGCAGCGGGCAAGATTCCCGGTGGCTTCTTCAAGCGGGAAGGGCGCCTCGCGGATCGCGAAGTCCTGGTTTCTCGCTTCATCGATCGTTCGATCCGACCGCTCTTCGCGGACGGTTACAACGACGAGACGCAGGTGACAGCGACAGTTCTGTCCGCGGATCCCGAACACTCCGCCGACATGTGCGCCTTCGTTGGCGCCTCGGCAGCGCTCTCGATCTCGGAGATGCCGTTCCTGGGCCCGATTGCGGCCGTGCGAATCGGACGTGTCGACGGTGACTACGTCATCAACCCCGTGCCCGAGGATCTCGAAGAGAGCGATCTCGAATTGATCGTCGCGGGCAACAAGGGCTCGATCGTCATGGTCGAGGGTGGCGCGAAGCAGCTTCCCGAAAGCGAAATCCTGGCCGCGCTCAAGCACGCCCATGACGAGATCCAGCCCATCATCAAGGCGATCGAAGGATTTGCCTCGCAGGTCGGCAAGGAAAAGCTGGTGATGCCGGAAGCCGCGGACATCTCAGCGCTCGAAAGTCAGATCGCCGATCTGGTCGGCGACCGTCTCGCCGAGGCCTTCAAGATCAAGGAGAAGAAGGCGCGCGCCAACGCGGTCAAGTCGGTCGAGAGCGAAATTCGCAAGCAATTCGACGACGACTATCGAAACGAAGAAATCGAGGTCAAGACCCTCGCCGATTTCGAAGCCCGATCGAACGGGCTGCGAACGCTGCAGGGAAACGTGAAGAATATTCTTCATGACCTCGGCGGCAATCTCATGCGAGAGCGCGTCATGGCGACCGGCGAACGAATCGACGGACGACGCAGCGATGAGATCCGACCGATTGCTTGCGAAGTTCGGCCCTATCCTCGGCCGCACGGTGTCGCGCTCTTCACGCGTGGCGAGACGCAAGCCGTCGTGACCGCGACGCTGGGCAGTGGATTCGACGAACAAACGATCGACGGCATGGGTGGACGCTGGAAGAAGTCCTTCATGCTCCACTACAACTTCCCTCCCTTCTCCGTTGGCGAAGCGCGGCCCCTCCGTGGTCCGGGTCGCCGCGAAGTGGGTCATGGGACGTTGGCTGAACGTGCGATTACGCCCGTGCTGCCTGATCGCGACGACTTCCCGTATACGATTCGTGTCGTATCCGAGACGCTCGAGTCGAACGGCTCTTCGTCGATGGCAGCGGTCTGTGGTGCGACACTCTCGTTGCTCGATGCCGGCGTGCCACTCAAGGCGCCCGTGGCGGGAATCGCAATGGGCTTGATTACCGACGGAACGCGTACCGTCATTCTTTCGGACATCCTTGGCGACGAGGATCACCTCGGAGACATGGACTTCAAGGTCGCCGGTTCGAAGGAGGGCATCACGGCGCTCCAGATGGACATCAAGGTCACGGAAGTCGATTGGGACATCATGGAGAAGGCACTCGCTCAGGCGAAGGAAGGCCGACTTCATATCCTCGGCTGCATGGACAAGGACACGTCCGCTGATCTGAACGGATTGAAGGCGCGCGAGGAATTGCACGACTTCGCACCGAGAATGGAGACGCTGCTGGTCAAGCCCGATCGGATTCGCGACATCATCGGCCCCGGCGGCAAGGTGATCCGCGCCATCCAGGAAACGACGGGCGCCAAGATCGACGTCGAAGATTCGGGCAAGGTCTCGGTTTTCGGTCCCAACGGCGCCGCGGTCGAGCAGGCGATGGCCATGGTGAACGAGCTGACCCAGGAGGCCGAGATCGGACGCATCTATCTCGCCAAGGTGAAGCGAATCGCCGATTTCGGCGCCTTCGCCGAGATCTTCCCAGGCACCGACGGTTTGATTCATATCAGCCATCTGGCCGCGGGTCGCGTCGACAAGGTGACCGATGTGCTCGAAGAGGGAGACGAAGTCCTGGCCAAGTGCATCGACATCGATCCCTCGGGCCGAATCCGTCTCTCGCGCAAGGAAGCCCTCGCGGATCAGGCCGCCCAAGACGGCCTGGACGAGTAGGCGGGCTGGCTCGTGAGCGAGCCGGCCGAAGGACGATCGGGGCCGCCATCGACAACGCCATCGCCATCCAAGGCGACGTCGTCGGCGGCTCCAGCGTCCACCCCGCCTTCGCGAATCCGAGTGGAGATTACTCGGGACGCGCACGCGAACGATCTACCGCTGCCCGAGGCCTCCACCGAGGCAGCGGCGGGACTCGATCTGCGGGCCGCCGTGACCGACCCCGTCGTGATCGCGGCAGGAGAACGCCGTTTGATTCCCACCGGCTGGCACATCGCGCTGCCCGTGGGTTTCGAGGCGCAGATCAGGCCTCGCAGCGGGCTGGCGCTGCGGCATGGCATACTCATCCCCAACAGTCCGGGTACGATCGACGCGGACTATCGCGGCGAGATTCAGGTAATCCTGATGAACGCCGGGACGGAGGAATTCCGCGTCGAGCGCGGCGATCGAATCGCTCAACTCGTCGTCGCGCCAGTTGTTAGGCCGGAGTGGGTCGAGGTCGAAACCCTCGACTCGACGGATCGCGGGGAAGGCGGCTTCGGGCATACGGGCCGGACCTGAAGTTCGAAGAGGCTTCGATCCGTCGAGGGAGGAGAGTGATTTGAGCGAGGGAATCACCGAGGACCGCAATGCAGGCGCGGAGGATGGCGCCGTTGCGGACAGCCCTGAGGCGATCGCTCCCGCCGTCCTTGTAGAGGAGTCGGAGACGACGTCGGATTCTTCAGAGGACGCGGAGGCAGCGAAGCGAGCCTCTCGCCGGCGCGACCTCATCGTCCGACTCGGTACTTCGTCCGTGCTCATCCCGTTCATCCTGTGGACGATTGCCAAGGGCGGACTCTTCTATCTCTTCGTTGTTCTCGCGATCGGTCTGGCCGCTCAATTCGAGTTCTATGGCCTGATCCGCGACAAGGGCGCGAAACCGATCAATTCCGTGGGCCTGAGCTTTGGCGCGGCGGTCATCGTCGTCGCGTACTTTGGAAACGAATACCAGGCGATGCTCTTGATGACGGCAAGCCTGTTGGTGTTGATGGTCGCGCAACTCGGCAAGAACGAGATCCATGAGGCGATGGCCAGTATCTCCGGCACCTTCTTTGGCGTCTTCTACGTGGGCTGGCTACTCAGCCACGCCATCTTGCTGCGAAAATTCGACGTCGCCGCCGCCGCACATTACGATCCGGCGACGCTCGTCACGCTCGGCTTTGGTCCGGGCTGCGGCGTCTTCTTCATGGTCTACACGCTCGTCTCGGTCGTGGGCTGCGACGTGGGCGCCTATTTTGCGGGCCGCGCGTGGGGCCGTCGCAAGCTGGCTCCCCAGATCAGTCCGAACAAGAGCGTCGAAGGTGCGCTCGGTGGAGTCATCGCCGCCGGCCTCTTCGGTCTCTCGACGAAGCTGGTCTTCGACCTGTTCTGGCCTGATTGGTCGGCCGCGATTCCCTGGAGCGCGGCCCTCGGGTTCGCGGTACTTCTCGCAGTCGTGGGGATCATCGGCGATCTCGTCGAGTCGCTACTGAAGCGCGACGCCAAGGTGAAGGACACGGGAGCGCTGTTGCCCGGAATGGGCGGCGTGCTGGATCGAATCGACGCTCCTCTGCTCGGACTGCCGACCATGTACTACCTGCTTTTCGGCTATTTGTACTTCCAGACCCTCTAGGCCGTTCGATCAGAGGGTCGCGGCCTTTCCGATAGACCTAGCTAGAGGTGGGCTCGCTCCGGTCGCGCACGGCATCGAGCACGTGGCTTTCGTTTTCGCTGCCGAAACCGAGGGCGGAGGCATGATCGAATTGCGCCAACGCCTGGTCGCCGAGAGGTGCTGCGACCCCGAGGCCCTGCGCAAGTGCGACTCCGTAGCGCGTGACCTTTCGGCGCAGATCGGTCGTGAAGGCCAGATTCTCTCGATGGGAATCCGTCGCCATGATGTCGGCCTGTCGGCCGACGTGAAAGGAACCCGCGGCGCCCTTGGCCAGGGCTTCCGCAACCTGGCGAAGATCGAGTCCGGCGCGGGTCGCGGATTCGATCGCTTCGGCGGTCGCTGCGATTTCGACTGCGCCGAGAAGATTCACGATCAATTTGTAGGCGGTCCCCGCGCCGACGGGTCCGAAATGATCGATCTCCTTCGAGAGCGAATCCAGTAGAGATCGCGCGCGATCGAAGTCTTCCGCGCTCGCGCCCAGCAGAAGGGTGAGATCACCGCGCGCCGCGGCGTCGGGCAAACCCGTGACCGGGCAATCGAGATAGCGAGTCTGCTGCTGGGCGAAGAGATCCGACAATTCCATGACCCAGGCGTGGGAGAGCGTCGAACACTCGATCGCGAGCGAGTCGGCTGCCAGACTCTGCAGCATCCCGTCTTCGCCGAGCCATGTCCGGCGACTCGCTTCATCATCGGAAACCATCGAGAAGGCGGCTTGTGCACCGGCAGCCGCATCCCGTGGAGAGGCCGCGAGCGTCGCACCGGCCTCGACGAGGGGTGTGGCTTTTTCTGGCGAGCGATTCCAGACGAGGAGCTCATGGCCGGCGCGCAAGAGTGACATCGCCATGCCCGAGCCCATCAGGCCCAGGCCGCAAAAAGCGATTCTTGCCATCGCGTCGACCCCTCTAGCCGGTCGGCTGGATCGTCCGGGAACGCGAGCGCGTCATGCCAGCCCCAGATTCCGTCGAATGCGTAAAGTGGGCTCTTCGAAATCAGCGGAGAAAGTGGTTCCGCTGATTTGCTCGAAGGCGCTGATATAGCGGGTAGCCGCTTCGACGCGAACTTCGACCGGCAGCTCCGGGGGAGTCCCCTCGCCCTTGTAGCCCTGCTCACCGAGCCAGAGCCGCACGTATTCCTTGTCGATCGCCGTCGGCGATCGACCCTCGCAAAGCGATTGTTCGTAGTCGTCCGAACGCCAATAGCGAGAGGAATCGGGTGTATGGATTTCGTCGATGACGATGATGCGCCCCTCGTCGTCGAGACCCATTTCGTATTTCGTGTCGACGAGGATGAGTCCCTGCTTCGCCGCGAACCGGGTTCCCTCGGCAAAGAGCTTCTGGGCGATGTCGTGCGCTTCGTCATAGTGGGCTTCCGTGATCGCGCCGCTCGCGATCAGTTCTCCGCGAGAGATCAACGCGTCGTGGTCACCCTGTTCCGCCTTGGTGGTCGGGGTGAGCAGCGCGGCGTCGAGTTTCTCGTGACGCTTCAGTCCGTCAGGCAGGGAATGGCCACAATATTCTCGGGAACCATTCTCGTACGCCGTCCAGATCGAAGTCGAACTCGAGCCGGTGAGGTAGCCACGCATCACGAACTCGACCGGCAGCGTCGTGCATTCCTGAACGATCGACACACTCGGATCCGGCACGCTCTCGAGATGGTTTCGCGCAATGTCCCCGGTTCGTTCGAACCAGAAGGCCGCCATCTGATTCAGGATCTGGCCCTTCAGTGGGATGGTTCCCACCACGACGTCGAAGCAGCTGACGCGATCGCTCACCACGAGCGTCCGGCGTCCAGACACGACGTAGCTGTCGCGCACCTTTCCCGAGATCTTGGTCCCGAGTCCTTCGAAATTCGTCACGTCGAGAGTCTGGCTGCAGAGTTCCTTCAGCTGCTGTCGGTCGATGCTCATTTGGGGGCTCCATTGCCGGCCTTGGGGCGCCGGGAGAAAACGATGTGCGGTCCATTTAAGCGGCCAGGCAGCCTCCAAGCAAGTTCCCAGCAACGTTTCCCTGACGTTTGACCTGGCAATCGGCGCTGTCTACTATGCGCCTCGTCTCAACACGCCTCGCCGCGACGGGGCCTTCGCGATTCCTGCTCACAGCCCGGAAACCCCTCGGTGCGACGATGACCCGTTCGTTGAAGACTCCATCTAAGCTGAAGGCTCCATCCATCTTGCCGCCCGCGTCGCGGCCTTTCGATCGGCTTTCGGCTTCGGAACTCGAGACGTTGGAGCAGGAGCATCGGGCGGATCGATTTCACGATCATTGTGGCGTGTTTGGGATCCACGGCCATGATGAGGCCTCGCATCTCACCTATCTCGGGCTCTACGCACTCCAGCATCGCGGTCAGGAGAGCTGTGGAATCGTCTCCTCGAACGCCAAGGAACACATCGCTCATCGGGCGATGGGTCTGGTCTCCGACACCTTTGGCGCCGAGATCCTGGACCGGTTGAAGGGGCGACATGCAATCGGCCACGTGCGCTATTCGACGGCCGGCGGCAGCATGCTTCGAAACGCCCAGCCGATCTGCGCCAATACCGACGGCGGGCCGGTTTCCATCGCCCACAATGGCAACCTCGTCAATGCCACGGTGATTCGTCGCGAGCTCGAAGGTCGTGGGGCGATCTTCGGATCGACCTCGGACAGCGAGGTTCTCCTCCATCTGCTCGCCCGCTCACGTGAGCGACATATGGAAGATCGTTTCATCGACGCGATCTCTCGCGTGAAGGGCGCCTACAGCATCGCCATGTTGACCGACGATGCCCTGATCGCGGCCCGTGACCCGCACGGGTTCAGGCCGCTTTCCATCGGTCGCAAGGATGGGGCCTACGTCATCTCGAGTGAAACTTGCGCCCTGGATCTGATCGGAGCCACGCATGAGCGCGATGTCGATCCGGGCGAAGTCGTTGTGATTCGGCGAGGCCGATTGCGCAGCATTCGCCCGTTTTCGCGCGAGGCCGACGAGCACTTCTGCATCATGGAGCACATCTACTTTGCTCGCCCGGACTCGAACCTGATCGGACATAACGTCTACGCGTACCGCAAGGAACTCGGACGGGTTCTAGCGCGGGAGCACGCGGTCGGCGCGGACATGGTCGTGCCCGTACTCGATTCCGGAAACGCAGCGGCATTGGGTTATGCGGAAGAGGCTGGTATCCCGTATGACACCGCGCTGATTCGGAACCACTACGTGAGCCGCAGCTTCATCGAGCCGACGCAGAAGATTCGCGACTTCAAGGTTCGCGTCAAACACAATGCGATTCGAGGATTCCTCGAAGGCAAGCGACTCGTGCTCGTCGATGATTCGATCATTCGGGGCACGACGCTCGTCAAGATCGTCGGGATGCTGCGTGCTGCGGGCGCGCGAGAAATCCACGTTCGAATCTCGTCGCCGCCGACGACCGGGCCCTGCCACTATGGAATCGACACGCCGACCAGCGACGAATTGATCGCGCACAACCATACGATCGAAGAAATCAGGGAACGCATCGGAGCGGACAGTCTCGGTTATCTCTCACTCGATGGGATGCGTCGCACTGCCGCGAAGGAGTTGAAGCGCGGGATCTGCGACGGTTGCTTCTCGAACGAGTATCCGGTCGAGATCGATGCGTCCCAGTCGATGCCGCAATTGACACTCTTTCGCGCGGTCAATGAGGAAGAAACCGAACGCTAGCCGGTTGGCTTGCGACCTCCCGATTGGCGCCCCACACGTCCTCTCCCCTGAAACGAAACTTTCCAAGCTTTCTCGATGCATCTTGCGGCGCGCCTTCAATCGCGCTGCGCCGGTGTTGCCGCTGATTGCGTCCACGCGGCAATTCAGATTCGATCATGGCTTGCTCCTATGGGAACTGCTTCGGTCGGTCCAGCGGATCGCCGATTCAGTTAAGTGTGTTGGGGATCACCCTCAATTCGGCCTTCGTGGGTCCCACGACGGGGACGGCTGCGCTCTTGAAAGATCATTCCATACAGATTCGATTCGAGTCGGCGGACGCACTTCGTCAGGAATTCGAAAAGAACATCGCGAACCGAGGCATCTTCGTGGCGACGGAAGTCGAGTTTTCGATTCGATCGGCGATCGATGTCGAAGTCGTCCTGGAATACGTCGACGCCAAGGAGGTCGCCCTCTCACTTCGTGGCGAAGTCGTTCATTGTGTTCCTCTCGAGATGGCGCCGAGCGGCGCGATGCCCGGCGTGGCCATTCAATTCGATGACACCCCACGCGAACTCTGCGAAGCGTTCGAGCCGCTACTGCAGGCGCCGACCGCTCCGCAATCTCCGATCGAGACGCCGGGAGCCGACTCCGTCGATCCTGCAGCCATATCGGCTTCGGCGCTGGGTCTGGACATCTCCGAGATAGCGAGTTCTCGGCGTGAGCGGCGCGGCGTGAAACGGCACGCCGTCCGCGTTCCGGTTCGCATGATGCCGACCCTGAGCGCGCCCTTCGAGGCAACCAGCCGGGATTTGTCCGCAACTGGAATTCTCTTGACCATCAAGACGGTCGCTCTTCCCGTTGGCGAGGTGGTGCGAACCTGTTTGTGGCATCCCAGCGGTGAGCCCAGTATCGAGATCGACGGACGGGTGGTCCGCGAAGTGAAGAACAAGAGCGGTCGGATCGCCGCCGTCGCCATCGCCTTCGATCGTGATCAGGCTTCGGACCCGCGAACGAACGAAGTCATCGAAGCCATCCGTCAAGCCGGCCATCGCAGCCGACTCGGTGGAATCAGTGGATCGATCGTCGACCTGGGACTGGCGAATATGCTGCAGATGTTTGGATGTTCGGCACTGCGTGGAACCTTGATCGTCGAACGAGACGGTGAGCAAGGGTGGATCGCCTTCGCGGATGCGCAGATGCTGGCGGCTGAACTCGGCGCTCTCTCGGGCCATGATGCCCTCGTGGCGATGCTCGATTGGGGAGAAGGGCGTTTCCACTTCGAGGCGACGGCGGACGAGAAGTTGATTGAACAGGCCGCGCGTCGACCCCTCGAGGCGGCCGTTTTTGAAGCGGTCCGCACCCTCGACGAGCGAGCCGAGGCGGCGAGCGTCGGCGAGGGCCAGGAGCCCGTCGTCATCGACGACGCGACGACGTTCCTGGTCGATGCCAAAAGGGAAGAGCGCGCGCGATCGTCGCTCGAAAAGGCCGACGAGGCGGTACTCGAACTCGCGAAGACCGGGATGACAGCGGCCAGGCTCAAGAGCATCATCCCCGAGTCGCCGGAATCGATTCAGTCGGCGCTCGAAGGACTCGTGGAACTCGGAATCCTGATTCCACGCTAGGTCGCCCGACGAACTCCGACGATCGAAAGCGTGAGAACTCCCAGCCCGGCCAGCCCGGCCAGCCATGAACTCGTGATCGAAAACCGGCGACCCGTGCGTTCATTCTGATCCCTTCGATCCTCGCAGTCGGGATCGAGCGGGAAGTCGATCTTTCCGTCGCCGTCATCGTCTTCTTCGTTCGCGCAGTGGGCTCTCGTCCAGCGGAAAAGTTCGCTGCGATAGTAGGAAATGTCGGCGGCGTAGGTCATGTCACCGTATTGCGCCGCGCTGGTCAGCATTGCACGGGGAGACGAAACCGAAGTCATCATGCCGACGAGGAGCCAGACTCCTTCTCGTTTCACGAAGACGGCTCCGCCGGAGTCGCCGACCGCGGCGTGGGACTCAAAGTCCGTAGCGTCCGGAGAATGCGGTGGATCGAAGAGGAAGCTCAGCACGCGCGTCGTCCACTGCCCCTGGACCAGGATTTCATGGTTCGACGTGACTCGGTTCGTCCCCCAACGTTTGTGTCCCGATTTCGTCCATTCGAATCCGAAACGAGTCCGACGACCGTCATCCCATTCGATGACCTTCGCACGCTCGCGGCCGAATCCGATCAAGATCACTTCTTCGCCGCCCCGGGGTGGCTCACTGGCCAACGGAAGCAGCGGAAGATCTGGCAGCTCGGCATTGCGAGCGAGCCGGAAGACGACCATGTCGGCCGCCGTTCCATTGATGTTCAACAGCGTTCGGGCCGAACCGAAACTCGGCAGATAGAGCTCGCCGGCCAAGAAGATCTCGCCCAGGCCGACATGCCGCGCCGTCAGGACCCAGCCGTCACCCAGATAGAGGACGGTCGGACCATCGTATCGTCGCTGCGTAACGTGTTCCCAGTATGGAAAGTCGTCAGGCGTTTCGACGGTCGGCTCGACTTCGGGACTGGCGAAGATGAGCGCCGAGGCGTCCGGCGCGTCGAACGCGGCGAGCAAGTAGATCAGCAACGCGAACACGATCACGCGTCCAAAGTCTGGCGAGGCGTTCATGCGGAGTCGCGGATACGCGCGCGGGTCGATGGCGACGCGCGCTAGCTCGGGCTGATCCAGGGGTCATCTCCACGCTGGATCAGCGTATCCCGGCCGAATCGTTCGTCGTCGAGATCCGGGTAATCGAGGTTGTAGTGGAGACCGCGGCTTTCTTTGCGAAAGGCGGCCGATCGGATGATCAATTCTGCGACCGTGGCGATATTTCGCAATTCGATCAATTCCGGCGTGACGCGGTAATTCCAATAGTACTCGTTGATCTCTTCGCGCAACATTTCGATTCGATGGCGTGCGCGCGAGAGTCGTCGATCGCTTCGCACGACGCCGACGTAATTCCACATGAAGCGCCGAATTTCGTCCCAGTTCTGTGTAATGACGACCGCCTCATGAATGGGTGTAGCCTCCCCATGGTGCCACGCGGGAACCGGTCCCGGCTTTTCCGCATCCGGATACCGTTCGATGGCTTCAGCGGCGGCGGCTTCGGCATAGACCAGGGCTTCGAGCAGCGAATTCGAGGCGAGCCGATTTGCGCCATGCAGTCCCGTCGAGGAAACTTCTCCGGCGGCGAAGAGATTCGGAAGATCGGTTTCGCCCTGGCGATTGGTACGCACGCCACCGCAGCAATAGTGGGCGGCCGGAACGACCGGAATCGGCTCGCGCGTTATGTCGATGCCGTATTGGAGGCATCTCGCGAAGATCGTCGGGAAGCGGCCACGAATGTAGGCCGGATCTTTGTGAGTGATGTCGAGAACCACGTAGTCATCGCCGGTTCTCTTCAGCTCCGCATCGATCGCGCGCGCCACGACGTCGCGCGGCGCGAGGTCGCGAAGCTCGTGGTAGTTCTCCATGAATGCTTCGCCATCACAGCGACGCAGGATTCCGCCTTCGCCTCGCACGGCTTCCGTGATCAAGAAAGACTTCGCCTGTGGGCTGAACAGGCAGGTCGGATGGAATTGCATGAATTCCATGTTGGCCAGCGTCGCGCCCGCTCGGTACGCCATCGCCAGCCCGTCGCCCGAAGCGACGTCGGGATTACTCGTATAGAGATAGACCTTGCCCGCCCCACCGGTCGCGAGCATCGTCGTCGCGGCCGTATAGGCGTGGACCTCGCCGGTCTCCGCGTCCAAGACGTAGGCGCCTAGCGCGCGGTTCGTTTCGGTGCGGCCAGCTTTCGTCGCCGTGATCAGATCGATCGCACAGTGATCCTCGAAGAGCCTGATGCGAGGATGAGCGCGTACACGGGCGAGCAGGGTGGCTTCGATTTCGTGTCCCGTCGCGTCGTCGCGATGGAGAATCCGGCGCTGGCTATGGCCGCCTTCTCGGGTGAGATCGAATTTCGTTGGCGCCGCGTCCTCTCTTGCGCGATCGAACTCGACGCCGTGTTTCAGGAGAGCGTCGATGGCGGCCGGACCGTTTTCGATGACGAAGCGAACGGTTTTCTCGAGACAAAGACCGGCGCCCGCCTTGATCGTGTCATCGACGTGAGATTCGAAGGAGTCGGCGGGATCCATCACGGCCGCGATCCCGCCCTGGGCCCAATCCGTCGCGGAGTCGATGGCCTGGCGCTTCGTGATGATCGCGACTTCGCCGGCCTCGGCGACTCGCAGCGCGAAGTGCATGCCGGCCAGGCCGGATCCGATGACCAGGAAGTCGAAATCCCGGCTGGGGAAGGGCTCGCTCTGGGAATCGCTCGGTTTCATGCTCACTGACTCGAGTCCGGGCGGCTGATGGCGCCGGTGGCGGGCGGCTCCCGTGTCGCGGCTCAGGTCCGGCCCCTGAGCCTCCGATAACGGAGAAGCAGCAATTCTATCGGGCCGCTTCGTAGGGTCCACTCCGGTCCCGGAAGAACTTGGCTCCCCATGGGGCAGTCGCTGTCCATCTACCTTTATTACTTCGAGCAACACGATGCCGAGACGAATCGAAACTAGAGGTCGGGCTCTTCCGGCGATCGCGGCCGCGGTCGGGCTGCTCGCGTTCGCGAGCGGTGCTTCGGCAGGCGTCTATCGATTCATCGACGACAAGGGTGTTCTGCATTTTTCGGACACGCCCGTGGACGCCCGCTACAAGGAAATGAAGACCGTTCACCAGGAGGGCATCGTGATCTCCCCGCGGCCCCATGTCCGGGTGCCCAACGAGCGCGCGTACGACCGGCTGATCGTCCAGATCGCTCGTCGCCATCGCGTCGAGCCTGCATTGGTCAAGGCCGTGATCGCGACCGAATCGAATTTCAAACCCGATGCGGTCTCACGGGTCGGCGCGCAGGGATTGATGCAGCTGATGCCGGCGACCGCGGAGTCGCTGGGTGTCGACCGGCCCTTCGGCGTGATCGAAAACATGGACGGGGGTGTTCGCTATCTGCGGGCGATGCTGGATCGTTACGGGGATCTCACGCGGGCTCTGGCCGCCTACAACGCAGGGCCCAAGGCCGTGGATCGATATCACGGCGTACCCCCGTACCGAGAGACCCAGGCTTACGTGAAGCGGGTCCTAGACTATTATCGGGGCTATCGACGGGAGTTCGAAAAGACGATTCCCGGCGGCACGCGGGCCAAGGGCAGCCAGGACACTCACGGCGTCCAGCGGGCTCCCCGCGACACGAGGGTAGTAAAGCGATGATTCCAGAGAATCGGATCCGACTTGGCAGGCTACCGATCGAGAAACGAGTTCGAGCGATGGTTTCGTGTCCGTAGAAGTCGGTTCAGGAACGTCCGGCGCCTCCTCCGAGGCCGGCGACGCCTCGCCACCGGCCGCACCGGTTGGCCACGGCGGCTCCGATCGCTCGACGGCCAGCGGAGTGACTGACGGCGATCGCCCGGGAGCGCCGCCCGTGCGTTCTCCCGAGTTCTTTCCGCGCGAGATTTTCTGGAACCTCCCCAACTCCGTCACCATGCTGCGCATCGGCATTGTCCCGGTCCTGATCTTCCTGCCGCTGGCACAAGGTCCCACCGGAAGCCGCTTCATGGCCTGGGCCTTCATCATCGCCGCGCTCACCGACATCCTCGACGGCTGGCTCGCGCGTCGCGACGGCGGCCGCGACATCACACGAATCGGCAAGCTGCTCGACCCGTTGGCCGACAAGATGCTCGTCTCGACGGCGCTGATCATGTTGCTGGCGATCGGCCGGATTCCACTCTGGGGCGCGGGCATGGTCGTTGTGATCGTCGGCCGCGAGCTCGCTGTGACGGGCCTGCGCGGCATCGCGTCCACGCACGGCCATATCGTTGCCGCCACCTTTCCGGGAAAGATCAAGGCGATTGCCCAGAGCGCCGCGACGGGTGCACTTCTCTTTCACTATGAGACCTTCGGGCTGCCGGCTCATGAAATCGGCATGACACTTCTCGCGATCGCAACGGCACTTACCCTGTGGTCGGGTTATCTCTATTTCGCTGACTATTTTGGCTGGAAGCGGCCGGCGACGAACGCCTGACTATGCTGGGAGATGGCTGGGAGATGGCCGGAAGATCGCCCGAGAGGACGGCACTCCAGGCGGCCGGCGGGTACTCAATATCACCTCGCGTCCGAAGCGGCTCGCGAGATCAATCGAAATACCACCGAACGTTCTCGATGGTACTGGCCGCAATGGCCGCGTTGA